>OGWT01000019.1_pt1 | contig 93107 bp, 86 predicted proteins | sample 1576101 | NCBI WGS metagenome assembly OGWT01 (sample SAMEA3541481, study PRJEB24748) | human gut metagenome | biome: human gut; feature: human-associated habitat; material: faeces | place: China | collected 2012 | reverse complement strand
GATTGCTAATGAGTCGGATTCGATCGTGGACGGAATGAAAGCGGAATTTAAGAATTTCAAATCACGTAATAAAAAATAAACCGATCGGCGGTATTATATGGCTTCTTTTTAAAGGGTGAAAGGAATTGAAATTCTGCATAAAATAGTTTTTTTTAATAATGGATTTGACTCTACCTTTGTGATGGCTGAAAGTTGAAGATCGCTCTTCTGAAAAAAATGCGAAAATCGCTTTTTATAATTAGTTATAAGAAGTATGTTTTAGTTATTATATATTAGGGAACGGACAGGGCAAATGGACACCTGCTGTCTATTTGCTGTCGTAAATATTTGTTTATTAATCCGTTCGGACCGATTTGCAAAACGACAAGCCATAACAAATTTATTCATTATTAAATCCATCTATTATGGATCAGAATTTAAACAACGAAAGGATTGTGGGATTCCTGGGACAGTCATATGTCCTCATTCCGCGAAAAGTGTTGGAGATGTTATTTCGTGGCGAAGGCCGGGAAAGATCGGTCGGCATGGTGTACTTGGCTTTGTTCTCGGAAGTGTTTTTCAAGGACGGGAAGGTTTTTTTGAACAAGCGTTATTATGTCTGTAAGCGCGGCGAGTTTGTCGGACAATGTGAAGAACTGGCGAAAAGATGCGGGATGTGTACGAAAACTCTGAACCGAAGTCTTGTTTGGTTGCAAGAAAAGGATTTGATCGGACTGAAGCGACTTAACGGCGGGATTCGTGTTTGTGTCTGCGGATACGATTCGATCATGGGGATCCGTCGTAAGGAAGCAGGGAAGGATGCGCCGGAGCAATCCGCTTTCCTCGCCCTGGAAGAGGCCGAACGCCGTATGGGCGGACGAAGCATGCAGTTCGATTGTTGTACCGCAGACGGGGAAGGAGGCTTGCAATGATGAACGGTGAAGAAACGGACGGAGGAATCTCTTTGGGCGATATGGAAAAGGCGTTGGTCTGCCTGTTGATGACCTCGATGGAAGCGCCGGTGCAGGCGGAGTCTGCAGGGCTGACTCAGGAAATGTTTGCGGATGCTTCGTTGGGATTCGTCTATGAAGTGATCATGAAAATTTATGCAACGGGGGTACGGCCGGACATGGTGCTGGTGGAACGCGGAATGCGCGAAGCGGACGAGGAACTGGCTGCCAAGCTGGGCGGTTTGTCGTTCCTGTTGCCCTACATGCTGAATGTGCGCCACGACGGGAACGTGGCGGCCTATGTGGAAGGAATCAAGAAACAATATAAGCTGAGATGCCTCGTCACGTTGTTCGGGACGATGGCGTTCAAGGCTGGCAAGGTATCGTCCGTCCCGGAGGAACTGGTCGACGAGGCGGAGCGCCTTCTGATGCAGTTCCGCCAGAAGACGGCCGAGGGCGCTCCGGTGCGTACGATCGGCGAACTGGCTGCCGAGGCGGTGTCCTGGCATTATCGTCGCTTTGGCGGTGAGCTGGAGGCCGAACAGGTGAAGAGCGGGCTTGCCGAGTTCGACTATGTGACCGGAGGGTTCCACAATACGGAGCTGACGATCGTCGCCGGACGGCCGAGCGACGGGAAGACGGCGGTGACGTTGCAGATGGCCCTGAACGCGGCGCGTGCCGGGAAATCGGTCTGCTTCTTCAGCCTGGAGATGTCGAGCCTGCAAATGTTGAACCGTGTGCTGGCAGGGATGACGGACGTGAACCCGGATCACCTGCGCATCAACAAGCCGACCGGACGCGAGTTGGGACAGTTGGAAGAGGCTGCCCTCCGGTTGAAGGACTTGCCTTTCTATCTCGACTATACGGTAGGGGCTACCGTCGAGCAGATACGGGCGAAAGTGCTGCTGCAATGCCGCCTGGGAAAATGCGACCTGGTGGTCGTGGACTACCTGCACCTTTTGGGCGGCGACCGCCGGAAGGGGGAGACACAGGAACAGATGGTGGGACGGAATGTAAGGGCGTTGAAGCAACTGGCGTTGGACAGCAATTGTCCGGTGCTGACGGTTTCGCAGATGAATCGTGCCTGCGAGGCGCGTGCCGACAAGGCGTATCTGCCGGTGATGAGCGACCTGCGCGATTCGGGGACGATCGAGCAGGTGGCGGATTGCGTGGCGTTCATCTACCGTCCCGAACGCTATGGCTTCACCCGCGACGAAAAGACGGGGCATAGCTTGGTGGGGGTCGGCAAGATCTATATCGCGAAGAACCGTAACGGTTCGACGGGGATCGCCCGTTTCCGGTACAACCCTTCGTTCACCCGTATCACGGACTATATACAGCCCGGTACGCAAACCTCTTTAGGGTTATGACGAAGCAAGAGATACAAGAACTGAAAGCCTCCCTGTCGATCAGGGAGGTGATCGGGCGTTATACGAAACTGAACCGTGTCGGTCGCCGGTGGATGGGGCTTTGCCCGTTCCACGGGGACCGGCATCCTTCCCTTTCCGTCAATGAGGAGAAGGGGAGCTTTGTTTGCTATGCTTGCGGAGAGAGGGGAGATGTGTTCGCCTTTGTCAGCAAGATCGAGAACGTCGGCTTTGTCGAGGCGGCGAACAAATTGTCGATTGACAGTGGACAGTTGGCTATTGAAGGGAAAGACAATAAGGAGGCGAGGTTGTTGCCGTGCTGATCTTCTTAAGCCTGAGCTCGATAAGTTCCGCAGCGAAATCAATGAGTATTATGAGCAGGATGAAGATATCCTTTCATATGCTCAGTTCGGACAGGTTGCTGTTAAGTTCTTTGAGAAGAGACGTAACAAAAAATACGGAATTGACGGAGAACATCTTGATATAGAGAATAAAGTTCATCCCGTTTAATATTTTAAATTAAAGTTGTTAAAAAGACCGCTAAGTGCGGTCTTTTTTTATATGTATTAATCATTTGTTGTTTTTATATAAATTTGATTTGATTTTTTCTGTCAGATGCTTTATTAAATTTCCTTGACTTTTATATATACAATTGATAAAATTTATATACTGTTTATAAAATTTTTATTATTTTTTTGTGACAAAACGTGCTTTTAGCCTGTTATAGTGAAAGAAGCATCATATAACAGGTAAATCATAATGAAAGAAGGAAATTGAATGAAAAAAAGTTTTAAAAAAGTGATATGCATTTTATTGAGCATAGTTATGCTTGCTTGCTGCATATCTGTTGGGGTATCGGCGGCAGAACCGGAAAGTAAAAACTACACTTTTGTATTTGTCCATGGACTCTGCGGCTGGGGGTCTGATGATGGTGCAAATAAATATTTTCCCTATTGGGGAATGATGACCGGAAATCTCTTTACTGAACTTGAACGAAAAGGATATAAATGCGTAGCTGCCGGTGTTGGAACTGTTTCCAGTGCATGGGATAGAGCTTGTGAACTCTATGCGCAGCTTACAGGTGGAATAGTGGATTACGGAGCAGCACATTCTGCTGAACATAATCATGCAAGATATGGAAGAGTATATGATAAGCCGATAATTGACCAATGGAATTCAGAAAATAAGATAAATTTAATAGGTCACTCTTTTGGCGGAGTTACAGTTAGATTGTTAGTTCAGCTTTTAGGAGAAGGATCTGCTGAAGAGAGAGCAGTAACTCCCGCTAACGAATTATCACCGCTGTTTAAAGGTGGCCAGGCAGATAAAGTTTATTCCGTTACAACAATGGCTGCGCCTCATAACGGCACATCTTTTTTTGAAGCAACCGGAGGATTGTCCAAAACTTTATCAAAAGTTTTTTGTTCTCTTGCTGCACTTTGCGGATCAACAAAGTTAAATAATCTTTTTGATCCAATGCTTGACCAATTTGGTTTGTCATATTTACCTGGTTCAAATGAAGGGGTAAAATATGATATTAGTAAACTGAAAGCTTTTATAAATTCAAAAGATAATGCTTTTTATGATTTAACAATTGATGGTGCTGCTGAAATCAATGAAACCATACATACTCAGCCTGGAGTATATTATTATTCATATGCCGGTACCAAAACATATCAAAGCAGATGGACTGGAACTCATATGCCAGTATTTGGAATTAATGCTTTAATGTTCCCATATGCTTTTGCTATCGGTAGATATACTGGAGTTACAGCAGGGGGCAGAGTTATAGATGAAAGATGGCTTGAAAATGACGGATTGGTAAATACAATTTCAGCACGAGCACCGTTTAATGAGCCGTCAAAAGTATACTATACTGGAGAAAAGGTAGAACCGGGAATTTGGTATATTATGCCTACTCAGAATATGGATCATCTTGAATTCTCTGGAGGCATGTTAAATATAAGCTGGTCACGAATCAGAAATTTCTATTTAAACCATCTGTCATTGGTTACCAGTGTGTGATGTGAATAAAAAAATATAAAAGAAAGCCTCACAATTAATCAATCGTGAGGCTTTTAAAATTGAACTTATTTACTGATTTTCTTCTTCGGCTTTAAGTGATGCTTTCATCTGTTTATAAGCTTTTGTGCCTTTTCTTGAAGAAAAGGCGATATTGATTGCATGATCGCCGACTCTTTCAAAATCAGTGATAGTATTAACAAAAAGCATACCGGCTTCAGTACTGCATTCCATATTGTTAAGTCTTACTATATGAGTGTTCTGGTAGAGATCTGATAAATCATCTATATGCTCTTCCAACTCATACAATTTGAAGCTTTCATCAACAGTTAAAGTTTGTTTATCAAAAGCATCAATTGCTCCTGTCAGAAGCTCTTGCGTTGTATTAAACAGATCTCGTAATTCTTCTTTAGCTTTATCGGAAAGAGTGAGCTTGTCCTCAACGCTCTTCTGAGCGGCCTCTGAAAGGTTAAGAGCATGGTCGCCGATACGTTCAATATCATTGACAACATGGAAAAGACTTCCAATATATTTTGAGTCGTTCTCCAAAAGGTCAAGGGAATTTATTTTTATAAGATAAGAAGTGATTTTGTGGTTTAAGAAGTTAATTGCTTTTTCTCTTTCAGCTATTTTTTCCACATTGGAAACATCCATCTCTATCAGAGCGTTTGAAGCGGCAACAAAGTTTTTCTGTGCCATTTCTGCCATACGTTTAACTTCTTTTCCAACCTGTACAATCGCAAAGGGAGGAGTGTTAAGAATACGCTCGTCCAAATATTTGAGATGCATTTCTTCGTCGGCAGCTTCCTTGCCGGGAACGAGCCGGCAGGAAAGCTTGACAAGTACATTTGCGAAGGGGAAAAGAACAACGGTGCTTACGACGTTGAATATTATATGTGCAATTGAAATCTGCACCATAGTACTATCATTTAATGTCTTAAGCCATTCAATGTACGGAGTATATGCTGATACCAGCATGAATATTCCGGTACCGATTATATTGAAAAGCAAATGTATTACTGCTGCACGTTTTGAGTTAACTTTAGTTCCGGCAGTTGAGATGAGAGCAGTAACACATGTTCCTATGTTCATACCGAAAAGTACATATACTGCAAACTCAATGGGAACAAGATTCTGACTGGCCAAAGCCTGTAAAATACCGATTGTAGCGGAAGAACTTTGGATAATGGCTGTCATGACGAGACCTATCATAACACCCATGAAAGGATTCTTAGCGTTTATAATGAAATCCTGGAAAGGCTGGAAATCACGAAGTGGTTCCATAGAAGATGACATGGTGCTCATGCCAAGGAAAACAAGACCAAATCCGCATATGATCTGACCTATATGAGTGGTCATTTTCTTTTTGAAGAAAATCATCAGAATAACGCCTATGAAGATCGCCAGGGGAGCTATATCGGTTAAATCGAGAGCAATAAGTACACTTGTTACAGTAGTACCGATATTTGCGCCCATAATAACTCCGATCGCTTGGGCTAAATTCATAAGTCCGGCATTTACAAAGCCGATTACCATAACTGTAGTAGCGGAGGAACTCTGAATTACGGCTGTTACAACAAATCCAACTAAAACTGCAAGGAACCTGTTCGAAGTAAGAACTTCAAGAAGCTTTTTAAGTTTTGAGCCTGCTGCAAGCTCAAGACCATCGCCCATGAATTTTATTCCAAACAGGAATAAGCCGATGCCTCCGGCAAAGAGAAGAAAATTTTGAATACCCATATTTCACTCCTTTTGTCGCTTTTTGATCTTTATCTATAAATAACATTATATTGTTTGTTAAGTCAATATATGTTAACAATTTGTGAATAAATTCATATTGAGTTAATTTTTGTCGAAAGAGAAAATTACAATATAATGCAGGAAAAATTTCAAAAAAATACAATATATTGTTGTTTTTAAAGTAAATAACTGATATAATACTTAACATAGTGTGGGAGGTATCAGTGATGAAAAAAAATACTTTTTTCAAGCGTTCTCTTTTTGGCGGCTTTAAACGAGAGGACGTAATAAATTACATAGATAATATGAAAGCAGAATTAGAAAGTGCTAAAAAGGAGATTGATGAGCTAAGAGAGAAAAATGCTGCACTTTCTTCTTCAAATGAAGCTTTAACCGAAGAGACTGATAAATTCAGAAGTGAAAACGTTTCTCTTTCTATGTCATTAGCTGAGAATACACTGACTCTCAACAATGTAAAAGCGGAGCTTGATGAAATAAAAATAGCGAAAGAAAATATTGAGAATGAAAATAAATCTCTTAAAGAAGAGAACGAAGATTACAAGGGAAAAATAGCAAGAGCTGCTGAAATCGAATCTCATGTGGGCGGAATGATCGCTGATGCCAAGATATATAAAGAAAAACTTATTTCTGATGCTAAAATTGAAATTGATACTATGTCTGCCTCATATCGCAATTCAGCAGAAGAAATAACTAAAAAGATTGATTCCTTTACAAACGAATTAAATGACATTTCATCTTCTGTTTCCTCTTCACTTTCTTCTATTATGGATTCTCTTATAAAGATGTCTAATGAAATTGAACAAAGCAAAAAATCTTTGTCAGACAATGCAGATGTTCAGACAACTTCCGGAGTATGCGGATATTCTTTAAATGAAGGTGAATCACAGCGTCCTCAGCCGGTTTTAGGTACTGAAAGTGCACAAAACGCAGATGCTTCTTTTCCTGCTGTAAATACTGTTCAAAATGAAGTTTATGGAGATTTTTCATCTGCCTTTAAAGAAATTTTAGGTTTTAACGGCAGTATAATAAGCTAAGGCAGGGAAAATAATGGCTGAATATACACTTAATACTAATGAACTTAAAGAAAAAGCAACTTTGCTTAAAGCAGGCGATAGGGTGCTTTTATCTGGAACTGTTTATACCTCCCGTGATGCTGCTCACAAAAGAATTTTTGCAGCATTAAAAAACGGTGAAAAGCTTCCCTATGATCTTAATGGAGCTGCTATTTATTATGCCGGACCGACTCCTGCACCTGAATCTCTGGCTATAGGCAGCTGTGGACCTACTACGTCCGGAAGGATGGACCCATATGCTCCGACTTTACTTGATGCAGGTCTTACTGCAATGATAGGTAAAGGTGAACGATCTGATGAGGTTTGTGATGCTATTTGCAGAAACAAAGGAGTTTATCTTTGCGCAATAGGTGGAGCAGGAGCTCTTGCATCTAAATGCATTAAATCCTGTGAAGTTATTGCTTATGAAGATTTAGGCTGTGAATCTGTCAAAAAGCTTGAATTTGATAATTTTCCCTTAATTGTTGCAATTGATTGCAGCGGAGGCAATTTATTTAAACAATGAGTATTGTAAAGACGGGTTTTATCCCGTCTTTATTTTACCTTTAATATTTTATGTTAATAGGAGCGTTAATAATCCCATGGTAGCAGATTTTGTTAGTTTAAGAAAAAAGATAATAGAAAACGAATTTAGCAGAATGAATAATATGCAAAAGAAAGCTGTTTTTACAACTGAAGGCCCTCTGCTTATTCTTGCGGGCGCAGGCAGCGGAAAAACAACTGTTATTATTAACCGTATTGCCAATATTGTAAAATACGGAAAAGCTTATTATTCTGATGAAATACCTTTTGGTGTAACTGAAAGCGACAGCAGCCTGTTAAATGATTATCTTAACGGGAACTGTGATTTTGAAACCATTGCGGATATAGTAGGTATTGAGCCTGCAAAGCCGTGGCAGATTCTGGCTATCACATTCACAAATAAAGCCGCAGGAGAGCTCAAAGACCGTCTGGAAGCGATGCTGGGAACACAGGCAGCGGATATATGGGCAAGTACCTTTCACTCATGCTGTGCGAGAATTTTGAGACGTTACGGCGAGCTTATAGGTTATTCTTCGCATTTTACGATATATGACTCTGATGACTCAAAGAGAGTAATGAAAGAATGTCAGAGATTACTGGGAATCGAAGATAAAATTTTATCTCATAAAGCGATTTTGGGAGAAATCAGCCGAGCTAAGGATGCTCTTATTTCACCGGATGAATTTGAAAGAAATGCCGGCAGTGATTACAGACTTCAAAATATTGCCAAGGCGTATCGTCAGTATCAGAAACTGCTTAAACAGGCTGATGCAATGGATTTTGACGATATGATTGTAAATACAGTAAAGCTTCTTAAAGAGCATGATGATGTCCGTGAATATTATCAGAACAGATTTAAATACATCTTTGTAGACGAGTATCAGGATACAAACCATGCACAATATGTACTTACTTCTCTTCTTGCAGCTAAACATCGCAATATATGCGTTGTGGGTGACGATGATCAGAGTATTTACAGATTCAGAGGAGCTACAATTGAAAACATTTTGAGTTTTGAGAAACAGTATCCTGATGCAACTGTTATAAGACTTGAACAGAATTACCGTTCCACACAAAACATCCTTGATGCTGCAAATGCAGTTATAAAAAACAACACTGAACGAAAAGGCAAGAATCTTTGGACTGATAACGGAAGCGGCGAAAAGATTGTTTATAAAACCGCATATGATGATCAGGATGAGGGTACATATATTGCACAGGAAATCCTGAATAATTATAAAAACGGATTAAAATGGAGCGACCATGCAGTTTTATACCGTATGAATGCCCAGTCAAACGGCGTTGAGCGTGCCTTTGTAAGAATGGGCGTACCTTATAGAGTTATGGCAGGTCATCGTTTCTATGACCGTAAGGAAATCCGTGATGCAATTGCATATCTTCACGTTGTCAATAATCCCGATGATAATGTAAGGCTCAGAAGAATCATTAATGAGCCGAAAAGGGGAATAGGAGAGACAACAATAAACAATGCCTCAGAGATTGCTGATGTTGTTGGAACAAGCTTATATGATGTAATTAAACATGCAGACGAGTATCAGAAGCTCAGCCGTGCTTCTGAAAAGCTTCAGATGTTTGTATATATGGTTGAAGATTTTATTGAAGCAGCTGACGATATGCCTTTGAGTAAGCTTCTTGAATATGTACTTGCAAAAAGCGGATATCTTGTTTCTTTGAGAAATGATGCTGAAACCTATGAGGAGAGAAAAGCCAACCTTGACGAGCTTGTATCGAACCTTGAACGCTATTCCCAGGAAAACGAAGAACCGACCCTTAACGGCTTCTTGGAAGAAGTATCACTTATGAGCGATATTGACAATTATGATTCTGAATCAGATACGGTTGTACTTATGACACTTCATTCTGCAAAGGGACTTGAATTTCCCGTTGTCTTTATTCCAGGAATGGAAGAAGGCGTTTTCCCGGGATATCAGACTATGTTTGTTCCATCTGAAGTAGAGGAAGAGCGCAGACTGGCATATGTTGGAATTACCAGAGCAAAGAAAAAACTTTATCTTGTAAATGCAAAGTCAAGAATGCTTCACGGTTCAACCACACGAAACAGACCATCCCGTTTCGTAAACGAAATTCCCGGAGAACTTCTTGATGAAGTAAACGCACCTGTCAATACAGGATTTATCAAACACAGCTTTTCCGGCGAAGAGTTCGAAGGCAAAAAAAGCTCAAGCAGTGCTTCGGCTCATTCAATTGGAATCGGAAATGTCAAAAAGCTTTCGGCATCAAACGAGAAATTCAATGTCGGTGATACTGTTATGCATAAAACCTTTGGTGAAGGCGTGATAGTTAAAGCCCAGCCCATGGGAAATGATACTTTCCTCGAAATAGCATTTAAAACTGCGGGTACCAAAAAGCTTATGGCAAAATATGCAGGCTTAACAAAAGTGTAACTTTAAATTAAGTAACATCATAGTATGTAACGAAGTTGAAATAATTTCAATACTCTAATAGGAGGCTATACTATGATGGATAACAATCAGGTATCCCAGTGTGAAGCGTTGGCTTCGGGTATCAGAGAGGCTGTTTGCATAGATACAAACAGAGTCTATGATTCCTGTGCTGACAAGGATTGTTTAACTGACCTGAGAGTCTATTTTACCGATAAAACGCAGCCGGCGATCAATGAAGCTACATCGGTAAAATGCCGCAAGGTAGAAATTGAAAATGCGTTTATTGACGTTGAAGAAGTACCTTTCAACCGTGGTTTTTACTCAGTTGATATCACATATTTCTTCTGCATCACTCTTGATGTCTACTCAAATCCTTTAAATCCGCCTACATGTGTAACCGGACTTGCAACATTTACTAAAAAATGCATCCTTTACGGCAGCGAAGGAAATGTAAAAGTATTTTCTTCTGAATTTACAGCCGATGAGGACGATAAGCAGAACCTTCCCGCCGGTACAAATCCGAGAGCCAAGGTTCAGTGCGTGGATCCGGTCTGCCTTGAGGCAAAACTGTGCGCTGCTCCAAGCTGCCACGAATGCTGCTGTGTTCCTAAATGTGTCAGAAATCGTTTTGACGGAACGTTTACTGCTGTGCCGGCAGAAAAGACAGTTTATGTAACCCTTGGTCTTTTCACTATAATTCAGCTTGAACGTGATGTTCAGATGCTTATTCCTGCATATGATTTCTGTATGCCGGAAAAGGAATGCTGCTGTGACACAGACGATCCCTGCGAGGTATTTAAAAAGATTAAATTCCCGGTAGAGGAGTTTTTCCCTCCGAGATCAACAGATGCAGATAACTCAGGTTGCGGATGCGGCTGCAAACACTGAATAAAGCTACAAAAAGCGGACTCCGATTTCTCGGAGTCCGTTTTAGCATTACAACTTGAAATAGGGCGCCTTCTTGTAACTATATTCTATCATTTTGATATGATAGTGACAATAAACTATTAAACGATAAAATTCAACTGAAAGTTGAGTAGTGTATAAACATAAAAAATAATCCTGAGCGTTTGCTCAGGATTATTTGGTGCGAGAGACGGGACTTGAACCCGTACGGGATTACCACACGCCCCTCAAACGTGCGCGTCTGCCGATTCCGCCACTCTCACAAGCGACTTCCTTATTATATCAGCAAAGGTAAAATAAGTCAATAGTTTTTTTAAAAAAGCAGCGGAGTTTTTCTCCGCTGCAAAACTTAATTTTAATTATCGTCATTTACAGATAAATTATCAGAATCGGTACTGTTTTCAGGTGCTTCATTGCTTGTATTTTCAGTATTCTCTGTATCAGAATCTTTTGAAACTGGTATTTCTTTAGGAACAGGTTTAAGGATACTTTCAAATTTTTTCCTGTTAATGAAAAGAAGAACAAATACTGCTGCGAAAATAACGCTGATGCCTATACCTGCGAACAATCCCGTGGGAGTAAACTTAAATTCGATAGTATGCTCTCCGGCTGCTACACGGACACCTAAAAGCGAATCACCGATTTTAACAAGATCGCTTTCATCAAGCTTTTCACCGTCTAATACAACGCTCCAGCCGCTGTCATAGGGGATGGAGGTATAAAGGATTTGAGAACTCTTAGCTGTGAAATTACCGCTGATATAAGTATCATCAAATTCTGTAACGTTAAGTTTACCGGAATCAAGATAATTATATCCGTCTACAAATTTTTCGTTGTTTATACGATAAACGTAAATATCAAAGCTGCCAGAAGTTTTTTCGTTTGGAACATTAATGGTTACTGAAACATTTTCTGCGGCATTGCATTCTCCGACATCCAAGATATAAGGCTTGCTGATGTCTTGTGAGAGGGTAGTGCTATTTGTAATAACATCAATATTTGTTATTGAAGAAGACTTTACATAAACATAAATGTGAGAATCTTCTTCGCAGTTAACATTAAATGTCACACTGCCTTCGCTGTTTTTATCTTCTAAAGAGTAACTAAAGAAAGATGATTCAAGGGTATCAAACTCTTCTACATTGTTATAGGATGCAGATGTAAATGTTAAGGGTTCAAATACGTTTTGCTGACCTGTTGCCAGTGCAAAAAATTCATTTTGAACATCAAAAGGATTAGAGTAATCGGTTGTCCAGTTAAGCACTGAGCTGTCAACGGTAAAGCCTATGGGGAGGCAGTATTTGTTTTCGTATGCTGTAAATTTACCTGATGAAATTCCTTTTGTATAATACGCATCATCGTAAACATAATTTGTGGAATTATCAACTACATATTTCAGTGAGAACATGGCGTTGTAAACGGGGGTCTGTGGGTTATAGGTATAACTGTTTATATAGTTTCCGAACATTCCCATGTTTTTCTGAAGATTTGAAAGCTTTTCATAAGCAAGAGAAGTGAATGTGGAAACGCCATTATAGTAATACCAGGATGGATCATTTCTCGCTCTGAGTTTTGCAAGTTCCATTCTGTAGAAACCGTCATTTTCGCTGTCAAGATCTTCTTTTAATGCTTCAAATGTAGTGAGGTCCGCTGCATAATTTTTCTTTGACTGACTCATGGAGAAGTTGTTTGTATCAGCTGCTGAAACCTCTGCTATAGCGCAAAGCATAAGTAAGGATGCCATTGCAGAAGCCTGGAATCTTTTACTGCGCATCATAAGAAGAACAACAGTATAAACTGCAACGATTGCAAGAGAAATATAAACTGAAAGTTCAGTGAGATTCTTTGACTCAACCTTCTGTGCAACAATTATTAAAACTGCTATGGCGCATCCGGTAGCTAAAATCATATTTTTGCTGAATTCATTAATCCTCATCAGAACTTTGTATGCAAAAATCAGCAGGAAGAATGAATACATATAGGAAAAACGATAGGGCAGGTCGTTGGGAAAATGGAAACCGTGCCAGATATAGTTAAGGTAATTGGTGTTGAAACTCAGGAAGAAGAATACAACTACAAGTGCAGAAACAATTTTTTCACGTGCACTGATAGTTTTGGAAAATAAAAACAGCGGAAGAAGAATAACAACAAGAATTCCGCAGTAAACATTAGGTAAAACGTTTCCGCCGCTGCTGCGTATTGACGGTGTGATATCTGCTAAATGATTAACTGCAAAGTCAAATATATTGAAATATGTTTTGAATTCTTCGGGGAATGTTCCGGAAGTTGCAGAACACTGTTTAAGGGCAAAATATGTGGGAAGAAGAGCAAAAGCGACAATACCGGCAGCGACAATTGAAAATAATGCAAATTTTGCTCCTGAAACAAGGAATCTGGAATTTTTAATTTTAAATGCAAAGCTCTGTGCTTTTTCCTCTTCGGGTTCAAGTTTGACAAATTTTGAATCTGCGGCATTGGAAATAAAATAAAAGTAAAGGAAATATATAACGGCAAAAATGCACATCATAAACGCCATATAGTAATTTGTAACCATAGCTAAAGCGAGGTATATGCAATAAAGTGTACATTTGCCGTTCTTAATTATATATTCAATACCAAGTGCCACTAACGGTAAAAGGTACAGCGCATCTGTCCACATAATGTTCCAGTAATATGCGATAAAGAAGCTGCAGAAAGAATATAATATGCCGAAAGCTGCAATGGTTAAATCATCCTTGCCAAAAGATTTTTTAAGAAAATATGCAAAAGTTGCGCTGGAAAGAGCACATTTTAAAAGTATTATTAGAGCTACTGCTTCAGTGATATTATCGTGACCGAATAAGAAGATCAGTATATTAAAGGGACTCGAAAGATAATTAAAATAGTTGCCAACTATGGCGCTTCCAAGTCCTGTAGTCCAAGAATATATTACATTATCAAAATTTGTGACACGCTCATACATTTCTGCAAGAAACGGCACATACTGATGATACATATCCATTCTCAGCACTGTTTTGTCTCCAAAGGGGATAACATTAAAGAAATAATAAATTAGCACCATTAAAAGTGCAGAACCGCCGGCAGCAAATAAAATACTGCTGTTTCTCTTTAAAATATTGCTGCTCTTTTTTATAAGCGGCGAATTGGTTTTTAAATTCATTTATTATGCACCTGCCTTCCAAGTGATTTTATCATATTCGTTTTTAACTTTCAATAAAACCTGTCAATTTGTTCTAAACAAGGACAAGTGGTCATAGAAATTAATCGGAGGTTGAAAAAATGCAAAAGGTAAGTGAAAGGTTTAATGAAGCCTGTGCTCCGTGTGCTCCGAGAATTAAGGATAAGCTCTTAGCTGTTTCGGACGAAATCAAAAAGGAAACTTTTGAAATAAGAATGCGTGCCGAGGGTGCATTGATTCTTTGCGGTACATACGGATGCGGATTTATTAATTCAGACGGAAGATTTTCTTTAATATATCCAAAATCACCTGTTGTAGTAACAAAGCAGGAATTGGATGCTACTTTGAGCAGAATGTGCAGCTTTTCAATGCACACTTACCAGCAGAATCTTGTGGATGGGTATATTACTCTTTCGGGAGGTCACAGGGTAGGTGTATGCGGGACTGCTGTTAATGAAAAAAGCATAATAATGTCAGTGCGTGAAATATCCTCTCTTAATATAAGAATTGCAAGGGAAATCTACGGCGTTTCCCGTAAAATTCTTGATGAGGTATTTTATGAGCATATATCGAGCCTTATCATTGCCGGACCTCCATCTTCCGGTAAAACAACCTTAATAAGAGATATTGCAAGGGAACTTTCAGGTGGATTTGGATGCTGTTACCGAAAAGTAGTTATAGCAGATGAAAGAGGGGAAATAGCAGCGATAAAGGACGGTATACCTCAGAATGATATCGGGCTTAACAGTGATGTTATCTGTGGATTTCCTAAAGGAACAGCCATAATAAATGCGCTTAAATCCATGTCGCCGGAAGTAATCATCTGTGATGAGGTAGGTACAAAAGATGAAATTAAAGCCATAGAGTATGGTCTTAATTCCGGAGTCAAATTTATTTTGACTGTACATGCTTCTTCATATGAAGAACTTAAAAGAAAAAAACAGATTAAGATGCTTCTTGAAACCGGTGAATTCGATAATATTGTCCTTTTAAAATCGGGACGCATTCCGGGAATCACGGACAAAATAATCAATTGCGAGGTACTGCTTAATGAGATACGCCGGAGCCATACTTTTGGGGATTGCGGCAGCTATGATGGGACAGCTTTTGGCACTTCGACTGAAAAAACGTATAAAGATTTTGACCGAGATACTGCTGTTTATTTCAGCCGTTAAAAATGAAATTGAATTTAACAGAAAACCGATTGTTTCTATCTTTCAGGAAAACATCGGAAGAAGTTTTATGAAATCTCTGTCCTTCATATCAGACTGTGTTGCTTTGACGGAGAACGGAGAAAATTTTAAAACGGCGTGGAATGACTCAATTAAAAATAGCAACTTAGTTTCCGTATTGTCTGATCAGGATATCCAGCTTTTACTTTCATATGGTTATCAGCTTGGTACGACAGATGTCAGTGGTCAGATAAATCTATGTACTCTTTATCAGGATTTGTTTGAAGAAAGACTGAGAAACGCAAGAAAATTTGAAGAGCATTATGGAAAGATTTACAGGCAAAGCGGGATTTTTATCGGTGCTGCAATAATAATACTTATCCTTTAAAGTAAAGGCGGGAAAAACAATGGATGTCGATTTTCTTTTTAAAATTGCTGCAATAGGAATAATAGTTGCGGTGCTTAATCAAATCCTTTCAAGGGCAGGAAAAGATGAATATGCAATGGTTACAACTCTTGCCGGACTTGTAGCAGTGCTCGTAATGCTTATTCCTAAAATATCCGCACTCTTCGATACGATTAAATCTGTTTTTGGTCTTTGATTATGGATATTTTCAAGATTTTTGCTATCGCAGTCACCGGTACATTTCTTTACATATTCGTAAAACAGCACAAACCGGAGTTTGCAGCAGCAGTACAGACTGCCACAGTTCTCATTATTTTTGTGTTCGTTTTATCCTATGCCGGTGCAGTTATAAGCCAAATTAAAGAGATAACAGAAAGCTACAATCTGAAATCGGAATTTATATTTCCTATGATAAAAGCTCTTGGTATAGCTGTTATTACACAGATAACAGCAGATTTGTGCAGGGATAACGGAAACACATCCGCAGGAGCTAAAGTTGAATTTGCCGGACGTATTATCATTATTGCAATGATTTTGCCTATGCTTAAAGCAGTGGCTGATTTTGCAGTTGACCTTATCGGAGGATGAACAATGAGGAAAAGAAAAAAGCTCATGATGTTTATATTAGTAACAGCTGCAATTTTGATAACTGCTTTTCCGGTTTACGCCGAATATCCAGAGGATAATACATATAAAAATGAAACTGAGCAATTGGGTGATGAGTTCTTAAAAGAGAATGAAGCTGAGGTTTTGTTAGAAGACCTGCCGGATGATACAAAAGAAGTTTTGTCGTCACTGGGAATTGATAATTTATCCTATGACGCAGTTATTAATATTGATGCAAAAACTGCTTTTTCGTCAGTTATATCCTTTTTCTCGGGAGAAATGGTAAGTCCTATTAAATATTCAATTATAGTATTCGGTATTATTTCTCTTATTTCAATTCTTACAGCTGCTGAGGGAGGAAATCTATCAAAATCAGAAAGTCTTTTTTCTCTTGCTGAGTGCCTTGCAGTAGGAACGGTTATATTGGTTCCGCTTTCAGAATGTATTTCTTCGGCTTGCTCAGTAATAAAGCTCAGTAATAATTTTATGATTTCTCTCATTCCTGTTTTGACGGCTCTTGTTGCTGTCAGCGGCAATCCGGCGGCAGCTTTGAGCTGCAATACAATGATTTTTGCATTGGCTCAGATTATTTCTTCAGTTGCTCAGAATGTTGTATCTCCGTTTATAAGGATGTTTTTTTCGCTAAATATTGTTTCTTCCATTGCGCCTGAGTTCGGATTAAATTCCCTGTGTAATATGATAAAGAAAACAGCCACTGTAATGCTTGGTTTTGCAGCAACTGTCTTTTCCGGATTGCTGACTGTAAAAGGTGTTCTTGCAGGCGCAGCAGATACTGCTGTTTTACGAAGCGCAAAATTTGTTTCGGGAAGCTTTATTCCGGTTGTGGGTGGTGCTGTAAGCGATGCTTTAACTTCTCTTGCCGGCTCTGTGAGTATAGCCAAAAACACGGTGGGAGCTTTTGGTATTATTGCAGTTGCAGTAATAACTCTGCCCAGCATAATAAAGATATCTTCATGGCTTATATGTCTTAATGTACTTTCCTCTTCAGCGGAAATTTTAGGAAGAAAATCAGCATCCCAGTTTTTAAGCGGTATTGCGTCTGGTGCATCACTTCTTAATACAATAATAATTCTCAACGCAGTTGTGCTGATAATATCCACAGGTGTCATGATACTTATAAGGTCGGATTTGTAATGGAAATAGTTATAGACTGGGTTAAAACAATAGCGGCAACGTCAATAGCCGGAGCGGTTATTTATTTTTTGGTTCCCAAGGGCAATACAGAAAAAGCTTTAAGACTGGTTGTTTCATTTTCTCTTCTATTTTCAATTTTATCGCCGTTCCTCAGTGGAGCAATTAAGGCGGATATTGATTTATCAAATTTTATGAATATCGAAGAGATGGAAATAGAAGCAAACGAAAAAGCAAAAGAATACGCCCAGCTTTACAGTGATTCTATATCAGAAAAAAGTGTGACAGTGGTTAAAGAAAATATAGAAAGCCTTCTTGATTCACTTAAATTTAAATATTCGGATATTGAAATCAGTACGGATATTAACGAAGAAAGCGGCATAGTAATTAGTAATATAAGGATTATTATTTCCGAGGAAGAAAGTAAGCAGGACCTAACATATGTACAAGGTGAAATAAAAGAACTTACCGGTATAAATCCGGAATTTGATGTTTCAGACGGAGTGTAGAAAAATGGATTCTGTAATTCAAAAAATTAAAGATATCATAAGTAAAATTTCTGCCGATAAAAAAACTCTGATTATTGTTGCAGCGGGAATTATTGGTGTTGTGATACTTGTAATGTCTGAATTTTTACCGGGAAACGAAAAGACGGAAAAAAAGGAGGAAATTACAGCTACCGGAGAATACAGCATCAATAATCATTACGAATATGCCGAAATGCTCGAAAAAAAGCTTACAGATATAATTTCATCAATTGAGGGAGCCGGAACCTCAAAAGTGATGATTACTTTGGAATCTTCATCGGAAGCCGTATATGCTCAGAATGATAAAACAGATATGGAGAGCGATAACGAGAACAGCGAAAAAATATCAAAAGAAAATGATTATGTACTAATTAAAACAGATTCTTCAAAGGAAGAAGCGCTTTTACTGAAAATTATACAGCCGGAAGTAAAAGGAGTTGCAGTAGTCTGCGAAGGAGGGGATTCAGTATATGTGCAGCAAAAAATCATTGAAACAATCTCGGCTGTTTTTGATATAAATTCATCAAAAATCAAAGTAACCAAACTTTCATCAGGAAATTAGGAGGAAACTGAAATGATATTCAAGAAACGACAAGTATTAATGGCAGCTTTGGTAGTGGCTCTTGGTGCGGCAGTTTTTGTAAACTGGTATTATACGAAACAGCCTCAGACCGTTCAAACCAATTCACCTGTATCTTCCACTCAGCAGAATACGGAAAATCAGGAAGCCGCAACGGCGGGTAATCTCGGGGACGCACAGTTTGTTTCAGGAACACTGCCGTCTTCTGAAAATAAATCGACTGATGAACCGGAATATTTTGTACAGGCAAAACTCGACAGAACCGTCGCCCATGATAAAGCAAAAGAAACATTACAGCAGACAATTGATTCTTCAACTGCCGATGCAGAATCAAAAAAAGCTGCCTCAGAGGCTCTTGAAAAATTATCAGCTAATATAAAAAAAGAAACCGATACAGAAAATTTAATAAAGGCAAAAATTTCATCAGGATGCGTTGTGGTTATTGACAATGGTAAAGCTCAGGTTATTGTAGAAAAAGGCAAACTCAACGATACAGTTGTATTACAGATAAAAGAAATAGTAATTCAGCAGACAGGATTTACTGTTGAAAATATTACAATTATTGAAGCAAAATAGTTGTGTCTTACGGTCAATTTGTGGTATAATATCCGAAAACAAGGATGTTATACCACTTATTTTTATGTTGATATATTTTTATGCAGCATGGTAGGGAGGATTTTTGATGACAGATCCTAAAAACGTAGGCGGCCTTATGATTTCTGAAGATGTTCTTGCCGCTATTGTTATAAACTCAGTTAAAGATATACCCGGCGTCAGCAAATTTGTTCAGCGTCCGCCGGATTTGGAGACGGTTTTTAAGATTGGCGATCAGTCTTTAAAAAGTGTTAAAATCAAAATAAAAGATAACGAAGTTTATATTCATATTTATATCAATATTTTTTCAGGCTATAAAATACCTGTTTTAACTGAACAGATTCAGCAAACAATCAAAACTTCTGTTCAGACTATGACAGGTAAAATAGTTTCAAGAGTTGATATTGATATTTTGGGCATTGATTTTTCTGAACCTGAACACACTGATAAATAACAAAAATTATGCCTTCCGCATCAATATTGTTTGTGGAGGGCTTGTTTTCTTAATATTCCATTTTTGAGGAGGCTAAAAAATGACAAGACGTCAGGCAAGAGAACAGGCTTTTATTATTATTTTTGAAAAATCTTTTCAGGACGATCTCACAGTAGAAGAGATAATTGATAACGCTGTTGAAGCTGGAGTACTCGAAAAAGAAGACTTTTCAGAAAGTCTTTCAAAAACAGTATATGAAAATCTCGAAGCGGTGGATAAGCTTATTGATGAAAATCTTGTTGGCTGGAGAAAGGACAGAATCTCTAAGGTTTCAGCATCTATTCTCCGTCTCGCAATAAGTGAAATCCTTTATTTTACAGATATCCCCAATAAAGTTTCCGTTAACGAAGCGGTGGAGATTGCAAAGACTTATGCTCCCACAGATGATGCAGGTTTTATTAACGGTGTTTTGAGTTCTGTGCTCAAAAAAATCGGTGCATAATCATGGCTGTTTTTTTAGGTATAGATACAAGTAACTATACAACGTCACTGGCTCTTTACAATTCAGAAACTAAAAATGTGATTCACACAAGAAAACTGCTTCCTGTTAAAGAAGGAAGTCTTGGATTAAGACAAAGCGATGCGCTTTTCCATCATACAGTTCAGCTTCCTGAGCTGTTTCAGAATCTTTTTTCTGAATATAGCGGTAAAATTGACGCTGTATGTGTTTCAGAGTGTCCAAGAAGTGTTGACGGTTCATATATGCCATGTTTTCTGGCGGGTGTATCTGCCGGGCAAAGTGTTGCTTCGTCAATGGGAATCCCGCTCTATAAATTTTCTCATCAGGACGGACATATAGCCGCTGCACTTTTTTCTGCTGATAGAATGGATTTAATAAAAGCAAAACAGTTTGCAGCTTTTCATGTGTCCGGAGGAACAACTGAAGCGGTTCTTGTAAAACCTAATGATAACGGCTCATTCAGCACACAGATAATTTGTGCTTCATCGGATCTTAAAGCCGGTCAGGCAATTGACAGAGTAGGAACCTCAATGGGACTTAAATTCCCGGCAGGAAAAAGCCTCGATGAACTCTCACTTAAAAGCAAAAGAGAATATAAAATAAAACCTTATATAAAGGACGGCAACTGTTCACTTTCAGGTGTAGAAAATAAATGCATGAAAATGATCAAGGATAGTGAGTCTCCGGAAGACGTTGCAAAATATTGTCTTACTTATGTGGGTTCTGCTATTTGCGAAATGTGCGGATATGTTTTGGAACAATATCCGGGTATTACAATTGTTTTTGCCGGAGGTGTGCTTTCAAACACTCTTATCAGAGGCATGATAAAAAAGAATTTTGCAGATAATGCCGTCTTTTCTTTGCCGGAATTTTCATCTGATAATGCCGCAGGAATTGCAGTGCTCGGCGAGGTGGTACATGATGATTCAAAATAAATCTGCCGTTATAACTGTAAGTCAGCTCAATTTCTATATAAAATCACTTTTTGACTCTGATGTAAATCTTTCTTACGTCTTTTTAAGTGGAGAAATATCTAATTTTACTAATCATTACCGTACCGGACATTTATATATGACTTTAAAAGATGCCAATGCGTCAGTTAAAGCAGTGATGTTCCGTTCGAGTGCTTCAAGGCTCAAATTTGTGCCTGAAAACGGTATGAAAGTTATAGTCAAAGGCAGAGTGTCTGTTTTTGAGCGTGACGGTCAGTATCAGGTATATATTGATGATATGCAGCCGGACGGCGCAGGTGCACTGCCGATTGCTTTTGAACAGCTTAAAGCGAAGCTTCAAAAGCAGGGACTTTTTGACTCGGAAGCTAAAAAGCCGATTCCTAAATTTCCCCGAAAAATAGGTGTTGTAACTTCTCCCACAGGTGCAGCTATTCAGGATATTCGAAATATTGTTTTCAGACGTTTTCCGAGTGCTGAAATTATTTTGTATCCGGTACTTGTACAGGGAGACGGAGCAGCACAGCAAATTGCCGATGCAATCGAATATTTTAACCAAAAGGATCTTGCTGATGTTTTGATAGTAGGCAGAGGAGGCGGCTCCATAGAAGATTTATGGGCGTTTAATGAAGAGATCGTCGCCTATGCCATATATAACAGCATTATACCTGTTATTTCTGCTGTAGGACACGAAACAGATTTTACAATCAGCGATTTTGTCGCCGATCTTCGTGCTCCAACACCGTCAGCTGCAGCGGAATTAGCTGTGCCTGATAAAGCAGAACTTTTGAATAACCTTAATTTTCTTTTTAAGCACTGTAATCAGGCTATGGCCGATATTTTGTCAGGGAAAAGAAACGAGTTAGAATATATAACTTCAAGTATATATTTAAAAAATCCTCTTATGCTTATAAGACAAAAGCAAATGCAGTTTGATTCTGTTACTTCAAGAATTCGTAATTCTGCATTGCTTACTTTAGCAGAAGAAAAAACAAGATTTGCAAAGGCAGCCTCTGCTCTTGATAGTTTAAGTCCTTTTAAAGTATTGGCAAGAGGATACAGTGTAGTTACCGATGCTGATGGTGAAATCATTTCAGCATCAAAGGATCTTAAAAAAGATGATATTATCAATATAAAATTTTCAAAAGGCAATGCCGAATGTATTGTTCTTTCTACCGGAGAGTGATTCCAATGCGAAAAAATATGACCTATGAAGCAGCTATGAAAAGACTTGAAGAAATAGTTACTTCTTTAGAAAGTGGCGAGCTTCCCCTTGACAAATCGTTGAAGCTTTATGAAGAAGCAACTGAGCTTTCAGCTTTTTGCAAAAAATATCTTGATGAGGCTGAGGGCAAACTTACAATATTAAGCGAAAATGTAACTGCGGGAGTAGATGACGATGAGTGATTTTTCAAACAGTTTGAAAAAATATGTAGATTATTTTGAAGATAATTTGCCTAAATTTCTTCCGGAAGCCAAACCTTATCAGGAAGTACTATCAGACAGTGTAACCTACTGTATAACAGACGGAGGAAAGCGAATCAGACCTGTACTTGTTTTGGAATTTTGCCGTATATGCTGCGGTGAATACGAAAAGGCAATGCCCTTTGCTGCGGCTATTGAAATGATTCATTCATATTCATTGGCACACGACGATCTTCCCTGTATGGATGATGATGATATGAGAAGGGGAAAACCGTCATGTCATAAAAAATTCGGAGAAGCAAATGCGCTTCTTGCCGGTGATGCCCTGCTTACATTAGCTTTTGATACAATTGCCAACAGAACTGACTTTAATACAGTTTCACCTTTACAGGCTATACGTGCTGCCGGAGTTCTGGCTGAAAAGGCCGGAGTTTACGGAATGATAGGCGGACAGGTTATTGATTTACAGAGCGAAGGCAAAAAGGCTGATATTGAGATTTTAAAATTAATGGATTCCAAAAAAACCAGCGCTTTAATATCGGCAGCTTGTCAGATGGGATGCATTATAGGTGGAGCAGACGATCATAAAGTTAAGCTTGCCGGAGACTTTGCAGAAAAAATCGGTCTAGCTTTTCAGATTGTTGATGATATCCTTGACGTTAAAGGCGATGCAAAACTTCTCGGGAAGCCTGTGGGCAGCGACAGTGAAAACGATAAGTCCACTTATGTTTCACTTTTAGGACTTGATGAGTCGCAGCAAATCGTTGATAAGCTTACCGACGAAGCAATTGAAATATTAAACGAGTTTGATGGCTCTGATTTCCTTAAGGAGCTTACTCTTTTCCTTGCCAAAAGAGACTATTAAAGAAAGCGAATGACACTATGAAAGAATATGCTTTTTTGGATAAAATAAACGATCCAAGCGATATTAAAGATTTCAGTGATGAACAGCTTGAGGTACTTGCTGAAGAAATAAGAGCTGAGCTTATAGATACAGTTTCCAAAACAGGAGGACACTTGGCTTCAAACCTGGGTGTTGTGGAATTGACTTTGGCTTTGCACCGAGTGTTTGATTCACCAAATGATCAGATCGTGTGGGATGTAGGACATCAGGTATATACTCATAAGCTTCTTACCGGACGCTATAAAGATTTTCATACCTTAAGAACGGAAAACGGCATATCGGGATTTTCAAGGCCTTATGAAAGCAAACATGACATTTTTTACAGCGGTCACAGCAGTACGTCTATATCAGCGGCATTTGGACTTTCCAGCGCCAAAACGCTGCAAAATGACAAGCATCATGTAATTGCGGTTATAGGTGATGGAGCTCTTACAGGCGGTCTTGCATATGAAGCTCTTAATAACGCAGGACGTTCAAAGGACCGTCTTATCGTCATACTTAACGATAATGAAATGTCAATTTCTCAGAATGTCGGTTCCATGGCAAGACATCTGGCAGTTATTCGCTCAAAGCCGGGTTATTACCGTCTCAAATTTGGAGTAGAAAAGATACTGAAGGCAATTCCGTTTATTGGCGGAAAACTTTCCAATATGGTATTTAATTTGAAGTCAAAAGCAAAAGACTTTATTTACGGAAGTACAGTATTTGAAGATATGGGATTTCGCTATATGGGACCCATTGACGGTCACGATATAAAGGTTCTTTCAGAAGCTCTTGAAAGTGCAAAACTTTCAAAAAGACCGGTTCTGCTTCATATTAATACCATTAAGGGAAAAGGATATAATTTCGCAGAAAAGGATCCCAGTCATTTTCACGGAATTTCAAAATTTGATATTAATACGGGAGAGCCTCTTTCGTCTGGTACAAACTTTTCTGCGGAATTCGGTGATTATCTTTGTAAGATGGCCGAAGATGACGGCAGAATCTGTGCTATCACTGCAGCTATGGCTTTGGGCACAGGACTTGATGATTTCAGTAAAAAATACAAAGATCGTTTCTTTGATGTGGGTATCGCCGAAGAGCATGCGGTAACATTTGCTTCAGGACTTGCAAAGAATGGTATGATTCCTGTTTTTGTCGTATATTCAACTTTTCTTCAAAGATGTTATGACCAGATGATTCATGATGTGGCTATGCAGAGACTTAAAATAGTCATCGCAATTGACCGAGCAGGATTTGTTGGTGAGGACGGCGAAAGTCATCAGGGACTTTTTGACGTTGCGATGCTCAGCAGTGTGCCGGGGATTACAATTTTTTCTCCGTCAACTTATTTTGGCCTTAAAAACGTTCTTGATGAAGCATTTTACAATAGATCCGGCATATGCGTTGTCAGATATCCCAGAGGTGCAGAACACGAACTTTTGGAAAAGTATCAGCCTCAAAGTGTTGATTTCGATTTGTTCGGTAATGATGATGCAGAGATTGCTATAGTCACTTATGGACGTATTTTCGCACATGCCTGTGACGCAGCAGAAATTTTGTCTGAAGAACAGGGTGTTTCAGTTAAAATTCTTAAACTGAATAAAATTCATCCTATAAGCCGTGAAGCTTATGAAAGCGTTTTAAATTGCAAGCACATATTCTTTTTTGAAGAAGGCATTAAAAACTGTGGTGTAGGCGAGCAATTTGCTATGCATCTTCTTGAAAATAACTATAAAGGAAGCTATAATATTACAGCAATCGACGATCAGTTTGTTAAACATGCTTCAGTCAGCTCTTTGCTGAAAAAATATCAACTGGACAGCAGAGGCATGGCTGATAAAATAATTGGGAGTGTACAGGAATTTGAGCAATAAACTAAGGCTTGATTCAGCAGTATTTGAATTGGGAATATCAGAAAGCCGGGAAAAGGCAAAGGCACTTATAATGGCCGGACAGATCTATGTTAACGGAATGAAAGCTATAAAACCAGGAATTACTGTAAACAGCAGTGATAAAATAGAGCTTCGTGGCAATACGCTGCCATATGTCAGCCGTGGCGGACTTAAGCTTGAAAAGGCTATGGAAGTTTTTCCTATAACTTTGAACAATAAAGTTTGTATGGATATAGGTGCGTCTACCGGTGGATTTACTGATTGTATGCTGCAAAACGGAGCTGTAAAGGTTTATTCTATTGACGTAGGTTATGGACAGCTTGCCTGGAAACTTCGCTCAGATTCTCGTGTAGTTAATCTTGAAAGAACAAATTTCAGATATGTAACCAACGAACAGATTCCTGAAAGTATTGATTTTGCAAGTATAGATGTTTCTTTTATTTCATTAAAACTGATTTTTCCGGCTTTAATGCCTCTGCTTAAAACAGACGGAGAATGTGTTTGTCTTGTTAAACCACAGTTTGAAGCTGGTAAGGATAAAGTAGGAAAAAAAGGCGTGGTCAGGGAAAGAGCTACCCATATAGAAGTAATCGAAAATGTAATCGGATATGCTTCTGACAATGGATTTTCAGTTTTGAATCTTGATTTTTCTCCTGTAAAGGGACCCGAAGGAAACATCGAATATTTATTGTACATAAAGAAAACGGACGAAAAAACTTGTGCGGTAGATTCGGAAATGATCGAAAGAGTTGTAGAATCTTCACACAGTACTCTAGACAAAACAATGTAGGTAGTGACACAAATGAATAAATTTGCAGTTATACCAAATTTAACAAAAAGCAATGCCTATGAAGTTGCTTTATCCGTATGTGATAGGCTGTTTCAGCTGGGTGCTGAGGTGTTTATTCCTGAAGAAAACAGAGCCGATTTTGATAAATTGGATAGAGCTGTTTTCTTATCGGGTGATGATATTATGAAGCAGTGTTCCGCAATAATCGCAGTAGGCGGAGACGGTACAATCTTGAGATGCGCTAAAGAGGCGGCAAAATTTGGCAAACCTGTTTTGGGAATTAATGCAGGAACTTTAGGGTACATGGCTGGTCTCGAAAAACACGAACTGGAACTTTTGGATAAGCTTATTGATGGTGAATTTAAAATCGATAATCGTATGATGCTGAAAGTTTCAATAGCTGTCGATGAATCATTTATAGGAACCTTTTATGCAATAAATGATGCGGTTTTTTCACGAGGTTCTCAGCTTAAGATGATTAAGACGAATGTATATTGTGACGGTAATTTAGTAAATAACTACCTTGCAGACGGATTGATTATTTCTACACCAACAGGTTCAACAGCTTACTGTCTTTCAGCGGGAGGACCAGTTGTGGATCCGGTAATTGAAAGTATACTTCTTACGCCAATCTGTACACATTCACTTTCTGCCAGGTCCTTGATTTTCAGAGCTGATTCCAAACTGATAGTGCAGCCTGATGAATCATGCTGTGATGATTTCTTCTTTTCCTGTGACGGAGAAGAAGCCATTAAACTTGAAAGTAATTACAAAGTCTCAATTGAAAGAGCCGATGACTATGCGCAGCTTATAAGGATCAAATCGGATACTTTCATAGATATTTTGAATAAGAAGCTTGCTGAACGGAGGGTGTAACGTGAAAAGAAAACGTCATGCATTAATTTTGGAGATTATTGAAAAATACAATATTACCACTCAGGACGAGCTTTTAGAAAAGCTTTCAGAAAATGGTTTTGACGTGACGCAGGCTACAATATCGAGGGACATAAAGGAACTTCGTCTTGTTAAAACTATGAACTCATCTGGGCAGTATTGTTATTCTCTGAATAAATCTGCCTCAACTGATCACAGCGCAAAATTCCATGCAATCTTTAAGGAATCTGTTATTTCAATAAATTATGCAGGCAACATATGCTCAATTAAGTGTTATTCAGGTATGGCTCCTGCCGCCTGTGCCGGAATTGATGCAATGCATTGGGACGGAGTAGTAGGTACATTGGCAGGGGACGATACAATTTTTGTTCTTTGCACTGATAACGATAAAGCGGCGGCTCTTAAAAAGAGTATCAACAAACTTATTAACGGTTAAGGGGATTATATTTTATGCTGAAAAGCTTAAGCATTGAAAATGTTGCCGTTATAGAAAAAGCTACCATCGATTTCGAGGGTGGCTTTAATGTGTTGACCGGTGAAACCGGTGCAGGTAAATCAATAATTATCGACTCTATTAATATGATTTTAGGAGAACGCTCTTCGAGAGATTTAATCAGAAGAGGAGCAAAGCAGGCAAAAGTTGTTGCTTTGTTTGATAAAGTAGGTCCTGGCGCTATTGAGGCTATTGAGCAAGCTGGCTTTGATCCCGCAGGATTTACTGATGAATGTTTAATACAGCGTACAATATCAGCTGATGGAAAAAGCGTATGCAAAATCAACGGTATGCCGATTACCGCTGCTATGCTCAGAAAAATTGCTGTTAATTTGATAAATATACACGGTCAGCATGACAATCAAGTTTTATTTGATGCTTCTACTCATTGTGGATTCATTGATGCAATAGCCGGTATTTCGCAGGAACTTAATGAATACAAAGAAGAGTTTGTAAAATTAAAGAAAATAAGAAGAGAATTAATTGCATTAAAGGAAGAAGCTGAAGCAGAAGAGGAATCTGAGGAGCTTTGGAGATTTCAAATAGAAGAGCTTTCTCAGGCTGATATAAAAATCGGTGAAAGAGAACAGCTTACCAAGAGAAAAAATGCAATTTTAAATTCTGAAAAAATAGCTTCGGCATTAAATTATACCTATAACTGCATTAATGGAAATGAATCTGCAGGCGAACATGGAACTTTTTCTATAATGGCTGACGCTCTTAACCGTCTTGAAGGAATACAGCCATATTTCGGAGAAATTCAGGATTTCCTTGTTCAGTTCAGAGAAACTCTTTATTCCATTGGAGAACTTAAGAATGATCTGAATGATTTCCTTTTACAGATTGATTATAATCCCGAAGAGCTTGAAGAAATCGAGGAAAGACTTGATTTTCTGTATCGTCTGTCACTGAAATACGGTGATACTGAAGAAGAAATGCTCTCTTATCTTTCCAAAATAGAAACAGAGCTTCAAAAGCTTGAATCGTCTGATGAGCTTATAAATCAGGTGACAGATGAATACAATAAACTGCTTGAAAAATGCATCGCAATGGCAGAAAATATTTCCGATAAGAGAAAAAAAGCTGCTGATGAATTTTCAAAGAACATTGAAAAAGAGCTTGTATTTCTCAATATGCCGTCTGTACATTTCAGTGTTTCTTTTGAAAAAGGCAATTTATCGTCAAATGGTTTTGATATTGTGGAATTTTTGATTTCAACAAATGTTGGTGATAAGCTCAAACCAATTTCAAAAATAGCTTCCGGCGGTGAACTTTCAAGGATCATGCTGGCAGTTAAAAATGTTCTTTCAAAGAATGATAGTATAGATACACTTATTTTTGATGAAATAGACACAGGGGTAAGCGGTAATGCTGCCATTAAAATTGCTATGAAATTAAAGGAAGTTTCAGCTTTCCGTCAGGTTATCTGTGTAACTCATCTTCCTCAGATTGCAAGCTTTGCGGCTAGTCATTATCTTATTGAAAAAAGTTCTGATGACACAGGAACATATACAACTGTCAAGCAGCTTAATATCGAAGATCGTGAGCTTGAACTTGCAAGAATGGTTTATGGTGGAGAAATTACTTCTGCACAGCTTAAAACTGCAAAAGAAATGCTCGAATTTGCCAAAATTCATTGATTGTTAACTAAATAAATCTTGCAACTTAACTCATTTAATTGTATAATAAAAACGCAGAATTTTTTGGAGGTATTTTATTAATGTTTAATTTACAGTTCTTAGCAGCAGAGGCTACTTCAAGTTCATCATCACTTATGATGATTGTGCCGATGATACTTATTTTTGCTCTCATGTATTTTATGATGATTCGTCCTCAGAAAAAGCAGCAGAAGCTTGAGCAGGAAATGAGAAACAATCTTAAGATTGGCGATGAAATTACAACTATTGGCGGTATTATGGGACGCATCGTTACTGTTAAAGATGATTCTCTTATAATTGAAACTGGTGCTGACAGAAATAAGATGAAAATCACACGTTGGGCTGTTCAGGCAAACAATACAGCTATGGAGCGTGACCGTCAGGAGAGAGAGGCTGCTAAGGCAGCTGCTGAAAAGGCAAAGGCTGAAAAGAAAAAGAAAAAAGAAGAAGAATAATCTTCTTTTAAACTAGTAATATAAAACAAGTTCACCTCATATCCTTTTAGTGGATATGAGGTGATTTTTTATGAAAAAAAGAAAAACTAGAAATTCTGAAAAGGATAATTCCAAAAATAACTATAAAATTTATCTATTTGCATTCATAGGTGAACTAATAATTTTATGTGCTATTCTTTCCTTTTTTGCACTTATAATTGTTAAATCAGGAGTTTCGAATAGTATAATTCCATTTCTTTCAATATTGTCATTTGCAATATCTGCTTTTGCAGCTGGTTTTATAGCTGTAAGACCTAAAAGAAAAAACGGAATTGCAACTGGATTCATATCCGCTGTTCCGATTATGGCAATATCTGCTGCATTTATTGTTGCGCTGAACAAAGGAAGCATCAGTTATGTTTTTATTATAACTCTCGCTGTACAAGTGTTGTGTTCAATTGCAGGAGGAATTGCAGCAGCGAATATACGAAAAAAAGTTAAATAATGAATTATTGTAACAAAAAAGGAGGTCAAATATCATTTTGAAACAACGCAGAAAATCTTTATATTATTCAAAAAACAGAGTTTCACAGCTTCCCATTAGGCGTGAGATATTAATGTTCTCAATTTTATTGTTATCAGGCTTATTAATAGGAGTACTTGTAGCCAAAAACGGGAATGAGAGTATTTTGGATCAGGTAAGCAGGATGTTTGATTCATTCTACTCAGTGCGAGAAAATCAGAGTATTGGCGCTTCCGTTATAAATTCTCTGAAAGTATCATGTGCGTTTTGGCTGATAAATGTATTATTTGGTTTATGTATAATAGGAATTCCCTTTGTAACTGTCATTCCTGTAATCAGAGGTCTTGGAATAGGGCTTGTAACCGGTTACATTTACTCGATATACGGAATAAAAGGTATCGGCTATTGTTTTCTGATAATATTCCCCGGAGCCTTAATATCATTTATAGCACTGATTTATGCGGTTTCAGATTCATTTAAAATGTCACTATATACTTTGAGCAGTTGTGTAAATTCGGGAGCACCAAAAGGCGGTGCAGAAAAAATAAAAATATTTGCAGTAAGGCAAATATTTTATTTAATGCTATTTGCTGTATCTGCTTTTACAGATGGAATTGTAAATAAGTTATTTGCCGGAGTGTTCAATTTTTAGGCGGTTTTTGCTTTGATAAAGGGTTAGCGGCAACAGCATCTTTTAACTGGTCATTGACAACATGAGTGTAAATGTCAGTTGTGCTCAGGCTTTCATGTCCAAGAATCTCCTTCAGAAGTACAATGTCCACATGTCCATATTGATACATTAATGTAGCTGCAGTATGGCGCAATTTGTGCACGGAAATTCCCTGATCCTTTAAACCACATTTTTCAAGGAGATTATTGACAAGCAGCTGCACTGCCTGGCGACCTATTCTTTTATTTAATCTGCTAATAAATAATGCATCTTTATCTTTAACTCCATCAACTGGACGTACTCTCAAATAGTTTTTTATAGCTTCTTTGCAGGCATCATTGAGATAAATAGTACGTTCCTTGTTGCCTTTACCTGTGACGACCATAGTTCCATTACTCTTTATATCAGAGCAATTAAGACTGACAAGCTCAGATAATCGTAAACCGCAGTTGAGGAAAAGAGTTAAAATACAATAATCACGCTCCTTATATTTTCCATCTACGCTGTTAAGCAAAGTAATGCTTTGGTCCAAAGTTAAATATTTTGGAAGAGATTTTTTGATTTTTGGAACATCAAGTTCACGCATCGGACTGTCGGTAAAAAATCCAAGCTGAACTGTACAAAATCTGAAAAAGCCTTTAAGAGAAGAAACTTTACGAGCTCTGGTAACTGCTGAATTATTTCTTTCCAAGTTACAGTATGACAGAAAAGCGTAAGCGTCGTTCAATGTGATTTTTTTAACAAAGTTTTCGTCAATATCTTTAATAGATATCTGTTCGATGTCAGTATCCCTGGGAACCAATCCGTAATTAAGTTTGATAAATCTAAAAAAGGTTCTTAAGTCAGTAGCATATTCAGTTATAGTCAATTCCGATTTGTTTTTAACACCGCTTAAGTAGTTTACGTATTGGATAACAACAGGCGGCAATTCAAATAAAAAGTCTGTCTTCATAATAAAACCAGCCAATCAAATAAATTTGAGAATATAAAAATAAAAATTATAGAAATCAAAAAAATTAATACAATAAGAAATATGATGGGATGAAAAAGCGTTTGACAAGAAAAATTAAACTTAAAATTGATTCAGTGGATGATAACTAATTCGATTACAGAAAATATTTATAATGGCTGATTTACAGGCAAAATAAAAATACAAAAGAACTATAAATATTGATGCACAAGAATCGAATTAACAAAAACGTTTTTTCTATCCACTCAACTATACAAAATATTAATTTTGTATAGTTCGCTCTAATTCCCCTTGGCAGTAAGTCAGGCTTGACGGTGAAGTTTTTGCGAAGCAAAAAAACAACCGCTTGCCCCTTGCCAATCCTTAAAAGAATATAATTTTTTAAGGCGTGTGGCATTTCTGTGTCATACGGCCTTAATTGTTTTTTTATTCCTCTAATGCTTTTTTTATTTTTTTCTTCAATTCCTGACGCACTTGTTACTCTTAAAAGTTTATAGCCAGTATTTTTATATAATTTTTCAATAAATTCATCACGTTGTTTTTGCTTTTCCTCATTGTGTGAATTGTCATCAAGTTCAATAAGTAACATAGGATATAAATTTTCAGGTTTGCATAATATAAAATCTATATGTTTTCTGCTTATTTTGTTAAATGCAATATGCCATTCGCTATTAGTTACACCATTTTTTATGCCAATTAAATCTGCAACACGAACTTTTGCAAGAATACTGTAATTAAGTTTATCAGCTATTGGTTTCAGTGATTTATAAAAAGACCATTCGTTTTTTGTCATTAAGTTCTTTCTGTAATATTGATTGAAAGCAATATTTTCGTTTATATCTTTATTTATCTCATCGCTAATTTTCTCTAACTCTTTTTCTTTATCGTTTATTTTAACTTTTTGAATAATAATCGCTACTATTAATAAAACGCATATTCCTATAAGAAACCATGTCATAATTTTCACCCCATAGTACATTACTTAAAGTATACAACTTAAATATAAATCAATACGCTTACAAAAGTCAAGTGTTTATTATATAGCAATACACCTACCTATATTTTAAATAAGCAGGTGTATTAAAAGTTGCATTGTCTTGTATATGCGGAAGAAAATTATTCAGACTCCTTTTGCTTTTTAATAACTTTTAATCTAGAGAAATCTTCACGTTCTTTTTCTTCAAGAGCTTCAGTTATATATTTTATTGTTTCCTGAAATTGCGGAATGATTATATTACTGAGCGCATTTGCTCGTTTTTGAGTTTTCTTTATAGCATTTGCAAGTTTATAAACGCTGCTTTCGACTTCTGCCAATCTTGCAGTCAGCTTTTTAACCTCATCAAACCTCAAATATGCTTCGTCAAGCTGCGAGTTTGTGTCGCTCCAGCCATATCTGAGATCTAACTTTGAATCTTCCAGTTGTACCGTCGGAAGCTCAACGCCCATTACACTTCTATAATCAATTTTTAATCCGTCGTCAATAGGAGTTGCTCCTGAAAACTCTTCACACATACCTAAAGTAATGTTGGCTCTCTGAAGCGCCGCATAAGCCTGGGAATACGTTGAATCAATTTTCTGCTGAACTTCTCCGGCTTTATCTATAAGCAACATCATTTCTCGAATAAGAATATTTCTTTTTCTGTCCATAAGGTCATATCCGAGTTTTGCAAGCTCAAGAGATTTTTTTGCATTCATGAGGTTTGCCTTTGTCGGAAAAACTTTTACTGCCAAAATTCAACGCTCCTTTCTGTGGTTAAAATACAATCAGCCTTTATAATGCTTATTAAGAGTTTCCTCATCAACTCTGTCAAGCTCTTCCCTAGGCAGCATGGAAAGCAGTTCCCAGCCTAAGTCAAGAGTTTCTTCTATTGAACGATTCTCGTTGCCCTGATTAAGAAAACGCTCTTCGAACTCACGTCCGAAAGTCATCAAACGCTTATCTGAAACAGAAAGCTCATCTTCACCGATAACTGATGCAAGAGCTTTTGCATCCTGTACCTTTGCATATGTTGCAAAAAGCTGATTAGAGAGTGCACTGTGGTCTTCTCTGGTATATCCTGCACCGATACCGTCCTTCATAAGACGTGAAAGTGACGGAAGAACGCTTACAGGAGGATAAATTCCGGTAGCGTCGAGTTCACGGTCAAGAACTATCTGACCTTCGGTGATGTAACCTGTAAGGTCAGGAATAGGATGTGTAATATCATCATTGGGCATTGTCAAAATCGGTATCTGAGTAACAGAACCTGCCTTGCCTTTAACGATACCTGCACGTTCATAAAGAGAAGCCAGATCAGAATAAAGATATCCAGGGAATCCCTTTCTTCCGGGTATCTCACCTTTTGAAGAGCTGAATTCACGCAAAGCCTCAGCATATGAGGTCATATCGGTAAGAATAACAAGAATATGCATATTCTTTTCAAATGCAAGATATTCAGCTGCTGTAAGAGCGCATCGAGGTGTGATGATTCTCTCTATAATCGGGTCATTGGCAAGGTTAAGGAACATTACGACCTTATCCATAACGTTTGCTTCTTCGAAGGATTTACGGAAATATTCGGCAACATCGTTTTTAACACCCATAGCGGCGAAAACGATAGCAAAATCCTCGTCATCGGCAATCGAAGCCTGACTTACTATCTGAACAGCAAGCTCGTTGTGCTTCATACCAGAACCAGAGAATATCGGAAGCTTCTGTCCACGAATAAGTGTAGCAAGAGCATCTATGGAAGAAATGCCGGTATTGATATAGTTTTTGGGATAAACACGGGAAATGGGGTTAATAGGAGCACCGTTAACATCACGGCTGCATTCAGGATAAATATCACCCATATCATCAATGGGGCGGCCAAGTCCGTCAAAAACACGGCCGAGGATATCCTTTGAAAGTTTCATCTCCATAGGCTTTCCTGTAAGTACAGTTTTTGTATTTACCATTGAAAGACCTTTTGTACCTTCAAAAACCTGAATAACTACTCTTTCTCCGTCTATTTTAACAATTCGGCCTACCCTGCTTGTTCCGTTGTCAAGTTTAAGCTCCACCATTTCTTCATAAGCAGCGTTTTTAACGCCGTCAAGAACAATAAGTGAGCCATTAATATTGTTGAGCCCAACATGCTCTAATATCATAATTTCAGCCTCCCCTGCGCTATTTACTTAAGGTAAGCTGCCAGCGCATTGTCAATTTCAGTAATGTATTCGTCAAACATATCAAGACGATTGTTGGGAATATCATACTTCATTTTTACAAGCTTGTCGAAAACACCAAGCTGAATTATCTTTGAAATCGGAATCTGCTTTGCAACAATCTTTTTGCACTTATGATAGAGATGAAGAATTACCTGCATCATTTTCATCTGCTTTTCAAGGGAAACAAATGTATCATCAGCATGGAAAGCATTCTGCTGTAAAAATCCGACTCTTACAACACGTGCGATTTCAATGACAAGCTTCTGATCGTCAGGAAGCACGTCAGCACCGATAAGCTTTACTATTTCCATAAGAGAGTTTTCATCAAGAAGAATTGAGCAAATCTCTTCACGGTATTTAAGGAAATCTTCGCCGATGTTTTCGTTATACCATTTTGACAAATCGCTGATATATTCACTGTAACTGTTGTTCCAGTTAATTGCCGGATAATGTCTGGCATAGGCTAAAGACTTATCGAGAGCCCAGAAGCAACGTGTAAAACGCTTTGTATTCTGTGTAACAGGCTCAGAAAAGTCAGAACCCTGAGGAGAAACAGCACCGATAATTGTAATTGAACCTTCTTTATCGTTTAACGTTTCAACATAACCGGCACGTTCATAGAACTCTGCAAGACGTGACGGCAGGTATGCCGGGAAACCTTCATCAGCGGGCATTTCTTCCAAACGGCCTGAAATTTCACGGAGAGCTTCCGCCCAACGAGAAGTTGAGTCTGCCATTATAGCTGTATGATAGCCCATATCACGGTAATATTCAGCTAAAGTGATACCTGTATATATAGACGCTTCACGGGCAGCAACAGGCATGTTGGATGTGTTTGCAATAAGAACAGTTCTGTCAGTAAGAGGTCTTCCTGACTTCGGGTCCATAATTTCACCGAATTCTGTAAGAGCCTGAGTCATCTCATTGCCACGCTCACCGCAGCCAACATAAATAATGATATCTGCATCGCACCATTTTGCAAGCTGATGCTGTGTCATTGTTTTGCCTGTACCGAATCCTCCGGGTATAGCTGCTGCGCCACCCTTTGCAATTGGGAAAACGGTATCTATAATTCTCTGTCCTGTAATAAGAGGTTTACTGGACGGAAGTCTTTTAGCTACAGGACGAGGTGTTCTGATAGGCCACTTTTGACAAAGAGTTAAGTCATGTTCCGTACCCTTTGCGTCTTTGATTTTTATAATTGTATCATTTAAGCGGTATTTGCCGTTTTCAGCGCAGAATATAACTTCACCTTCAAGCTCCGGAGGAACCATGACTTTATGAGTTATAATTGCTGTTTCGGGGCATGTAGCGTAAATATCTCCGCCTTTAAGATGCTCCCCTACTGAAACAGTAACAGTAACATCCCATTCTTTCTCTGTATCAAGAGAGGAAACAGATGTTCCCTTACCGATAAACGCACCGAAATGCTCTTCCAAAGCACCAAGAGGTCTTTCAATACCGTCAAAAATATTTGTAATGATTCCAGGTCCCAAAGTTACACACATTGGTCCGCCGGTGGAAACAACCTTTTCACCGGGTTTAAGTCCTGTTGTTTCTTCATAAACCTGGATTGTAGTAGCGTTATCATCAAGTCCAATAACTTCGCCTACAAGTCCGGCCTCACCTACATAAACCATTTCGAGCATCTGTAGATCTGTTTTTCCCTTAACAGTAACAACAGGTCCGTTGATTCCATAAATAAAATTTTCTGACACAGAAACACCCCCTTATTGAAGTTCTATACTCAAATTGCAGCTGGACAAGAACCATTCATATTGCTGGCTGAGTCTTGTATCCAAAGTGTCATCTGCGATGAGTGTTCCATCAGCATTCTGTGCCTTTAAACCGCCGATTGCAATATCATTATCAGCTAAAACGGTGCAGTCATTGTTGAAAGCCTTTGATATTAATTCTGCAAGTTTCATATCATTTTCTTTTACATATACTTTTGCTCCGTTACCAAGCAAATCATAAAGCGCCTGAGCACTTTTTTCGATGAAAGCATCATAATCTTTACTTTCAGCAAAAGCAGTTAATTCTTTTTTTGCATCGTTAAAAACTTCAGCGGTTATTTTAGATCTCAGTTCGCTTAATTTTTTTCTTCCTGCTGATAATTCTCCGGCAATTTTATTATTAGCATCAGATTTGCTGTTTGCAATGGATTTATTCAAAAAATCATGAGCTTGTTTTTCTGCATACTCTTCAGCCTGAGAAAGCTCTTTTTTGTTAAGCTCTTCAATTTCGCTTAAAACTTTATTGTAATTTTCTTGAGTTTCACGGTTAATTGAGTCAAGAAAACTTTTAAGTCTTTCTTCATGATTAAGCACAGCTTTCACCTCAAATCTTTATTCCAATAGCCTCTCTTACATATCTTGTAATTGAGTCTTTTCCTCTTCCGGAACCATGACGGTCAGGAATTTCAACAAGAAGCGGTTTCTCATGGCTTTCTTTAAGCTGTGATACAAGTTCAGGACAGAGCTTGACAAGTTTTTCAGTTATAAGAACAATTCCTATATTATCATCCTCAATAGCTTTTTCAAGAGCTGCCTGTGTATCTTCCGGAGTATGCACAACTACCCCCGGAATACCGGCAAGGCGCATACCCACCAATGTATCTTTATTGTCACTTACAAGAAAAAAGCGCATAGAATCACCACCGTGAATTAAAGATTTAGTTAGCTGTTCATTATCATAATAGCGATAACAAGACCGTAAATAGCAATAGCTTCACCAAGAGCAACGAAAATCATGGATTTAGCGAATGATTTGGGGTTCTCACTGGTAGCAGCAATAGCTGCGGGAGCACCGGCAGCAACAGCGATACCGCCGCCTATACCTGAAAGACCCATAGCGAGACCGGCAGCGATCATAACAAGACCTTTACCGGAATCCTGAGAAGTCTGAGCGGTCTTCTCTGTTTCCTGCTGAGTCGCAACAGTAGCGTTATCAGCGGGAGCCTTGTCGTTTTCATTTGCAGCGGAAGCTGTAAATGCGAGGCAAGCCATAAGTACAGCTAAAACAGCAAGTCCAGCAAAATGTGATTTAAGGGACTTTTTAACAGCCTGGCCTTCGGACTGCTTTTTGAACATACGGTAAATTGAAAAAGTAAGGAAAGCGATAGGAAGAATGATAATCATAGTGTAAATAATTGCAGACATTTTAAATACCTCCGATTATGTTAGAGTTTTTAGTTTATTTTTACAGGTTCAAAGGCTCTGCCCTCACCTGAATAACAACGGCTGAACAGTTCGTAATATTCAAGACGCATTGCCTGAATTGAGACGAACAATGCTTCAAGACACATAACGAGAATATTGCCGAGAATGACAACGATGATATTGCCGTCCTTTGCTATTGCGAAAACGGCCATCATCATACCTGAGTGAACAAGCACGAATGCTGAAATTCTCAGGAAAGAAACGGTATTGCTGAAGAAAGAAAGGATGTACTCAAAAATTTCAAAAGCATTTTCGAGTATGAAATCTCCTATACTCTCAGGCTTCCAGTCCGGATGCTTGTCAACAAGACCGATAAGGATTTCTTTAAAGAAAATCACTAAAATGGAAATAAGCATTCCAGCAATGAACACCGGCTTTGGAAGGAAACTTTCTGCACCCATAAAATCTAGTACGAAACATACTCCGCATAAGTACAGTACAATTCCGGCAAGTCCGTTTTGACTGAACAACGCTTCGCCAATCCGTTTATTTTTTATGCTCTTATACATGAATATAAGCATTGAGCATACCAGCAAGACGATTCCTATACCTATTGCCATTAAAAGCATACCATTGATCGAATCCATTACGTCCACAGGCTTTTCGGCAAATCCAAGGGCGTGATAAAGTGGATCCAAAGCGTGTTCATATCCGAAGAATGAACCGTATACTGTTCCGGCAACCATGGCCGATATTCCGCATGGAACGAGGATTTTACCCATTGCCATGTGCATGAATTTCCACATGATAAAACCGGCAACGGCAAGCACAAAACCTTGACCTAAGTCACCGAACATGAGTCCAAACATAACTGTATAGGTTATTGCAACAAAAGAAGTTACATCGACGTCATCGGAAGACGGAACACCGAACATCTCAACGATATACTCAAACGGACGGAATATTCGTTTGTTTTTGAGCTTTGTCGGTGCTTGAACTTTGCTCTCAGAAGATACTGTTTCTGATTCAAAGGAAAGAGTATCTATTTTTTTGACTAATTTTTCAAAGTCATCGGTTTTGCTTTCCGGAATCCATCCGGTATAGAAAAACCAGTTAAGATTGAAAAATCCATCATAATAAACAGCGGCAAATTTCCTCAGTTCAAACAGTAATGATAGATACTTAAGCTGAGAATAAACAAGGTTGCATTTGCTTTCTTCCTTATTCCAGTTTTCCAAAGCTCTCTCTCCGCACTCTTTTATCTCACTGCGAAGTATCTCAATGTTTTCATTAATAGCCGCAATGATCTCTTCGGGAGTACCTACTGCAAGCGGAATTCGCAGTCTTTCAAAAGCAAGTTTAGCAAAAATTCTGTCGACTTCTGCTATTTTTTCTTTTGGAGCAAAGTATACGCCCCACTCCTCTGTTTTATCCGATGAACATGGAACAAACAGTAAACTTGCATCATCCGAATAAGCAGCCAGTTTGATTTTTGACTCCTTGGGCATGTGACCGAATCTGAATTTAATGTATTCGCAATTAAGAATCTTTTCAAGGTTCATATCAAGCCCGGTAAAATGGCTATACTGTTCAATTGCCACTTCACAGGTTTTCAGCTGTTCTTCCAGTTGTTTGCGTTCATCATTAAGTTTAGCAAATTTATCTGCAAGATCGTAAATGTAACCTTTAGAATCTTCAGAAAAATTCATGTCATGCGGATCCACTTTTACGGATTTAAGTTCAAATCCTGAAGCGGAAGCAAGCTCTTCAATTTTCTGAAGAAGAGTCGAATAGGGATTTTCTTCAGAAAGTGCTTCAAATCCAAGACTTGATGAAATAAATTGCGTCGCCTGTTCAGGCTGGAAGAATCCCTCTGCGCATGCTGCGGAAAGAAACTCATCAAGATGACTCAGAACGCCGACAACCTTCACCAGTTTCATTTTTTCTACTGCCAAAATTTAACCCCCTAACATGTCAATCAGCTCCGACAAGAAGAGAGGCTATTTCTTCTCTTGGAACATCGTAACGTATACCTTCTATAATGTGAATAACGTTATCCAGTTCGGTTTCCGCCAAATAGACGTAACAGAGCATGATAAGATAAGGATTTGTTGAATATCGGAAATTGCGCAGGCTGCGATAAAACGCTACACGCTGTACGCAATCTTCAATATATTTAAATTCAAAACGTCTGAAATCGCTGCCGTACAAGCTTTTGTCTACAACAGCCATAAGCTCATCACAGGTTTTAGCGTTTTTCATTTCATCCAGTACTCTTTTGCTGAGTAAAGAATATTTGTGTTCAGCATGCATTGCCCAAAAGATATTATCATTGTTTTTGTAAAACTTTTTTATACGGTACAACCGTACAATGTATAATAAATCGGCTCGTGCTTTGAAAAAGTCCATAATCTCTTCACCGGTTTTTTTCGGGAAAGAAGAAACTATAAGCTTTTCTATTTCTGAATACATATACTCTTCCAGTGCAGTTTCGATTTGTGTTATGCTGATATTGTCTATATCTTCCGTAAAATAAGGTTCTATTACCGCCCTGTATGGAGACCCATTGAGAGCTTCCAGAACACCTTTCATGTTCTTTGCGGATGCAAGTGCGTACAAATCGATTTCTGTATGCTGATTAAAGAAATCAGGTACAATCATAAGATAATCATTAGGATCAGAAGTGGAAAGCAAACGCAGACAGGTTATTATCTGCTCGATATCCCCTTGAATCATAAAATACTTATAAAAGTCCTGACCTATGGACATCTCATATCTACAAAGTGATATGCACTGATTAAATACCCTTTGTTTTAATATGGTTTCCAGCTGTGTTCTGTGAAGAGAAGCTGCAGCACAGTTTTCCATAACCTCAGCATAAGCTGTACGTGTTTTTAAGTAAGAAGCCGCTTCCCCTACGCTTTTACATGCAAGCAAATCACTGTAATTCTTTGATGTCAGCTTGCGCCCGTATAAAGCATGGGCTTTTGCCATAATGGAGTTAGCTGCAAACTTTGAAAGCATAAGGAACTCACCTTCCTTTCTCAATTATTAAAGAAATTAATTGCTCAAAGCTCTTGCAACTATTTCGTCAACCCATTTTTTTCGACTTTCATCGGCAAGCTTTTCCATATCCGAAAGTGATTTTTCGCTTTTGATTTTAATTTCTTCAATGCGCTTTTCGGTTTCTTCAGCTAATTCACCGGCAAATTTATCTGCCTGTGATTGCGCTTGCTTCATCTTTTTCTCAATTATTTCTGATTTTTGTGCAGCAAGCTTGCTTTGATTATTATCTTTCATGGCCTTAACTTCATCGGTGCGTTCTCTTGCGGCCGCATCCATATCCATTAATACCTTGAGCATATCATCCATAATTCCACCTCACAATAAAAGCAAGACTTAAAATCTGTCATTAATTATAACACCATAAACGCAAAAAACAATAGTCAAAATAATGAATAAGAACGTTATAAAAAAACAATAAACTGTCAATTTTTAAAGGTTAAATTTTCAGTTTGAGAAATTTGAATATGTTTTCTGAACAGATATTCCTATGGCATAACGGATTGTTTTATGTTAAAATAAATAATTATTAAAAATATTAGCTTAATATTTCTATAATGTAATAGATGTTTATAAAGTTTTCGGAGGTTGTAAAGTAATATAATGATTAATATAGCTGTTTGTGATGATGAAAAAAGTCAGCTCGAATATCTTAGCGATGTTATTAAAAAATGGTCCGATACAATGAATAAACCATGTGTTCTCAGTTTTTTTGAAAGTGCGGAAGAATTTTGGTTTGAATACGGCAAAAACCGATTTGATATTGCTGTACTCGATATACAAATGTCGGGACAGAATGGTATGGAACTTGCGAAAGAACTTAGAAAACTGAATGATAAAATCAGTATTATATTCGTTACCGGTATATCCGATTTCATAGGTGAAGGTTATAATGTGTACGCCATCAATTATCTTTTAAAACCTATTGATGAAAACAGACTTTTTGATGCTCTTTCAGCGGCTTCTGATAGAAATAATACTTCTGATAATAAAAAGATCGTTTTGGAAATTGACGGAGAAACAATAGCTATCTATGAGGATGAAATAGAATATCTTGAGGCGTTTTCTCACAGTACATCTGTTTATACTGAAAGCGGAGCTCTGGAAGTACAAAGCGGCATGAATGCGGTTATGGCAAAGTTTTCTGCGGATAAATTTGTCAAATGTCACCGTTCATATGGAATAAATTTAAAATGCGTAAAACTAATTAAAAAATACGAAGTTCTCTTGGATAGCGGCAAAACAGTTCCCATAAGCCGCAGAATGTATAACGATGTAAATGATTCTTTTATTTCTTACTATAAGGGGAAGATATAATGAAGATATTTATAATTGTCTGTGCGGCAGTATTGTTTCTTATTTTGATTTTTTTTACTGTAAGATTTATGATTAAATACTACACCGATAAGAAACTTGAGGATTACCAAAACGCACTTTTAAAACAGCATTATGAAGAAGTTGAGAGTATGTACCGTCAGGTGCGAGGATGGAGGCATGACTATAAAAATCATATTCAGACTATGAAAGCGCATTTGCAGATGAAAGAATATGATTTACTTGACAATTACCTTAAAACTCTCAATGCAGATTTAATGGAAATTGATACTGTCCTTAAAACTGGTAACGTGATGATTGACGCTATACTTAACAGTAAGCTTGTTTCTGCGAAAGGCAAAGGAATAAATATCAAGGCGGACGCACATGTTCCGGCCACACTGACAGTTACTGAAACCGATTTATGTGCTGTAATCGGTAATCTTATAGATAACGCTATTGAATCGGTAATGCAGATTGAAAATGAAGAAGACAGATTTATAAGAATATACATAGGAGTATTTAAAGGACAGCTTTATATTTCCGTTACAAATTCCGTAGGCGGAAAACTCAAGAAATCCGGCAAAGAGTATTTTTCTACAAAAGGAAAAAGCCACGGATATGGTTTAAAAAGAATAGACTCAATTGCCGCAAAATATTCTGGATATGTCAACCGTCAGGATGAAAAAGATGTCTTTGCAACGGAAGTTATGCTCCCACTTTGACCGTTCGTGCACGAATAGATACCGTTCGTGCACATTTTTACTTTTTAAATGCATTTTATGGTATAGTTCACGTGAAGGAAGGTGAGCACCTTGAAAGAAAAAGAAAAGACTAAATATACCTTTTGGCAGAACACAAAATACTGTCTTGATATGCTCAGACAGGAAAACCGTGACTACGGCGGTAAGGTTTACAGAACAATGCTCTGTAAGATAATTCCCAGTATCCTCTCCCCTCTTGCAGCTACGGTAATGTTTAAAGTACTTGTGGATACCATAACCGGCAATGTTTCGCCGGAAGTTCTCGTTACCGCTGTTTTAGCTTTTGCAGTGCTGAACATTATTTTTGGTGCAATGCAGAAATACTATGAAATCTATTTTTATTTCTTTTCAAACCGTTTAAGGTTTGACTATTGTGAAAATAGATTTTTGGCAAAAAATCTTTCAACAGATTATGAAAATCTTGAAAATTATGAAAAACACAAAATTTTATTAAAAGCCGAACGCATGTTTGGAAATTCAGTGGATGGAGCAGCTATAATAATGAGCAGCTGCTGTCAAGTAATTATAACTTTTTCAGGAGTTTCGGCTTTTATGGCCATAATTGCTCTGGCAGATCCGCTTATTATCGTAATAACTCTTATAGCAGGAATTATAAATTTATTTATCGGCTTAGCTTTGACAGAAAATGATATTAAGGTTTTGCGTGACTTGGATTCCAATACAATGAAAACATATTATCTTTCAAGAGAATCCTCAAATCCAAAGCCGGCAAAAGATATGAGAATTTTTAATATCGTTTCATGGTTTTCTCCTTTAATAGACATACTTATTTATGATAAAAAAACGTTCCTCAAGCAGTATACGAAAAAAAAGAATTTTCTGAATTTTGCGGCAGCACTTCTTATATTTCTTCGGGACGGAGCAGTTTTCGGAGTATTAATATACCTTTACTCACACGAAAAACTGTCTGCCGGTGATTTTGCTTTTTATTATTCTGTAATAACAGGAGCTGCAAACTGGATAACAGCAATATCCAACGATATTAATGTGATTTACCGTTCACATCTTTACTGTGATGATTTCAGAAAATATCTTGATTTGGAAGATGATGAAAAGGCAGTTGAAATTATAAAAGAAGTTCCATCTAAATGTGAAATAGAGTTTCAAAACGTCAGCTTTAGTTATAACGGAAAGACAGATGTAATAAAAGATTTTAATTTTAAAGCCTCAGCAGGCGAAAAGGTGGCTATTGTCGGTATGAACGGAGCGGGTAAAACAACCGCTATGAAGCTGCTGTTAGGATTTTATAATCCAACAAAGGGAAAAATCCTTATTAACGGAAAAGATGCAAGCAGTTTAAATAAAAAGGAGCGCTGCAAACTTTTTTCAGCAGTATTTCAGGATATCTTCACTTTGCCGGCATCTATTGAAAAGAACATTGCATTATGTGAAGACGTTGACAAAGATAAACTGAACAGAGTTATTGAATTTGCAGACTTAAGCGAAAAAATAGAATCTCTTCCCGGCGGTGTAAATACAAGACTGCATAAAGACCTTTATCCTGATGCCGTAGAACTTTCCGGCGGTGAAACTCAAAAGTTACTCCTTGCCCGTGCAATATATAAAGAAGCTCCTATTATGATTCTTGACGAGCCTACCGCTGCCCTCGACCCCATTGCTGAAAATGATATTTATACTAAATACAGTGAAATCACCAAGGGAAGAACTTCGTTTTATATTTCTCACCGCCTTGCAAGCACTGCTTTTTGCGATAAGGTAATTTTTATAAAAGACGGCGAAATTACCGAAACAGGAACACATAAAGAACTTATGGAGAGAAAAGGCGACTATTATAAAATGTATTATATGCAAAGCTATTACTATAATGAAGAAATAAGCGGAGGTGAAGTTTTATGAAACAAATGAAAGAAAATTTTGAAACTTTTCGCTTTGCTATGGAAATTTCAAAATCCGTTTCTAAAAGCTTTGTACCAATACTTATTCTGAACGCTATGCTAAATCATCTGTCTGTAATTATTGCTGTATGGTTTTCCGCTCAGATAACTGCTCAAATTTCTTCTGGTAACCCTCCAAAAGAAATTGCTATTTATGCCGTTGTTTCTGTTTTGACAGTATTTATCTTTTCATACTTACAGAAATTTATTGCTGAAATACACTCAAACAATTTTAATCTAATACGTTCTTACGAGCAAAAGTTCTTTTCTGAAATAGTGACAAAAAAAGATTATGCATTACTTGAAAATTCAGCATTTCAAGATCTATTAAAATCATATAACGTTGTTATGAACAATAATGGCGGCGCAATCGGTGTTTACATCTACTATGGTTTATCGGAAGTTTTGAATGGAATTTTCGGTTTAGTATATTCACTTATAATAATTATTCCGACCATAAGTAAAATTTTGACTTTCGATAGCAGCCATTTTGCTACCTCATGGCTCGCAGCAGTTTTAACGCTTCTGCTTTTTATGCTCTGTGCAGTCGCAATGATAATTACCGGGAATAAGCTCTCAAAGATTGCAGCGTCGCATATGGACAGTATGTATAGAACTTATGGATTGTTTAAATATTGGTTTGTTTTCTCTGAAAATTATAAAAATGCAAAAGATATAAGGGTTTATAACGCTGAAAGTTTCATAGAGCATGAGCATCAAAGATATTTAGATGAGGAAAAGGAATTAAGTCTTACCGAAATAAACGAAGTGAAGAATTATAACTTGCTACTTTCTGTATTTCAGGCATTGCTCATAGGAATTTTCTACGGATATATTGCTCTGAGAGCATACAGCGGTTCATTTACCGCTGATAATGTTGTAGCTATCGTAGGTATTATTCCTGTACTTATTCCTGCCATAACACAGCTTTCTTTGATTCCCATGATGACCACAACATGGGCGAAAAATATAAGCTATTTGAAAAGAATAAAGGAATATGATTCAGACAGATATTTCGGTACTCTCCCCGTTGAAAAAAGAACCGATAACGATTATGAAATCGAATTCAGAAATGTCAGCTTTAAATATTCCGGTTCTGACTCCTACGCACTCAGAAATGTATCAATGAAATTCAAAGTAGGTGAACATCTTGCGTTTGTAGGTGCTAACGGTTCAGGTAAAAGTACATTTATCAAGCTTCTCTGCCGTCTTTATGACCCGACAGAGGGAGAAATACTCCTCAATGGAATAAATATCAAAAAATATAATATACAGGAGTATATGTCTATTTTCTCCGTAGTTTTTCAGGATTTTTCGCTTTTTGCCGTTCCCCTTTCGCAGAACGTCAGCACCTCAATAGAATATGATAAAGAAAAGCTTTGGCAATGTCTTGAAGAGGCCGGAATTGCCGACAGAGTAAAGGAATTTGATAAAAAAGAAGAAACAGTACTTTACAAAAAGCTTGATGACAACGGAGTCGAAATTTCAGGTGGTGAAGCGCAGAAAATTGCTATCGCCCGTGCGCTTTATCGTGATGCTCCCTTTGTAGTTCTCGATGAACCTACTGCCGCACTTGACCCAATATCAGAATTTGAAATATACAGCCGCTTTAACGGATTTACCAAAGGAAAGACTGCCATTTATATATCACATCGCCTTTCCTCCTGCCGATTCTGTGATAAAATCATGGTTTTTGATAAAGGTCAGATTGTCCAGTTTGGTTCACACGATGAGCTGCTCAGTGACGAAACAGGAAAGTATTATCGCCTTTGGACATCGCAGGCTAAGTATTACGTTTCACAGGTGTAATTTAACACAGATAATTTATTTGCAAAGTGCACAATTGAGATGAGCTTTTATTTGCTTGTTTCACAATTGTGCACTTAATTATTTTATGATATTATTTAATCAATTTACAAAAGGAGAGAAATATATGAAAGTTAAAAAAATAGCATTACGTGCAGTAGCTGTACTGTTGGTACTGGCAGTACTTTTTTCATTTGGTGCCTGCGGCAAAAAAGAAAAAATGAATGATGACGAGTATATTGAGGCAATTAAGTCAATGTCCATTTTTGACAATACATATGAGCAGTCACTGCCTCAGACAATTATCCACAAGCTCATTATGGACCATTTTGCTGCTCCCCTGCCTGAAGGAAAAACAGTTAAAAAGGCAATTTTCATCGGTTATGACGGCTACCGTGTAGACGGATTAAACAACATTAAAGATAACGCTGACAGCGCTGTAATGCGTGTTAAGGACATGGGCGGACTTTATTACGCTTTTGCCGGCGGAGTAAAGGGCGTAAACGAACAGGCAACATCGACTGCTCCCGGCTGGAGTGCGATGCTTACCGGCGGCTGGGGCGACTATAACGGTATTGTTGACAACGGTCTTTATAAGGATGCATCAGTTAAAACTTTCCTTACCAAACTTGCTGAACAAGGAAAATCTGCATCATTTACCACTTCATGGCGTGAACATACCAACAAAACTTATTTTAATGATACTGTATATGCAATCGAGAACAATCTTCCAATAACATATACTCATCAGATTGATGATGAAGCTACACTTTATCAGGTGCTTAAATATGTCGCAAAGCCTGAAGGTGCAAACAAAACCTCCCTTGAAGATCCCGATGTAGTTTTCTTTACCTTTGAACATACTGATCATGCAGGCCATGATACAGGATTCGGCAATCAGAACGAAGCTTACATAACAGCGACTAAGGACGCAGACAGATTTGGTGCGGAAGTTCTTGACACTATTATGAACCGCAGCACCTACGACACTGAGGATTGGCTTATTGTTATTGCCACCGACCACGGCGGAATTAACACATCACATGGCGGACAAAGTATGCAGGAAAGATCTACATGGATTGCCTGCAACAAGGAAATCGAAATGAGCGAAGAGAATCTTAAATTCGCATATACAAAATAAAAAAACAATCACATCATAAAAAAGCAGGACATACCTTATCGCATAAAGCGGTGGTTTGCCCTGCTTTTTTAATTTAAGTTAATGATAAATCAAACGTCATTTCTGACTAAATCTTCAAAGCTTTCACGTTTTACGATTATCCTTGACTCACCGTTATTTGTCATTACGACAGCCGGTCTGCCGATTCTGTTGTAGTTGGAAGCCATTGAGTAGTTGTATGCGCCTGTTGAAAGAACCGCAATTGTATCTCCGGGAACAACCTTCTGAATCATTGCGTTTTCCTGAATAAGGTCGCCGCTCTCGCAGCACTTACCGGCAAGTGTTATCTTTTCAGTCTTAGGTTCGTTTGCTTTGTTAGCGCATAAAATCTCATATGTTGACTGGTAGAGGATATATCTTGGGTTATCGGTCATACCGCCGTCAATTGAAACATAGGTTCTGACGTTTTCTATTTCCTTAACTGCACCTACTGTATAAAGTGTGATTCCGGCAGCTCCGGCAATTGAACGTCCCGGCTCAATAATGATAAAGGGAAGCTCCATTGAATGCTCTTCTGCTTTCTTCTTAATAACAGCTGCTACACGATTCATGTAATCACTGTAAGGAGCCGGCTTGTCCTCTTCTGTGTATTTGATACCAAAACCACCGCCGAGGTTAAGTTCTTTGATTTCAGCACCTATTTCTTCCTTGATTTTTGCAATAAAGTCCATCATAACTTCTGCTGCAAGCTCAAAGGGAGAAATGTCAAAAATTTGAGAACCAATATGGCAGTGAAGACCGCAAAGTTCAACATTCTTTAAAGCAAGTGCTCTTTTTACGCCAACCATAGCCTCGCCATTTTCAAGAGCAAGTCCGAATTTTGAGTCAATCTGTCCTGTTCTGATAAAGCTGTGAGTATGTGCGTCAATACCGGGCTTAATACGGAACATGATTTTTGCAGTGATATTCCTTTTTTTAGCAGCCTTTTCGATTTTCTCAAGCTCTGTAAGATTATCTACAACAATTCTGCCGACGTTGTTATCAAGAGCAAATTCTATTTCGTCAAGAGTTTTGTTGTTGCCGTGGAAAAAAATGCGTTCAGCAGGAAAACCGGCTTTGAGGGCAGTATATATTTCACCGGCTGAAACAGTATCGATGCTCATGTTTTCCTGTTTGCAGATTCTGTACATCTCCATGCAGGAAAAAGCTTTGCTGGCATAAGCTACTGTTCCGTGTCCATTATAATTATCCTCAATGGACTTTACAAATGCACGGCAATTTTTTCTTATTTCGTTTTCATCAACGACATAAAGCGGAGTGCCATACTTTTCAGCTAAATCTATTGTATCGCAGCCGCCTATTTCTAAATGACCTTTTTCGTTTACGTTCAAGCAATCTGAAACAAACATAAAAAACCTCCTAAAATCAAAGTACAGACTTTTCAATAATATCCTTTATTTCATCAACACCCTCGCCTTTTGTTGCCGAAAAGGGAATGATTTTAACATCATTGCTTATTCCAACTTCTTTGAGCTCCTCATTAATAAGCGACAGCCTTTTTTCACGCTCGCTTTTATTAAGTTTATCACTCTTTGTAAGAACGATTATAAAGGGATAACCTGTATGTATGAGAAAAGAGAGCATTGATAAATCATTTTCTGTGGGTGGATGACGCATATCAATTAGCTGAATGACGAGGCGGATATTTCTGTTGGATGAAAAATATCCCTCCATAAGCTCAGACCACCTGAGCTTTTCAGCACGTGAAACTTTTGCATATCCGTATCCGGGTAAATCAACCAGCTTAATATTCTCTACACCAAAAAAGTTAATGGTAGTAGTTTTTCCCGGTGAGGAACTGACCCTTGCAAGTGATTTCCTGTTAGTAAGTTTATTGAGCAGTGAGGATTTTCCTACATTGGAACGACCTGCAAAAGCTATTTCAGGCATATCTGATTCAGGAAGCTGAGAGAAAGTACCATAGGAAGCTTCAAAAACAGCTTTTTCAAACATCATTGTGCGTTTCTCCCCTTTCTTTAAAATTACTGAGTGATAGATGAACGCTTTCCGTTTTTATGATTATCTACCACTGCTGTCATAGTATTATCAGAATGTTCATCACATATTTCCTTACAGATTTCTGCTTTATCAGTTTCACTGCATACAAGTGCATTCTTTAATACGATGTCCATTTTATCCGCTGTGACAAATTCGATATTCTCGATTACTTTGGGATCTGCTTCTTTTAAATCAGATTCATTATCAGCGGGAATAATCACTTTTTTTATACCACGACGGTAGGCAGCCATGGTTTTTTCTTTAAGACCGCCTATGGGCAACACACGTCCTCTGAGAGTAACTTCACCGGTCATAGCAACATCGCCTCTTACCGGTATTCCTGTAAGAGCAGAAACAAGAGCAGTGGTAATTGTAACACCTGCTGACGGACCGTCCTTCGGGACAGCTCCTTCTGGGACATGGATATGGATGTCTTTATTTTTATAGAAAGCCTTATCAATTCCAAGTTTATCGCAGTTGCTTCTGATATAGCTGATTGCAGCCATTGCGGACTCTTTCATGACATCGCCTAATGAACCTGTGAGTTTTACATCGCCTTTACCGTCCATGACAGCTACTTCAACCGGCATTGTTTCTCCACCGACGCTTGTCCATGCAAGACCGGTTACAACACCGATTTCATCTTTGCCAGCTTTCTCTTCAGGTTTGAATTTTCTAGGTCCGAGGAAAGTTTCGATGTTATCAGCCTTAACGGAAACTCTTGCGCATTCGCCACCTGCAATTTTAACTGCCGCTTTTCTGCAAAGAGCAGCAATGAGCTGTTCGAGTCTTCTTACACCAGATTCCCTTGTATAGGAATCGATAATGTCATATATTGCATCGCCGGATATTCTCATAGAACTTCCGCTGAGACCGTGTTTCTTAAGCTGAGCAGGTACGAGATATTTCTTTGCTATTATAAATTTATCTTCTCTTGTGTAGCTGTCAAGCTCTATAACATCCATTCTGTCAAAAAGTGGAGCCGGTATGCTGTATTTATCGTTTGCTGTTGTAACAAAAAGAACATTACTTAAATCAAAGGGTATTTCAATATAGTGATCTGTAAAAGTATAGTTCTGAGCAGGATCCAAAACTTCCAGAAGAGCCGAAGATGGATCTCCTCTGTGATCTCCTCCAAGTTTATCTATTTCGTCTAATAGAATTAAAGGATTGCTGCTTTTACACTGCTTAATGGCGGTTATTATTCTTCCTGGCATTGCTCCGACATAAGTCTTTCTATGACCTCTTATTTCGGCCTCATCGTGTACGCCGCCCAGTGAAATTCTTGCAAATTCTCTTCCGAGAGCATCGGCCATAGCCTTAGCAATTGAAGTTTTACCAACTCCGGGAGGACCTACAAGACACAGAATCTGACCACCGGTTGTTTTGGTGAGTTTTTTAACAGCTATGTATTCGAGAATACGCTCTTTCACTTTTTCAATGCCGTAATGGCCTGAATTCAAAACCTTTGCAGCCTTTTTGATATCTGTTTGATCTTTGGTTTCTTTATTCCAAGGAAGAGAAAGTACAGTGTCAAGATAAGTTCTTAAAACAGCTCCGTCCTGAGAACCTGAAGGCATTTTATAAAGTCTGTCGCAGTCCTTTAAAAGCTTTTCTTCGGAATCTTTAGGTAATTTGAGAGCTGAAATTTTATCTTTATATTCCTGTGCTTCCTTTTTGGGATCATCGTCCTCATCAAGCTCCTCGGCAATTACACGCATCTGTTCACGCAGATAATAATCATGCTGGCTTTTGTCCATTTGCTGCTGAACCTTTGCATGAATCTGTGCTTCAATATCCAGAATTTCGGTTTCACGGACAAGTACACGGCATACAAATTCCAAACGATCAATAGGATTGATGATTTCGAGAATTTTTTGTCTGTCTGTATATTCAAGCATTATGTTGAATCCAATATAATCTGCAAGAAATCCAGCTTTTTTTGCGTCAAGGACATTCATGAGTATGTCCGAAGAAAGCTGAGAACTGTTTTCGGTATATGCATCAAAAACATCCTTAGCGTGTCTTACAAGAGCTTCCTCATACAGTTCATCAGTTTTTTCAACTTCAGGTTCCTCTATTGGTATTACAGATGCAGTAAGATATTCAGAGTCTGAAATAATTTTAGCAGCTCTTGCTCTTTCAACACCCTCTACTACTACCCTAATATTTTCACTTTTAGGAAGTCTTATTATCTGCTTTACTGTACCGATGACGCCGATTTTATACATATCATCGAAAGTCGGATTGTCGTCACCGATATTTTTCTGTGCGACTAAAAAAATCTTTCTGTCCTGCTGCATTGCATTGTTGAGTGCTTTAACAGATTTTTTTCTGCCTACATCAAAATGCAGTGTCATGCCGGGGAACATGACGAGACCTCTCAGCGCAACAGCCGGAATTGTTTTTATATTTTGAATTATATTATTATCCATTAGATTTCACCTCTGAGTAAAAACCCCGCAATATACGGTTATTGCAATTATATACTAAAACTCCATTCATATCAAGAAAAAAGCCGCAGTTAAAGCCATCCAAATAATATAGCAACTTATGAATTTTGTATAGCAAAAAAGTCGATGTGCGTTTTCACTTATTTTTATAGACCTATTAATTTTTTTATGTTAAAATATACCTATTCAAAATTCGGGGTGAAAAAATGAAGATATTCTTTATGGTTTTGGCTATTTTGGTTTGTGTAATTATTTTGCTGCTGTTGGCAGTTTCATTTTGTGTTTTTAATTTTATAATTGTTCGTCCGAAAATTCCCAAGCTTCCTAAAAATGATGACGAGAGAAACAGACAGCATATCAGAAACATCAATAATGAATATATAATTTCCAAACATCCTTCACAAAGAGAAATCACCTCTTTTGACGGACTTAAATTAAAGAGTTTGCTTCTGACACACAGTAAGAATGATAAGAAGTTTGTTATCCTTGTGCATGGTTATCAGTGCAACGGACGTGATGAAATGAGTCATTTAGCAAGACATTATTATGATGATTTAGGTTTTGCCTGTCTCATTCCTGATGACAGATCTCACGGTAAAAGTGAAGGAAAATATATCGGGTTCGGTTATTTAGATCATTTTGATGTTTTAAGTTGGTGCAATTATCTTATAGAGAATTTTGGAAGTGATATAAAAATCATCCTGCATGGTATATCAATGGGGGCTGCCACCGTTATGATGACGGCAGGAAGCGATAAAGTTCCCAAACAGATAAAAGGCGTTATTGAAGACTGCGGATATAACGATACTGACGAAGAAATACAGTGCAATATACGTGATATGACCAAAATGAAGCTTTCTGTTATAAAAAATATGGCCAGTCGTATTTGTAAAAAGAAAGCGGGCTATCTTTTCAAAGAAGCTTCTCCGAGAGAGTTCTTAAAGAACGCAACAGTGCCAATTCTTTTTATACATGGTACAGAAGATACGTTTGTACCTACATATATGGGAAAGGAACTCTATGAAACATACAACGGCGAAAAGGAACTTCTGATAGTTGAAGGAGCACGCCATGCAAGAAGTTATTATATAGCTAAAGAAAAATATGATAACTGTATGGATAGTTTTATAAAGCAATGCATAGAAAATACTCCCGCCGTTTCTTCGGCAGTTGTATAAAAGAAAAAACTGAGTAAAGGCTATTTTTACGATAGCCTTTATTTTATTTTAAAATTACTTGATTACTTCGCAATAAAAGCGATTATGTAATTTTTGTACAAAAAGTTAAATAGCTTTAGTTATAAACTGTTGCATTTTTCTTTATAGAATGTTAATATAATTGCATACTCGAATAATACTGAATATGTAAATTCAAATTCAGTATTTAAAAGGAGGCTGAATTATGGAAAAACTACTTTATTTGGCGCCGGCAGCGGCTGTTCTTGCAATTGTCTATGCGATAATAACATCGCTGAGGATCAAAAAGCAAAATCCAGGAACAGAAAAAATGCAGGAAATTGCTTCTGCAATAAGTGAAGGTGCAAAAGCGTTTCTTGGTGCAGAGTATAAAGTACTTGTAATTTTTGCTGCTGTACTGTTTTTGCTCATCGGGTTTGGTCTTGGTAACTGGATAACTGCAATATGCTTTATTATCGGTGCAGTTTTCTCTACCCTTGCCGGATATTTTGGAATGACTGTTGCTACACGTGCAAACGTGAGAACAGCTAATGCAGCAAAAGAAAAAGGTATGAATAAAGCTTTATCCATAGCCTTTTCCGGCGGCGCAGTTATGGGAATGTCTGTAGTTGGACTTGGACTTCTCGGAATAAGTCTTATCTATATAGTAACAAAAGATATCTCAGTACTGACCGGATTTAGTTTAGGAGCCTCCTCAATAGCCTTGTTTGCTCGTGTCGGTGGAGGAATATATACCAAAGCTGCTGATGTAGGAGCAGATCTTGTAGGTAAAGTTGAGTCCGGAATACCTGAGGATGACCCCAGAAACCCTGCTGTTATTGCTGATAATGTCGGTGATAACGTTGGTGATGTTGCAGGTATGGGTGCAGATTTGTTTGAATCATATGTAGGTTCAATTATATCCGCAATAACCCTTGGTGCTGTTGCAGTAACAGCCAGTGGAGAAGCCATAGGTATTAACGGCATTATCTTCCCTATCGCTCTTGCAGCAATAGGTGTTATCGCATCTGCGGTATCAACATTTTTTGTTCGTGGTAAGGAAGGAACAAATCCACACAATGCTTTAAAAGTTGGTACTTATGTTTCATCAGTGGCAGTGCTTATAGGATCAGGCTTTTTAAGCTGGTTCATGTTTGAAAATCTTAAAGCTTTCTTTGCAGTTACAGCAGGTCTTGTAGTTGGTATTTTAATAGGTGAGATAACTGAGATTTATACCTCTGCTGATTATAAACACGTTAAGGAAATTGCTAAGCAGTCAAAAACCGGACCGGCAACAACTATAATCAGCGGACTTTCAGTAGGAATGAAATCAACTGCAATACCGATATTTTGCATAGCGCTGGGAATTCTTATTTCTTATAAATTTTTCGGACTTTACGGAATTGCTCTTTCTGCAGTAGGTATGCTTTCAACGACAGGTATAACTATTGCTGTTGATGCATATGGTCCAATTGCAGATAATGCAGGCGGAATTGCACAGATGTCAGGTCTTGATGATAATGTAAGAGAGATAACAGATAAGCTTGATGCTGTGGGAAATACAACAGCTGCCATTGGTAAAGGATTTGCAATCGGTTCTGCGGCACTTACGGCGCTTGCTCTGTTCGCTTCCTATGCCGAGGCTGTACATTTAAAAACTATAAGCATTTTAAGTCCCGAAGTTATTTGCGGATTATTTGTCGGTGGAATGCTCCCATTCCTCTTCTCTGCTTTCACAATGTCTTCAGTCGGCAAGGCTGCAAATCATATGATTGAAGAGGTTCGCAGACAATTTAAAACAATCCCTGGAATAATGGACGGAACAGGTAAACCCGATTATAAAAAATGCGTTGAAATATCCACTTCAGCTGCATTAAAAGAAATGCTGGTTCCCGGCATTATGGCTGTTGCTGCTCCCCTTCTTATGGGATTACTTTTAGGCGCTGAGGCTTTGGGTGGATTGCTTGCTGGCTCTCTTGTAACCGGAGTTATGATGGCTATATTTATGTCAAATGCAGGCGGCGCCTGGGATAATGCAAAGAAATATATCGAGGAAGGTCAGGACGGCGGAAAAGGATGTGATGCCCACAAGGCTGCAGTTGTAGGAGATACAGTTGGTGATCCATTTAAGGATACCGCCGGACCTTCTATAAACATTCTGATTAAGCTTATGACTATTGTAGCACTTGTTTTCGCACCTTTGTTTGTAAAGTTTGGCGGAATATTTAATTTCTAATATCTTAGTGAGTTTTCGAAAAATTAAAACATCAAAAAGCATCCGGAAAAAGAAAACTATCTTTACCGGATGCTTTTAGTTTTGTAAGTTATAATTTAATGAAAATCAGATTACTTCAAAGACAATCTTTTCTATAATAACATCATTTACAGGCTTATCCTGAGGACCAACCTTCACCTGGGCGATATTGTCAACTACGTCCATTCCCTCGAATACCTGTCCGAAAACAGTGTGCTTAAAATCAAGCCAGGGTGTACCACCTATTTTTTTGTAGTTTTCAGTTACTTCTTCAGGGAAACCTCTGTCAGCAAGCTCTGTCATCTGTGAAATGAGGCCGTCATCAACGCTTTTAGCCTGTACAATAAAGAACTGGCTTCCGTTTGTATTGGGGCCTGCATTTGCCATTGAAAGAGCTCCACGATAATTTCGAGCTGATAAATCAAATTCATCCTCAAAAGAATGACCGTAGATGCTTTCGCCGCCTCTTCCGGTACCTGTGGGATCTCCACCCTGAATCATGAAATCATTAATTACTCTGTGAAAAATAAGTCCGTCGTAATATCCATTTTCTGCATGGCTGATGAAATTCTCAACGGCTTTTGGTGCGACTTCCGGGAAAAGACGAATCTTTATATCTCCCATATTAGTCTGCATAACTGCTATCTTTTCGCCCTTTGCAGGCTTTTCGAGCTGTGCAATCATTTTATAAATCCTCCGCACTAATTATTTTAAACTATTATACCTTTAATTGTATCCTTAATCAACACCTTAAAGGGATTGTGTTTTTAAAAGCTCGTATATCTCTTTTTCATCATAGATATCGAATCCGTCAACGCTCATTTCGTTTTTACCTGTAATTCCGTCAACAAAACCAGCTTCAATCATTTTTCTGTAAAAATCTTTCAGTTCAGAGAAATGCGGCATTATATTTTTATGAGTTAGTCTTTGGAGACTTGATGCGATTGCATATGCACCCCAATTTGATACTGTTGCAGCAATCAGATGATCAGCTTTGATGTTACAGGGTTCACTTTTGATAATAGTATGCAGTTCATTGCATATATTCCCCATACCTATTTCGTTTCCGCCGTCACCTACGCCAATAGTCAAGATATTTCTTTTATTGCATAATTCGAAAAGCAAATCCAGGTTAGCGGTATGGTCTTTAATACTTTTACCACGGATATTTGTATAATCGCCAAAAGTATTTTGTCCGCAGCGTTCAACAGAAATGACAGCTACAGGAGAGTATTTATCGATTACTACTTCATACTCTTCGGAAGAAGCATTTGTAGGAAGATCTGAAATAACATTCATATCAGCAAAGGGTATACTGTTATATTTTTCTGTAATTACTACCGGATCAAAGCCTAATTTTTCCAAAGTTTTATAAAGGACAAAAGTTCCCGCCGGTCCATCAGTTTCACCTTTGCCGTTAACCCAAAATCCTGTTATAAGAAAAACTGTACCTTTTGAAAGCTTTAAGATGTCTCTTGCAGCATATCCGCAAAAATTATCAGAAAGAAATTTTGCCGCTTTATCCATACCCCTTGAAGAATCGGTTAAAATGATATCCTCTATTTTCATAATCTCGCCTCCTGTTTATAAGCATATGCAGCTTGTATATAAATTAAATCTGCAAACTGAAAAACAATTTAATTATTTTCAGATAAAATATGCTTAGCCCATATTTCTGCATTCCTGTAATCGTTGTCATCAGGATGCATAAGAGCAGAGTCGAAATTATTTATTAATGCAGTAAACTGCATATTATTGGGATCTTTTGCCAGCATTTTTTCATATCTTTCTCTTACTGCCTGAGGCATACGTCCCTGGCACATGAAACCATCGACGATCTTATTGTCTGATGAAATTTCACTTTTAACAGCTGAAAGTATTCTGTCAAAATAGCTCTTATCTCCGCCGAAACCAGCTGTTCCAAACAGTGCGATTGTTTTGCCATGAAGCGTATGGAGAAAATCCTCTATTCCCTTACTGCATTTTCCTTTATCTGTCCAAAATCCAACAAAAATCAAATCCGCATCGGCTGCTTCATTACAGGGATTACCAAAATATTCAACACATCCGATTGTATCCTTGATTTTCTCTGCAACTGAAAGTGTATTTCCGGTTTTACTTGAATAAACAATTGATATTTTCATGCAACTTATTACCTTTCTTTTTTCTTTAAAGAATATCACTTGAAAAAATTTTTTCAATAAAGAATAAAGAAATGTTACAAAAACACCGATGAAAATTAACAGTTTTGTTATAATTCACACCAATTTCAATGTTTAGTCATTTGAAGAAAGAAATTTGACAAATTTTATAGATGATTTAATCAAATATCCTATATTTTCTTCTCTGAAAATTGTATCATGTTTTGTATGTATCCTGTCCAAATAATATCCTAAAAATCTTTTACGCTTTAGAGCAGCCACTCCGATATTTACAGGAAAATTCATTTGATCAGACGGATAAAAAGTTGTAAGAGCTTTTGTAATGAATGGCTTTACTTTATAATCATCATAGGTAGTGTAAGCAGAAGCTATTATATCTGCATAATTCTTTCTTGCAGCACCATTGACAGCAAACATCATTGTTTCACCGTCAGAAACACAGTCGAAATTTATGACAATTTTATTCTTGATTTCTTCTCTGTGCTTTTTGGCAAATGCGGATGAGCCGATTAGTCCCAGCTCTTCATTATCAAAAAATACAAAAGCTGTTATGGCGAGTTCATCCTCTGTCATATTAAGCATTATTTCACACAGAGTTATAATTCCAGAAGTGTTGTCATTGGCGGTGCTTTTATTTTCTTTGCCAAACATAATTAGATATGTAAATCCAAAAGCTAAAAATATACATATGAAATATGCAATTAATACATTTTCAAACAAAATCATAGATATAAAAGAAACCAAAAAACACATAAGGAAAAGCGGCAGCAAAATAAGAATTTGATAGAAAATGTAAAATAGTAGATTTTTGGGGGTGATAAAATTAGGAAATGGGAGCTTTGGAGCAGTATCGTAATGTGCTGTGAAAATGACTTTTGCTTTTGAAACATTACCTACAACAATATTGCGGCTTTTAATTAAAGATCCGCTTTCTTCAATATTCGCATTGATTCCATTTTTATCTAATTCCGATACTAAAAATTTAATGAATTGTGCTTTTTGAACTTTAGTCTTTCTGGTTTGAAAATTTTCGAGAATTGTTTTCGATAAAAACTCCATGTTTCCACCTTTTTATAGCAAATTTTGATTATATAATAGCAAACCGGCAGCTGGATTACAATAAGCAAATCCGACTACCGGTTACATATAACATTATAATGTTTTAATTGTCTTGAGTGTTATTGGAAGATGATGAATTATCATCGCTTGCAGGGATATCCTTTATTTCAGATTCAGCGTTTGTGCTGTTCTGAACGTTTACATCCTCTTCCTTTTCTTCGATTTCTTCACCGTTCATAATGGCGCTGAAGACCTTACCATCCATTTTCTCTTTATTGATAAGATACTCAGCTGCTGCATTGAGTTTATCCATATGCTCAGTAAGAATCTTTCTGCATCTGTCATATGCGGCAGTTATGATAGCGTTGATTTCATTATCGATCTCAGCTGCTGTGTTTTCTGAATAATTGCGCATATGTGAATAATCCTTACCAAGGAATACTTCATCATTTCCCTGACCGAAAGCAATAGGACCGAGCTTATCACTCATACCGTATTTGGTGACCATCTTTCTTGCAATTTCGGTAGCTCTTTCAATATCATTGGAAGCACCGGTAGAAACATCACCTAAAACTATGCTTTCAGCAACACGACCGCCGAGAAGAGATACAAGTTCATCGAGCATACGGTTCTTTGAACTATAGCTCTTATCGTCAGTAGGAACATACAGTGTATATCCTCCTGCCATGCCTCTCGGGATTATAGAAATCTCCTGTACGGGGTCAGTGTACTTAAGGAAGAATGAGGATACTGCATGACCAGCTTCATGGAAAGCAGTGAGTTTCTTCTCATGATCAGTAAGCTTATGAGATTTTTTCTCAGTACCGACCATAACTTTGATTGTTGCATCACGGATTTCCTTCATGGTGATAGCCTTAAGTCCCCTTCTTGCAGCAAGGAGGGCAGCTTCATTAAGAAGGTTTGATAGATCAGCACCTGTAAAGCCTGCTGTTGAACATGCAATAGTATGAAGATCTACATCAGGAGCGAGGGGCTTACCCTTAGCATGAACCTTGAGTATGGCCTCACGTCCTGCAAGATCGGGATAACCAACAGTAATCTGTCTGTCAAAACGTCCCGGACGAAGAAGAGCCGGGTCAAGTATATCAGGACGGTTAGTAGCCGCAATAATAATTACGCCTTCATTTGCACCAAAGCCGTCCATTTCAACAAGCAACTGGTTAAGGGTCTGTTCACGTTCATCGTGACCGCCGCCCATTCCGGCACCACGGTGACGACCAACGGCATCGATTTCATCAATAAATATAATTGCAGGAGAATTCTTTTTAGCCTGCTCAAAAAGGTCTCTAACTCGTGAAGCACCGACACCTACGTACATTTCAACGAAGTCAGAACCGGATATTGAGAAGAACGGAACATTTGCTTCGCCGGCAACAGCTCTTGCAATAAGAGTTTTACCGGTACCGGGAGGGCCAACTAAAAGTACGCCTTTGGTAATTCTTGCGCCGATTTCGGTAAACTTACCGGGATTTTTCAGAAACTCAACAATTTCCTGAAGTTCTTCCTTTTCTTCATCAGCACCTGCTACATCGTCAAATGTTGTCTTGCGCTTTTCATCTTTTGCCTGTTTTACTCTTGCTTTACCAAATCCAAAAGTACGGTTTGTCTCATTTGTCATTGTCTGATTCATTTTTTTAGCAATGAGTGAAAATGCAACAATGAGAACAATCGTAATTATGAGCATTGGAAGCAGATTGGTTATCCATGAGCTTGTAGCACCACGAATCAAATCTTCCTTAATTGGAGCATCAGGATGTTCTGCGTTGTAATTTCGTACAAGTTCATGAACGTCTTCCACAAATATGTTCACATTTGGAACAGTATATTTTTGCTCTTCTTCGCTTCCTGCGACCTGATACTCCAAAACTCCTGAAGCAAGATTGAGACTGTACTTTGTTATCTTGCCTTCGTCAAAAAGCTGAATTATCTCATAATATTCCGTTTTATCCTTTGGCTGCTGCTGAGTTCCGGCAAAAATGCCGATTGAAGAAATCAGCAGAATCGGAAGCAGAATATATGGCAAATAAGCAAGCCAGCTTTTTGAATTTGGATTTTTATTGTTGTTATTGTTGTTATTATCCAAGTATCAAACACGCTCCTTATCAGTCGGAATAAACCGAACGCTTTAACGCACCTACATATGGAAGGTTGCGGTATTTTTCATCATAATCAAGACCATAACCAACAACAAATTCATCTGGAACAGTTGTGCCGGAATAGTCAGCAAACAGATCGACCTGACGTCTCTCAGGCTTATCGAGGAAAGTGCAGATTCTAATGCTTGAAGGATTTCTCTGTTTAAGCACCTTTAAAAGGTAATCAAGAGTTTTGCCGCTGTCTAAAATATCCTCGACAACAAGCAGATCGTAACCCTCAAGGTTTAAATCCAAATCTTTAATGATTTTTACAACTCCGGATGTTTTAGCTCCTGAGCCGTAACTTGAAACAGACATGAAATCTATTCGGCACGGTATAGTTACAGCACGCATTAAATCTGCCATAAAAACAACCGAACCCTTAAGAACGCTTACCATAAGAAGATTTTTGTCTTTATAGTCTTCACTTATGCGAGCGCCTAAATCGCTGACAATCTTTTTTATCTCTTCCTCTGAGATAAGAACTTTTTCTATATCTTTCTCCATACTCATAGCCCCCTAAAGTTCACTTTCCAAATTCTCTGTGAATCGGAATCAACATAAACACGTTTAGAAACTCCGAAGCCCGGAACAGCAACAATTCCAAAATCGTCGCAGATTACCGGATAAGAACTCCTTTTCTCAGGCGGAATACCCTTCTCCTGAAACATCTTCTTGAGTTTTTTGCTTCCGTTAAATCCTGAAGGAGAAAATGTGTCTCCGCTTCGTTTATTTCTTACTACGAGTTTCCCGATTATTTTATCACAATCCATGAAAATATCCAACATCTGTTTGTGAATTTTTTGTGTATCAGTTAAATCCTTTTTGTAAATAATGCTTGCGTTTACGAAATATGATGAAAATTCGGTACATCCCTCTGTCAAATAAAGGCTGTAATCCTCATTTTCTTCATTAGAAGAAAATTTTTCCAGAAAACCTTTTCTTACTCTGAAATTCGCTGCGCCGCAAATTTGTACACGGCCGCCGTTTTTTATTATATCAACTATATCGTTTATGTGGCTGCTCTCGGGTTTCATACCTGTTTCTTTTTCGATAATAATAGCTGTTGTTCGTTTAAGAATACATTCAGGAGCATCTTTTAAATCTGTCACTGAATATTTGCCACTATTTTCGCATTTCTTAAAAAGTAAATGAGCCTGTTGACTTAAAAATGCTTCATCTTCTCTTACTGTGTCAATAAGCCTATTAGCCGAAACGAGAAAAGACGGATTTATTTTTTCAAAAAGCGGTAAAATTTCATGCCTTATATAATTCCTCGTGTACTCATCTGAAAGATTGGTTTCGTCTGTTACATAGGAAATTTTATTTTCACTGCAATATTTTTCGATTTCCTCTCGTGAACATTCAATAAGAGGTCTTATTATTCTGCCTCTTACAGGAGGAATGGAGCACATTCCTCTAAGTCCAGTGCCTCTTGCTATGCGAAAAAGCAGCGTTTCGGCATTATCGTTTAAATTGTGTGCCGTAGCAATCAGAGAAGTTTTATCAATGGACTCGAAAAATTCGTACCTTATACGTCTTCCGCACTCCTCGTGTGTCTCTCCTGTTTCAGAAGCAATCTTGGGAATATCGGCGTGCAATACGTGAAGAGAAATTCCGTTCTTTTCACAAAAGCTTTTTACAAAAGCTTCATCAGCATCGGCTGATGCACCTCTGATACCATGGTTAACATGTGCAGCGCTAAGAGTTATACCATATTCATCTTTTACCGAATTTAAAAAAAAGGCAAGCGCCATTGAGTCTGCGCCTCCTGAAAGAGCAACAATTACACTGTCGCCCTTTTTAATCATGGAAAATTTCTCAATGGCACTCTTAATTTTACATATCATTACGCATTTTCTCCATAGATGTGAAACGTGTATTATCAGGATTGAAAATAAGATTTACATCATGTACAGGACCATGACGGTTTTTACAGACTATAAGCTGCGTAAGATTAGGAATATGCTCATCATCTGTATCATCAGGCGGAGTTTCATCCCCCTCCTTATAGTAATCCGGACGGTAAAGCATCATAACAATATCAGCATCCTGCTCAATTGAACCGGATTCACGAAGGTCTGCAAGCTGAGGACGGTGAGATTTTCCTCTGCCCTCAGTACCTCTGGCAAGCTGAGCGCAGGTTATAACCGGAATATCCAAATCCTTTGCCATCAGTTTAAGTCCTCGGGTTATTTCAGAAACTTCCTGAACACGGCTTTCTACTCTTGTACCTGATTTCATAAGCTGAAGATAGTCGATTATTACGCATTCGACATCTTTCATACGGCGTATTCTGGCTTTCATTTCAGGAACTGTGATATTTGATGTATCATCAAAATAAAGCGGGCAGTCATTGAGTACAGAGGTTGCTGTGCCTATTCTTACCCACTCGTCCTCAGAAAGCTCACCTGATCGCATTTTCATACTGTCAACATTTGCTTCAGATGAAAGGACACGCTGTGCAAGCTGTGCCTTTGTCATTTCCAGTGAGAAAAACAAAACTTTCCTTTTAGCAAGCAAAGAAACGTTTCTCGCAAGATTCAGTGCAAAGCTGGTTTTACCCATAGCAGGACGTGCACCGATTATAATAAGGTCCGAATTATTAAGACCGGAAATAGTTTTATCTAAATCGGAAAAACCTGTGGGGAAGCCGATATATTTCTCTCTGTCAGGCGAACTAAGCTTCTGAAGCCTGTCATAGACTTCATTTACAATTATATCGCCTATCTGTGCAGGTCCGGATGTGCTCTTCCCCTGCCTGATATTATATATTTTCTGCTCAGCATTATCGAGGAGTAAATCTGCGGTATCTTCCTGAGCGACAGCAGATTCTTCAATCTCACGTGCAGCAGTAATAAGAGTACGTATATAAAACTTCTCTCTTATGATTTTCGCATATGTTTCAACATTTGCCGTTGAGGGTACGCTTTGAGAAAGCTGAAAGAGATATGTTTTTCCTCCCGCCTCGTCATATATATTTTCCTTTTTTAGCGCTTCGAGAACGATAAGTGGGTCAATCTTTCCTCCTACTGCATCGATATTCACTAAAATTGAAAAAATTGCTTTGTGCTGAGGCAGATAAAAATGCTCTGCCTTAATACAGTCCATAACTGTTGTAAGGCAAGGAGGATCTATAAGTATAGAGCCAAGTACAGCCTGTTCTGCCTCAAGACTAAAAGGCATACTGAGACTGTCAAACTCTGAAATTACTGTATTGCTATCCAAAATAGAGTTCCTCCCGGAAAATTATTGCTGTTCTCCTACCTGTACAAATACTTTTGCGGAAATTCCGGTGTACAGCTTTACCTCAGCGGTATATGTTCCGAAATTTTTAATATCCTCAACTGATACTTTTCTCTTATTAATATCAATTGAAAACTGTGTCTTAATTTTTTCTGCGATTTCTTTAGATGTAACTGAGCCGAACAGCTTGCCGTTTTTACCGGCTTTTGCTGTAAGTTTAATTGTCTTTCCATCAAGCTTTCCAGCGGCTTCTTTAGCCTGCTGAGTAGCTACATCTATTTTATGCTGCTTTGACTGCTCACGGTTTTTAAGTTCAGTCATTGCCTGAGCATTTGCCTCAACAGCAAGATTTCTGGGAAAAAGGAAATTTCTTGCATATCCGTCTGAAGTTTTAACAAGTTCGCCTTTCTTTCCAAGACCTTTTACATCTGCATTTAAAATTACGTCCATATGTTTACCTCCTGCGGGTTAAATCCGCTGTAATTATTCATTTTCAAGATAGAATTTATCAATCGCTTGCAAAAGTCTAACCTTTGCATCGTCAATTGTTTTTTCTTTGAGCTGAGCAGCAGCCATTGTCTGGTGTCCGCCGCCGCCAAGGGTTTCCATAATTATCTGTACATTGATATCGCCCAAAGAACGAGCTGATATATTAACTACTGAGTCGGCACTGAATAAGACAAATGACGCCTTTACACCGGCAATATTCAGCAGCTCATCTGCAGCCTGGGCAGAAACAATTCTTACATCGTCATTTTTAGCATCGGAAATTGCAATTGCACATTCTCTGTATATATCAGCAGAAGCGACAACAGTATTTTTCTGCCTGTATGCATCAAGTGTGTTAGCAAAAAGCTGTTTTACTGAAACAGTATCTGCTCCGAGATCACGCAAATATGCCGCAGCCTCAAAGGTCTGCACGCCAGTTCTTAAAATGAAGTTCCTTGTATCAAGCATAATACCTGAAAGAAGCGCTTCGGCTTCAAATTTATCAATAAGCCGTGTTCCGTCAGAAGTGAGATATGCCAGCATTTCGGTTACCATTTCCGATGCCGAAGAAGCATTGGGGTTATGGAAAAATATAACTGCATTTGAAATAAAATCAACATTCTTCCTGTGATGATCAATTACAACAACAGTTTCAGCTTTGTGATAAATTTCTGGATATTCAACGAAATCTGCTCTGTGAGTATCGACGATTATCAGAAGTGATTTTTTAGTCAGCAGCTCCAAAGCTCTTTCCTCAGAAATAACAACATCCTGTCCCAAGGCATCCAGTCTGTCAAGAAGAGGCTTTGCCAAGGTTTTACTTCTTGACATTGCAATATATGACGGCTTTCCAAGTACCTCAGCAGCTTTACGAATACCTATTGCAGCGCCTAAAGCATCAAGATCAGCAAAACGGTGACCCATGACGATTATATTATCACTGCCCTCTAAAAGCTCACCTATTGCAGTGGCTACAATTCGGTTCTTTGTACGTGAACGTCTTTCAGTACCGCCTGAAACACCGCCGTAAAATTCATATTTTCCGTTTGTGTTTACTGCTGCCTGGTCTCCGCCACGTCCAAGAGCCATATCGAGAGCAAGATTTGAGAACTTATCGCACTCAGCAAGTCCATCGCCTCTTCCTACGCCTATGGAGAGACTTATACCGGTTCTTCCTTCGTAGGAAAACTCACGGACTGCTTTGAGAACCGAAAATCTTTCCTGTATCATATTGGAAAGGTCTCTTTCCTGAGTTATTATTACGAATTTGTTGCTTTCCGTTTTACTCATGACCGCTTCAAAATTTGAAGCCCAGTTTTCTATAAGCTTTTCGACTCCGCCGGAAATTGCTGCTTTATCGCTTTCTTTAAAGTTTCTGAAAACCTCATCTACATTATCTACATTTATTCTTACAACAACCGGTTTTGAATATCGATAATCGGCAGCAAGCTTTTTAAGATTTGTATCGTCAACAAAATAAAGAGCAAACGATGTGTTTTTTCCGGATTCAATTTTGCTTGAAAAAACAGTATAGCAACTTTCACCGTATTCTACCGGAACGCTGTCCATTCCTCTGATTTCATCAATTTTCATTCCAGAGGTAAATTGCTCAATTCTGTCATCAGTAAGCTCTGCATCGCCTAAAACACGTACCTTAAATAGGTCATTGAACCACGTAATTTCCCCAGAACGATTGCAGACAACAACCGGAAGCGGAAAAACATGAAGCGTATCAATTTCTCCCGGCTGTAAATATTCTGCCACCGTGTGAAGGGTGCGATTGCGAAGAGCAATATTATTTTTATATCTTATAGCTGCTACTGCAATAAAGAGTAAAATTACAACAAATTCTATTACGGCAAGCTGCCAATTTAAAAATGCTGTAAATATTGCAAATAGTACAGAAGCAGATGTAACCATTGCGAAATACGGAAAATCCGCTGGAAGTCTTCTCATGACATCCTCCTGTAATTACTCATGAAGCTCCATAATGACCGGCAAAATCATAGGACTGCGCTTTGTTCTCTCATACATAAGATGTGAAACCTCATCACGAATTTTTGTCTTGATGACACTCCACTCTCTTACGTTATTGTAGGCGCAATCCTCAAGTATGTTTTGCGCCAGACGTCTTGCATCGTCAATGAGTTCTTCTGACTCACGGACATATACAAAGCCTCTTGAAACAACATCGGGACCCGACAGTATCTCGCCGCTGTATCCGTCTATTGTTGCAACAACTACTATCAGTCCGTCCTGAGCCAAATGCTTTCTGTCACGAAGCACAACGCTTCCAACATCTCCGACTCCATAACCGTCAACGAAAACACGACCTGCAGGTACTGTTCCGGAAATTTTTATTTCCTTATCGGTCATTTCCACAACTCTGCCGTTATCTGCAATAATAATATTTTTACTGCTCATTCCTACGCTTTCGGCAAGCTGAGCGTGCTTCATAATATGCTTTTGTTCGCCGTGTACAGGTATAAAGTATTTTGGCTTTACAATACTGATCATTAGTTTCAGTTCCTCACGGCAAGCGTGACCTGAAACATGAACATCATACATCTTTTCATAGACCACTTCGGCACCAAGCTTCAAAAGTTCATTAACAACTTTGCTGACTGTCTTTTCATTACCCGGTATAGGAGTAGCTGAAATGATAACATAATCGTTTGGACCTACTGCCACCTTGCGATGATCTGAAAAAGCCATTCTTGCAAGAGCTGACATAGGTTCTCCCTGGCTGCCTGTGGTTATAATAACCATCTTATCAGCAGGATAACGATTTATCATATCGATATTAACAAGCAGTCCATCCGGTACTTTTAAATATCCAAGTTCCGCACCTATTGCTACAACATTTTCAAGGCTTCTGCCTGAAAGAGCTACTTTTCTTCCAAGGCTCTGTGCAACATCGATTATTTGCTGAACTCTGTGAATATTTGAAGCAAAGGTTGCAACAATAAGTCTTCTGTTTCCGGCTCTGCGGAAGAGCATTTCAAAAGATTCGCCTACCTTGCTCTCACTTTCGGTATATCCGGGACGTTCCGCATTAGTTGAATCAGAAAGCATACACAGTACGCCTTCCTTGCCTATTTCAGCAAAACGTGCAATATCAATCATATCCCCGTCAATGGGATTTGTATCGATCTTAAAATCTCCAGTATGCACAATAGTTCCGGCTTCACATCTTATAGCTAAAGCAACGGCATCGGGAATCGAGTGGTTTACATGAATAAGCTCTACCTCAAACTCACCCAAAGAAATTCTGTCGCCGGGCTTTACAATATTAAGATTTGATTTATTTAAAATACCGTGTTCTTTGAGTTTTCCCTGAATAAGACCTATAGTAAGTCTTGTGGCATAAACAGGGATATTTACAATTTTAAGAAGATATGCCAATGCTCCTATATGATCTTCATGTCCGTGGGTGATTACCACCCCTTTGATTTTATCTGCATTTCTTTCTACATATGTGAAATCAGGTATTACCAAATCAACTCCCGGCATATCCTGATCCGGAAAAGAAAGTCCGCAGTCAACAAGGAACATATCATTCTTATATTCGTAAAGAGTCATATTCTTTCCGACTTCATTAAGTCCTCCGAGGAAAGAAATGCTCACAGGAAACTTCGGTTTTGATGTTTTAGTTGTTCTTTTATTTTTAGGTGATGAGAAATACTTTTTTTCACGATACGCAGGCTTTTTGCCTCTCACTGAGGCATCAATAATTTCCGGTCTGTTATTTGCCATTAACTACACTCCTTTATATATTTTTATATGTACAACACGAAAACCCGTCGTGCTTAAAACGCAGGCGGGAACAATAAACAAAATGCAAAACAGAATATCATCACAATCTGTTTTTAATAAGTATTAAACCCGGACACATAAAAGGGATTACCTAAAACCGATATGTCCGTCTCAGCAAAATTTAAGTCTGAGACGGACACCTTGCTTACTGTGGTTATATTTTACTCTGTATGATAACCATTGTCAAGGGAAACGCCTTTCAGCACATTCTCAATTTTATCGCAAAATTCTTTTGCAGTTTCCTGTGTGTTTGACTCTGAAATTATCCTTATTCTGTCACCTATCCGTGACGGAATTACTCTGACAACACCATTGTTTTCTCTTAGAGAAAAGCCCTCTCTTTCATAACTGAATACACTGTCGCTGTTTAAAAAAGCATTGGCAAGTTCCGAAGGCTTTATTTGAATTTTTACAGTACGTTTTTCGACATAAACATCTGGAAATGAATTGAGCAAATCTGTAACTGAGCACTGTTTTTCTTTCATCTGGGATAAAATCTTCACAATCAAAAACAGCGCATCTCGTACCCAAATCTGTTTAAGTGTAATTCTGTGAGCATCATCGTCATTGTCGTTTCCGCTGCAATCGAGATACCTATATACTTTTACACCGTAAGCCAAAGCCACTTCATCAAGGAATTCAGGTGCATCAAAGGGCAGAGCAATATCATTTCCCATTTCAGCCTCTCCGGCACAGCATATAGCCAACAGATTTTCATAGGAAACCTTCCCTGCGCATTTGTCAAATAATTCGACGCTTCTTCCGCTTTTATCTATTTTGAAAACTAAGTCGTCACCCTTTTGTGCTCCGAGCTTTTCGAGACACTCTTCCATGGTTCGCTCTATAGTTTCATTTTCGCTGTTTACTGTTACTGATATTTTTTCAAGACTGCAGGTAGCCTGTTTGCACAATTCACGGTGATATATCATCTGAATGCTGCTCATATCGGCAGCTCCACGGCTTCTGATGCCGGTGCATCTGATAAAATCACCTTTTGAAAAGCGTTTTTCGATTTCTCTCTGCACGCTTCTTTTAATAGGAAGTCCGCCTTTTCCTTTTATTTTAATTCCATTATCGGATACATAAATCCCCATTTCGAGTCCGCAGAATGAGGTGAAAAAGTCAAGCTGAGCTTCAAAAGCTCCTTCAAAAGACCAAATATGGCTTCCACAAAACATTAGTCCTGATGAAACTGCTGTTTTAATGCTTTTGGCGAGATGCAAATCATCGCAGGCAATGCCTACCCTTTCACCTGCTGAAACACTGCCTATTGCACTTCCAAGTCTTGCGCAGCTTTCTGCTGTGAGCTCAATGCCTGAAATCCCGTAAACTCCACTGTCGTCAAACAATTCTCTTCTTATATTTTTTTCTTTAACATTTTCTTTTACGCAAGTGTATTCGCCTATATTCTTTTCCGGCCAAATAAGCACATTTTTATCTAATATAGCACCTCTGCCGAGTATTGAACCAAAGCCCAATACGCTTCCCTCATACATTTGTGCTTCTGATTTTACAGAACTGTTTCTGCACACAAGAGCCGAATTTATAGTACAGTTATTACCTATATAGACATTGTCAAGAAGTACGCTTCCTCTGATTTTTGAATTTTCACCTATACAGCATCCGTCTCCAATTACAGTGTGAGGGCCGATAACTGCCCCAGAACCTATTTCTACCTTTTCACCGATGTAGACAGGAGGAATTATATGATAAGCTGTTTGTGACAAAACACCTTTTGAATAAATTCCCTGCGCAAGCTTTAATTCCGATAAATTGCCTGCTCTGAGTTCCAAAACATCCCGCTGACATCGAAGGTATTCTCCTATATCTCCTATATCACACCAATATCCGTCCGCCCTGTAAGAGGCAATAGGCATGGATAGATTGAGCATTTTAGGAAACAAATCCGACGCAAAGTCGTATTTTTCATTATCGGGAATAAGCTCTAACACTTCAGGATTGATAATATATATGCCTGTGTTTGCTGTGCTGCATACTGCTTGTTCCCATCCGGGCTTTTCTGAAAATCCTGTGACGAATCCTTTTTCATCATATCTAACAAGACCATATTCTCTTGGGTCGCTCACATTGCTTACAGCAATTGTCACTGCTGCTTTCTGCGAAATGTGATAGTCCATAATTTTATCTAATCTGAAACTGCACATTGCATCGCCGCTTATTACGATAAAAGGTTCATCGAAATTTTTTGCGGCATTTTTAACACTTCCCGCAGTACCGAGAGGCTTTTCCTCCAAAACAAAATTCAGTTTCATTCTAAGCTTAATGTCTTCAAAATACTCTTTAACCATATTGGGCAGATAATGTAATGTAACACTTGCCTCATCTACCCCGCAGCTTTCCAAAAGCTCTGTTATATGTTTAATAACCGGTTTCCCGCAAACCTCTGCTAAAGGTTTTGGCATATCACATGTAAGGGGTCTGAGCCTTGAACCTTCGCCGCCTGCCATAATTACCGCTTTCATTTACCGTTCCTCCAATAATACTTTTGTGAATATTATTGACAGCAGAAAAAGCTTTAAACCATAAACGACAAATTATATGTTGTTACAGCTCTGAAATAATGGTAAAATGTGTTTATTAACAGAAATGGAGCAAATATTTTATGGATAAAAGTCTTACATATGTAGAAATTTTTACAGACGGAGCTTGTTCGGGAAATCCAGGTCCCGGAGGCTGGGGTACAATTCTCAGATGTGGAAAGCATGAAAAAGAGCTTTCTGGAGGAGAAAAAGATACTACTAACAACCGTATGGAGCTTACGGCAGTTATCGAAGGGTTAAAGGCTCTCAACAGACCATGTAAAGTTATAATAACTACCGATTCACAGTATGTAGTTAACGGTATTACAAAAGGTTGGGCTGAAAAATGGCGCAGCAATAACTGGATTAAAAGCGACAAAAAACCAGCTCAAAATAAAGAACTTTGGGAAGAGCTGTTGAATCAGCTTGCACGCCATGACTATGAATTTAAATGGATAAAAGGACATGCCGGTCATCCTGAAAACGAAAGATGCGATGCACTGGCAGTTAAACAGTCACAGAAATATTCAGTATAATTTTAAAGGACACCGACAAACACAATCTGCTGTATGTCGGTGTCTTTTTTTAAAAAAGTCCTGAACGTGAAATTTTGGCATCCGCTTCAATATTTACCTGTGAATTTGAAAGCATTTTGCGAAATTCTTCATCTGACAGAGTTGAAGAAATTTCCCGATCTATATAAAGACGTCTGCCTATATTTATTGGATCACTTGTGTTTTCCTTTACCACTTTATTATATGAATTTTCTGCTAATGTCTTAATTTCTTTACTTAGATCTTTATTTAGCTTATCAACTGTTTCATCAGAAAATTTTCCATTTTCAAATTCCGTAACGTTAAACTGTGCAGTTATCTTAATATTAAGAGTTATTTTGCCTCCATCCATATTTGTCTGAATTGTTGATGAAGATTTTACTATTTCTAAGGAAGCACTTTCTCCACCGGCATCTTCTACAGATAAATATCCGCCTTTAACATGATTGCTTAAAAAAAGTAAACCTTTAATAGTATCCTCATCTATTATTTTGGTCATAACATCGTTTCTGAAAATTGCTGCTGATTTCGTAACAATATGCTTTGATGAATCAAATTCTATTACCGGTAAACAGAAATCTGAAAATCTATTCTCACATTTGACCACAGCTTCAGCAAATTTAGTATTTACTCCTGTTCCGTTTTCCCAGGCTGCTCGTATCATATTTGTAAAACGATCTGTTGGAAGAAAATTTTCAAGTTCATCGGAAGTTATAATATCTGCAGCTTTTACGGTACTCACTACTATTGCCGCACTTGGACCTATATAATCGTCGGAGATAAAGTATTCGAATATTTCCTTTATTCCGTTTTGAGCGGTTTTTTCGCCTATTATTATTACTGAGCTCTGTGATAGTAAGGGAGGGTTACCTATTGCAGACGTAAGCTGATTGACCGCCTGTGAAACTGTTTTTCCAGAAGCTTCATAAACTGATGTTTTAGCATCTTTTGCGTCCTCAGGAGACGATGCTTCAAAAACACGCACGGATATATTGTAATTATCAGCTTTTCCATCGATACCAAGAGCTAAAATAATATTCATTTTGCTTATATCGCTTTTTATGAACCTGCATCCGGACAAGGTGAAAATTAATAAAATAAAAGTTATCAAAGATATAATTGCTTTTTTCATTTAACTTTTTTCCTCCTGAATATAGGTAAATAAACAGCTGTCAGTGCAAAGAGAAAAGATATCAGTAATATGAGCAAAATTATTTTATCTGGCACTATAGATATCCTTGTGGCAAAAAACAGACTCAATAAAACTAAACCCGTTACCGGTAAAATTAAAGTTATGCCAATGTTTGTTTTACAAAAAACTCTGCTGAGACAAATTTTCATGGAATAAAAAATCAACGTAAGCTTTACACAAAAAGCTGCTATCCATATAAATGAAAAAACAGCATCGAGACGTGAAAATAGGACATAATTACCGGATGAAGTTATTTTGAAAGTTGGAAACGGAAGAGAATTTGCAAGGTCTCCGAATAAACCTGCTGAAAATAGCGGCAAAACAAAAGAGAAAAACAAAGATATTCCATACCATACTCTTATATTTCTTCCCTTAAAGGCTTGGGTTTCTCCTGCCATAAAACATCCGGCAATAATCTCAGTTGAAGATACAACGGAAAAGGCTGTATATTCAAGTATTGAAAAAGTCTTGCTCTGTAATGCTGGGGTTAAATTATACTGAGTAAAATTCCCCATTGAAAGTATGAGCATGACTGTAATTCCAACTCCTACAGCTGTAAAAAGCAGCAAAGAGCATCTTCCTATAGATTGCGCTCCAACATATGAGCCGTATATTGCAATTATTGCCGTGAGAATAAAGAATGACTGTGAGATATCCCCTTCTAAAAGCTGTGTCGATGCAAAATACGAAAAAATTGCTCCTCCAAGCACAAGCCATAAAGCAAAATATGCAGTGAGTATTATAGATACAATTTTTACTCCTTTTGAAGAAAATAACGGAAAGTTACCATGCTTTTGGTATTCTCTGTAAAGGGGTACTGATATAAGCATAATTATAAGAGTGGCAGCTGCTTCTCCTATTATTCTGTCAGATGCCGAAATGCCAAATCCTGTGATCGGAGTAAAGAGCAAAACTGAGCTTAGTCTGCTTAGCACCACAGCGGAAAGAAAATGATTTACATTGATTCTGTCATTTGTGCTGGATACACAGCTGACTGTATTTTCCGAATTTTCCATTAAGTTTCTTCACGCCTTTCCCCGTTAAGATTTTGTATTTTCATTTTTCTTCTGCTCAGTTGTTTCCAGCCAAGTCTTAAAACTGTATCTCGTATTGCCGCAGTTTCAAAGGGAGAAAGCGGTGACATAAACGGTATTCCGTAAGGGTTAATCCTGCACATGTTAAATAATATCAATATACATACTGCTCCTATTCCGTATAGTCCCATTATTCCGCCTGCGAAAATAAAAATAAGACGCAAAACAGCCATAGGTTCATAAAGATTTGGAACTACAAAAGATGTTATTGCTGTTAAAGCGACCACTATCAGCATAGGCGGCGCAATAAGTCCTGCTGATACAGCTGCTTCACCGATTACAAGTCCACCCACTATACTTGCCGCATGTCCGATTGATTTTGGAAGTCTTAGTCCTGCTTCCCGCATCACTTCAAAAATTATATGGATTATCACAGCTTCCAATAATATGGGAAAAGGTGTTTTAGCGTGGGAGGAAATAATATCAAAGAGCAGTGTTTTCGGAAGCAATTCCTGACTGAAAGTTGCAACCGCAACATAGATTCCCGGTGTGAATACACTAAGAAAAAATGAAATTAATTTGAGAAGTCTTATAAAAAGCGCATAATACGGTCTGTTTGCATAGTCATCAAATGAATGAAAGTTTTCAATAAACAGATAAGGAACTATAAGTGCAAAGGGTGTACCGTCTACAAAAATACCGATTCTGCCCTCGGTGAGCTTAGAACAGAAGACATCTGGTCTTTCAGTTACTCCTACTCCGCTGAAAAAGGATAGTCCTTTCTGGTCAAGATAAGGCTGGATATAGCCTGATTCAAATACTGTATCGAACTGGGCTTCGCTGAGTCTTTTTTTTACATCGGCAAGTATTTTTTTATCCACTCTGTTGTTCATATAGCAAATGCATACTCTTGTAGATGAAGCCTTGCCCATTTGTATCATTTCTATTCTTGCGTCGGGAGTTTGCAGCCGTCTTCTTATAAGACTTGCATTCATTTTAAAATTCTCTACAAAACCTTCTCTTGCGCCTCTCTCCTGTACCTCAGTGGACGGTTCATCAATGCTTCTCATGGGATATCCCTGTACACCGAAAGTAGCAACCTTTGATGATCCGTCAATCATAACCACAATAAATCCTGAGGTCAGTGCAGAAATGAGTTTTGCCATATTATCCGTCTGTATTCTTTCTATATCAGTTATAACAACTGTTTTAATAATTTCTATCTGTTCCTCCGGTGTTCCGCATATTTTTTCGGAATTTAAAATAGGGCAAATTACGCTTTGGGATAGAAATAAATTATTGCACATACCGTCGCAGACAATAAATGCTCCGTCATTGCCTCCTATTTTTACTTCTCTTATAAGCAAATCGAAACTGCCTCCGAATTTGTTTTTTAAATATGACAGATTCTCTTTCAGCGAACAGCTTATTGGTATTTCTGGCTCTTTATTCAAATCGCTTACAGGCGCATATTTTTCATCGATAGCTCTTTTTAGGAAATTAAACATTATCTCACCTTCTGCCTTTTACTCAATGTTGTTATTGCTTTTTTTGTGCAAATTATTCCCTGAGTATACTTGAAAAGGCTATTTTAAGAATAAGAGTAAATATTTTTTACATAATAAAACTATATTTATTCCGGAGGTAGGTTCTTGTGGCGATAACAATTATAAGAGCAGCCATTCTTTATATTTTTGTAATACTTATGGTTAAGCTCATGGGAAAAAGACAGATTGGTCAGTTGCAGCCTGCCGAATTCGTAATAACAATTTTGATTTCGGAAATTGTAACTGTTCCAATGCAGGATAATTCCCTGCCCTTACTTAGCAGTGTTATGGCCGTGCTGCTTCTTGTTTCTCTCGAAATACTTCTTTCTGCTGCAAGTCTAAAATTTATGAAACTGCGCACAGCCGTTGAGGGTAATTCGATAATTGTAATTCGTGACGGAATGATAGATCAGCAGCAGCTTAAAAGACTGCGCCTGACTATTGATGATTTAACAGAGGCATTAAGACAAAAGGATGTATTTGATATATCAGATGTTCAATATGCCATAGTTGAAACCAATGGTACTTTAAGTGTACTTTTAAAGCCGGAAAAACAAACTGTTACAGCAGAAATGCTTAATATAAATCCCGTAAACCGTGGCATGGCCTGCACAGTTATATCCGACGGTGAAATTAAAAAGCCTGCCTTTAAAGAATGTAATTTAACAGAGGAACAACTCTTAAGAGTCATTAAAAAGGAATCGCTTAAAATAGAGGATATAATGCTCATGACTGCCGATAAAAGCGGTAAAATAAATGTAATAAGGAGAGATCGAAAAATTTGAAAAGGAGTTTAATAGCAGCGGGGCTGCTTTTATCAGTAATGATAATATGCTGTTTGGGATACAAATTTCTAAACAGCACAACCGACGACATTATTGCGTTATCCGATACAGCATTAAAATATGCTGAAGAAAACAACACTAAGCAAATGATTTTAATCGCTCAGAAAATAAAAAATATATGGGTGAAAAAAGAATCCATACTTTCCGCAATAACGCCCCATGGGGAAACGGAAAGTATGGATGAAATTATAGAAAAGCTTATTCATTTCGCAGAAAATGAAAAAATTGATGAATATAAAGAATACTGTGTAGAATTAAAAGCAAAAGCGTCTTTTATAAAAGAAGAAGAAAAATTATCACTGAGAAACATTTTTTAAATTTAAAAGCTTTTCTCTTTTGACAGCAAATTTCACTTTAACTCAATAATATTGATACCTCTGTGTAAGTCGAATTCTTTAGCATTAAATATGATTTTATCAATTTTTTCTGAATAAACCACTAATGTATTTAAGTATTTATCACTGCTCTCAAAGCCTGTACCTGCTTTATGGCAGTTATATGTTTCAAAAGTGCCGTCACTATTTTCATGAATAAAGGCTTTTCCGAAAACGGTTTCACAAAGACATTTGAAATGCTCATGAACATCGTTATCACAGCTTCCGCCATAATCTTTCTTCCATGTGGCAGGAAGATTTATATGACGAATATACTGAAATGCAAGTTTCTTTTCGTCGTGACGGAACCAGTCTTAAATCATAGGAAGATATTCTTCCCCTACTGTTGAATTCTCAAAAGAAACGTTTTCAGGTTTGCAGCCGTCTTTTAGACGCAGACCGCTGACGCATGGATCAGCAATATACGCCCACCTAAGTTCTCCGTTTTCGTCTACACATTGCATACAAGCGCCCATGGTGTTCATCAGATCTTTTAGATAATAAAGCTTGCCTGTAAGCAGATAGAGATAATATGAGGCGTAATTTTTCCAGCTTGTCCAGCCATGAGGACAGTTAAGCATATTGGAAAAGAAATTCACGTCATATCTTGCTTCCCAAAATCTCAATGTACATCCTCGTACTCTGCAATCAGGAAGAAATTGCTGTTCAAGACATTTATGCTTATTTAAAATGATTTCTGCCGCTTGTGTCAGTTCTTGTTTTTCCTTTTCATCATCTGTTAAAAGTGCAAGGTATGCCATTTGCAGACTTTCGCATGAAATCATACCGTCTTCAAAGGTCATTTGTCCCTCTGTTGCAATATTATCCATAAGTTCGTAAAGATTTCTGATTGCTTTTCTTGCACTATCAAAATGTACTCTGCTGCGTTCTGAAAGACCTGCATTTCTTTCTGTTACAGCAAGCTCGAGCATGGATTTTGCGGGATAAATGACGCATGTATAGTGTGTTCTAAGACTTCTGTAACTTCCGTCTTTCTTACTTTGCAATTTCATGAGCCATTTTGCCATATCGTCGGCATAATCAAGATATTTTTTATTTTCTGTAAGCTCATAAAAATCAGCCAAAAGAGAAATCATAGCCGAAACGTTTTGCAATCGGTGTGGGAGTGCTTTTGGTTTTAATTTTTTGTGCTTAATTCCTTTGGTTAAAGTTTTGAAAAATGAATCGAACTGATCGCAAAGCGTTTTTGTATACTCTGCGTCTTTTATTATCTTGGCGTATTCTGCCATAGTAAAATATCCGTACCAGCTTTCACAGTGAGTACCAGGCTTCTGCTGACAGTTAAGAGCGCTTTTTTGAGCACAGTAAAGATAATAAAACCAGTCTTTTCTTACATATACAGATAATTCAGCGTTACCAGGAATGTTAATAAAGTTAATGCCTTCGGAAAGATTTCCATTATACTCTTTTGTGTCAATATAGAGTTTTTCTCCCTGTTCCAAGGTGAATTTATTTACTGACGGAACGTGTATTCCTGCATATTTATACACGAATTCAAAAAGTGATCTTTCATCACTAATATAACTGTAATACAATTCATATTTCAGTGGTTCTTGAGAAATTTCACAAATACTGTTCTCTGGATGTCTTTCAGGCTGTTTATTTGTATTTATAAACTCAACTGAGCTAGTATAAATTCTGTGACCTACATCACTTCCCGCCCTATTATATTCGTTTTTCCATGAAATAATTTTTGATGGAGAACATACTGAAAGCATTTTTCCCTCTGGAGTCATAAAGCATGACCAGAATTTTTCTCACAACGAAGGGCTGTGGAAAAAAATTTGCTGTTCCACTGAGGGTATTTATCCATGTATGTATCTATGCCCAATCTGAAACCAAAGCAATCTGCTGAAACACTTTTATTTGCAGAAATTTCTATTGAAATTTTCAGAACATTATTCAGTATTTCTTCGGTTACTGAAAAGTCTATTCCCAGCTCTGAAAAAGCTCCTGTTCTATAAGATATTAAATCTGTTTTTCCATTTTTTGTAATATAAAAGTTCCTGCCATATTCATCTGTGCGCCACGGGAAATCAGTCATTACTTATCATCCATTCCGTTTTGATATTTTTATAAACAATCAGAAATACACTGAATATATAAAAACGGCATCTGAAGACATATACAGAAATACTGATTTTTGCCATCAAATGCCGTAAAAAATACAAACAGTAATTAACAGTTATGCGATATTAAAATTTTATACTGCTGTAATAGTAAGGTTTTCATCAGCCGAAACAGTGATAGCTTTTAAAGGTGAATCGTAGTGTTCAACAATAATTGAAGCGATTCTGTCCTCGATCTTTCGACGGATAATATTTCGCAGTTCTCGTGCTCCACGTGCAGCACCGTCTGCCTGCTTTGCAAGAATAGCTTCAACTCCGTTTTCCCATGCGAAAGCAATTCCCTTATCCTTGAGAGGATCTGAAAGCTCTGAGAGAAGAAGTGTAGCTATTTTTTCATAATCACTGAGAGTTAAAGGATTAAATACTACGACTTCATCAACACGTCCTATAAACTCAGGACGGAGGAATTCAGAAAGTGCTTTCATTGCCTTTTCCTTTAAAGCGTTAGCAGCTGTTTTGCCGAATCCCAATGCTCCCTCTTTGTTCTCACTGCCGGCGTTAGAAGTCATTATTATAACGGTGTTTTCAAAATTGACTGTTCTGCCCTGAGCGTCGGTAATGCGTCCTTCATCAAGGATCTGAAGAAGAATATTCATTACATCGGGATGAGCCTTTTCTATTTCATCAAAAAGAAGTACAGAATAAGGTTTGCGGCGGACTTTTTCAGTAAGCTGTCCTGCTTCATCATAGCCCACATATCCGGGAGGTGAACCAATAATTCTTGAAACGCTGTGCTTTTCCATAAACTCGGACATATCAAGTCTGATAAGAGTTTCAGGTGTTTCAAAAAGCTCGCCTGCCAAGCGCTTTACAAGCTCAGTTTTACCTACTCCAGTGGGTCCTACAAATATGAACGATGCAGGACGCCTTCTGGGGCTTATCTGTACTCGGTTGCGGCGTATAGCAGCTGAAACAAGAGCGATAGCCTCGTCCTGACCTATAATATAAGATTTAAGAGTGTCTTCAAGACCTGCAAGGCGTTTTAAATCGCTTTCAATAATCTTGTGAGTCGGTATTCCGGTCCAAAGGTTTATTACTTTTGCGATATCGTCTTCGGTTACATTATTGTCGGAAGCAGCCTTTTCGAGCTCAGGCATAGCGGATTCACAAGCTATAAGCTCTGTTCTGAGCTTGGCAATGCCTTCATAATCGACGTTTTCAGTTTCGCTTTCGAGATCCTCAAGCTCTTCTTTCATCTCTTTGATTTTGTTTGTATTAATTTCGTAATCACTAATATACTTATTTCTCAGATTTGCACAGGTGCAGGCTTCATCGAGAAGATCGATTGCCTTATCGGGAAGGAAACGATCTGTTATAAATCTTTCGGACAGCACAACTGCTTTGTGAACCAGAGAATCAGTTATACGTACTTTATGATAGTCCTCATAGTATTTTTTTATGCCCAAGAGCATTTTATAGGTATCCTCAATTGAAGGCTCTTCAACCTTAACAGGCTGGAAGCGACGCTCCAAAGCGGCATCCTTTTCAATATGCTTTCTGTATTCATTGAATGTGGTAGCACCTATAACCTGAATTTCACCTCTTGAAAGTGCAGGCTTAAGGATATTTGCAGCATTCATCGAGCCCTCAGCATCACCTGTTCCCACAAGATTGTGAACTTCGTCGATAAACAGAATTATATTTCCGTTCTGCTTGACTTCGTCTACAAGTCCCTTAATGCGGCTTTCAAACTGTCCTCTGAACTGGGTGCCGGCCACAAGAGCAGTAAGGTCAAGAAGATGAATTTCTTTATTAGCAAGCTTTGCAGGAACAGCACCGGCTGCTACTTTAAGCGCAAGACCCTCTGCAATGGCTGTTTTACCGACACCGGGCTCACCGATAAGGCAGGGATTATTTTTGGTTCTTCGGCTGAGTATCTGAATAACACGGTATATTTCATTTTCACGGCCAATTATAGCGTCAATCTTTCCCTCACGAGCCTTTTTAGTCAAATCGGTGCAGTATGCTTCCAGATATTTGCGTTTAGGCTTCTTTTTATCTTTTTTACGGCTTTTGCCGTTTTTTTCGGTTCCGCTTTCAGCTTCTTCAGTTTCCTGTGAAGCTTCTTTATCATTTTCAAGCATGGATGTATCTATATCATTACTGTTGAACAGTCCCTGCATTAATGGGAATGTGGAAGCTCCGCCAGGCTCAAAGCCGTCATTTTCTTCCATCATTGTATTAATCTGTTCGCTGACAGCGTCAATATCATCCTCAGTAATTCCCATGCTGTCCATCATTTGTTTAATAGGGCCTATATTCATTTCCATTGCGCATTTAAGGCAAAGTCCTTCGGGAGTGCTTTTATCGCCATCCATTTTGGAAATGAATATAACGGCAGGCCGTTTTTTACATTTAGAACACATAATATTTTTCATAAACTGATGATTTCTCCTTTAAACAAGAGATTAAAACTATGGCGGGACGGTTTTGCCCGAACCCGCACAGTTAAGTTATTTGTTTTCCTCATTCTTTTTTGCTTTTTTAATTTCTGCAAAAAATCCCGGTATATAACTGCAAAATGCTACAAGAGTTGCAATAGCTGAAATAACTACAAGTATCATGATAAGCCACTCGGGCATAGGCGCTAAGCCAAGATTTGTAAATGCTCCAAAAGACGGACCAAATGCAATTATAAGTGTCATGACCGAATAGAAAACAAGGGTTGCAATTTTTCCGTAAATCTCAGCAGCTCCGGGTCTTAATCCCTTACAGAGCATGAACAAACCGCCAAGAATCATAATAAGCTCTTTTGCAAGGAAGAAAAGGAAAACCCATGCAAATATGTTCATTGCCTTTCCGCTTTCAGGCTTGCGGAACTCTAAAAACAGCATTACGGCAATAGTAATCTGTGTAAGTTTGTCAGCAACCGGGTCAAGAATTTTTCCCAGTGCACTAATCTGATTGAATCTTCTTGCTATTCTGCCATCGAGAGTATCGGAAATACCCGATAAAAACAAAACGAATACTGCCCAAAGGTACTCTCCGTTATAAAAAAGTACTGCAAAAACCGGAATAAGTATAATTCTGATTAAAGAAAGTAAATTAGGAATAGTCCAGCAACCCTTAAATAAATCTTTCAATTACAACACCTCATTTATTTGGATAAATATTCCATTATTGGGTTATGGTCATTTACAAATTCTGCAACTACAGAATCGTTTACAGAATTTTGAATTACAGGCGTACTTTCAGCAGTAAGTTCACCTATAAGACCGATAACCGAACAAATAATTACAATACCTACTGCGGCTTTTAAAACTCCAAGTACGGCACCTAAAGTACCATTAAGAGTTTTGAGAACCGGAAGCTTGAAGAACTGATTAATTAGACGTGCAGCGATCTTCAAAAGGATAACAAAAATTATAAGAAGAATGACAAATATTATAGCTTTACATACTGCTGTGACGATAGGAGCTACAATATTAGCTTCAACAGTCTGAGCAAGTGATCCGGCTGAAGCACCGGCAGCAGAAACCCGCCTTGAAATTTCTGAAATATCAATTCCTATTGAAGAAGCGTAAGCAGTTACAAAATCAGGGAAATCGCTGAGAACTGCATTAACCTGTGCTGCGATTTCCGCACTGGAAGCAGCAGAAGGAAGCTGAGATTCGAGAGCGGTTACAACACTCTGTGAAATGAAAGTGTTATATACACCTTCCGCAAGCCAGCCGCTTACGGGAATCGCCAGAAATACAGCTAAGAAAAACGCTGCAAAATCTAAAAGGGTTAAAACAAAGCCTTTTTTTCTTGCGATAAAAATAGTTAAAACTGCAAAGGCAAGAAAAAATATATCTAAAATTAAGCCATAAGAACCTGTATTAAACATCAATGCACCTCGCTGAATTTATTGAACTAAAAAGTATTGTATCACACAAATACATAATACTCAACTGTCAGAAGAATCTTTAAGAGAAGAAAAAGTATCTATTCTGCCTGTGCGGCACAGATAAAGCTCAGAACCTGCATAGAAAATTTTATCATAATCTGCAGTACATTTGATTTTATCCTTTTCTTCACCTTTACTATTGTAAACGATTATTTCATCGCCATAGTAAACAGCAAATTTATTTTTTCCTGCCGCTATGCCATAAATAGACGACTGAGTATTCAGCTCAAATGCCGCTTCACCATTATAAGAATAATATTTTACTATACCGGTGGTGCTGCTTCCAAACTTTGAAAAAGAAACGGCAGTTTCTCCATTATCACCTACTGAGACAAATTTTAATGACCCAGATTCAAAATTTTCCTGGCTTTTAATTTTACTCTTGTTTTTATCTATTATTGTAAACATATTATCGCCTGTGATATACAAATATCCCCTTGATGTAAAATGTATATCGGCAACGGCAGTACCGCTGAATTTAAATTCACCCAGTGCCTCTGAAGATTTTACATTAAATATCAGTACCTTGGAATACACTTCACCTTTTTCTGCTCCCAAAGCTGCAACTGCCACATACTTTCCGTTATCTGTAAGGGCAAGGTCGATAATATGGTTAGAAGATGAATTCCATTTAAACACTTCGTTAAATTTTTTATCAAATACAGTAAATGTGCTTGCTGTTTGAGTTGACCTTGATGCCAATGCGAAACTTCCGTTACCTGCCATATCACAGGTTAGTATATTTCCTTCTGCTTCCATTTCACTGGAAATATTTTTTCCGTTTACCACACGGTAATGCTTGCTGTCACGGTCATATATGATAAATCTTGAGCCGTTTGCATCAACAACAGGAGCAGAGTAGTTATGCTGTACATTGAGTTTTGTTTTAGCTCCGGGAGATAAAACTCTGGCATAGACGTCGGTAAGTAAAATTATGTTAGAGTCAGATGAATATACGTTTTTTGTAAGCTCGGACGAGATATCATAAGGATACCCGTTACCGCTGCCAAGCTTTTCGATGTATCCGGTTATGGCATTTCCGATACCAGAAACAGTGGTGCCGGCAAAAGCGTTTGCTGCTAAAAGAAGTAGCATCAGTATAACTAAAACAATAAGAAACGGTTTTAAAATACCGTGCTTTCCCTTTTTGTCTTTTTCGCTTTTCTTTTTAGCCAAAGCATTCACCTCCGTAATAGACTTTGTTTAAAAACAGCCCTTTTGCGGGAGCAGTTATCCCCGCATTATTTCTGTCGCCGGATAATATTATATTTACTATATCATCTTTGCTGATTTTATTTTCTGCAACAGCCAAAAGTGTTCCAGTCATAATGCGAACCATATTATAGAGAAATCCGTTTCCGCACACAGAAAACACAATCATATCTCCATATCTTTTAACATCTGCATTATATATAGTTCTTACAGTTGAATCAACACTGCTGCCGGCTGAACAAAAACCTTTGAAATCGTAAGTACCTATAAATTTTTTTGCCGCTTCATCCAGCAAATTCTCATCTATCGGTCTTTTGTACTGAAGAGAGTATTTATACTCAAAAGGATCTTTTAGGCGTGAATTATATATTCTGTAAATATATTCCTTTTTGGTGCAGTCATATCTCGGATGAAAGCTTTCAGGAACCTCTCTGCACGATTTAACAGCAATATCGTCGGGCAAATTACCATTAAGTGCATATATGAATTTTTCACATGATATATCCTTTTGAGTTTTAAAGGTACAGCAGAAATTATTGGCGTGAACTCCTGAATCGGTTCTGCTGCATCCAGTTACGGTGGTTGCTTCTCCGTTAATAATTGAGCATGCATCCTGTATACGCTGCTGTACCGTTTCGCCGTTTGGCTGTATCTGCCATCCACAATAATTGGTTCCATCAAAAGACAGTGTAAGGAGTAGATTTCTCATTTTACATCACCGGCGTTATGAAAATATTTAAAACAATCACTCCGGCAAGAATTCCAACAACTGCAAAACCTGCCGCAAAATCCCTGCCTTTGAATTTCATCTGCTTCATTCGGGTTCTGCCCTTTCCGCCGCTGTAACATCTGCATTCCATGGCAAAAGCAAGCTCATAGGCTCTGCGGAAAGATGAAACTAGCAAAGGTACAAAGATTGGTATCATTGCTTTTATTCGCTGAACAAAATTGCCTGTATCCATATCGGCGCCTCTCGCCTTCTGGGCATTCATTATTCTGTCGATTTCATCAATAAGTGTGGGAATAAATCTTAAAGCAATGGTCATTATCATTGCAATATAATGTGAATTTATTTTTAAAAGTTTAAGGGGTTTCATGCTCCATTCAATAGCATCGGTGAGCATTGTTGGAGTAGTTGTGTAAGTTAAAAGTGAACTGCTTATAATTAAACATATAATTCTTATAGCAACAAAAATGGCAGTAAAAACGCCGCCTGTTGTTATATGGATAAAGCTGTATTTTACAAGTGTATCGCCTGTTTCAACAAAAAATATGTTGATTGCCGATGTGAAAAGTACAAGAAGCGTAATAGCCTTAAGACTTTTAAAAATTATTTTGGTTGGTACTTTTGAAACAGCCACAGCAGCTATAACTACAAGACATACCAAGCCGAGATTAAAGAAATTTTTTGCAAGAAATACTGTTACAATAAAAACAAATGTCATGACCAGCTTTGTTCTTGGATCAAGGCGATGCAAAAAGGAATCCGCAGGAAAATACTGACCGATTGTGATATCTTTAATCATTTTCGCTACGCTCCTTTTTAAGTCTTATAATTTCGTTGAGACCCTGTTCGATTGTATAAACACCGTCATTTACATTGAAACCTCTGGCTTTAAGTCCCATAAACACTCTTGTTATCTGCGGAACATTAAGTCCCATTTCTGAAAGTTCCGTGCCTCTTGAATAAACTTCGCCTACACTGCCGTACATAACAGCATGTGAATTATTCATTACAAGAACTTTTGTGGCAAGCTTTGCAACGTCCTCCATACTGTGTGAAACAAGAAGAACAGTGCTACCAGTTTCCTCACGGTATTCTTTGAGCATTGAGAGAATACGGTCTCTTCCTTTGGGATCAAGACCTGCGGTAGGCTCGTCCATGATAAGAACTTCCGGCTGCATCGCCATTACTCCGGCAATTGCGGCTCTTCTTTTTTCACCTCCGGAAAGATCAAAAGGCGATTTTTCAAGATGTTCATCTTTAAGTCCTACAAAATTTGCTGCTTCTCTGACTCTTTTATTAATTTCGGTTTCACTAAGTCCCATATTAGTCGGACCAAAGGCTATATCTTTATATACGGTTTCTTCAAAAAGCTGATATTCAGGATACTGAAAGCAAAGACCAACTTTAAACCTTACATTTCTGATTTTGGATTTGTCAGCCCAAATGTCTTCCCCATCCAGATATATCTTTCCGCTTTCAGGTTTTAAAAGACCGTTAAGATGCTGAATAAGGGTAGACTTACCTGAACCTGTATGGCCAATTATACCTACAAGCTCGCCTTTTTCTATTTCAATATTTACATTATCAATTGCCGCCATCTGAAAAGGCGTGCCTTTATTATAAATATGCGTAAGATTTTCAGTTCTGATTACAGACAATGTTTATTCCTCCAAAAAAGCTGAAAGCTTTTCTATACACTCATCAACATCAAGAATATCATCAGGTAAATCATAGCCTTCCTGCCTTAAAAGCTGAGCAAGCTTTGTCGGCTGCGGAACATCAAGCCCGATTTCTTCGAGCCTTTCTACCTGTTTGAAAACCTCTTTGGGTTTTCCGTCCATTATAATTTTTGCGTCGTCCATAACAACTACTCTGTCCGCTTGTACGGCTTCATCCATAAAGTGAGTTATGAAAACGACTGTCATGCCCATTTCACGGTTTAATTTAAGCATTGTTGACATAACTTCCTGCCTGCCCCTTGGGTCAAGCATGGCAGTGGGTTCATCAAGAACTATGCATCTGGGAAGCATCGCAATAATACCGGCTATTGCAACACGCTGCTTCTGACCGCCGGAAAGCCTGTGGGGTTCTCTTTTTCTGAATTCATACATTCCAACGGCTTTGAGTGATTCATCAACTCTTCTACGTATCTCCTTAGGTTCCACACCGAGGTTTTCGGGACCAAAAGCCACATCCTCTTCTACAATTGTTGCAACAATCTGATTGTCGGGATTCTGAAAAACCATTCCTACTGTCTGCCGTATTTTAATTTTGAGATCTTCGTCGCTTGTATCCATTCCGTCAACTAAAACTTTGCCGGAAGTTGGAAGCAAAATGGCGTTTGTAAGTTTTGCCAAAGTGGATTTACCGGAACCGTTGTGTCCGAGAATTGCCACAAACTCGCCTTCATGAATTTGCAGATTAAGATTTTCTGCAACCAGAGGAAGCTGTACTCCCTCTTCTTCGCTGTCATATCTGAAACTTACATTTTGAAATTCAATAATAAGCTTTTTCATCTGATGCCACCTCTCACTTTCTCCAAATTGCGGTTGCACCACAGGGAAGAATAAGTCCGGAAGAGGTGGCTTTGAGTCCGATTTCATCGCCGCTTACTGTGCCTCCGAATTTTGGACACATTACAGCAGACAAAATATACTCCATAACCGCCGAGGAAAGACCCGTTGTATATGAATTAAGGAACAGCGCAAGTGCATCATCTGAAACCACCTGAGAGCACAGTTCTACGAACTCATAAACGGAATCCTCCAGCTTCCAGACCTCTCCGCCGGGTCCTCTTCCATATGAAGGGGGATCCATGATTATAATATCGTATTTATTTCCTCTTCTAATTTCTCTCTGTACAAATTTAATGCAGTCGTCAACAAGCCATCTTACACTTCTGTCAGCAAAAGATGAAGAAACTGCATTCTCCTTTGCCCATGATACCATTCCCTTTGATGCATCAACATGCACTGTATGAGCATTTTCTGCAAGAGCTGCCATTGTAGCTCCGCCTGTATATGCAAAGAGATTAAGAACCTTTACAGGTCTGCCGGCGTTTCTGATAATCTCTCTTAGGAGATCCCAGTTAACAGCCTGTTCAGGGAAAAGTCCCGTGTGCTTAAAGCCCATAGTCTTTATATTAAATGATAAATCTTTATAGCTTATCTCCCAGCGGTCAGGGAGTTTTTTATAAACTTCCCATCTTCCTCCGCCTGTATTTGAGCGGATATATCGTGCATCGGCATTTTTCCACATGGGATTTCTTTTAGGAGTTTTCCATATAACCTGCGGGTCGGGACGAATAAGAATATGCTGTCCCCATCTTTCAAGACGCTCTCCGCAGGAACAATCTATAAGCTCATAATCTTTCCAGTCAAGTGAAGCTCGCATTTTTCAAATTCCCTTCGGTAAAAATTCAAATAAGTCGCTGTTGACCGTCCGTTTCCATGCCTAAATGAGCATATCCCGCAGGAGTTACCATTCTGCCTCGTGGAGTTCTGCTCAAAAATCCGATCTGCATAAGATAAGGTTCATATACATCCTCAATTGTGATTGCTTCCTCACCGATTGCAGCGGCAATGGTTTCGAGTCCAACCGGTCCTCCGTTATAATTTTTTATCATAGTAGTCAAAAGACGGCGGTCAATTGAATCGAGACCCAGTTCGTCAATTTCCATTCTGTTAAGAGCAATGCAGGCGCTTTCGTTGGTAATAATACCGTTGCCTACAACCTGAGCGAAATCTCTTGCTCTCTTTAAAAGACGGTTTGCAATTCTCGGTGTTCCTCTTGAACGAGATGCAATCTGAACTGCTCCCTCTTCGTCGATTTCAATTCCAAGTATTCCCGCACTTCTATGAACAATACTTCCAAGCTGTTCAGGAGTATAAAGCTCTAAACGGAGAATAACTCCGAATCTGTCACGCAAAGGAGCAGTAAGCTGTCCTGCTCTTGTTGTTGCTCCTACAAGTGTAAAGTGGGGTAAATCAATTCTGATTGACCTTGCAGAAGGTCCTTTTCCGATAATTATATCAAGGCTATTATCTTCCATTGCGGGATAAAGCACCTCTTCAACGCTTTTTGAAAGGCGGTGAATTTCATCAATGAAAAGCACATCGCCTTCATCAAGGTTTGAAAGCAGCGCCGCAAGATCTCCCGGTTTTTCAATGGCGGGACCTGAAGTTATTCTTATATTAACTCCCATTTCGTTTGCGATAATACCTGCAAGAGTTGTTTTTCCGAGACCAGGAGGGCCATAGAGAAGCACATGGTCAAGGGTATCTCCTCTTTTTCTTGCCGCTTCAATATAAACTCTCAAATTCTCTTTCGCTTTTTCCTGACCGATATACTCATCAAGAGTTTTCGGACGCAGTGAAACTTCTATATCTGAATCGGCAGAAAGAAATTCAGGAGCGACTATTCTGTTTTCAAAATCCATTTCCATTTAAATCACCTTCCGGCAAGCGATTTGAGCGCCTGCTTTATCATTTCTTCTACCGACAGCGACTGGTCAAGTTTGCCTACTGCCGTTGCCGCCTCACTCTGGGTATATCCAAGTACCATAAGTGCACTTACAGCCTCAGAACCTGCCGCAGAGCTTGTTGCAGCTTCCGCAGCCGTAAGGTCATAGCCGCCGTTATCTTCATGAGCAATACCTTTGACTTTATCTTTAAGTTCCAAAACAACCCTCTGAGCAAGCTTTGGACCTACTCCCTGTGCTTTTGTAATAGCTTTACTGTCACCAGATGCTATACACAATGCAAGCTTGTCCGGGTTAAGTTCCGAAAGAATGGCAAGAGCAGCTTTTGGGCCGACACCGGATACTGAAATTAAGAGCTTAAAAAAATCGAGCTCATATGTATCAGCAAATCCGAAAAGGTCGAGAGCGTCCTCACGGACGTTAAGATGTGTATAAAGAGTAACTTTATCGCCGTTGCCGCCAATCTTTCTTAATGTATTCATTGTTGTAAAACACTTAAAGCCTACGCCGGAGCACTCAACAGCTACTGAATTCAAATCCGAATATATTATATTTCCTGTAAGAGAATAAAACATCATCTATACCCCCGAGTTCTGAGTTTACCCATAAGAGAACCGCTGCAATGAGCATGACATATTGCCATAGCAAGTGCGTCGGCGGTATCGTCTGGTTTTGGAATAGATTCGAGTCCAAGTATTCTTCTCGTCATTTCCTGAACCTGTTTTTTTTCGGCTCGACCGTATCCTACAACGCTTTGCTTTACCTGAAGAGGTGTGTACTCGAAAACTTCGAGTCCGTTTTTTCTTGCAGCAAGCATTAAAACTCCCCTTGCCTGACTAACATCAATGACGGTTTTGGCATTGTTATTATAAAAGAGTTTTTCCATTGAAAGTGCCTGAGGAGAAGTTCTAAGCATAATTGCAGTTATATCGTCGTATATAGTTTCAAGTCTTCTGTCAAAAGGAACTCCGGCCTGAGTTGTTACAGCACCATACTCTATTACATTGAATTTATTGCCTATATAGTCTACAACCCCATAACCTACAATTGCATATCCAGGGTCAATTCCTAAAACTCTCAATAGCGTTAACTCCTCTGTAAAACTTTACATATTCGTTTAATTATATCATAACTAAATTTTAAGGGCAACTGTGAGGCGGGTAAAAACTTAAATGTTCACAAAAGCTTAAAATATCCAAAAGTTTTTATAATTGATAATATTTTAAATGAAAGAAGCGACAGTTAACTGCCGCTTCAAAACTATTGTGAAATTAGATATTATTCTCTATAAAAGCAAGGACGTCTTCTTTAGGCATATACCCTGCTGTACGCTCAATTTCTTTTCCTTTTGAAAAAATCATAAGAGTAGGAATACTCATTACGCCGTAAGTTGCTGCCAGATCCTGTGCCTGATCAACATCTATTTTGCACACGTTTACCCTACCGTCAAGTTCATCTGATATCTCCTCAATTATTGGTGCAAGCATCATACATGGAGCACACCACTCTGCCCAGAAATCAACAAGCACCGGAAGTTCACTTTGCAGAACTTCTTCTCTGAAATTATTAAGTGTTACATGTACCGCTGACATAGTTATTTCTCTCCTTTAAAAATTTATTTATTTCACATACCGATTTTTCTACTTGTGGTAAAAATCTTTCCTCTGAAAGGTTACCGGAATCTGTTTCGGAAACGAAAATGGTCTCAATATTTTTTATTCCTGAAACAGAAAATGCCATTTTCCATTGTTTTAAAGTCACAGAAAACCCGGTTTCATCTTTACTTCCGCAGCTTGAAATCAGAACACCTATCCTTTCTTTTTCTACCGGTTTTTTTATTTCAAGAGAAAATCTCGCAGAAAAATATTTCTGAAATCTATCCAAAATACTTTTCATCGGAGCCGGAAGGGAAAGAAAATAAATCGGGAAAGCTGCGACGAAAATGTCACAGCTTTCGTAAGATTTAAAAAAATCATCAAGATCTTTTGAGGCGCATCCAAAAGTTTTACTGCAAAACTTACAGTCAATGCAAGGCTTAGCATTAACGGTATAAGCGTCGAAAATTTCAGTTGAGGCATCTGGAAAATTTTCAAGAAAGGCATTTAGTATATGCTCTGTAAAACCATTCTTGTTAGGTGAACCTTTGAGAATGCAGATATTAAGCTTTTTTTCAGAAGAGAATTCTGTCATCGCAGTATTTACATACAAGCATATCACCGTTTTCTTTGAAAAGATGCGGCAAATATCCCTCATGTGCTGTTATGCACGATGGATTAGTGCAGCATACGCTATGTGTTGACTCAGACTTAGGAGGAACGATATCCTTACCCTTTTCAATCATATTCATAATCAGAGCCATTCTTGCATACATTCCGTATTCTGCCTGCTGGAAATATTTTGCCCTCGGATCATCATCAACATCGTTTGTGATTTCATCCACTCTTGGCAACGGATGCAGTATTTTCAAATCTTTTTTTGCCAAACTGAGTTTTGATCTATCAAGAACATATACGCCTTTCTGACGTTCATATTCTTCTTTGCTTGAAAAACGCTCCTGCTGTATTCTTGTCATATATAAAACATCAAGGTATGGCATAGCTTCTTCAAGAGTGTTGCAGAAAGAATATTTGCATCCGCTGGCATTGAGTATATCTTTAATATACTGTGGTGACTGAAGCTCGGGTGTTGAAATAAGCACGAACTTATTATCATTGTATTTTGAGAGACATTTTACAAGTGAATGAACTGTGCGTCCATTTTTAATGTCGCCGCAAATTCCTATTGTAAGTCCTGACAATGTTCCTTTTTCATGCGAAAGAGTAACTAAATCAGCTAACGTTTGAGTCGGATGAAGATGTCCTCCGTCACCTGCATTAATCACGGGCTTTCTTGAGTAAAGGGATGCTGCATAGGCGGCTCCCTCTTTAGGATGCCTTATGACTACAATGTCTGCATATGCGCTTACTATACGCACAGTATCCTTTAAAGTTTCTCCCTTTGAAACAGAAGAGCTTCCTGGATCAGAAAAACCTATGACTTTACCACCAAGACGCATCATTGCTGCCTGAAAAGACATTTGAGTACGTGTTGAAGGCTCATAAAAAAGCGTTGCCATTATTTTTCCGTGACAACACTCCATGTAATCGGCAGGATTAGCCTTTATTTTCCCCGCCATATCAATGATACTCTTAAGCTCCGCTTCAGAAAGCTGGTCAAGATCAATCAAACTGAAATTTTTCACAGTCCTTCTCCTCCAGTACCATATATTATTTTTCATATTTTATCATCAAACATCGAAAATAACAATAGACAAGTAGAAATTATATGAATTTTAGAACATAACTTCTTGCATAATAAAATTTACATTGCGCAATATTTACGTATAATACAATTATCATTGAATTAAAATCAACTGTATTATTCTTTATATCAATACATAATAATATTTTTATATGTTTTAAAGAAAATCAGCAGCATTTTAGAAGTTTTAAAATTTACTATTGATTTTTATTAAGAACTGTGATATTATTACAAGCGTTGCACGGGGCATTAGCTCAGCTGGGAGAGCGCTACACTGGCAGTGTAGAGGTCAGCGGTTCGATC
>OGWT01000012.1_pt1 | contig 109161 bp, 95 predicted proteins | sample 1576101 | NCBI WGS metagenome assembly OGWT01 (sample SAMEA3541481, study PRJEB24748) | human gut metagenome | biome: human gut; feature: human-associated habitat; material: faeces | place: China | collected 2012 | reverse complement strand
TACCTTTTGTATAATGGGTCAGCGACTTATATTCTGTAGCAAGGTTAACCGAATAGGGGAGCCGAAGGGAAACCGAGTCTTAACTGGGCGTTAAGTTGCAGGGTATAGACCCGAAACCCGGTGATCTAGCCATGGGCAGGTTGAAGGTTGGGTAACACTAACTGGAGGACCGAACCGACTAATGTTGAAAAATTAGCGGATGACTTGTGGCTGGGGGTGAAAGGCCAATCAAACCGGGAGATAGCTGGTTCTCCCCGAAAGCTATTTAGGTAGCGCCTCGTGAATTCATCTCCGGGGGTAGAGCACTGTTTCGGCAAGGGGGTCATCCCGACTTACCAACCCGATGCAAACTGCGAATACCGGAGAATGTTATCACGGGAGACACACGGCGGGTGCTAACGTCCGTCGTGAAGAGGGAAACAACCCAGACCGCCAGCTAAGGTCCCAAAGTCATGGTTAAGTGGGAAACGATGTGGGAAGGCCCAGACAGCCAGGATGTTGGCTTAGAAGCAGCCATCATTTAAAGAAAGCGTAATAGCTCACTGGTCGAGTCGGCCTGCGCGGAAGATGTAACGGGGCTAAACCATGCACCGAAGCTGCGGCAGCGACACTATGTGTTGTTGGGTAGGGGAGCGTTCTGTAAGCCTGTGAAGGTGTACTGTGAGGTATGCTGGAGGTATCAGAAGTGCGAATGCTGACATAAGTAACGATAAAGCGGGTGAAAAGCCCGCTCGCCGGAAGACCAAGGGTTCCTGTCCAACGTTAATCGGGGCAGGGTGAGTCGACCCCTAAGGCGAGGCCGAAAGGCGTAGTCGATGGGAAACAGGTTAATATTCCTGTACTTGGTGTTACTGCGAAGGGGGGACGGAGAAGGCTATGTTGGCCGGGCGACGGTTGTCCCGGTTTAAGCGTGTAGGCTGGTTTTCCAGGCAAATCCGGAAAATCAAGGCTGAGGCGTGATGACGAGGCACTACGGTGCTGAAGCAACAAATGCCCTGCTTCCAGGAAAAGCCTCTAAGCATCAGGTAACATCAAATCGTACCCCAAACCGACACAGGTGGTCAGGTAGAGAATACCAAGGCGCTTGAGAGAACTCGGGTGAAGGAACTAGGCAAAATGGTGCCGTAACTTCGGGAGAAGGCACGCTGATATGTAGGTGAAGTCCCTCGCGGATGGAGCTGAAATCAGTCGAAGATACCAGCTGGCTGCAACTGTTTATTAAAAACACAGCACTGTGCAAACACGAAAGTGGACGTATACGGTGTGACGCCTGCCCGGTGCCGGAAGGTTAATTGATGGGGTCAGCGCAAGCGAAGCTCTTGATCGAAGCCCCGGTAAACGGCGGCCGTAACTATAACGGTCCTAAGGTAGCGAAATTCCTTGTCGGGTAAGTTCCGACCTGCACGAATGGCGTAATGATGGCCAGGCTGTCTCCACCCGAGACTCAGTGAAATTGAACTCGCTGTGAAGATGCAGTGTACCCGCGGCAAGACGGAAAGACCCCGTGAACCTTTACTATAGCTTGACACTGAACATTGAGCCTTGATGTGTAGGATAGGTGGGAGGCTTAGAAGTGTGGACGCCAGTCTGCATGGAGCCGACCTTGAAATACCACCCTTTAATGTTTGATGTTCTAACGTTGACCCGTAATCCGGGTTGCGGACAGTGTCTGGTGGGTAGTTTGACTGGGGCGGTCTCCTCCTAAAGAGTAACGGAGGAGCACGAAGGTTGGCTAATCCTGGTCGGACATCAGGAGGTTAGTGCAATGGCATAAGCCAGCTTGACTGCGAGCGTGACGGCGCGAGCAGGTGCGAAAGCAGGTCATAGTGATCCGGTGGTTCTGAATGGAAGGGCCATCGCTCAACGGATAAAAGGTACTCCGGGGATAACAGGCTGATACCGCCCAAGAGTTCATATCGACGGCGGTGTTTGGCACCTCGATGTCGGCTCATCACATCCTGGGGCTGAAGTAGGTCCCAAGGGTATGGCTGTTCGCCATTTAAAGTGGTACGCGAGCTGGGTTTAGAACGTCGTGAGACAGTTCGGTCCCTATCTGCCGTGGGCGCTGGAGAACTGAGGGGGGCTGCTCCTAGTACGAGAGGACCGGAGTGGACGCATCACTGGTGTTCGGGTTGTCATGCCAATGGCACTGCCCGGTAGCTAAATGCGGAAGAGATAAGTGCTGAAAGCATCTAAGCACGAAACTTGCCCCGAGATGAGTTCTCCCTGACTCCTTGAGAGTCCTGAAGGAACGTTGAAGACGACGACGTTGATAGGCCGGGTGTGTAAGCGCAGCGATGCGTTGAGCTAACCGGTACTAATGAACCGTGAGGCTTAACCTTACAACGCCGAAGGTGTTTTGGCGGATGAGAGAAGATTTTCAGCCTGATACAGATTAAATCAGAACGCAGAAGCGGTCTGATAAAACAGAATTTGCCTGGCGGCCGTAGCGCGGTGGTCCCACCTGACCCCATGCCGAACTCAGAAGTGAAACGCCGTAGCGCCGATGGTAGTGTGGGGTCTCCCCATGCGAGAGTAGGGAACTGCCAGGCATCAAATAAAGCGAAAGGCCATCCTGACAGATGGCCTTTTTGCGTTGGTGCAAAAAAATGCCGGATGCGACGCTTCGCGTCTTATACTCCCACATATGCCAAATTCAGCAACGGATACGGTTTCCCCAACTTGCCCACTTCCATACGTGTCCTCCTTACCAGAAATTTATCCTTAAGCTCCTCAATAACCATTTTCCTGCTAACTAAATTCATGGTTAAGGTTGTATAATGATACGCAACAAATGTATAACATTTTCTTTACCAAAAGAAATAAACAAAAGCGACCGACAAAAGCATCGGATTACGGCAGGAGACATAATGGCATGGCTGAAAGTACTGTAACGGCAGACAGCAAACTGACAAGTAGTGATACACGTCGCCGCATTTGGGCGATTGTGGGGGCCTCTTCAGGTAATCTGGTCGAGTGGTTCGATTTCTATGTCTACTCGTTCTGTTCACTCTACTTTGCCCACATCTTCTTCCCTTCCGGGAACACGACGACTCAACTACTACAAACAGCAGGTGTTTTTGCTGCGGGATTCCTCATGCGCCCAATAGGCGGTTGGCTATTTGGCCGCATAGCCGATAAACATGGTCGCAAAAAATCGATGCTGCTATCGGTGTGTATGATGTGTTTCGGCTCACTGGTAATCGCCTGTTTGCCTGGTTATGAAACAATCGGTACGTGGGCTCCGGCATTATTGCTTCTCGCGCGTTTATTTCAGGGATTATCCGTTGGCGGAGAATATGGCACCAGCGCCACCTATATGAGTGAAGTTGCCGTTGAAGGGCGCAAAGGTTTTTACGCATCATTTCAGTATGTGACGTTGATCGGCGGACAACTGCTAGCCCTACTGGTTGTCGTGGTTTTACAACACACCATGGAAGACGCTGCACTCAGAGAGTGGGGATGGCGTATTCCTTTCGCGTTAGGAGCTGTGTTAGCTGTTGTGGCGTTGTGGTTACGTCGTCAGTTAGATGAAACTTCGCAACAAGAAACGCGCGCTTTAAAAGAAGCTGGATCTCTGAAAGGATTATGGCGCAATCGCCGTGCATTCATCATGGTTCTCGGTTTTACCGCTGCGGGCTCCCTTTGTTTCTATACCTTCACCACTTATATGCAGAAGTATCTGGTAAATACTGCGGGAATGCATGCCAACGTGGCGAGTGGCATTATGGCTGCCGCATTGTTTGTATTTATGCTTATTCAACCACTCATTGGCGCGCTGTCGGATAAGATTGGTCGCCGTACCTCAATGTTATGTTTCGGTTCGCTGGCAGCCATTTTTACCGTTCCTATTCTCTCAGCATTGCAAAACGTTTCCTCGCCTTATGCCGCTTTTGGTCTGGTGATGTGTGCCCTGCTGATAGTGAGTTTTTATACATCAATCAGTGGAATACTGAAGGCTGAGATGTTCCCGGCACAGGTTCGCGCATTAGGCGTTGGTCTGTCATATGCGGTCGCTAATGCTATATTTGGTGGTTCGGCGGAGTACGTAGCGTTGTCGCTGAAATCAATAGGAATGGAAACAGCCTTCTTCTGGTATGTGACCTTGATGGCCGTGGTGGCGTTTCTGGTTTCTTTGATGCTACATCGCAAAGGGAAGGGGATGCGTCTTTAGTGACGGGTCAGTTGCCAGACGGTATAGCCGGTGCTTGCACCGGCGACATCCCAGGCCAAATCCTTCCAGCTCCAGCCGCTCCCTTCGGGGCGGCTATCCCAAAGCTCTTTTGACGCCCCCAAACTGACAGAGAACATCAATCCAAACATGGCACTGCGATCCCGGCTCATCCCCTGATGCTGTGAATATTCATTTCCGGCGGCGGAAAGCATCGCCGAGGCGATAAAGTGTTGAGCTTTATCCTGCCCGCTCCAGCTATCGTTAGCCATATGGCTGCATCCAGAAAGTAACAATAGCGAACAGACAAAAAGAATACGCAAAACGTGGCCTCCAAAAAACAAACCCCGTACAGGACGGGGTTGTGATTACAGGATGCGGCTAATTAATCGGTCGATGCGGATACGGCGCAAACGGCGGATGAGTTTACGAACCTTCACCGGATAATCGGCAATACTTTGCAGATCGCGATAGTGCTTAACGATGGTGGTATGCTCGCGGATCAGCTCCAGTTCTTTCTCTCGCTGCGGCGCAAGCTCCAGTTGTGGATCGTGGATTAAAATGGCGTTTTCCAGATCCAGACGCCAGGCGCGCGGGTTCAGGTTATTACCGGTGATCAACATCCACTTATCATCAACCCACATCCCTTTTAGGTGATAGGTGTTGTCGTCATCTTTCCATAACCGAACCACTAGCTGGTCAGTATTGACGTAATACTGCAAACGGCTCAGGAAACGACGCAGATTGATCTCATAGAGATAAGGCAATGCGCCAATTATCTTGAAAGGTTCATCTTCCGGAATGTAGAAGTCGTTCGCGGTTTTATCACCAACAATAATTTCGACCTTTTTCCCTTCGCGCAGCAACTGGATAATATTGCGCACAAGGATTGCTGGCAGGTTGAAGTATGGCGTACAGATGGTTAGTTTCTGCTCGGCACAAGGCATAAGATGGAAAATGGTCTTGTTCAACAGACTCGATTTCCCCAGCCCCACTAGCGGCGTTACGGAAAGCTGATCGTTGTCGGCATCGCCCTGGAAATGATAAGCGGCATCACGCAGCTCTTGGCGGAACAGACGAATATCGTTCTTGATTTCCGGGCTTTTTGGCCGATTAACATCATCCAGACGATTAACGCCGCGGCCATTCATAATATTCTGTGTAACCCATTCAAACATAATGTCTGACATCTTACGGTTACGGATAAGATGATAACGGTCGTAGCGATATTTATCGTGCTGATGCAGGTAAACATCGTTCAGGCTGGCACCGCTATAAAGTACGCTATCGTCGATGATAAAGCCTTTAAAGTGCAGAACACCAAGGGCTTCACGGGTATTGATTGGAACGCCATAAACCGGAACATCTACGCCCGGATTTTCCTGCGCCATGCGGCAGTACCAGTCAGCGTTAGTGTTAGATGCCGCAGCGCCAATGCGTCCACGTTGTGCACGATGCCAGTCGACTAGCACCCGCACATCCAGTTCCGGACGCTGCCTTTTAGCTTCATACAACGCGTTCAGAATGCCTTTGCCACCGTCATCCTGTTCGAGATACAGGGCGACAATGCAAATGCGCTGCTTCGCGCTGGCTATTTTTTCCAGCAGCGTCTCCCGGAAGTCGGCGGGAGCGTAAAAGAAATCGACATCATCAACTGATTGAGAAATCTTGGGTAGTTGGGCAAGGTGTTGTTGATGTTTATTACGCTTAAATTTTGACAACATCACAGTGCATTTCTTCTCTGTTCATTGAAGGGTCCTCTGTGCAATGCAGACGACATAAGCGGGCAATAATAACACCAGTCCCGATTAAGTGGTCAACATTTCCAGTACCTTACTCATGATTCCTCGCGTTGGGCAAGATTTAGCGTAAGCCCAACGATCCCCTCTTCGAGCTGGATATCAACGTTAAACCCGAGCTTGCGGGCTAGCGCCACCATGCCACGATTGTTTGGCATCGTAATACCATTCAGACGTTGTAGTCCGTGATCTCGCGTATAGGTAATCAACTTTTCCATTAAGCGTCGACCTAAGCCTAACCCTTTGAGATCCGAGCGAACCAGCACAGCAAATTCGGCATCGATGTTATCAGGATCGGAAATCGCACGCGTGACGCCGAGGATCTCTTCCGTTTGATCAATACGTCGTACCGCTACAAACGCCATTTCCCGATCGTAGTCGATCTGTGTCATGTTGGCTAAATCTTCATGGGTAAATTCGTTGATCTCGCTAAAGTAGCGGTAATAAAGATCTTCTTTGGTGACTCGCGAAATGAATTGCTGAAGTTGTGGCTCATCTTCTGGCAAAATCGGGCGGAACAAGCAGCGTTCACCGTTTTTCAATTCTACCCATTCTTCCAGCTGATGCGGATAAGGGCGCACTGCCAGCCGACTCTCGTTATCGCCTTCAAACGGCGCGATATCCAGCGTGACATCCAGCGCGGTAAATTCACTGCCAGAAGCCAGCAAAGGATGAATATCCAGACGCTGAATTTCCGGGCAATCGACAATCAAGTTGGAAACCTGCACCAGAAGCTGGCTCAAGCCTGCAACATCCAATGGGCGTAGCGCACTGCGCGCACGAATCTTTTTACTTTTGATCCCCTGAATAACCAGATAGCGGGCCAGGTTCATGTTCAGCGGCGGCAGTGCGACGACGGCTTGATCTTCAGGACGCCACTCCACACCGCCTTCACCCAGCATGATCAACGGCCCAAAAACCGGATCGTGCTCAACCACAACCCGCAACTCCTGAGCGCCAGCACGGTTAGCCATACTTTGCACCAACAGGCCGTGGATCCGCGCCTGTGGCCAGGCCATTTTTACGCGATCGAAAATAGCGTTCGCCGCTTGCTGGACTTCATTGGCTGTACGCAGGTAAAGCATGACGCCCTGAACTTCCGATTTATGTGGAATATCCGGCGAACGTAATTTCAGCGCCACCGGATAACCAATCTGTTCGGCAATATGCACCGCTTCGGTGCTATCGCTGGCAATCCAGGTAGGGAGCGTGTTCATGCCATACGCTTGCAGGATGGGCTGAACTTCATGGGTATCGAGCGACGTAGCCCCTTCGGCAATCGCCTGTTGCAACAGAAGATGCGCTTCTGCGGTATTGGAAGTCAGATTGCTGGGCAACGCCGGCGTTTCGCGTAGTTGCTTCTGATTACGCCGGTACTCCACCATATGCATAAAAGCAGTGATGGTTCCTTCCGGGGTACGGTAGGTCGGCAGCCCGGCTTCGCTGAATAAACGTCGTGCCTCTTGCGAGGAGTGCTCGCCGCACCAGTTCGTCAGCAAAGAGACATATTTGCTGCGGGGATGATGCTTTACCTCTTCAATTAATACTTGCGCGCTTTCTGTTGCGGGAGCAGCGGCGCTGGGCGAATGAATAACCATCAGCGCATCAAAATCCTGGCTGTGGAGCAGAATGTCCAGCGTTTTGACATAATGCTCGCTGCTGGCGTCATCGCGCAGATCGAGCGGGTTAGAGACTGCCACATGTTCTGGCAATGCATCGCGCAATTTCTGGCAGGTTTCTTCGCTTAGCGTTGCCAGCTTGCCATTGCGTGACCATAAGGCATCCAGCGCCAGCGCGGCAGGCGCAGCACCGTTGCTGATAATCATCAACCGGTCGCCACGCAGCGGGCGCATATGGCTAAGGGTTTCCACCGCCGAAAACAGTTCGTGGGTATCCTGTACCCGCAACAAACCGGCACGCTGAATAGCCGCATCCCATGCCGGGTCCATTCCTGCCGTCGTGTTGAGCAGTCGCTGTGCCGCCGGGCTACGTCCGCTTTTAATCACCAGAATCGGTTTATTACGCGAGGCACTACGGGCTGCCGAAACAAAGCGTCGCGCGTCGCTTAACTGTTCGAGATAGAGCAGGATGGCGCTGGTTTTACTGTCGCGCGCCAGATAGTCGAGCAATTCATCAACGTCGATATCCAGGCTGTCGCCGAGCGCAATAAAGTAGGAAAAGCCCATCTCACGCTGTTGCGCCCAGTCGAGGATGGTGTTGGAGACGGCTGCCGATTGTGAAATAAACGCCAGCTTGCCGCGTTTAATCGGCACAGGCGAAAAGCTGGCATTCAGACCTTGCCAGGGAGCCAGTAAACCCAGACTGTTTGGTCCAAGCAGGCGCATGTTATGGCGCAGGGCGCAGGCGCGGAGATCTTCGTGTTGCGATGCCGGGGCGGAAAGAATAATGCAGGTTTTACAGCCTTTCTCGCCGAGCTCTTCCAGAAGAGCAAGATTACGGCTGGCATTGGTACATAAAACCGCAAGGTCGGGTGTAAAGGGCAAGCTGGCAATATCCGGCCAGGCCAACACACCCAACACCGCTTTCCAGGCTGGCGTCACCGGGAGTACCGGTCCGTTAAAGCCTCCCGCCAGCAGGTTACGCATCATCAGGTAACCTGCGCGATTGGGTTTCATCGACGCGCCAATTACCGCTATCGATTTTGGTCGCAGTAGTGCTTCCAGTCCTCGCTGACTCATACCGGTCTCCCGCAGAAGTGACCGAATGATTTTAAACGCTTTCTAACTGTTCTGCTGTGATGCTACCCAGATGTTGCGTTTTTCCTGCCAGATAGCGTGTTTTAAAGCGGGTAAAATGCTCGCCTAACCCTGCTGCCGCCCCGGTATCGCCGGCCATATCTAACAGTGCGATGGCTACCTCGGCAGTACAATATTGGCCTGCAGCCTGGGCTTCACGCAGGCGATAGGCAGAAAGCCGGGAAAGATCGACGGAAATGACGGGAAGATTATCCAGATACGGACTTTTACGAAACATCTTGCGAGCTTCCGGCCAGGTACCATCGAGCATGATAAACAGCGGTGGCTTACCGGCAGGTGGTGTGAAGATCACTTCCCGTTGCTCATCAGCATACGAGGCGGGAAAGACCACCATTGGCTGATAATCCGGGTTTTGTACCAGATCCAGCAAATCCTGCGAGGGTTCGGTACGCGACCATTGAAACGCAACGGTATCAGGCAAAATATCAGCAATCAGACGCCCGGTATTACTGGGCTTCATTGGCTCGGTGTCGAACATCAGCAAACAGAAGCGACTTTTTGCTTGTGCTGGGGTAATTGTCGAACAGAGACATAATTTCTCTGGCAAAAGACAGCGTTGGCAGCGACGAACGCGATTACCGCGGGCAAGAAAAGGACGTGTTGCGCGCGCAATACGCTCGGCGCGTAACTGGAGAACAGCGTTTTCGGTCATAAGAGAGCGTCGAAAAAACGCCATTGTCGCAGAGGAGAAAACGGGGCACAAGATGCGCCCCGGTAAGATTAAAGAGATTCGTTCAGCCAGCTATCGAACGGCGCTTTCGGTACTGCGCCATTAAGCATGTCGACAACCTGACCGTTTTTGAAAATCATGATCGTCGGTATACTACGAATTCCAAAGCGACTGCTCAATTCACGTTCAGCTTCGGTATTCACTTTCACAAAGCGCACTTTACCGCTACGCTCTTGCGCGACATCTTCAAAAATTGGTGCGAAATTACGGCAGGGGCCGCACCACGGTGCCCAGAAGTCGATCACCACTGGTAGATCATCTTTCAGCAATTTGTCGAGCGTTTCACCGGTCGCATTAATCACCTCTCCGTCAAACAAGTCGTGACCGCAGCGTCCGCATTTTGCCGCATCTTCGATCCGATCGTCGGGAATGCGATTGATGGCCTGACAATGGGTACAAACGGTATTCATAACTAACCTCGGGATGAGTAAGGAGACTTATCGGCAACGACGCCGGTATGTTTCTAATATGTTACATATTATCGGGGACATTGTTCCAGACAACAATCTGTTTTATTCAATAGGTATGATAGTCGCAGGCTTTGGTACGAAATCATGGCGAACCGCGCGGACTTCGGGTAATCTGCGCGCTTCGCGCAGCGCTGGTGGAGAAAAGCATGAACGATGAAATGAAAGGTAAAAGCGGCAAGGTCAAAGTGATGTATGTCCGCAGTGATGATGATTCTGATAAACGTACCCACAACCCGCGTACCGGGAAAGGGGGCGGGCGTCCAGGAAAATCTCGTGCTGACGGTGGCCGTCGCCCCGCCCGCGATGACAAACAGAGTCAGCCCCGTGACCGCAAGTGGGAAGATTCGCCGTGGCGCACGGTTTCCCGCGCGCCGGGTGATGAGACGCCGGAAAAGGCCGATCACGGTGGCATCAGTGGTAAAAGTTTTATTGATCCGGAAGTGTTGCGTCGTCAGCGTGCGGAAGAAACCCGCGTCTACGGCGAAAACGCCTGTCAGGCACTGTTCCAGAGCCGTCCGGAAGCGATTGTTCGCGCCTGGTTTATCCAGAGTGTAACGCCGCGTTTTAAAGAAGCCTTGCGCTGGATGGCAGCAAACCGCAAAGCGTACCATGTGGTAGATGAAGCGGAATTGACAAAAGCGTCAGGCACGGAACATCACGGTGGCGTTTGCTTCCTGATCAAAAAGCGTAATGGCACAACCGTGCAGCAGTGGGTAAGCCAGGCAGGCGCGCAGGATTGCGTTCTGGCACTGGAAAACGAATCTAACCCGCATAACCTGGGTGGCATGATGCGCAGCTGCGCGCACTTTGGCGTGAAAGGTGTTGTGGTGCAGGATGCGGCACTGCTGGAGTCGGGTGCGGCTATCCGTACCGCAGAAGGCGGCGCAGAGCACGTTCAGCCGATTACTGGCGACAACATTGTTAACGTGCTGGATGATTTCCGTCAGGCGGGTTACACCGTAGTGACAACTTCCAGCGAGCAGGGGAAACCGCTGTTCAAAACCAGCCTGCCAGCGAAAATGGTACTGGTGCTGGGTCAGGAATATGAAGGGTTACCGGATGCCGCACGCGATCCGAACGATCTGCGCGTGAAGATTGACGGTACGGGCAACGTTGCCGGGCTGAATATCTCTGTTGCAACAGGCGTTTTGCTTGGTGAATGGTGGCGTCAGAATAAAGCCTGATAAATCAGCCGGGTGGCAACTCTGCCATCCGGCATTTTCCCGCAAATTTACTCACTCTCTGCCGGTAATACTGGCATCCAGTCAATCGGCGTCTCGCCATGTTGTTCCAGCCACTGATTTGCCAGCACAAAATGGTTGCAGCCAAAGAATCCACGATGCGCCGAAAGCGGCGACGGATGCGGTGCTTTCAGTACATGATGGCGTTGCTTATCTATAATCGCCCCTTTCTTTTGCGCATGCGATCCCCACAACAAAAACACCACGCCTTCGCGATGCTGGTTAATCAGGCTGATCACTTTATCGGTGAAGGTTTCCCAGCCGAGGCTGGCGTGGGAATGCGCCTGACCTGCGCGTACCGTCAACACAGTATTGAGTAGCAGAACGCCCTGACGCGCCCAGCTTTCAAGATAACCATGATTAGGGCGGGTGAAGCCCGGAATAGTATTTTCCAGCTCTTTATACATATTCAGCAGTGACGGAGGAGTGGCGATTCCGGGGCGAACGGAAAATGCCAGCCCATGCGCCTGTCCCGGTCCGTGATAAGGATCCTGGCCGAGAATCACCACTTTAACGTCACCCAACTCGGTAAAGCGGAACGCGTTAAAGACATCTTTTTGTGGTGGATAGATAGTGATGCCGGACTGCCGCTCGCTGGCGACGGTCTGAAGGGTATTAAGAAAATAGGGTTGCTGCTTCTCTTCAGCCAGCACGTCATGCCATGTTAATTCGTTAGCCATCTCGCTCTCCTGCGAATCTTCAATCCGCCTAGCTTAACTGCTTCTTTCTACAGAACAAAATCATGCTCATTTTTTAGACTTAAACGAGTGCAAAAAAATGTAAATTGGTAAAATTTCACACCCGCATAAGTTGATGTAAAACAATAAAATCCATTTGCGACCACAATCGATGTGTGATTTTTATTGATTTAAATCAAAGAATAAAGGGTGTTTGAGGAGTATATATACACTCAAGCAACAATGGTTTTACCAATTGGCCGCGACAGGCTGAACAAATCAAATAATTTTGCCGGGGAGGCATCACATGATTACAGGTATCCAGATTACTAAAGCCGCTAACGACGATCTGCTGAACTCTTTCTGGCTGCTGGACAGCGAAAAAGGCGAAGCACGTTGCATCGTTGCGAAAGCAGGTTTTGCAGAAGACGAAGTGGTTGCAGTAAGCAAACTGGGTGACATTGAGTACCGTGAAGTTCCAGTAGAAGTGAAACCAGAAGTTCGCGTTGAAGGTGGTCAGCACCTGAACGTTAACGTTCTGCGTCGTGAAACTCTGGAAGATGCAGTTAAGCATCCGGAAAAATATCCGCAGCTGACCATCCGTGTATCCGGTTATGCAGTTCGCTTTAACTCTCTGACTCCGGAACAGCAGCGCGACGTTATCGCTCGTACCTTTACTGAAAGCCTGTAAGGCTTAAGTAGCAAGTTACTAAGCGGAAGAGGGCGACCTCTTCCGCTTTTTTTCATTAATAAAAAATGCGTACCGCGCAATAGATCAGCAGCAGCGCCAGCACGATATTTAACTGGCGACCATACTGGCGAAACAATCGCTGAAACAGATGCCCCGCCAGCGCCCAGCACACATTACCAAACGTCCCAATCATTGCCAGCAAAACGCTGACGCCAACTATCCAGCTTAACGCCTGTGTTTGCGGCAGAACAAATGTCGACAGTGCCGTAACACCGTACAAAATGATTTTGACGTTCACAAACTGCAAAGCAAAGCTGGCCCAAAAACTGATTGGTTTTGTCTGAAGCCCGTCTTCCTTTGTTGGACTGGTAGCGATTTTCCACGCCAGCCAGACAATATATGCCGCCCCCGCCCAACTCAACAGATGCACAGCTGCCGGGTCGATAACAGCCAGTGAAAACGAAATGCCCGCACACAGCAACATGACGATTAAAAATCCCAGACTCATCCCTGCCAGCACGCGGGTACTTTGACGAAATCCATGCGACGTAGCAGAGCTAAGGGCGAGAATATTGTTCGGTCCTGGCGTCATAGCGGTAATCAGGGTGTAAGTCCAAAAAGCACTTAAAAGGGTCGGTGTCACTTGTTATCTCCTCTGTTTTGGTAGACAGTACCCGACACGGAACATTTAAAAAAATGAATGTTTTTATATTCTAGATTCGATATTTTCGATAGGTTTGGGGTTATGGATCTGCGCCGTTTTATTACGCTTAAAACCGTGGTGGAAGAGGGTTCCTTTTTGCGAGCTTCGCAAAAATTGTGCTGTACACAATCGACGGTGACTTTTCATATTCAGCAGCTTGAGCAGGAGTTTTCAGTCCAGTTATTTGAGAAAATTGGCCGACGGATGTGCCTTACCCGCGAAGGAAAAAAGTTGCTGCCGCACATTTATGAACTTACCCGAGTGATGGATACGCTTCGTGAGGCTGCCAAAAAGGAGTCAGATCCGGACGGGGAACTACGCGTTGTTTCGGGCGAAACGTTGCTCTCTTACCGAATGCCGCAGGTGTTGCAGCGTTTTCGGCAACGCGCACCAAAAGTGCGTTTATCGTTGCAGTCGCTGAACTGTTACGTGATCCGTGATGCGCTACTGAATGATGAGGCCGATGTCGGCGTCTTTTATCGCGTAGGGAATGATGATGCCCTGAACCGACGAGAGTTGGGTGAACAATCGCTGGTGCTGGTGGCTTCACCGCAAATTGCAGATGTCGATTTTACTGAGCCGGGAAGACATAACGCCTGTAGCTTTATTATCAACGAACCGCAATGTGTCTTCCGGCAGATATTTGAGAGCACGCTGCGTCAGCGGCGGATCACGGTGGAAAACACCATTGAGCTGTTAAGCATTGAAAGTATCAAACGTTGTGTCGCGGCGAATATCGGTGTCAGTTACTTGCCCCGCTTTGCGGTGGAAAAAGAGCTTGAGAGCGGAGAATTAATTGAATTGCCTTTTGGCGAACAGTCGCAGACCATTACGGCCATGTGCGCACACCATGCTGGAAAAGCGGTTAGCCCGGCGATGCACACTTTTATTCAGTGTGTTGAAGAGAGTTTTGTGGCTGGATAAAAATAATGTCGGGATTAAACCCGGCATTTAACTTGTCGACAAAGTGCGCTTTATTCATGCCGGATGCGGCGTGAACGCCTTATCCGGCCTACAAGATCGTGCAAATTCAATATATTGCATGAGCCACGTAGGCCTGATAAGCGTAGCGCATCAGGCAGTTTTGCGTTTGCCAGCACTTTTAATACCAGGCTTAAACCCGGCATTGAGATTACTCTTCTGTCGTTTGCGGTGGCACGCCCGTTCCGCTTGGTTTACGGCGCTTACCAATATTTTTGGTGTCGCGATGGCGTTTTTTCACCCGCGGTTTCTCTTTCTCTTTAGCTTTTTTCTTCTCGGCGCGTTTTGCCAGTACTTTCTTCGATGGCTTGCCGGTCTGCTTCTCGCTTGGCGCACGCGTTTTCGGGCGTAACTCATCAATAACGCGAGCTTTAATCGGCTCTTCAATGTAACGGCCAACCTTGCCCAGCAGCAAATGGTCATGGGCTTCCACCAGCGAAATTGCGGTGCCTTTACGACCGGCGCGCGCGGTACGTCCGATACGGTGCAAATAAGTATCGCCACTGCGCGGCATATCGAAGTTAAAGACGTGGCTGACGTCAGGAATGTCGATACCGCGCGCGGCAACATCGGTTGCAACCAGTACGTTTACGCGACCTTCGGTCAAACGCTTGATCGCTTCGTTACGCTTGCCTTGTACCATCTCACCTTCGAGATAGCAGTTGTTGATGCCCGCTTCGCGCAGCCAGTTTGCCAGCTCATGCACACGTTCACGCTTACGCACAAACACAATTGAGCGGGTCGCTTCCGGCTGTTTTAACAGATGCACCAGCAATGCGGTTTTATGTTCCAGGTCATCGGCGCGGTAATACCACTGATGAATTTTTTTGCGCTCACGGGTGGACGGATTGGCAGAAACCTCCACCGGATCTTCCAGCAGACGCTCGGCAAAGTCCTGAATCGCATCGCCTTCCAGCGTTGCCGAAAAGAGCAGGGTCTGTTTACGCCAGCGCGTTTCGCCAGCAATATGTTCGATATCCTGAGCGAAGCCCATATCCAGCATACGGTCTGCTTCGTCGAGGATCAGCGTTTCAACCGCGCGGCAATCGAAGTTCTCTTCTTTTATGTATTGCAGCAGACGTCCGGTCGTGGCGACCACGATGTCCTGATTTTCGCTGAACACTTCCGCGTGGTTCATATAGGCTACGCCGCCGGTGATGGTGGCGATATCCAGATGCGTATGTTTCGCCAGTTCGCGGGCATGATCGGCCACCTGCATCGCCAGCTCGCGAGTTGGGGTGAGGATCAAAATACGCGGCGGACCGGATTTCTTACGTGGGAAATCGAGCAGGTGCTGCAACGCTGGCAGCAGATACGCCGCCGTTTTACCGGTGCCTGTCGGCGCAGAACCGAGTACATCACGGCCATCGAGCGCAGGCGGAATGGCGGCAGCCTGAATGGCGGTCGGGCGAGTGAAACCTTTATCCTGGAGGGCTTCCAGCAGGCTTTCGTCGAGTTCAAGTTCGGAAAAAGTCGTTACAGTCATGTTCTACCTCTGTGTGGGGCGCTGATTATAGACGTTACGGCTGCAATCTTCATCTGTTTGTATGGATATCGCTTCTCGGGTATTGTTCTCACCCGGTGCTATCGCCGTTTTTCCTGCAAGGTTTTATTTTCATGTCACAGTCTACATCCGTGCTTCGTCGTAATGGATTTACTTTTAAACAGTTTTTTGTTGCTCACGATCGCTGTGCGATGAAAGTGGGAACGGATGGCATTTTGCTGGGCGCATGGGCACCGGTGGCTGGGGTGAAACGTTGCCTTGATATCGGCGCGGGTAGCGGGTTGCTGGCACTGATGCTGGCGCAGCGAACCAGTGACAGCGTGATAATTGATGCCGTTGAGCTGGAAAGTGAAGCTGCCGCGCAGGCGCAGGAAAATATCAACCAGTCCCCGTGGGCAGAGCGGATTAACGTCCATACGGCGGATATTCAGCAGTGGATCACACAGCAGACAGTACGCTTCGATTTAATCATCAGTAACCCACCTTACTATCAGCAGGGAGTAGAGTGCGCGACACCTCAACGGGAACAGGCTCGCTATACCACTACGCTTGATCACCCATCGCTGCTGACCTGTGCGGCGGAGTGCATTACCGAAGAGGGATTTTTCTGCGTGGTGCTGCCAGAGCAGATTGGTAATGGTTTTACTGAACTGGCATTAAGCATGGGCTGGCATTTACGTTTGCGGACGGATGTGGCGGAAAACGAAGCGCGACTGCCGCATCGGGTGCTGCTGGCATTCTCCCCGCAGGCGGGAGAATGCTTTAGCGATCGCTTAGTCATTCGTGGGCCAGACCAGAACTATTCCGAAGCGTATACGGCGCTGACCCAGGCTTTTTATCTGTTTATGTAATGATTGCCGGGGGAAAGGATCGATGGACCGGAATGCGTGAGCAGTTCCGGGTAATCCAGCGTAAAATGCAGCCCCCGGCTTTCTTTGCGCATCATCGCGCAGCGAACAATCAACTCGGCAACCTGTACCAGATTACGCAGCTCCAGCAAATTATTTGAGACGCGGAAATGGGCGTAATATTCGTCTATTTCTTGTTGGAGCATGGTTATCCGCCGCAGGGCGCGTTCCAGGCGCTTCGTTGTGCGCACAATGCCAACGTAATCCCACATAAACAGCCGTAGCTCGTGCCAGTTATGCTGAATTACTACCCGTTCGTCAGGGTTCTCAACGCGGCTTTCATCCCACGGCGGTAACGTACTGACGCCGTGGGCATCAGGCATACGTCTGGTGATATCTTCTGCCGCCGACCAGCCATAGACCAGACACTCCAGCAATGAATTCGAGGCCATGCGGTTAGCGCCGTGTAAGCCGGTATAACTCACCTCGCCAATGGCATACAAGCCCTCGACGTCCGTACGCCCATGATCATCAACCATTACACCACCGCAGGTATAATGTGCAGCAGGCACAATCGGTACCGGTTCTTGTGTGAGATCAATCCCCAGCCCGAGCAGCTTTTCATAAATCATCGGGAAATGCTGGCGAATAAAATCGGCGGGCTTATGGCTGATGTCGAGGAACATACAATCTGCGCCGAGGCGTTTCATTTCATGGTCAATGGCGCGGGCGACAATATCGCGCGGGGCCAGTTCGCCGCGCTCATCAAAATCGGGCATAAAACGCGTGCCATCCGAGCGCTTGAGATAAGCGCCTTCGCCGCGCAGTGCTTCCGTTAACAGGAAATTGCGTGCCTGTGGGTGATACAGCGCGGTAGGGTGGAACTGATTAAATTCGAGATTGGCAACCCGACAGCCCGCGCGCCACGCCATAGCAATGCCATCGCCAGAAGAAATATCCGGATTGGTGGTGTACTGATAAACCTTCGACGCACCGCCGGTTGCCAGTACCACTGCTTTTGCGTGGCAGGTTTCCACCGTTTCTTTATTTCGGTTCCATACCCACGCGCCAATAACCCGTCGCGTGCCCGGCAGGCCAATTTTGTCAGAGACAATCAGATCAACCGCGTTGCTGCGCTCCAGCACACGAATATTCGGATGGTTCTGCGCCTTGCTCACCAGCGTGGATTGTACTTCTCTACCGGTGGCGTCGGCGGCATGAAGAATACGACGGTGACTATGTCCACCTTCACGGGTCAGATGGTAGCTTTCTTCGCCATTCGGTTGAACGTGGGTATCAAACAAAACCCCCTGGTCAATTAACCATTGCACACAGGATCGTGCATTGCTGGCGACAAATTCAACTGCATGGCGATCGCAAATACCAGCCCCGGCAATCAATGTGTCTTCCACATGCGAGTCAATGCTGTCAGTTTCATCAAACACGGCGGCAATACCGCCCTGGGCATAAAATGTTGAACCTTCCGTTACCGGGCCTTTACTTAGAACGATGACCTGATGCTGGTCAGCCAGGCGTAGCGCCAGTGAAAGTCCGGCTGCGCCGCTACCAATAATCAACACGTCACATGAATGTTCAGGGAGAGTATTCATTTTCTTTGTTTAATTTACTAAACACCGTTTGGTCAGCATAGCATCATGTTGTGCGAATAAACACCTGCTATTTTAATATTTGTTACAGTGGCTAAACACGCTGACGCAGGGCGGCGAGAAAAAGAGAAGTTACTGGCTGGTGGAGGATTAGGTGGTGAAATAAAAAGGCCGTTGGGTTACTCTTCAGGCAGTTAAATAGGCATTTCTACACAGAGAATGCGATGTTCAGATTCTGTAGACTTATAATGATAGATAATGATCCGTCTACAGCATGACAAACAAAAACAGATGCGTTACGGAACTTTACAAAAACGAGACACTCTAACCCTTTGCTTGCTCAAATTGCAGCTAATGGAGTGGCGTTTCGATAGCGCGTGGAAATTTGGTTTGGGGAGACTTTACCTCGGATGAGCGAGCAGTTAACGGACCAGGTCCTGGTTGAACGGGTCCAGAAGGGAGATCAGAAAGCCTTTAACTTACTGGTAGTGCGCTATCAGCATAAAGTGGCGAGTCTGGTTTCCCGCTATGTGCCGTCGGGTGATGTTCCCGATGTGGTACAAGAAGCTTTTATTAAAGCCTATCGTGCGCTGGATTCGTTCCGGGGAGATAGCGCTTTTTATACATGGCTGTATCGGATTGCTGTAAATACAGCGAAAAATTACCTGGTTGCTCAGGGGCGTCGTCCACCTTCCAGTGATGTGGATGCCATTGAAGCTGAAAACTTCGAAAGTGGCGGCGCGTTGAAAGAAATTTCGAACCCTGAGAACTTAATGTTGTCAGAAGAACTGAGACAGATAGTTTTCCGAACTATTGAGTCCCTCCCGGAAGATTTGCGCATGGCAATAACCTTGCGGGAGCTGGATGGCCTGAGCTATGAAGAGATAGCCGCTATCATGGATTGTCCGGTAGGTACGGTGCGTTCACGTATCTTCCGAGCGAGGGAAGCTATTGATAACAAAGTTCAACCGCTTATCAGGCGTTGACGATAGCGGGATACTGGATAAGGGTATTAGGCATGCAGAAAGAACAACTTTCCGCTTTAATGGATGGCGAAACGCTGGATAGTGAGCTGCTTAACGAACTGGCTCATAACCCAGAAATGCAGAAAACCTGGGAAAGCTATCACTTAATCCGTGATTCAATGCGGGGTGATACTCCCGAGGTGCTCCATTTCGATATCTCTTCACGCGTGATGGCCGCCATTGAAGAAGAGCCAGTACGTCAACCGGCGACATTGATCCCGGAAGCCCAGCCTGCGCCGCATCAATGGCAGAAAATGCCATTCTGGCAGAAAGTACGTCCGTGGGCGGCACAGCTTACCCAAATGGGCGTAGCAGCATGCGTATCGCTTGCAGTTATCGTTGGCGTCCAGCACTATAATGGACAATCTGAAACGTCCCAGCAGCCCGAAACGCCGGTATTTAATACACTGCCGATGATGGGTAAAGCCAGCCCGGTAAGCCTGGGAGTACCTTCTGAAGCGACCGCAAACAATGGTCAACAGCAGCAGGTACAGGAGCAGCGTCGTCGCATTAATGCAATGTTGCAGGATTACGAACTGCAACGCCGACTCCACTCTGAACAGCTTCAGTTTGAGCAGGCGCAAACCCAGCAAGCCGCTGTACAGGTGCCAGGAATTCAAACTTTAGGAACGCAATCGCAGTAATGAAGCAACTTTGGTTTGCCATGTCATTAGTGACAGGTAGCCTGTTATTCTCTGCTAACGCCTCGGCCACTCCCGCGTCCGGGGCGTTATTACAGCAGATGAACCTGGCCAGTCAGTCACTGAATTACGAGCTGTCATTCATCAGCATCAATAAACAGGGTGTTGAGTCTCTGCGTTATCGACATGCACGCCTCGATAACCGTCCTCTTGCACAATTGTTGCAAATGGATGGCCCGCGCCGGGAAGTGGTACAGCGCGGCAATGAAATCAGCTATTTTGAACCGGGACTTGAACCGTTCACGCTTAATGGCGATTACATTGTTGATTCTCTGCCATCGCTTATCTATACCGATTTCAAACGCCTTTCTCCTTACTACGACTTTATCTCCGTCGGGCGCACGCGTATTGCTGATCGTCTTTGCGAAGTCATTCGCGTGGTTGCCCGAGATGGTACACGCTACAGCTACATCGTGTGGATGGACACCGAATCGAAATTACCGATGCGGGTTGATCTCCTTGATCGCGATGGTGAAACGCTGGAACAATTTCGCGTGATTGCTTTTAACGTCAATCAGGATATCAGCAGCAGTATGCAGACGCTGGCGAAGGCAAATTTGCCGCCGTTGCTTTCTGTTCCTGTAGGTGAAAAAGCTAAATTCAGCTGGACGCCAACCTGGTTGCCACAGGGTTTTAGCGAAGTTTCCAGTAGTCGACGTCCGCTACCGACGATGGACAACATGCCTATCGAATCACGTCTCTATTCCGACGGATTATTCAGCTTCTCGGTAAACGTTAACCGCGCTACGCCATCGAGCACCGATCAGATGTTGCGCACCGGACGCAGAACCGTCAGTACAAGCGTACGTGATAACGCCGAAATCACTATTGTCGGTGAACTGCCGCCGCAAACGGCGAAACGCATTGCCGAGAATATTAAGTTCGGGGCAGCGCAATGATCAAAGAGTGGGCTACCGTCGTCTCCTGGCAAAACGGGCAGGCGCTGGTCAGTTGTGATGTTAAAGCTTCATGCAGCAGCTGCGCTTCACGCGCCGGTTGCGGTAGCCGCGTGTTAAATAAACTTGGCCCGCAAACCACGCATACCATTGTCGTACCCTGTGATGAACCGTTAGTGCCGGGGCAAAAAGTGGAATTGGGGATCGCCGAAGGCAGCCTGCTTAGCTCCGCATTACTGGTTTATATGTCGCCGCTGGTGGGATTATTCCTTATCGCTTCGCTATTTCAGCTACTCTTTGCTTCTGACGTCGCAGCATTATGTGGTGCGGTCCTCGGCGGTATTGGCGGGTTCCTGATTGCGCGCGGCTACTCGCGTAAGTTTGCTGCCCGGGCAGAATGGCAACCGATCATCTTAAGCGTGGCATTGCCGCCTGGCCTTGTGCGATTTGAAACATCTTCGGAAGACGCGAGCCAGTGATTTCACTGGCTTTGTTGCATTTTGCATAACAAATGCGAGGACGTTTCCAGATACCACAATCCATACGGTATGAACATTTCCTCGCCTCAATGTTGTAGTGTAGAATGCGGCGTTTCTATTAATACAGACGTTAAGCTCAGAACAGCGACTTCTAAAAGCCTGGTTAACCGGGCATTAAGGCACAATAATCATACTTTATGAAGAATATACGTAACTTTTCGATCATAGCTCACATTGACCACGGTAAATCGACGCTGTCTGACCGTATTATCCAGATCTGCGGTGGCCTGTCTGACCGTGAAATGGAGGCGCAGGTTCTCGATTCCATGGATCTTGAGCGTGAGCGTGGCATTACCATCAAAGCGCAAAGCGTGACGCTGGACTACAAAGCGTCTGACGGCGAAACCTATCAGCTTAACTTTATCGACACCCCGGGCCACGTAGACTTCTCCTATGAAGTTTCCCGTTCGCTGGCTGCCTGTGAAGGTGCATTGCTGGTGGTCGACGCCGGGCAGGGCGTGGAAGCGCAAACCCTGGCAAACTGCTACACCGCCATGGAAATGGATCTCGAAGTGGTGCCAGTACTGAACAAGATTGACCTGCCGGCAGCCGATCCTGAACGCGTGGCGGAAGAAATTGAAGATATCGTCGGCATCGACGCCACTGACGCGGTGCGCTGTTCAGCGAAAACCGGCGTTGGCGTGCAGGACGTTCTCGAACGTCTGGTGCGCGACATTCCGCCGCCGGAAGGCGATCCGGAAGGCCCGTTGCAGGCACTAATTATCGACTCATGGTTCGACAACTACCTGGGCGTTGTTTCACTTATCCGTATTAAAAACGGCACCCTGCGTAAGGGCGACAAAGTGAAAGTCATGAGTACCGGGCAGACCTATAACGCCGACCGTCTGGGCATCTTCACGCCGAAACAGGTTGACCGCACTGAACTGAAATGTGGCGAAGTAGGCTGGCTGGTATGTGCGATTAAAGATATCCACGGCGCTCCAGTCGGCGATACCTTAACGCTGGCGCGTAATCCGGCAGAAAAGGCGCTGCCTGGCTTTAAGAAAGTCAAACCGCAGGTATACGCTGGTCTGTTCCCGGTAAGCTCCGACGACTATGAAGCCTTCCGTGACGCGCTGGGTAAACTCAGCCTGAACGATGCCTCACTGTTCTATGAGCCGGAAAGCTCCAGCGCGCTGGGCTTTGGTTTCCGCTGCGGCTTCCTTGGCCTGCTGCACATGGAGATCATCCAGGAACGTCTGGAACGTGAATACGATCTGGATCTGATCACCACTGCGCCGACCGTAGTGTATGAAGTTGAAACCACGTCAAGGGAAGTTATCTACGTCGACAGCCCATCCAAGCTGCCTGCGGTAAATAACATTTACGAACTGCGCGAGCCGATTGCAGAGTGTCACATGCTGCTGCCGCAGGCATATCTCGGCAACGTTATTACGCTGTGCGTAGAAAAACGCGGCGTGCAGACCAATATGGTTTACCACGGTAATCAGGTGGCGCTGACGTACGAGATCCCGATGGCGGAAGTGGTGCTCGACTTCTTCGATCGCCTGAAATCTACCTCGCGTGGTTATGCGTCTCTGGATTACAACTTCAAACGCTTCCAGGCGTCCGACATGGTACGTGTAGACGTATTAATCAACGGTGAACGTGTTGATGCGTTGGCGCTGATCACCCACCGTGATAATTCGCAAAACCGCGGTCGCGAGTTGGTGGAGAAGATGAAAGATCTGATCCCACGCCAGCAGTTTGATATCGCCATTCAGGCAGCGATTGGTACGCACATTATTGCGCGATCCACCGTGAAACAGCTGCGTAAAAACGTACTGGCTAAATGTTATGGCGGCGATATCAGCCGTAAGAAAAAGCTGCTGCAGAAGCAGAAAGAAGGTAAGAAACGCATGAAGCAGATCGGTAACGTCGAGCTGCCGCAGGAAGCGTTCCTCGCCATTCTGCACGTCGGCAAAGACAACAAATAACCCTTAGGAGTTGGCATGGCGAATATGTTTGCCCTGATTCTGGTGATTGCCACACTGGTGACGGGCATTTTATGGTGCGTGGATAAATTCTTTTTCGCACCTAAACGGCGGGAACGTCAGGCAGCGGCGCAGGCGGCTGCCGGTGACTCACTGGATAAAGCAACGTTGAAAAAGGTTGCGCCGAAGCCTGGCTGGCTGGAAACCGGTGCTTCTGTTTTTCCGGTGCTGGCTATCGTATTGATTGTACGTTCGTTTATTTATGAACCGTTCCAGATCCCGTCAGGTTCGATGATGCCGACTCTGTTAATCGGTGATTTTATTCTGGTAGAGAAGTTTGCTTATGGCATTAAAGATCCTATCTACCAGAAAACGCTGATCGAAACCGGTCATCCGAAACGCGGCGATATCGTGGTCTTTAAATATCCGGAAGATCCAAAGCTTGATTACATCAAGCGCGCGGTGGGTTTACCGGGCGATAAAGTCACTTACGATCCGGTCTCAAAAGAGCTGACGATTCAACCGGGATGCAGTTCCGGCCAGGCGTGTGAAAACGCGCTGCCGGTCACCTACTCAAACGTGGAACCGAGCGATTTCGTTCAGACCTTCTCACGCCGTAATGGTGGGGAAGCGACCAGCGGATTCTTTGAAGTGCCGAAAAACGAAACCAAAGAAAATGGAATTCGTCTTTCCGAGCGTAAAGAGACACTGGGTGATGTGACGCACCGAATTCTGACAGTGCCGATTGCGCAGGACCAGGTGGGGATGTATTACCAGCAGCCAGGGCAACAACTGGCAACCTGGATTGTTCCGCCGGGACAATACTTCATGATGGGCGACAACCGCGACAACAGCGCGGACAGCCGTTACTGGGGCTTTGTGCCTGAAGCGAATCTGGTCGGTCGGGCCACGGCTATCTGGATGAGCTTCGATAAGCAAGAAGGCGAATGGCCGACTGGTGTGCGCTTAAGTCGCATTGGCGGCATCCATTAATAGCCATCTTCGTTCACGTTGTCGCCGTTATGGCGACAACGTGAATTATTTATGAGATAAATCTCCCGTGGCTAACGACATCCCCCGTCGTTGTGTATAGAATATTCCCCCGAAGTTTAAGGTTGGCACCTCCAGGTTGCCACGGCACACGAAACAGCGTTGGTCCCCATATACCGCTAAACTGAAACTGCAGCGAAGCAGTTAGCAGAGCCATGTATATCAGGTCTGTTTCGTGTGCTGAATTGTTGACGCATTTATTTATTGGTATCGCATGAACCCCATCGTAATTAATCGGCTTCAACGGAAGCTGGGCTACACTTTTAATCATCAGGAACTGTTGCAGCAGGCATTAACTCATCGTAGTGCCAGCAGTAAACATAACGAGCGTTTAGAATTTTTAGGCGACTCTATTCTGAGCTACGTTATCGCCAATGCGCTTTATCACCGTTTCCCTCGTGTGGATGAAGGCGATATGAGCCGGATGCGCGCCACGCTGGTCCGTGGCAATACGCTGGCGGAACTGGCGCGCGAATTTGAGTTAGGCGAGTGCTTACGTTTAGGGCCAGGTGAACTTAAAAGCGGTGGATTTCGTCGTGAGTCAATTCTCGCCGACACCGTCGAAGCATTAATTGGTGGCGTATTCCTCGACAGTGATATTCAAACCGTCGAGAAATTAATCCTCAACTGGTATCAAACTCGTTTGGACGAAATTAGCCCAGGCGATAAACAAAAAGATCCGAAAACGCGCTTGCAAGAATATTTGCAGGGTCGCCATCTGCCGCTGCCGACTTATCTGGTAGTCCAGGTACGTGGCGAAGCGCACGATCAGGAATTTACTATCCACTGCCAGGTCAGCGGCCTGAGTGAACCGGTGGTTGGCACAGGTTCAAGCCGTCGTAAGGCTGAGCAGGCTGCCGCCGAACAGGCGTTGAAAAAACTGGAGCTGGAATGAGCATCGATAAAAGTTACTGCGGATTTATTGCCATCGTCGGACGTCCGAACGTTGGCAAATCCACATTGTTGAACAAACTGCTGGGGCAGAAGATCTCCATCACCTCCCGCAAAGCGCAAACAACTCGTCACCGCATTGTGGGGATCCATACTGAAGGCGCGTATCAGGCGATCTACGTTGATACCCCTGGCCTGCATATGGAAGAAAAACGCGCTATTAACCGCCTGATGAACAAAGCGGCGAGCAGCTCTATTGGCGACGTTGAGCTGGTGATTTTTGTCGTTGAAGGCACCCGCTGGACGCCGGACGACGAAATGGTGCTCAACAAACTGCGCGATGGCAAAGCGCCGGTGATCCTCGCGGTGAACAAAGTGGATAACGTGCAGGAAAAAGCCGATCTGCTGCCGCACTTACAGTTCCTGGCAAGTCAGATGAACTTCCTCGATATCGTGCCGATCTCTGCTGAAACCGGGCTGAATGTCGACACTATCGCAGCAATCGTGCGTAAGCATCTGCCTGAAGCGACCCATCACTTCCCGGAAGATTACATCACCGATCGCTCACAGCGTTTTATGGCGTCTGAAATCATCCGCGAAAAACTGATGCGTTTCCTCGGCGCTGAACTGCCGTACTCCGTGACCGTGGAGATCGAACGTTTCGTCTCTAACGAACGCGGTGGTTATGACATCAACGGTTTGATTCTCGTTGAGCGTGAAGGGCAGAAGAAGATGGTTATTGGCAACAAAGGGGCCAAGATCAAAACCATCGGGATTGAAGCGCGTAAAGACATGCAGGAAATGTTCGAAGCGCCTGTCCACCTTGAACTGTGGGTAAAAGTGAAATCCGGTTGGGCCGACGACGAACGCGCACTGCGCAGTCTCGGTTACGTTGACGATCTTTAAGAGTCACTCCGATGGAAGGCTGGCAGCGCGCATTTGTCCTGCATAGTCGCCCGTGGAGCGAAACCAGCCTGATGCTGGACGTCTTCACGGAGGAATCGGGTCGCGTGCGTCTGGTTGCCAAAGGCGCACGCTCTAAACGCTCTACTCTGAAAGGTGCATTACAGCCTTTCACCCCTCTCTTGCTACGTTTCGGCGGGCGTGGCGAAGTCAAAACGCTGCGCAGTGCTGAAGCTGTCTCGCTGGCGCTGCCATTAAGCGGTATCACGCTTTACAGCGGTCTGTACATCAACGAACTTCTCTCCCGCGTACTGGAATACGAGACGCGCTTCTCTGAACTCTTTTTCGATTACTTGCACTGCATTCAGTCTCTTGCAGGTGCCACTGGTACGCCAGAACCCGCGCTGCGCCGCTTTGAACTGGCACTGCTCGGGCATCTGGGCTATGGCGTCAATTTTACCCATTGCGCGGGTAGCGGCGAGCCGGTAGATGACACCATGACGTATCGTTATCGCGAAGAAAAAGGGTTTATCGCAAGCGTCGTTATCGACAATAAAACGTTCACCGGAAGGCAGTTAAAAGCGTTAAACGCGCGGGAATTTCCTGACGCAGACACACTACGCGCCGCGAAACGCTTTACCCGCATGGCGCTTAAGCCGTATCTTGGCGGTAAACCATTAAAGAGCAGGGAACTGTTCCGGCAGTTTATGCCTAAGCGAACGGTGAAAACACATTATGAATGATGAGGATTGTCATGGCTGAATTACTGTTAGGCGTCAACATTGACCATATTGCAACGCTGCGTAACGCACGCGGTACTGCTTACCCGGATCCGGTGCAGGCGGCGTTTATTGCCGAGCAGGCGGGAGCGGACGGCATTACCGTGCATTTACGTGAAGATCGCCGCCACATTACTGACCGCGATGTGCGCATCCTGCGGCAGACGCTGGATACCCGAATGAATCTGGAGATGGCAGTGACCGAAGAGATGCTGGCGATCGCCGTTGAGACGAAGCCACATTTTTGCTGTCTGGTACCGGAAAAGCGTCAGGAAGTCACGACCGAAGGCGGCCTGGACGTCGCAGGGCAGCGTGACAAAATGCGAGATGCCTGCAAACGTCTGGCGGATGCCGGGATTCAGGTTTCTCTGTTTATCGACGCCGATGAAGAGCAGATCAAAGCTGCGGCAGAGGTTGGCGCACCGTTTATCGAGATCCACACTGGTTGCTATGCTGATGCCAAAACTGACGCCGAACAGGCGCAAGAGCTGGCGCGTATCGCCAAAGCCGCAACCTTTGCCGCAAGCCTCGGTCTGAAAGTTAATGCTGGTCACGGTCTGACCTATCACAACGTAAAAGCCATTGCCGCCATCCCTGAGATGCATGAACTGAATATCGGTCATGCCATTATTGGCCGTGCGGTGATGACCGGGCTGAAAGAAGCCGTAGCAGAGATGAAGCGTCTGATGCTGGAAGCGCGTGGCTAATGGCAATATTAGGTTTAGGTATGGATATTGTGGAGATCGCTCGCATAGAAGCGGTGATCGCCCGATCCGGTGATCGCCTGGCACGCCGCGTATTAAGCGATAACGAATGGGCTATCTGGAAAACGCACCACCAGCCGGTGCGTTTTCTGGCGAAGCGTTTTGCTGTGAAAGAAGCGGCGGCAAAAGCGTTTGGCACCGGGATCCGCAATGGTCTGGCGTTTAATCAGTTTGAAGTATTCAATGATGAGCTCGGCAAACCACGGCTACGGCTATGGGGTGAGGCATTAAAACTGGCGGAAAAGCTCGGCGTTGTAAATATGCATGTAACGCTTGCCGATGAGCGGCACTATGCTTGTGCCACGGTAATTATTGAAAGTTAAAAATAATACCGTTCTATTTATAAAGTAAAACCCCCGAACTGGTAAGGAACGGGGGTTTTACTTTTTAACTTTAATTTTGTGCAGCATGCACCCTCAACAACAGCGATTATGGATCAGTGTGCTTATCTTTTATAAGCAACTTGCAATCTTTAGCATAAAAACTCGAGCCTTTACGAAGAAAGCAATATTGATGGAAAGATTAACGTGACCGCCAATTCGTAAGTACATTAAAATTGGCTTCGTTATTGAAGATTTTGCTGTGCTTTACACCATGCCACAGAATTCCCCCATTGAAACGAGTGGTGTCGTCAAAGCTCTGGTGTGGAGTGCAGCATGCACCCTCAATAACTCGCACGTTCAGTTTTGGGGAGATGTAAGGGCTAATCTGAACGGCTGCATTCCTTGTTTAAGGAAAAACGAATGACTGATTGCCGATACCTTATTAAACGGGTCATCAAAATCATCATTGCTGTTTTACAGCTGATCCTTCTGTTCTTGTAACACCAGGAAACGTACTTAAGGCGCGTCCGGTGAACCAGCCTGGCGCGCCTTTAATAATTCTAAATAAGTGTTTGTGCAGATATTGTTGTAATTCATTAAATGAATAATATTTATAATAACATTACGTAAATAAATATAATAACCTGAAGGTTTGCACAATAAAGTCATCAATATTCTGCTCCGGGAGCAGAATATTAAATCTTATCTGCGTGATGCATCAGCACAAATTTATCCCACAGTTGCTCTTGTGTCTCTATATGCGCCGGATCTTTCACAATAGTATTTGGGATCGGGCATACCTTCTGGCAGGTTGGCGTCTCGTAGTGACCTACGCATTCGGTACACTTATCACTGTTAATCTCGTAGATATGATCGCCCATTGAAATCGCCTCATTCGGGCATTCGGGTTCACACATATCACAATTGATGCATTTTTTAGTGATTAACAGCGCCATAAGGAAACTCTCAAAACAACACAAACCGGGCGGGCATTATACGCGCATTCTTTACTCAGACCAGTTTTTTCACCAGCGCTTCACTATGACGAATACGTTCTGGTGCCAGTTCCAGATCCTGCTGAATCAGCGCAATGAACAGCAAATCCGTTAACATTCCCTGCGCGTGACAAGCAGAGATTGAAGCACTGTTTGTCGCTTGTTCTTCGGCAATGGTATACAGGCAATGAGAAGCACGCTGTTGCAGGGCATTGGGAGTAAAGCCGGTAATCGCCAGCACTTTTCCGCCCACTCGCAGCATCTCATCTGCCGCCAGGTTTAACTCGCGTCGTATACCGGTGTAAGAAATAGCTAATAACAGATCGTCAGGGGACGACGCCTGTACGGTAGCGAGTAGCGCATGCATATCGCGCACTGCGGCAGCATTGAAGCCAATCTTCATCAGCTTCCAGGCAAAGTTTTGCGCCACCAGACCCGAAGCGCCAATACCGGTCAGAATTATCCGCCGCGCAGAGCGCAACATTGTTACGCATTCATGCAGTTTCTCTTCACTATTAACGTTTAGCGTTGCGTACATAGCGGCAGTATTTTCTTTAATCAGTTTTTCGCCGACCAGCCGTAACGGATCATCACCGCGGATTTGGTTATGAATGGGCACGGAGGGCGATTCCGGCTGGCTTGCCAGCGCTTCACTCAACGCCAACTTAAGCGCCGGAAAACCTTTATAGCCGAGTTTTTGCGCGAACTTCACGACGCTGGACTGACTGACTCCGGCTTCGTTGGCCAGTTGCTGAGAGCTTAAATGGCGCGCCGTATCAGGTTGTAGCAGCAGATAATCCGCCAGTTTTTTATCACTCTGGGCAAGCCCCTGGTAACGCTGACGGATACGAAGTAAGCCGTTCATATCTTTCCTCGCGATGAAATAGTGGCGACAACAGGCAATATGAGACACACGCGAGTGAATTTTATATTCCATTGCCGCTAATTGCCATGAATTAAAAATTCCAGTTAGCCATGATGCGGTCGATTGTTGCCGGAAAAGTGATGATCTATCTGTTAGGCTATGTAGTAGCGAAAATTAATCAGGATGTTTCAGTCCAGAGGAGTATGGTTTGGCAACTCACGAGCGTCGTGTGGTGTTTTTTGACTTAGATGGAACATTGCATCAGCAGGATATGTTCGGCAGTTTTCTGCGCTATTTACTGCGTCGCCAACCGCTGAATGCGTTACTTGTCCTGCCGTTGTTACCGATTATAGCCATTGCGTTATTGATAAAAGGTCGTGCGGCACGCTGGCCGATGAGTCTGCTTCTGTGGGGGTGCACTTTTGGTCACAGCGAAGCACGTTTACAGACGTTGCAGGCCGATTTCGTGCGCTGGTTTCGCGACAATGTTACCGCCTTTCCGCTGGTTCAGGAGAGATTAACCACCTACCTGTTAAGTTCCGATGCTGATATCTGGTTGATTACCGGCTCTCCGCAGCCGCTGGTTGAAGCGGTTTATTTCGATACGCCCTGGCTGCCGCGGGTTAATCTTATCGCCAGCCAAATTCAGCGTGGCTATGGTGGTTGGGTATTGACGATGCGTTGTCTGGGACATGAAAAGGTCGCACAACTGGAGCGCAAAATCGGCACTCCGCTGCGGCTGTACAGTGGCTATAGCGACAGTAATCAGGACAATCCGCTGCTTTATTTCTGTCAGCATCGTTGGCGAGTAACCCCGCGCGGTGAACTCCAGCAACTGGAATAGAGTAAAGCATAGCGTCCGTGTATAATGCGCCGCGCTTTTATAACCGGAGTTTTCTTTTTGTCTGAAGTCGAATTTAGCCACGAATACTGGATGCGTCACGCGCTGACGCTGGCGAAACGTGCCTGGGATGAGCGGGAAGTGCCGGTCGGCGCGGTATTAGTGCATAACAATCGGGTAATCGGCGAAGGCTGGAACCGCCCGATTGGTCGCCATGATCCCACCGCACATGCAGAAATCATGGCCCTGCGGCAGGGTGGTCTGGTGATGCAAAATTATCGTCTGATCGACGCCACGTTGTATGTCACGCTTGAACCATGTGTAATGTGTGCCGGAGCGATGATCCACAGTCGCATTGGTCGCGTGGTCTTTGGTGCGCGTGACGCGAAAACTGGCGCTGCGGGATCTTTAATGGATCTGCTGCATCATCCGGGTATGAATCACCGAGTGGAAATTACGGAAGGAATACTGGCGGATGAGTGCGCGGCGTTGCTCAGTGACTTCTTTCGCATGCGCCGCCAGGAAATTAAAGCGCAGAAAAAAGCACAACCCTCGACGGATTAATTTTGTTTCTCTTCACTCCCTTTCCTGGAAAACAGCAGAGAGGGAGAATGGGTCAAATAGTTTGATGACGACTGGGAAAGAAACGAGAGAAAAGGAAATTTCTCTTTGCCCAACTCCGTAGGCGATACCGCCGGATAATCCTGCGCCAGTTGCATCGCCGCTTCTGTAGCCTGCTTCTCTTTCTCTTGCAGATAACCCACCAGGCTAATCTGATACTTACGAATATTTTCGACATAAGCGTAGGCTTCATGTCCACGAGCGTAGCCGTAAGTCAGCTTGCTGTAATAGGGTTTCTGGCTAAGTAAAGGCAGACGCTGTTTTACGTCAGCCCAACTGTTAGGATTCCCTTTGGTTTTTGCCGTCAGGGCGCGGGCATCCAGCATATGCGCATAGCCCATATTGTACGCAGCGAGGGCAAACCAGATCCGCTCGTTCTCCGGCACACTTTCCGGCACTTTACTCATCATATCCTGCAAATAACGCACGCCACCGCTGATGCTCTGTTCGGCATCGGTACGATCCGTAATGCCGAGGCTTTGCGCGGTATTTTTGGTTAACATCATCATGCCGCGCACACCCGTCGGTGAAGTGGCCTGTGCATCCCAGTGCGATTCCTGATAAGCAATAGCGGCCAGCAAACGCCAGTCAATTTCTTCGGCGTATTTCTCAAACAGGGGCTTTAACTGCGGCAGTACCGCATCGACGGCGCGTAAAAATGTGCGCGTATCGACGTAATCAAAATCATCGCCATGCCCCAGGTATTTCTCTTCAATGCGTGCCAGCGTACCGTCTTCATTCATTTCGTTGAAGAAGTCGAGCAGGGCGGCGGAAAGGGTATTATCGCCATCTAACGGGCTAAACCAAGTCACCGGTTGTTCATCGGTGATATCGAGCGCTACGGCGAGCTCCGGGTGAACGCGCTGAAACAGGCTGATGGCGACAGAATCAGCAATGGTGTAATCGAGTTTTCCTTCGATGACATCTTCCATTAATTCCGCAGAGCCTTTTTTGTCGTCTACCTTCCAGCTTAATTCCGGGAATTTTGTTTCTTTCAGGGTCTGGAGATCGTTAACCACCACATGACCCGGTGCAACGGTGAGTTGCTCCGCCGTCAGGTTGCCCAGCGTACGTGGGCGATACTGACCCACTTTATAAACCAGTTGTTGTGACACGGAATAATAGGTAGGGCCAGGCTGATAATTTTTTACCCGCTCACTGTTATAGACCAGTCCTGCCGCCAGCAGGTCGGCGTTACCATTATCAAGGTCGTCAAACAGCTGGCTGATATTCTGCCGCACGGTCACTTTCAGTTTTACGCCGAGGTAATCGGCAAACTGTTTCGCCAGTTCGTAATCCAGGCCAAAAGGTTTCCCGTTGATTTCGTTATAAGTCAGGGGAGTATGAATGGTGCTCACACGCAACTCTCCCCGCGCTTGAATGGCGGCGATACGGTTGTCGGCTTTACCAAACCAGGGAATGGATGGCCAGAGAGCGACCGCGAGCAGCAGTGCCAGAATGCCGATGAACAGATAATTAATCTTTAATTTTTTCAATTAGTTAATTCTCTGTGTCGTGCGCGTCCCAGCTTGAAAAAACGTAATAATAGTGAAAGGTTTACTCATAAATGAGCGGCATTTTGCGTAAACCTGCGCCAGATGGCAACTTATTACAGCCATTGGCGGCACGCGTTGCTAATTCACGATGGTGATTTTATTTCCACGCAAACGGTTTCGTCAGCGCATCAGATTCTTTATAATGACGCCCGTTTCCCCCCCTTGGGTACACCGAAAGCTTAGAAGACGAGAGACTTATGATGGAAATTCTGCGTGGTTCGCCTGCACTGTCGGCATTCCGAATCAACAAACTGCTGGCACGTTTTCAGGCTGCCAGGCTCCCGGTTCACAATATTTACGCCGAGTATGTCCATTTTGCTGACCTCAATGCGCCGTTAAACGATGATGAGCACGCACAACTTGAACGCCTGCTGAAATATGGTCCGGCACTCGCCAGCCACGCCCCGCAAGGCAAACTCCTGCTGGTGACCCCGCGTCCTGGCACCATCTCTCCCTGGTCTTCGAAAGCGACCGATATTGCCCATAACTGCGGGCTACAACAGGTAAACCGCCTTGAGCGCGGCGTTGCTTACTATATAGAAGCCGGTACGCTGACCAATGAACAATGGCAGCAGGTTACCGCTGAACTGCACGACCGCATGATGGAAACGGTCTTTTTTGCTTTAGATGATGCAGAGCAGTTGTTTGCCCACCATCAACCGACTCCGGTTACCAGCGTTGATTTGCTGGGGCTGGGCCGTCAGGCGCTGATCGACGCTAACCTGCGTCTTGGCTTGGCTCTGGCGGAAGATGAAATTGACTATCTGCAGGATGCTTTCACAAAGCTTGGTCGTAACCCGAACGACATCGAGCTGTATATGTTCGCTCAGGCGAACTCTGAGCACTGCCGCCACAAAATTTTTAATGCCGACTGGATTATCGACGGTGAACAGCAGCCGAAATCGCTGTTCAGGATGATCAAAAATACTTTCGAAACCACGCCAGATCACGTTCTCTCTGCTTATAAAGATAACGCCGCCGTAATGGAAGGTTCTGAAGTGGGCCGCTACTTTGCTGACCACGAAACGGGCCGCTACGATTTCCATCAGGAACCGGCGCATATTCTGATGAAAGTCGAAACTCACAACCACCCGACGGCGATTTCTCCGTGGCCGGGCGCGGCGACGGGTTCCGGCGGCGAAATTCGTGATGAAGGCGCCACCGGACGCGGTGCGAAGCCGAAGGCTGGTCTGGTTGGTTTCTCCGTTTCCAACCTGCGAATTCCTGGCTTCGAACAGCCGTGGGAAGAAGATTTCGGTAAGCCTGAGCGCATTGTCACCGCGCTGGACATCATGACCGAAGGCCCGCTGGGCGGCGCGGCGTTTAACAACGAATTTGGTCGTCCGGCACTGAATGGCTACTTCCGTACTTATGAAGAAAAAGTGAACAGCCACAACGGCGAAGAGCTGCGCGGTTATCACAAACCGATCATGCTGGCGGGCGGGATCGGCAACATTCGCGCCGATCACGTACAAAAAGGCGAGATCAACGTCGGTGCGAAGCTGGTCGTTCTCGGCGGCCCGGCAATGAACATCGGTCTTGGCGGCGGAGCGGCGTCTTCCATGGCGTCAGGTCAGTCTGATGCCGACCTCGACTTTGCTTCCGTACAGCGCGACAACCCGGAGATGGAGCGTCGCTGCCAGGAAGTGATCGACCGTTGCTGGCAGCTTGGTGATGCCAACCCAATCCTGTTTATCCACGACGTCGGCGCTGGCGGTCTTTCTAACGCGATGCCGGAACTGGTGAGCGACGGCGGGCGCGGCGGTAAATTTGAACTGCGCGATATTCTAAGCGACGAACCGGGCATGAGCCCGCTGGAAATCTGGTGTAACGAATCCCAGGAACGCTACGTGCTGGCGGTTGCTGCCGATCAATTACCGCTGTTTGACGAACTGTGTAAGCGTGAGCGCGCACCCTACGCGGTGATTGGTGAAGCGACCGAAGAACTGCATCTTTCTCTGCACGATCGTCATTTTGATAATCAGCCGATCGATCTGCCGCTGGACGTCCTGCTTGGTAAAACGCCGAAGATGACCCGCGATGTACAAACGCTGAAAGCGAAGGGCGATGCGCTGGTCCGTGAAGGGATCACCATTGCAGACGCGGTGAAACGCGTACTGCATCTGCCGACCGTGGCGGAGAAAACTTTCCTGGTGACCATCGGTGACCGCAGCGTAACTGGCATGGTAGCGCGCGATCAGATGGTGGGTCCGTGGCAGGTGCCGGTCGCTAACTGCGCGGTCACTACCGCCAGCCTCGACAGCTACTACGGTGAAGCGATGGCGATTGGCGAGCGTGCGCCGGTTGCGCTGCTGGATTTCGCCGCCTCTGCCCGTCTGGCGGTCGGTGAAGCGTTAACCAATATTGCCGCAACACAGATTGGCGATATCAAACGCATTAAACTTTCCGCCAACTGGATGGCGGCGGCAGGCCACCCTGGTGAAGATGCGGGCCTGTATGAAGCCGTTAAAGCCGTGGGCGAAGAGCTTTGTCCGGCGCTGGGCCTGACGATCCCGGTGGGTAAAGACTCTATGTCGATGAAAACCCGCTGGCAGGAAGGTAACGAAGAGCGCGAAATGACGTCGCCGCTGTCGCTGGTGATTTCTGCATTTGCCCGCGTGGAAGATGTACGTCACACCATCACGCCGCAGCTTTCTACCGAAGATAACGCACTGCTGCTGATTGATTTGGGCAAAGGCAATAACGCGCTGGGCGCAACGGCGCTGGCGCAGGTTTATCGTCAGCTTGGCGACAAACCGGCAGATGTACGCGATGTCGCGCAACTGAAAGGCTTCTATGACGCGATTCAGGCGCTGGTTGCACAGCGTAAGCTGCTGGCGTATCACGACCGCTCTGATGGCGGTCTGCTGGTAACGCTGGCGGAAATGGCCTTTGCTGGTCATTGTGGCATTGACGCGGATATCGCCACTCTGGGTGACGATCGCCTGGCGGCGTTGTTTAACGAAGAACTGGGTGCGGTGATTCAGGTTCGTGCCGCTGACCGTGAAGCGGTCGAGTCCGTACTGGCACAGCATGGGCTTGCGGAATGCGTCCATTATGTTGGGCAGGCAGTTTCCGGTGACCGTTTTGTGATTACCGCCAACGGGCAGACTGTATTCAGCGAAAGCCGCACTACGTTGCGTGTCTGGTGGGCAGAAACTACCTGGCAGATGCAGCGCCTGCGTGACAACCCGGAGTGTGCCGATCAGGAGCATCAGGCGAAATCTAACGACGCCGATCCGGGCCTGAATGTGAAACTGTCGTTCGATATCAACGAAGATGTGGCAGCACCGTATATTGCCACTGGCGCACGTCCGAAAGTTGCCGTACTGCGTGAGCAGGGCGTGAACTCGCATGTTGAAATGGCGGCAGCTTTCCACCGTGCGGGCTTTGATGCTATCGACGTGCATATGAGCGACCTGCTGACTGGACGCACGGGACTGGAGGATTTCCACGCCCTGGTCGCGTGCGGTGGTTTCTCCTACGGTGATGTGCTGGGTGCCGGTGAAGGTTGGGCGAAGTCTATCCTGTTCAATGACCGTGTACGCGATGAGTTTGCAACCTTCTTCCACCGTCCGCAAACGCTGGCGCTGGGGGTATGTAACGGTTGCCAGATGATGTCTAACCTGCGCGAACTGATCCCAGGTAGTGAGTTGTGGCCACGTTTTGTGCGCAATACCTCCGATCGCTTTGAAGCGCGTTTCAGCCTGGTTGAAGTAACCCAAAGCCCGTCTCTGCTGTTGCAGGGGATGGTGGGCTCGCAAATGCCGATTGCTGTCTCTCATGGTGAAGGGCGCGTGGAAGTGCGTGATGCGGCGCATCTGGCGGCACTGGAAAGCAAAGGGCTGGTGGCACTGCGCTATGTCGATAACTTCGGCAAAGTCACTGAAACCTACCCGGCTAACCCGAACGGTTCACCGAACGGTATTACGGCAGTCACGACTGAAAGTGGTCGAGTCACCATTATGATGCCGCACCCAGAACGTGTTTTCCGTACTGTCAGCAACTCCTGGCATCCGGAAAACTGGGGCGAGGATGGCCCATGGATGCGCATTTTCCGCAATGCGCGTAAGCAGTTGGGGTAATTCATCAGTTCATTGGTTTTGCAGCCCGGATGCGGCATTAAGCACCAACCACTATCATAAGCTCCCAACTCCGGGAGCTTTTTTGTGTCTGTAAATCACGACAATGGGTGGTTTACCGTGTCGCTTTCTGGCGACACTTAAATGATTGATTTTATTGTAATCTAATAAGTTTATCTTAAGTTGTCTCTTTTTAGCGACACAGTGGCTGATTTACATTCAAATAGCGAAGAAGCCATAAATCCCTCAAAGCAACGTATAATCAGTACGTTACCAAACTATTTTCTTTATTGGCACAGTTACTGCATAATAGTAAGCAGTGGCTCATTCACCGACTTATGTCAGCCCCTTCGGGACGTGCTACATAAAATTCGAATGACGCACAACAAGGTGCCTGCCGTCCAACTTCTGATATCAGCGTAGCTATATCAACCATCGGGCGAAACGTCGAGTTAGGCACCGCCTTATTCCATAACAAAGCCGGGCAATTCCCGGCTTTGTTGTATCTGAACTTCCCCTCGGTTAGCATCAGGCTATTCGCGTCTGACGAGAGTAACACCTTGAAACGCTGGCCCGTTTTTCCCCGCTCATTACGACAACTGGTAATGCTGGCATTTTTGCTAATTCTACTACCCCTGTTGGTGCTGGCATGGCAAGCCTGGCAAAGCCTGAATGCGCTTAGCGATCAGGCGGCGCTGGTTAACCGCACTACGCTTATTGATGCCCGGCGTAGTGAAGCGATGACCAACGCGGCGCTGGAGATGGAGCGTAGCTACCGTCAGTATTGCGTGCTGGACGACCCTACGCTTGCGAAGGTTTATCAAAGCCAGCGCAAGCGTTACAGCGAAATGCTCGATGCCCACGCAGGCGTACTGCCAGACGATAAACTTTACCAGGCATTGCGTCAGGATTTGAACAATCTGGCCCAACTTCAGTGTAACAACAGTGGTCCCGATGCTGCCGCCGCCGCGCGTCTTGAAGCCTTTGCCAGTGCCAATACCGAAATGGTGCAGGCCACGCGCACAGTGGTGTTCTCTCGTGGGCAGCAACTTCAGCGTGAAATCGCCGAACGTGGGCAATATTTTGGTTGGCAATCGCTGGTGCTATTTCTGGTGAGTCTGGTGATGGTGCTACTTTTCACGCGGATGATTATCGGGCCGGTGAAAAATATCGAGCGCATGATCAACCGTCTGGGGGAAGGGCGTTCTCTGGGCAATAGCGTTTCGTTCAGTGGACCGAGCGAGTTACGCTCGGTTGGGCAACGTATTCTTTGGTTAAGTGAGCGCCTGTCATGGCTGGAATCCCAACGCCATCAATTTTTAAGACATTTATCTCATGAATTAAAAACGCCACTGGCGAGTATGCGCGAGGGCACTGAATTACTGGCTGACCAGGTTGTCGGGCCGCTTACGCCAGAGCAAAAAGAGGTGGTGAGCATTCTTGATAGCAGCAGCCGCAATTTGCAAAAACTGATCGAACAACTGCTTGATTACAACCGTAAACAGGCGGACAGTGCGGTGGAACTGGAGAATGTTGAATTAGCACCGCTGGTGGAGACAGTGGTTTCTGCTCATAGCCTGCCCGCACGGGCTAAAATGATGCATACCGACGTCGATCTCAAAGCAACAGCTTGCTTGGCGGAGCCAATGCTGCTGATGAGCGTACTGGATAATCTTTACTCCAATGCGGTGCACTACGGGGCTGAATCCGGTAACATTTGCCTTCGCAGCAGTTCACATGGTGCGCGGGTTTATATTGATGTCATCAATACAGGCACGCCCATTCCGCAAGAGGAACGCGCCATGATCTTCGAACCCTTTTTTCAGGGAAGCCACCAGCGAAAAGGGGCGGTGAAGGGCAGCGGTCTGGGATTAAGCATTGCCAGGGATTGTATTCGCCGTATGCAAGGGGAACTGTATCTGGTCGACGAGAGCGGGCAAGACGTTTGTTTCCGCATTGAATTACCGTCGTCGAAAAACACGAAATAATGCTAACAGCCTATCCTATCAGGCTATTTTATTTGTCAGTTCGGCCCCGGGCAGTGCTCGAAATCTTCACGTACGATATGTACGCTCCGGTTTCTCCGCGCTGTCCATGTCCAGACTGTCTGCAACAATTACGCCCACTGGGATAGGCTTTAAGTCTGGTGAATATGCGACACATTTTTCAACGATTATTGCCCCGACGGCTGTGGCTGGCAGGGCTGCCATGTCTGGCATTGCTGGGTTGCGTGCAGAATCACAATAAGCCAGCCATTGATACGCCAGCAGAAGAAAAAATTCCGGTTTATCAACTGGCTGACTATCTTTCTACTGAATGTAGCGACATCTGGGCGCTGCAAGGTAAATCAACCGAAACCAATCCGCTTTACTGGCTGCGGGCGATGGATTGTGCTGATCGTTTAATGCCTGCGCAGTCGCGTCAGCAAGCTCGCCAATATGACGACGGCAGCTGGCAAAATACCTTTAAACAAGGGATTTTGCTCGCCGACGCCAAAATTACGCCGTATGAGCGCCGCCAGCTGGTCGCGCGTATTGAAGCGTTAAGTACCGAGATCCCGGCACAGGTTCGCCCACTGTATCAACTCTGGCGCGACGGTCAGGCGCTGCAACTGCAACTGGCGGAAGAGCGCCAACGTTACAGTAAACTCCAGCAGTCCAGCGACAGCGAGCTGGATACATTGCGCCAGCAACATCACGTTCTACAGCAGCAACTGGAACTCACCACCCGCAAGCTGGAAAACCTGACCGATATTGAACGCCAGCTCTCGACCCGCAAACCGGCTGGAAATTTCTCGCCGGATACGCCGCACGAGAGTGAAAAGCCCGCGCCATCCACCCATGAGGTCACTCCTGATGAGCCATAAACCTGCGCATTTATTATTGGTCGATGACGATCCGGGATTGCTGAAACTGCTTGGCCTGCGCCTGACCAGCGAAGGCTACAGTGTGGTCACGGCGGAAAGTGGCGCTGAAGGATTACGGGTACTGAATCGCGAAAAAGTAGATTTAGTCATCAGCGACCTGCGGATGGATGAAATGGACGGTATGCAGCTGTTTGCTGAAATCCAGAAAGTGCAGCCGGGAATGCCGGTAATTATTCTTACCGCGCATGGTTCTATTCCCGATGCCGTTGCTGCAACACAGCAGGGCGTTTTTAGTTTCCTCACCAAGCCTGTCGATAAAGACGCGCTATATCAGGCAATTGATGATGCGCTGGAACAATCCGCGCCAGCCACCGACGAACGCTGGCGCGAGGCGATTGTCACCCGCAGCCCGCTGATGCTGCGTTTGCTGGAACAGGCGCGGCTGGTGGCGCAATCAGACGTCAGCGTTTTGATTAATGGCCAGAGCGGCACCGGGAAAGAGATTTTCGCCCAGGCTATCCACAACGCCAGCCCGCGCAATAGCAAACCATTTATTGCTATTAACTGTGGTGCATTGCCTGAGCAATTGCTGGAGTCGGAGCTGTTTGGTCATGCGCGTGGCGCGTTTACTGGCGCTGTCAGCAATCGCGAAGGTTTATTCCAGGCGGCGGAAGGCGGAACGCTATTTCTCGATGAGATTGGCGATATGCCTGCGCCGTTGCAGGTTAAACTGTTGCGCGTGTTGCAGGAGCGTAAAGTGCGCCCGCTGGGCAGTAACCGCGATATTGATATCAATGTGCGGATTATTTCTGCCACTCACCGTGATCTGCCAAAAGCGATGGCGCGCGGGGAATTCCGCGAAGATCTCTATTACCGCCTCAACGTTGTCAGCCTGAAAATTCCGGCACTGGCGGAGCGCACAGAAGACATTCCGCTACTGGCAAATCACCTGTTGCGCCAGGCGGCAGAGCGGCATAAACCGTTTGTCCGCGCGTTCTCTACCGATGCGATGAAACGCCTGATGACCGCGAGCTGGCCGGGTAATGTGCGCCAGTTGGTCAACGTGATTGAACAGTGCGTGGCACTGACCTCATCTCCGGTGATTAGTGATGCATTAGTAGAGCAGGCGCTGGAGGGCGAAAATACGGCGCTGCCAACCTTTGTTGAGGCACGTAATCAGTTTGAACTCAACTATTTGCGTAAGCTGCTGCAAATTACCAAAGGCAACGTCACCCACGCGGCGAGAATGGCGGGGCGCAACCGGACAGAATTTTATAAACTGCTTTCCCGACACGAGCTGGATGCAAACGATTTCAAGGAATGAATTGGCGTTATGTGTTACGTTTAGCAGATCAAAAGACAGGCGACCTTTTCAAGGAATAGCATGAAAAAGATTGATGCGATTATTAAACCCTTCAAGCTGGACGATGTCCGCGAAGCACTGGCTGAAGTCGGCATTACCGGCATGACGGTCACTGAGGTGAAAGGTTTTGGCCGCCAGAAAGGCCATACCGAGCTGTACCGCGGCGCGGAGTATATGGTGGATTTTCTGCCGAAAGTGAAAATTGAGATTGTCGTACCGGACGACATTGTCGATACCTGTGTCGATACCATTATTCGCACGGCGCAAACCGGCAAAATCGGTGACGGTAAAATCTTCGTCTTTGACGTGGCACGGGTCATTCGCATCCGTACCGGTGAAGAGGACGACGCGGCAATTTAAACCGCGTCAAGGGTTGCCGGATGTTTCCATCCGGCAACATCAAATCACAGCACCTTATGCGGGCCAAAGCATTCGTAATGAATGTTTTCCTGCTTCACGCCCAGATCCACTAACTGTTTCGCGGCAAACTGCATGAAGCCAACCGGGCCGCAGAGATAGAACTGCATTGTCGGATCGCTGAACGCACCTTCCAGTTTGCTCAAATCCATCAGACCTTCGCTATCAAACTGACCTTTAGCGCGATCGGCTTCGCTCGGCTGACGATACCAGGTGTGCGCGGTAAAGCGCGGCAGTGACTGCCCCAGTTCCTTAACTTCATCGGCAAAGGCGTGAACATCGCCATTTTCTGCCGCATGGAACCAGTTCACTTGTGCTGTGTGGCCTGCTTTTGCCAGCGTGTCGAGCATTGCCAGCATTGGCGTTTGACCAACACCGGCAGAGATTAACGTCACTGGTGTGTCATCTGCGACAGCCATAAAGAAATCACCTGCCGGAGCGACCAGTTTCACGACATCGCCAACATTGGCGTGATTGTGCAACCAGTTGGATACCTGCCCACCCTCTTCGCGTTTCACCGCAATACGATAGCCTTTGCCATCCGGTTTGCGAGTCAAAGAGTACTGACGAATTTCCTGATGCGGGAAACCTTCCGGCTTCAGCCAGACGCCGAGATATTGCCCCGGACGGTATTCTGCCACTGCGCCACCGTCGACCGGCTCCAGTTCGAAGCTGGTGATAAGCGCGCTGCGCGGTGTTTTAGCCACAATGCGGAAATCGCGAGTACCTTCCCAACCACCGGCTTTGCTGGCGTTTTCGTTATAGATTTCCGCCTCGCGATTGATAAATACATTAGCCAGTACACCATAGGCTTTACCCCACGCGTCCAGCACTTCCTGCCCCGGGCTGAACATTTCGTCCAGCGTTGCCAACAGGTGTTCACCGACGATGTTGTACTGTTCCGGTTTGATCTGGAAGCTGGTGTGCTTCTGCGCGATTTTTTCTACCGCTGGCAGCAGCGCAGGCAGGTTTTCAATATTACTGGCGTAGGCGGCAATAGCGTTAAACAGGGCTTCACGTTGATCGCCATTACGCTGGTTACTCATGTTAAAAATTTCTTTGAGTTCTGGGTTATGAGTAAACATACGGTCGTAGAAATGGGCGGTTAACTTTGGCCCCGTTTCCACCAGTAAAGGGATGGTGGCTTTTACTGTAGCGATGGTTTGAGCGTCAAGCATATGGTCTTCCTTTTTTTGCATCTTAATTGATGTATCTCAAATGCATCTTATAAAAAATAGCCCTGCAATGTAAATGGTTCTTTGGTGTTTTTCAGAAAGAATGTGATGAAGTGAAAAATTTGCATCACAAACCTGAAAAGAAATCCGTTTCCGGTTGCAAGCTCTTTATTCTCCAAAGCCTTGCGTAGCCTGAAGGTAATCGTTTGCGTAAATTCCTTTGTCAAGACCTGTTATCGCACAATGATTCGGTTATACTGTTCGCCGTTGTCCAACAGGACCGCCTATAAAGGCCAAAAATTTTATTGTTAGCTGAGTCAGGAGATGCGGATGTTAAAGCGTGAAATGAACATTGCCGATTATGATGCCGAACTGTGGCAGGCTATGGAGCAGGAAAAAGTACGTCAGGAAGAGCACATCGAACTGATCGCCTCCGAAAACTACACCAGCCCGCGCGTAATGCAGGCGCAGGGTTCTCAGCTGACCAACAAATATGCTGAAGGTTATCCGGGCAAACGCTACTACGGCGGTTGCGAGTATGTTGATATCGTTGAACAACTGGCGATCGATCGTGCGAAAGAACTGTTCGGCGCTGACTACGCTAACGTCCAGCCGCACTCCGGCTCCCAGGCTAACTTTGCGGTCTACACCGCGCTGCTGGAACCAGGTGATACCGTTCTGGGTATGAACCTGGCGCATGGCGGTCACCTGACTCACGGTTCTCCGGTTAACTTCTCCGGTAAACTGTACAACATCGTTCCTTACGGTATCGATGCTACCGGTCATATCGACTACGCCGATCTGGAAAAACAAGCCAAAGAACACAAGCCGAAAATGATTATCGGTGGTTTCTCTGCATATTCCGGCGTGGTTGACTGGGCGAAAATGCGTGAAATCGCTGACAGCATCGGTGCTTACCTGTTCGTTGATATGGCGCACGTTGCGGGCCTGGTTGCTGCTGGCGTCTACCCGAACCCGGTTCCTCATGCTCACGTTGTTACTACCACCACTCACAAAACCCTGGCGGGTCCGCGCGGCGGCCTGATCCTGGCGAAAGGTGGTAGCGAAGAGCTGTACAAAAAACTGAACTCTGCCGTTTTCCCTGGTGGTCAGGGCGGTCCGTTGATGCACGTAATCGCCGGTAAAGCGGTTGCTCTGAAAGAAGCGATGGAGCCTGAGTTCAAAACTTACCAGCAGCAGGTCGCGAAAAACGCTAAAGCGATGGTAGAAGTGTTCCTCGAGCGCGGCTACAAAGTGGTTTCCGGCGGCACTGATAACCACCTGTTCCTGGTTGATCTGGTTGATAAAAACCTGACCGGTAAAGAAGCAGACGCCGCTCTGGGCCGTGCTAACATCACCGTCAACAAAAACAGCGTACCGAACGATCCGAAGAGCCCGTTTGTGACCTCCGGTATTCGCGTGGGTACTCCGGCGATTACGCGTCGCGGCTTCAAAGAAGCAGAAGCGAAAGAACTGGCTGGCTGGATGTGTGACGTGCTGGACAGCATCAATGATGAAGCCGTTATCGAGCGCATCAAAGGTAAAGTTCTCGACATCTGCGCACGTTTCCCGGTTTACGCATAAGCGAAACGGTGATTTGCTGTCAATGTGCTCGTTGTTCATGCCGGATGCGGCGTGAACGCCTTATCCGGCCTACAAAACTTTGCAAATTCAATATATTGCAATATCCGTGTAGGCCTGATAAGCGTAGCGCATCAGGCAATCTTAGGTATGTGATCATCAAGGCTTCCTTCGGGAAGCCTTTCTACGTTATTGCGCCATCAAATCTGTCGTAACTGCGCCTCAACATACAAATAGCCAATCCCCAACACCTGTTGTGCGCGGCTTAATTGCCCAAAGCCAATTTGCGTTGCTTTCACGCTCGGCCCTTCGTCGCGGTCGAACGGGTTAAATCCCGTCTGGCGAATAATGGTATTAAGCCAGTGCTCACCAAAGGCACAACTGCGACCGTACAACCAAATCTGATTAATATTGAGGATGTTGAGGAAGTTATACAGACTCAAACCAATGGCATTGGCACTGCGATCAACCCAGCTGGTGATCCACGGTTCTCCACTCTGCCAGGCAGCGATTAACTGCGCGGTTGTCAGTTTTTCAGGATCAAGCTGAGTATTAACCGGTTGTGATTTTAGCCATACCCGCGCCTGTTTTTTTAATGCACTTAACGAGGCGACGGTTTCCAGGCAGCCGTAACGTCCACAGTCGCAGACGACGCCATCCGGATTAACGATGGTGTGACCAATCTGTCCGCTACCATACAAACTGCCGCGATAAATTTGCTCGTTAATCACGAACGACGAGCCAATGCCGTAATCAACGTTGATCACGCAGAAATCCCGTTCCTGCGAATTATTTTGCCATTTCTCCGCCAGCGCCAGCATCACGCAGTCATTATCGACCATCACCCGAATGCCCAGCTTCTCTTCCAGCAGATACTTCACCTCAACCGGCGTTGTCCACGGCGCTTGCGGCATGGTTTGCGACACGCCGGTCACCGGATCAACCTGACCGTGGATTGCCAGCGCCAGATTGATGGTGCGGTCCGGCCACAATTTACGGTGGCGATGCCAGCATTTTTCGATTTCGGACAGCAGCGCCTGCGGCGTCGGTGCATCAATCTGTAAATACTCAAATTCACCTTTCGGACTTAAACAAGCATTAGCAACCTGACACTCAATACTGGTGGGCGTCACGTTCAGGCACAGCGTCCAGTCACCTTCCGGCGCAATCAGCCATGTACCGCTACTATGCCCGCGCGTCTGGCTTTCATCGTCGATATTCACCACCCGTTTTTCGCTTTCCAGTTCCTGCAAAATATTACTGACTGCCGGAATCGAAATTTGCGCCAGCCGGGCCAGCGTTGATTTATTGGCGCGCTTTTGCCGGTACAGCAGTTCCAGAATCACGCATTTGTTATGGTGGCGAATCTGTTGATTGTTAATGCAGGCTCTCATCTTCACTAAACCTTGTTTAGTTAATTGCGTGATTATTCCGCGAAAACATTGCCAGATTGTTCAATACACTGCCACAAATCTTTTAATTCAGTATGTCTTGTTAATATTGAGGGCACCATGACTCCAGTAAAAGTGTGGCAAGAGCGCGTTGAGATCCCGACCTATGAAACCGGGCCGCAGGATATACATCCCATGTTCCTGGAAAATCGCGTTTATCAGGGATCGTCCGGCGCGGTTTATCCCTACGGCGTGACCGATACGCTGAGCGAGCAGAAAACCCCGAAATCCTGGCAGGCGGTGTGGCTGGAAAACGACTACATCAAAGTGATGATCCTGCCGGAACTGGGCGGTCGGGTGCATCGCGCATGGGATAAAGTGAAACAACGCGATTTTGTCTATCACAATGAAGTCATTAAACCTGCGCTGGTGGGGCTGCTGGGACCGTGGATCTCTGGCGGGATTGAGTTTAACTGGCCGCAACACCATCGCCCGACCACCTTTATGCCCGTTGATTTCACCCTCGAAGCCCATGAAGACGGCGCACAGACGGTGTGGGTCGGCGAAACGGAGCCGATGCACGGTTTACAGGTGATGACAGGTTTCACCCTGCGCCCTGACCGGGCGGCGCTGGAAATCGCCAGCCGCGTCTATAACGGCAACGCCACGCCGCGTCATTTCTTGTGGTGGGCCAACCCGGCAGTGAAAGGGGGGGAAGGGCATCAGAGCGTTTTCCCGCCGGATGTGACTGCGGTGTTTGATCACGGCAAACGGGCCGTCTCCGCTTTCCCCATCGCCACCGGCACTTACTACAAAGTGGACTACTCCGCTGGAGTGGACATTTCTCGCTATAAAAATGTGCCCGTTCCAACCTCATATATGGCCGAAAAATCGCAGTACGATTTTGTTGGCGCGTGGTGTCACGATGAAGATGGCGGTTTGCTACACGTTGCCAACCACCATATTGCGCCAGGTAAAAAGCAGTGGAGCTGGGGACACAGTGAATTTGGCCAGGCGTGGGATAAGAGCCTAACTGATAATAACGGCCCGTATATCGAACTGATGACCGGTATTTTTGCCGATAACCAGCCCGATTTTACCTGGCTTGATGCTTACGAAGAGAAGCGTTTTGAGCAGTATTTCCTGCCTTATCATTCTTTGGGCATGGTGCAAAATGCCTCCCGCGATGCGGTGATAAAACTCCAGCGTAGTGAGCGGGGGATTGAGTGGGGGCTGTATGCCATCTCTCCGTTGAACGGATACCGCCTGGCGATCCGCGAAATCGGCAAATGCAACGCGTTACTTGATGATGCCGTGGCACTGATGCCTGCGACCGCCATCCAGGGCGTGTTGCACGGTATCAATCCTGAAAGGCTGACCATTGAGCTCTCCGATGCCGACGGCAATATTGTACTGAGTTATCAGGAACATCAGCCGCAAGAGTTGCCGTTGCCGGACGTCGCCAAAGCGCCACTGGCAGCACAAGACATTACCAGTACAGATGAAGCCTGGTTTATCGGTCAGCATCTGGAGCAATATCATCACGCCAGCCGTTCACCGTTCGATTACTACCTGCGCGGCGTGGCGCTGGATCCGCTGGATTACCGCTGTAACCTGGCGCTGGCGATGCTGGAATATAACCGCGCAGATTTCCCGCAAGCGGTGGCGTATGCCACTCAGGCTCTGAAACGCGCACATGGGCTGAACAAAAATCCGCAGTGCGGACAGGCGAGTTTGATTCGCGCCAGTGCTTACGAACGTCAGGGACAATATCAACAAGCCGAAGAGGATTTCTGGCGTGCGGTCTGGAGCGGCAACAGTAAAGCCGGAGGCTATTATGGTCTGGCACGACTGGCGGCGCGTAATGGTAACTTCGACGCGGGTCTGGATTTTTGCCAACAAAGTCTTCGCGCCAGCCCAACCAATCAGGAAGTGCTTTGCCTGCATAATCTGCTGCTGGTGTTAAGTGGTCGTCAGGACAACGCGCGTTTGCAGCGCGAGAAACTGCTGCGCGATTATCCGCTGAACGCCACTCTGTGGTGGCTGAACTGGTTCGATGGTCGTAGCGAATCAGCTCTCGCGCAGTGGCGCGGTCTGTGTCAGGGACGCGACGTTAACGCCCTGATGACCGCCGGGCAACTGATTAACTGGGGAATGCCCACCCTGGCGGCAGAGATGCTGAACGCACTGGACTGCCAGCGCACGCTGCCGCTTTACCTGCAAGCCAGCTTGCTGCCGAAAGCCGAACGTGGCGAACTGGTCGCAAAAGCCATTGATGTCTTTCCGCAGTTTGTCCGTTTCCCGAATACGCTGGAAGAAGTGGCGGCGCTGGAGAGTATTGAAGAGTGCTGGTTTGCTCGCCATTTACTGGCCTGCTTCTACTACAACAAACGTAGCTACAACAAAGCCATTGCCTTATGGCAACGTTGCGTAGAGATGTCGCCGGAGTTTGCCGACGGCTGGCGCGGGTTAGCGATCCATGCGTGGAATAAGCAACACGATTATGAGCTGGCCGCGCGTTATCTTGATAATGCTTATCAGCTTGCGCCGCAGGATGCACGTCTGCTTTTCGAACGGGATTTGCTTGATAAGTTAAGTGGAGCCACACCGGAGAAACGACTGGCGCGTCTGGAAAATAATCTGGAAATTGCGCTGAAACGCGACGACATGACCGCAGAACTGCTCAATTTATGGCATCTCACGGGGCAGGCAGACAAAGCGGCGGACATTCTCGCCACGCGCAAATTCCACCCGTGGGAAGGCGGGGAAGGGAAGGTCACCAGTCAGTTTATCCTCAACCAGTTATTACGCGCCTGGCAGCATCTTGATGCCAGACAGCCGCAGCAGGCCAGCGAACTGCTTCATGCCGCGCTGCATTATCCGGAGAATTTAAGCGAAGGCCGTTTACCGGGGCAAACTGATAACGACATCTGGTTCTGGCAGGCGATATGCGCCAACGCGCAGGGCGATGAAACTGAAGCGACGCGTTGTTTACGTCTGGCGGCGACCGGCGATCGCACCATTAACATCCACAGTTATTACAACGATCAGCCGGTTGATTATCTCTTCTGGCAAGGAATGGCGCTGCGACTGCTGGGCGAACAACACACCGCACAGCAACTGTTTAGTGAAATGAAACAGTGGGCGCAAGAGATGGCGAAAACCAGTATTGAGGCGGATTTCTTTGCTGTTTCACAACCTGATCTGTTGTCGCTGTATGGCGATTTACAACAGCAGCATAAAGAAAAATGCCTGATGGTGGCGATGCTGGCGTCCGCGGGACTCGGGGAGGTTGCGCAATATGAGTCTGCTCGCGCTGAATTGACGGCGATTAATCCGGCCTGGCCGAAAGCGGCATTATTCACCACCGTGATGCCTTTTATTTTTAACCGCGTTCACTAAATCTTATTAACTGTAATATTTGAGCGGCACGCGCTGCCGCTCATCACAAAATAATTAGAATAAGCCGTTGTAAATAAAAACCCTACAGGAGGCACTATGCCTAAAAAAATGAGAACAACCCGTAATTTATTATTAATGGCTACGCTATTGGGTAGCGCACTATTTGCCAACGCTGCGGATAAAGAAATGACCATTGGCGCAATATACCTTGATACCCAGGGATATTACGCTGGAGTGCGTCAGGGCGTTCAGGATGCGGCAAAAGATTCTTCAGTACAGGTACAGTTAATTGAAACTAACGCCCAGGGTGATATTTCGAAAGAAAGTACCTTTGTTGATACCCTCGTGGCGCGTAATGTCGATGCCATTATTTTATCGGCAGTGTCTGAAAATGGCAGTAGCCGTACCGTTCGTCGCGCCAGTGAAGCGGGTATTCCGGTGATTTGCTACAACACCTGTATTAATCAAAAGGGGGTCGATAAATATGTCTCGGCGTATCTGGTCGGCGATCCGCTGGAATTTGGTAAAAAACTGGGTAACGCTGCCGCCGATTATTTTATTGCCAATAAAATTGACCAGCCGAAAATTGCCGTCATCAATTGCGAAGCCTTTGAAGTTTGTGTGCAGCGACGTAAAGGATTTGAAGAAGTATTAAAATCCCGCGTTCCCGGCGCGCAAATTGTCGCTAATCAGGAAGGGACTGTTTTAGATAAAGCGATTTCCGTTGGTGAAAAACTGATTATCTCCACGCCGGATCTCAACGCCATTATGGGGGAGTCGGGCGGTGCGACACTCGGCGCGGTAAAAGCGGTACGTAATCAAAATCAGGCCGGAAAAATTGCTGTTTTCGGTTCGGATATGACAACCGAAATTGCTCAGGAGCTGGAAAACAATCAGGTGCTGAAAGCGGTAGTGGATATTTCCGGTAAGAAAATGGGCAATGCTGTTTTCGCGCAAACATTGAAGGTTATCAATAAACAAGCCGACGGTGAAAAAGTGATTCAGGTGCCAATCGATCTCTATACCAAAACGGAAGATGGTAAACAGTGGCTGGCAACGCACGTTGATGGTCTGCCCTAATCGCTGATTCGCAGAGGTCCCTATGTTCACGGCAACAGAGGCAGTCCCGGTAGCAAAAGTGGTGGCAGGAAATAAGCGTTACCCCGGCGTCGTTGCGCTGGATAACGTTAACTTCACGCTCAATAAAGGCGAAGTTCGTGCGCTGTTAGGTAAAAACGGCGCGGGCAAATCGACTCTCATTCGAATGCTTACCGGCAGCGAACGCCCGGATAGCGGTGATATCTGGATTGGCGAGACGCGACTGGAAGGTGACGAAGCTACGTTGACTCGCCGTGCCGCTGAACTGGGGGTTCGTGCGGTTTATCAGGAGTTAAGTCTGGTGGAGGGACTGACGGTGGCGGAAAACCTCTGCCTCGGTCAGTGGCCCCGCCGCAACGGCATGATTGATTACCTGCAAATGGCGCAGGATGCCCAACGTTGCTTACAGGCGCTGGGCGTTGACGTTAGCCCTGAACAACTTGTTTCAACGCTAAGCCCGGCGCAAAAGCAACTGGTGGAAATTGCGCGGGTGATGAAGGGCGAGCCGCGCGTGGTCATTCTTGATGAACCTACCAGTTCGCTTGCCAGTGCGGAAGTTGAACTGGTGATCAGCGCGGTGAAAAAGATGTCGGCACTGGGCGTGGCGGTAATTTATGTCAGCCACCGGATGGAAGAAATTCGCCGCATTGCCTCCTGTGCCACTGTTATGCGCGATGGTCAGGTGGCGGGCGATGTGATGCTCGAAAACACCTCCACGCATCATATTGTGTCGCTAATGCTAGGGCGTGATCACGTTGATATTGCGCCGGTAGCCCCTCAGGAAATTGTGGATCAGGCCGTGCTGGAAGTCCGTGCATTACGCCATAAGCCCAAGCTGGAGGATATCAGCTTTACGTTACGTCGCGGCGAAGTGCTTGGCATTGCTGGCCTGCTGGGGGCAGGGCGCAGTGAATTGCTGAAGGCGATTGTTGGGCTGGAGACGTATGAACAGGGCGAAATTGTTATCAACGGCGAGAAAATCACGCGCCCCGATTACGGCGACATGCTGAAACGCGGCATTGGCTATACGCCAGAAAACCGCAAAGAAGTGGGGATCATTCCCTGGTTGGGCGTTGACGAAAATACAGTGCTGACCAATCGGCAAAAAATCAGCGCCAACGGAGTGCTGCAATGGTCCACCATCCGCCGCCTGACCGAAGAGGTGATGCAGCGGATGACGGTCAAGGCCGCCAGTAGCGAAACGCCCATCGGCACGCTTTCTGGTGGCAATCAGCAAAAAGTGGTGATCGGTCGTTGGGTCTATGCCGCCAGCCAGATTTTGTTGCTCGACGAGCCAACGCGCGGCGTCGATATCGAAGCCAAACAGCAGATTTACCGTATTGTCCGTGAGCTGGCTGCCGAAGGAAAAAGCGTGGTGTTTATCTCCAGTGAAGTGGAGGAGTTGCCGCTGGTGTGCGACCGCATCCTGTTGTTACAGCACGGTACGTTCTCGCAGGAGTTTCACTCGCCGGTCAATGTGGATGAGCTGATGTCCGCCATTCTGTCTGTGCACTGATGAATTTTACCGAGGAACCTGAAGATGTCTGCTTCGTCATTATCATTGCCGCAGGGCAAGAGCGTCTCGCTCAAACAATTTGTCAGTCGCCATATTAATGAGATCGGTTTGCTGGTGGTAATCGCCATTCTTTATCTGGTCTTCTCCCTGAACGCGCCTGGCTTTATCTCATTGAATAACCAGATGAACGTGCTGCGCGATGCCGCCACCATTGGGATTGCCGCCTGGGCGATGACGCTGATTATTATCTCCGGTGAAATTGATGTCAGCGTTGGGCCGATGGTGGCTTTTGTCTCGGTGTGCCTGGCATTTTTGCTGCAATTTGAAGTTCCGCTGGCGGTGGCGTGTCTGCTGGTGTTGCTGTTAGGCGCGCTGATGGGAACGCTCGCCGGGGTGCTGCGCGGCGTGTTTAACGTACCAAGTTTCGTTGCCACACTGGGGCTGTGGAGCGCCCTGCGCGGAATGGGGCTGTTTATGACCAACGCACTGCCAGTGCCGATTGACGAAAACGAGGTGCTGGACTGGCTGGGCGGACAATTTCTCGGTGTGCCAGTATCCGCGCTGATCATGATGGTGTTGTTTGCGCTGTTTGTGTTCATTAGCCGAAAAACCGCCTTCGGGCGCTCGGTTTTTGCCGTTGGCGGTAATGCCACGGCGGCGCAGTTGTGCGGTATTAACGTTCGTCGGGTGCGCATTCTTATCTTTACCCTTTCGGGATTATTAGCGGCGGTGACCGGCATTTTGCTGGCGGCACGCCTCGGTTCCGGTAACGCAGGTGCCGCAAACGGTCTGGAGTTTGACGTCATCGCTGCGGTCGTGGTCGGCGGTACGGCACTTTCCGGCGGTCGCGGTTCCCTGTTCGGTACATTGCTTGGTGTGCTGGTGATTACGCTAATCGGTAACGGTCTGGTGCTGCTCGGTATTAACTCCTTTTTCCAGCAGGTGGTACGCGGCGTCATCATCGTGGTGGCGGTGCTGGCGAATATCTTGCTGACCCAGCGAAGCAGTAAAGCGAAACGCTAAACCTTAACGCCCCTGGCGCGGGTGCGGCAGGGATGAAAATTAATCGTATTGTTAATGAGGGATTTATGAAAACGATGCTGGCAGCTTATTTACCAGGAAATTCAACCGTCGATCTGCGGGAAGTTGCGGTGCCGACGCCGGGGATTAACCAGGTACTGATCAAAATGAAATCCTCCGGGATTTGCGGAAGCGATGTCCACTATATCTATCATCAACACCGTGCCACGGCGGCGGCACCCGATAAACCGTTATACCAGGGATTTATCAACGGTCATGAACCGTGCGGGCAGATTGTGGCGATGGGGCAAGGCTGCCGCCATTTTAAAGAGGGCGACCGCGTGCTGGTGTATCACATTTCTGGCTGTGGTTTTTGCCCGAACTGCCGCCGCGGCTTTCCTATCTCTTGTACTGGCAAAGGAAAAGCGGCTTACGGCTGGCAGCGTGACGGCGGTCATGCCGAATATCTGCTGGCGGAAGAAAAAGATCTGATCCTCCTGCCGGATGCGCTGAGCTACGAAGATGGTGCGTTTATCAGTTGCGGCGTTGGCACGGCCTATGAAGGGATTTTGCGCGGCGAAGTTTCCGGCAGCGATAACGTGCTGGTGGTCGGTCTGGGGCCGGTCGGCATGATGGCGATGATGCTGGCGAAAGGTCGCGGTGCAAAACGGATCATCGGCGTTGATATGCTGCCGGAACGTCTGGCGATGGCAAAACAGTTAGGGGTGATGGATCACGGCTATTTAGCAACCACCGAAGGTCTGCCGCAGATTATCGCCGAACTCACCCACGGTGGCGCGGATGTTGCGCTCGATTGTTCTGGTAATGCCGCAGGTCGCTTGCTGGCACTGCAATCCACCGCTGACTGGGGACGGGTGGTTTACATTGGTGAAACCGGAAAAGTGGAATTCGAGGTCAGCGCCGATCTGATGCACCATCAACGGCGGATTATCGGCTCCTGGGTGACCAGTCTGTTCCATATGGAAAAATGCGCCCACGATTTGACTGACTGGAAGCTGTGGCCGCGTAACGCCATTACCCATCGCTTCTCGCTGGAACAGGCAGGTGATGCCTATGCGCTGATGGCGAGCGGCAAATGCGGGAAAGTTGTGATTAACTTCCCGGATTAAGGAGTTAGCGGATGACCATCTATACCTTATCCCACGGGTCGCTAAAGCTGGACGTTTCTGACCAGGGCGGCGTAATCGAAGGCTTCTGGCGCGATACGACGCCGCTCTTACGTCCTGGTAAAAAAAGCGGTGTGGCAACCGATGCCTCATGTTTTCCGCTGGTGCCATTTGCAAACCGGGTGAGCGGCAACCGTTTTGTCTGGCAGGGGCGTGAGTATCAACTGCAACCGAATGTTGAGTGGGATGCGCACTATCTACACGGCGATGGCTGGCTGGGCGAGTGGCAATGTGTCTCGCACAGCGATGATAGTTTGTGTCTGGTGTATGAACATCGCAGCGGTGTCTATCACTATCGGGTAAGTCAGGCGTTTCATTTAACGGCGGATACGCTGACGGTGACGCTCTCTGTCACCAATCAAGGAGCAGAGACGCTGCCATTTGGTACCGGCTGGCATCCTTATTTTCCGTTGTCACCACAAACGCGGATTCAGGCGTAGGCGAGCGGTTACTGGCTGGAACGGGAGCAGTGGCTGGCGGGTGAGTTTTGCGAGCAGCTACCGCAGGAACTGGATTTTAACCAGCTCGCGCCGTTGCCGCGCCAGTGGGTGAACAATGGTTTTGCCGGATGGAATGGTCAGGCCCGCATCGAGCAGCCGCAGGAAGGTTATGCCATCATCATGGAAACGACGCCACCTGCACCGTGTTATTTCATCTTTGTTTCCGACCCTGCGTTTGATAAAGGATATGCGTTTGATTTCTTCTGTCTGGAACCGATGAGCCATGCGCCGGATGATCATCATCGCCCGGAAGGGGGTGATCTCATTGCGCTAGCACCAGGGGAATCAACAACTTCAGAGATGTCGTTGCGGGTAGAGTGGCTGTAATTTATTAAATGCCGGATAAGGCGTTCACGCCGCATCCGGCATCTTTCCTAACGCCGATCGAGAGAAATTGCCCCCGGCCCGGTAATTGCCAATAGCAAGAACGCGCCAGCGATACTGACATTCTTCCAGAAATTAATCATATTTGGCCCAACCGCATCGCCGGTCATATCCCAGTAATGGTGACCAATCACCGCCGTACCCAGCGTGTAGAAAATAAACAGCACTGCCAGCGGACGGGTGAAAAAGCCAAGCACGATTAATATCGCGGCGGGCACTTCCATAACTACCGCAATAATCGCTGCCAGCATCGGCATTGGCGCGCCCAACGAGGCCATATATTGGACCGTACCGTCAAAGCCCATCATTTTGGGAAAACCAAAAATAATGAAAATTAAGACCACGGCGATACGGGCAATTAATAACAAAACGGGGCGGGCAGCTCCAAAATCAAAATAACGTAGTGTGTTCATAACCAATCCCTTTGCAAGATAATGTGATTTAAACGTAATACACACTCTTGCACCTCGCCACGCCCCAGGCGTTGAGATATTCGCTAATTATCCTGGTTACAGTGATTTAAGCGCGATGTTCTCATCTATCAGCAGTTTCGCATCAAACGTTTTGCCGCTCTGGATCCATTTGCGAATTGGGCGAATCTCACGCCCCTGATTCAGCGTGACCGCACCGATAAGCACGCCGTTTTGCAGATTAAACCAAATCGCCTTCTGAGTTTCCGGGTTGCCACGACAAAGCCAGTCATCGCCACGCATATCGCCAATAAACTGTAAGTTATCACTGTACTGATCGCTCCAGAACCACGGCGGCGGCAGTAGCGGTAGCGGTAGCCCTAACATTGCGGCAGCGGCAATTTGCGCCTGGTTATTGGCGTTTTCCCAGCTTTCGCAGCGGTGTAGTGCACCATTATCAAGACGAGTGATTGCCACATCGCCACCGGCAAAGATCGCGGGATCGCAGGTGCGGCAAGCCTCATCAATGACAATGCCATTGGCAGTATCAAGGTTGGCCTCGCGAGCCAGTTGCTCGTTGGCGCTGATACCAATACCGTAAATCACCACATCAGCCTGAAGCGTTTCCCCACTTTGCAGCGTCACTTCTACTTTTTCACCATCGACCACATGTTCAATGGCATTATTGAGCAGAATGCGCACACCAGCCTGCTGGTGGCGCTGTAAAAGATAGCGTTGCACGGGCGGTGGTGCATTACGGCCCATGACGGTTGCCGCCAGTTCAATCACTGTCACCTTACATCTGCGCTGCGTGGCGCTGGCAGCCAGTTCCAGACCAATAGTTCCGGCACCGATAATCACGACTGACCGTTCGGGCTGCAGAACTTCTCGCAGTCTGGCGGCATCACCGGCATGGCGTAGGGTAAAGCAGCGTTCTCCCAGTGCATCAAGCAACGGCAGCGGTCGAGCTGCCGCGCCGGTTGCTATAAAAAGCTGATCCCAGTGCCAGCTTTCGCCGTTGGTTAACACTAACTCTCGTGTGTCGCGACCCAGCGTTTTGATGGTTACACCGGAATGCAGATGAACATTGTTTTCCTGCCACCAGTTAGCGGGTAACACCTGCTGTAACTGCGGGGAATCTTCCAGCAACATGGATTTCGAGAGTGGAGGTCGTTCATAAGGAAGATGTCGCTCATCGGAAAACAGATGCAGCTCACCGGTGAACCCTTGCTGGCGTAGCGAGGCCGCAGCCATTGCCGCCGCTTGCCCGCCACCGACAATAATGATCGTTTTTTCTTTCATCGTGCTTCCTTAAAGATCCAGCCCAGCCGCTACGTGGCGAATGCCGCGAATCGCTAAACCCGCATCAGCGTTGATCATCACACCGCTTAATGCGCGATTATTGCGCCGCGATGCCAACATCACATACGGCCCCGTAAAATCCGCCGGTTGCGGGAAAAATTGCAGCGGTAAAATGGCGGCAATTTTCTCCGGCGTCAGAGACTGCATTATCGAGGTTTCACTTTGCCCGAGCGCCTGTGGGCCGCGCAGGTCGCTGGCCATACCACACGGGCCGACGCCATTCACCCGCACTTTCGGTGCCAGTTCATAAGCCAGTTGGCGAATAAGTCCGGTTGCGGCATGTTTACTGGCGGTGTACAGCGGGCCACCGCCGCCAGGATACCAGGCGGCATTTGACAGTGTGAAAATCATGCTGCCTTCACTGGCGATTAACGCCGGAGCGCAGGCTTTTGCGCCCAGCAGGTAACCGAGAACATTGACGTTAAACAGCTCGTGGAAGCCGGTTTCGAGCGTCTCTGCGGGAGTATTAACCAGTGAGGCATTGTGATCCCAGATGCCTGCATTGCCGATAAAACAATCCAGCTTGCCGGAACGAGTCAGGATCTGATCGACCGCGCGTTGATAATCGGCATAACAGGTCACGTTACCTTCCACCGCCAGAATATGTTCGCCAAATCGCTGACGCAGACTGGCGACTTTTGCCGCCGACAGTTCCAGCGTGGCAACCTGCGCGCCTTCTTCGATAAATCGCTCGACCAGCGCCAGCCCTAATCCCGATCCGCCGCCGGTAATAAAAATGGACTCGTTATGCAGATCGCTCATGGCTGCGCCTCCGGTAAGTCGATGAAAATGTCACCACCTTCAACGTGTACTGGATAAGTGGTGAGCGGATCGGTGGCGGGCAGGCATAACGCTTTCCCCGTTTTCAGGCAAAAACTGGCGGCGTGTAGCGGGCACTCCACCGTGGCGTCATCTTCCAGATACCCTTCTGACATTGACGCATTACCATGGCTGCAACGATCGTTAATGGCATAAAACTCGCCGCCAACGTTGAACAGGGCGATGACGGGCGAGGTATCGATCCGGAGAGCCTCACCCTCCGGCACATCCGCAACGGGACACGCATAAATTCGATTCATCAGAACAGTACACTCAGGTTATGGGAAGTGATTACCGCTTGATCCAGGACGATATCCCGTTCCAGCAAGCGCCAGTTGTCATCTTCCAGACGGCGAACTTTGTCGAAACGCGTTCCAACATAGAATGTTTCATCGCGCTCTTTTTGTGCCCGATAAAGCAGATAATTTACCCGCACAGCAAATACGTTTGGGATGTCGGTTTCGCTTATCTGGCAGTTGCTGATTAAGTGACGGGTGCGTGACGGCGGCTCTTCTGCCCAGGCCATGCCCGTTTCCAGACGGGCGATTCGCCGCTCCAGCTGGTCTTTGGTGTCATTAAAAATCCAGGTTGTCGGTGGCTGGACGCCTTTGCGGCGGTCGCGTGTTTGCGCGTTAACTGTGGTGCGCATGGTGTAACGAATCTCTTCGTCGAGCTGCGCCAGCCAGTCACGAAATTTCCAGTCGTCCAGTAAGCTGGCTTCGTGAAAGAGAAACTGGCTAATGCGGTGATGTAACTCTAGTGAAACTTGCGCACTCATTTCATCACCTCCTGCTGGTAAGCGGCGGTTTTATCGAGCACTTCCTGCCAGCTTTCGCTACTCAGAAGATCGGCCCAGCGTTGGTACATTCCACGAGCGGCAGTTTCTGAAAAGATATAGTTAGTAATGCCAGGAATGCCGTCGTCGCGGCGCTTTTCCTGACCAAGCCCCATTTCCAGACACAGTTTGCTGTTGCGGGCGCGGTGGCCTTTAAGCAATTTCTGGATTTCACACCAGTTCTCCGAGTCATCCTGCTCGAGAAAACCAGCAGGACCAAAAGCACGAGTGGCGCTGTTTTCAAAAGCGGCTTTAACTTCATCGGAGGCGGCTTTGTCAGTAATACAGAACGCCCACACTTCAACTTGATCAGGGCCGCGCGGATGCCAGACGCGGAGCGTGGCAGTGCCGTTGAGCCATGAAAGCGTGGGGAAAATATTGTTATGACCCGCCAGGCGCAGGGCGCGAACTTCACCTAAACGTTGTTCTGCTTCGGCATAGGTTTCGCGGTAATAGCTTGAAACTGCGCCATCGACCCAGACATTAGCATCCGGTTTTTCAGTAAAGAAGAAACCGCTACCGTGACCGTCCTGACCAAATTGCAGCGCATCTTTGGCGGTTTCCCACACCGGGCGGGCGGTTTGTCCATCACCGAGGCGCTTATCGCTGCCATCATCTTTCGCCCCTAATACCTGAACGGCAGAAGCATGGCTGAACAGAGCATGATACTGGTCACTGGCGAACTGCTCTGCCGGGAATTTCCAGTTACAGTTGATCACCCACTTTTGTACGCCGCCGACAATTTCGGTGCCGCCTTCGCGACGATCCAGCATGCCATCCAGATACCAGGCAATGTCACCCAGGTAATCACGCAGGCCCGGTGCGCTGGTATCCCAGTTGCCAAAAATCAGCCCTTTATAACTCTCCACACAAGGAACTTCGTTTAGTCCCCAGTGGGATTTACACAACCCTTGTGGGTAGGCGCGAGGTTCCAGCGGTACATCGATCAACTCGCCGTTAATGCCATAAGACCAGCCGTGATACGGGCAGGTAAAGGCGCGAGTGTTGCCGCAATCTGCATAACTCACACGCATGGCCCGGTGGCGGCATTGGTTGAGAAACGCCTTGATGCTGCCGTCTTTCTGACGCACTACGACAACCGCATCTTCTCCCATGTAGGTGTTAAAGAAATCACCGGGTTTTGGGAGCTGGCTTTCGTGGGCGAGAAATAGCCAGCAACGACCGAAAATACGCTCAAGCTCCAGTTGGTAAATATCCGGGTCGGTATAAATACGCGGAGTGACCCGACCATTTTGGGTGTCAATCAGTTGGTAAATGTTCAAATCTGAGGGTGTGGTCATATTTTTTAATCCTGAAAGATAAGATGTATTGACCTTCTATTTTTGTGCCATAAGGATGTTGCTGGTTGGTTGCTAATATGTGAAATAGTTAATTTCTACCAGCTGAGACGTTTTTTCGATAACAAGGGGAAGGTGATGGAACTACGGCATTTACGCTATTTCGTCGCAGTGGCGCAGGCACTGAACTTTACCCGTGCGGCGGAAAAACTGCATACCTCACAGCCTTCGTTAAGCAGCCAGATCCGCGATCTTGAAAACTGTGTCGGTGTTCCGTTACTGGTGAGGGATAAGCGCAAAGTCGCGTTGACGGCGGCGGGAGAATGTTTTCTCCAGGACGCGCTGGCAATCCTCGAACAAGCGGAAAATGCCAAATTACGGGCGCGGAAAATTGTTCAGGAAGACAGACAATTAACCATTGGCTTTGTGCCATCGGCGGAAGTGAATTTACTGCCAAAAGTATTACCGATGTTTCGTCTCAGACAGCCAGACACCTTGATTGAGCTGGTGAGTTTAATCACCACGCAACAGGAGGAAAAAATTCGCCGTGGTGAACTCGACGTCGGCTTAATGCGCTATCCTGTTTATAGCCCGGAGATTGATTATCTGGAGCTTTTTGACGAACCATTAGTGGTTGTGTTACCGGTTGATCACCCTTTAGCACATGAAAAAGAGATCACCGCCGCGCAACTGGATGGCGTGAATTTCGTCAGTACCGATCCGGCGTATTCCGGTTCGCTTGCGCCGATCGTTAAAGCGTGGTTTGCGCAAGAAAACAGCCAGCCAAATATCGTCCAGGTGGCAACGAATATTCTGGTGACCATGAATCTGGTGGGCATGGGGCTGGGCGTCACTTTGATACCCGGTTATATGAATAATTTTAATACCGGACAGGTTGTTTTTCGTCCCATTGCCGGAAATGTGCCTTCCATTGCTTTACTGATGGCGTGGAAGAAAGGGGAGATGAAGCCGGCATTACGCGATTTCATCGCCATTGTGCAGGAACGTTTGGCAAGCGTAACGGCATAATTACGCATTATTTTTGCAACATGCGTCGCGGATCGCAGTTTTTTAGTGCTTGTGAACTGGCGTTACAGACATCGGGAAGCAGGCTCGAATATTCTTATTTTTCAACTTGCACCAACATTCGATTAACCCCAGACTAACGCCTCCTGACGGGAGGGACTCATGGTTTTGCAATCCACGCGCTGGTTGGCGCTCGGCTATTTCACATACTTTTTTAGTTACGGCATTTTTCTACCTTTCTGGAGCGTCTGGCTTAAAGGGATTGGTTTAACGCCAGAAACCATCGGCCTGTTATTGGGGGCAGGTCTGGTTGCCCGTTTTCTCGGGAGTTTGCTCATCGCGCCCCGCGTCAGCGATCCTTCTCGCCTGATTTCCGCCTTGCGCGTGCTGGCAATGATGACACTTCTCTTTGCTGTCGCCTTCTGGGCGGGGGCGCACGTAGCGTGGCTGATGCTGGTGATGATTGGCTTTAACCTCTTTTTCTCACCGCTGGTACCGTTGACCGATGCACTGGCGAATACGTGGCAAAAGCAGTTCCCGCTTGATTACGGCAAAGTGCGACTGTGGGGCTCGGTGGCGTTTGTCATTGGCTCGGCGCTGACGGGCAAACTGGTCACTATGTTTGATTATCAGGTGATCCTCGCGCTGTTAACATTGGGCGTGGCATCCATGCTGCTCGGCTTTCTCATCCGTCCGACGATTCAGCCACAAGGGGCAAGCCGCCAGCAGGAGAGCACCGGTTGGTCAGCGTGGTTGGCGCTGGTTCTCCAGAACTGGCGCTTTCTGGCCTGCGTTTGTTTATTGCAGGGGGCACATGCGGCCTATTACGGTTTTAGCGCCATTTACTGGCAGGCAGCTGGCTACTCGGCCTCGGCGGTGGGGTATTTGTGGTCGCTGGGCGTGGTGGCGGAAGTCATTATCTTTGCACTGAGTAATAAACTTTTCTGCCGTTGTAGTGCACGCGATATGCTGTTGATCTCGGCGATTTGCGGCGTAGTGCGCTGGGGCATTATGGGAGCAACTACGGCGTTGCCGTGGTTGATAGTGGTGCAAATTCTGCATTGCGGCACCTTCACGGTCTGCCACCTGGCCGCCATGCGCTATATTGCCGCTCGCCAGGGTAGCGAAGTCATCCGTTTACAGGCGGTTTACTCTGCCGTCGCGATGGGCGGCAGTATCGCTATCATGACCGTTTTCGCCGGTTTCCTGTATCAATATCTGGGCCACGGCGTGTTCTGGGTGATGGCGCTGGTGGCGCTTCCGGCAATGTTTTTGCGCCCGAAAGTTGTTCCCTCATGCTGATTCGAGCATTTTGCGGATCTGCTCCTGTTGATGTGTTGTCAGCGTCAGGTCCGTATAGATCAGCGGTGGTGAAAAGAGCGGTAACGGCATGGTATAAGGAGCAATAATCAGTGCTGCGCCACGCGGAGCGCCTGTCTGCAAAAATGCCTTTACCGACATATGTTTAATGTTGAGCGGCAGTAACGTTAGTTCGCGTAACTGCTGCTCAATCTGCGCTTCTCGCTCGCTATCATTCCCGGTCAGTAGAATAATCTGTTTTTCATGCAGATCGTTTTCCTGCATTAGCCAGGCACCGAAAATCACCGCGACCAGACCACTTTCCTCATCAGAAAGATGGACGCCGTATTCACTTTCAAATCCGGCCAGCGCCGCGCGGGTGGTGCGTACCAGGCGTGGATACAGTCTGGCGAACTCTTCCGGCAGGGTATTATCAATACCGATAGCAAACAAACTGCGATTTAACGCCTGGGCGAGGTGGGTATAAAGCTGATCACATAACCCCTGTTCATCATAAAAACGAACATTTCCCAGCTCACGAAAATGGTTTACCAGACGTTTGATAGACTGACGCAATTGTCTGTCCCGCTGATGCGCATCCCGCAATGGATCGGGAACCCGCAACATGGAAAAAAGTAGTGCCATAAACAGTGGTTCATCAGGTGGTACAGGCTGGAGCGCCCGACGCTGCCAGTGGCGTCCAATTTCCTGCGCTACCTGAAATTCAAGGCAGGATTCCGCCCAGCGACGTTGGAGCGGATTAAACTGAGGCGTAATTCCAGCGTGGTGCTGCAGCAAACAATATTGCAGATACAGACACAGGAAATGAATATCGCGCGATTCAAAGCGTTTTTGCAGCCGTCGGGAGCAGAGATTCACTAACGCTTGTAGATTGGTATCGTCGTAAAAGTTACGCGCAATTCCGCGCCGCTTCAGTTCACTCTTCAGGGCGGGGGTGAATTGGCTGGTAATAAATGACGGACACAGACGGAAACCACGTCGTAGCCAGTGAAATAAACACAAACGTTGGTTAAGCACTGTACCTTCAACCCGGTAGCTACCGTCATAACCAGTCGTCAGTGTGAGTTGATGATAGCGCAGGATCTCCCGTTCTGTTTCGCTGATATCAAGACTGGCAATATCATCATCCACACCATTAAGCTCGCTGAAGGTTGCCATGGTGGCGGTCAACCCCGGCTGAAAGAGCGTCAGCAAGATCTGGCAGCGGCGCTGGGGAGCCGAAAGGACAGATGGTGGAGCAAGCGTAGGCATCATCTGTAGATCTCCCATAAGCATAATTGATAAGAATAGCTAAAGTTTGCTCAGGGAAATGGCGAAGGGAATGCTAATCATCAGAAATGTTGGCAAGCGTCACAGAATTTTTCTCATCTTAAATTGTTCTGACCAGTGGATTAGCATGTCTTAAGGTGGTTTTGTGAATGATTATCGTGCTAGCGATCATGGGTTAGTTCTGCGGATTCAACGCGCTAAGGATAAAGTCCACCATCTGTTCGCGATAAACATCGCCGTGACGATCGGAAAAAGCATCAATGTGTTCGCCATCCGGGATTAGGATCAACCGTTTTGGCTCTTTTGCCAGGCTATACAACTTTTCGCTGTGCTGCCATGGGATAACGTGATCGGCTTTACCGTGAATGAGTAAAAGCGGGATCGGGCTGACGCTGGCGATGTAATTTTCGCCGCTGTAACTCTCATCAAGTAAGTAGCCACTGCCGGGGATCATCTGGTTGGCGATGGTTGCATAAGAGGCAAATGTGGAGTCGAGGATCACCGCACGTATGCCTTCACGATCACCCTGACCAATAACAGCAAGAATATTCGCCCCGCCAATACTCTGCCCGAACAGCACCAGCCGTTGTGGGTTTACATCACTGCGATGGCGCACCACATTGATGGCGCTTTGCGTATCGTCCAGCAATCCGGCCTGGGACGGCGTGCCTTTTGATTTACCAAACCCGCGATAATCAAACATAAAAACGTTGAAATTACGCTCGGGTAACCAACTGACCAGCGGCCAGTGGGCGGACATATTTCCGGCATTGCCGTGAGCATGAATGATGGTTGCGATGGCGTTGTCAGCAGGGCCCGTCGAAGAAGGGATAAACCAGCCTTGCAGACGAGTACCGTCCTTAGCCGTAAATTCGACGGATTCCGCCGACCAGGGGTCGGGACCGTAAATTTTATCGTCAGGATAATAGAAGAAGTTGATAGCAACGCGCGGCACTAAATAAACGCAGAAGGCAACAACAAAGAGAATAAACAGAATTTTGGGAACGCGTTTGTTCACTGGCAGTGCCATAACCTTTCCTTGCGACTTCTTTATCATCCATTAATCGGGGAAAGATGGTGGGAGAGTGACGAAAGAAAGTAAAGCGGTGAGGAAGTATTTCGGAATAGCGCCTGAAAGGCGAGGGCGGGTGAGTGATATCACCCGCCTGAGTCATTAACGCTTCAGAGCGTCGCTTAACTCGTCACGCATGTTCGCCAGCATGGCTTTAACAACACGCGGGTTACCAGCAACGATGTTACCGGTCAGCATATAGTTATGACCACCGGTGAAGTCGCTGACGATGCCGCCCGCTTCACGAACCAGCAGCTCGCCTGCAGCGAAGTCCCACGGGCGCAGACCGATTTCAAAGAAACCGTCAACACGACCCGCAGCGACGTAAGCCAGATCCAGCGCCGCAGAACCGGTACGACGGAAGTCTGCACATTCGTTGAACAGTTTGCCGACGATGTTGATGTAGGTAGTGGCGTACTGTTTTGCTTTGAACGGGAAGCCGGTCGCCAGAATAGTACCGTCGAGATCGCGAGCGGTGCTGCCGCGCAGACGGTAGCCGTTCAGCTGTGCGCCCTGACCCCGAGTGGCGGTGAACAGTTCGTTACGCATAGGATCGTATACCACAGCAACTTCGGTGCGGCCTTTGATACGAACGGCGATAGATACCGCGAAGTGCGGCAGACGTTTGATAAAGTTGGTAGTGCCATCCAGTGGATCGATAACCCATTGAACATCCTGATCGGTACCTTCAAGTTCACCGCTTTCTTCGGTGATGATGGTGTGCTGTGGGTAAGATTTACGAATCGTGTCGATAATCACCGCTTCGGCAGCTTTATCTACGTTGGTCACGAAATCGTTACTGCCTTTCTGGCTCGCTTCTACAGCGTCCGGGGTTTCATAGTTTTTGGCAATTAAATTACCCGCCTTGCGCGCTGCGCGCACGGCGATGTTCAGCATCGGATGCATCGGTCTCTCTCACTGGATGTTAAAGAACGGGAAAACGGCGCAGAGTATAGCAGCGAGATCGGCATCTGTCTTCGTTTTATGATAAGATGCGTGAATAATCTTTAGATGAAGAAAGACAATGCTGCAAAATATTCGAATTGTGCTGGTGGAGACGTCACACACCGGCAATATGGGTTCTGTTGCCCGTGCCATGAAAACAATGGGATTAACCAATCTGTGGCTGGTTAATCCACTGGTGAAACCCGACTCCCAGGCGATTGCCCTGGCGGCGGGGGCCAGCGATGTGATTGGTAATGCTCACATCGTCGATACGCTCGACGAAGCGTTAGCCGGTTGTAGCCTGGTGGTGGGCACCAGCGCACGCTCCCGCACGCTGCCGTGGCCGATGCTCGACCCGCGCGAATGCGGTCTGAAAAGCGTCGCTGAAGCGGCAAATACCCCGGTGGCGCTGGTGTTTGGTCGCGAACGTGTCGGCCTGACCAATGAAGAGTTGCAGAAGTGTCATTATCATGTCGCGATTGCCGCTAACCCTGAATACAGCTCGCTGAACCTGGCGATGGCGGTTCAGGTTATTGCCTATGAAGTGCGTATGGCCTGGCTGGCAACTCAGGAAAATGGCGAGCAGGTCGAGCATGAAGAGACGCCGTATCCGCTGGTCGATGATCTGGAGCGTTTTTATGGTCATCTGGAACAAACGCTGTTGGCAACCGGTTTTATCCGTGAAAACCATCCGGGGCAGGTGATGAATAAATTGCGCCGTCTGTTTACCCGTGCGCGCCCGGAAAGCCAGGAATTGAATATCCTGCGCGGGATTCTGGCTTCTATAGAGCAGCAGAATAAAGGTAATAAGGCCGAATAACAGTGGTTGCCTGATGCGACGCGTAACGCGTCTTATCAGGCCTACAGTGCACAGAGTCCCAGGGCGGATATGGCGTTCACGCCGCATCCGACAACAGGTACAAACACCACGATAAAAAAATGGCACTGAAGGTTAAATACCCGACTAAATCAGTCAAGTAAATAGTTGACCAATTTACTCGGGAATGTCAGACTTGACCCTGCTATGCAATACCCCCACTTTTACAATAAAAAACCCCGGGCAGGGGCGAGTTTGAGGTGAAGTAAGACATGAGACTGACATCTAAAGGGCGCTATGCCGTGACCGCAATGCTTGACGTTGCGCTCAACTCTGAAGCGGGCCCGGTACCGTTGGCTGATATTTCCGAACGTCAGGGAATTTCCCTTTCTTATCTGGAACAACTGTTTTCCCGTCTGCGTAAAAATGGTCTGGTTTCCAGCGTACGTGGACCAGGCGGTGGTTATCTGTTAGGCAAAGATGCCAGCAGCATCGCCGTTGGCGAAGTGATTAGCGCCGTTGACGAATCTGTAGATGCCACCCGTTGTCAGGGTAAAGGCGGCTGCCAGGGCGGCGATAAATGCCTGACCCACGCGCTGTGGCGTGATTTGAGCGACCGTCTCACCGGTTTTCTCAACAACATTACTTTAGGCGAACTGGTTAATAACCAGGAAGTGCTGGATGTGTCTGGTCGTCAGCATACTCACGACGCGCCACGCACCCGCATACAAGACGCGATCGACGTTAAGTTACGCGCTTAATTTAACCGTCCTGTTTCGTGTTGCATCTGCGTTGACTGCACATACTCACTCCGGTCACTTACTTATGTAAGCTCCCGGAGATTCGTAAGTTTGTCAACTTGCTGAAACCCGAAACAGTTAGGTTAAAGATAACAAGATATTAGAATCAGGCCGGGGCGTATCGCGCTCCGTAAACACGGTCGTACATCCAGCCGGTAGCCTGGTTCCTTGCATTGAGTGATGTACGGAGTTTATAGAGCAATGAAATTACCGATTTATCTCGACTACTCCGCAACCACGCCGGTGGACCCGCGTGTTGCCGAGAAAATGATGCAGTTTATGACGATGGACGGAACCTTTGGTAACCCGGCCTCCCGTTCTCACCGTTTCGGCTGGCAGGCTGAAGAAGCGGTAGATATCGCCCGTAATCAGATTGCCGATCTGGTCGGCGCTGATCCGCGTGAAATCGTCTTTACCTCTGGTGCAACCGAATCTGACAACCTGGCGATCAAAGGTGCAGCCAACTTTTATCAGAAAAAAGGCAAGCACATCATCACCAGCAAAACCGAACACAAAGCGGTACTGGATACCTGCCGTCAGCTGGAGCGCGAAGGTTTCGAAGTCACCTACCTGGCACCGCAGCGTAACGGTATTATCGACCTGAAAGAACTCGAAGCGGCGATGCGTGATGACACCATCCTCGTTTCTATCATGCACGTGAATAACGAAATCGGCGTGGTGCAGGATATCGCGGCTATCGGCGAAATGTGCCGTGCTCGTGGCATTATCTATCACGTTGATGCAACCCAGAGCGTGGGCAAACTGCCTATCGATCTGAGCCAGTTGAAAGTTGACCTGATGTCTTTCTCCGGTCACAAAATCTATGGCCCGAAAGGTATTGGTGCGCTGTATGTGCGTCGTAAACCGCGCGTACGCATCGAAGCGCAAATGCACGGCGGCGGTCACGAACGCGGTATGCGTTCCGGCACTCTGCCTGTTCACCAGATCGTCGGAATGGGCGAAGCCTATCGCATCGCAAAAGAAGAGATGGCGACCGAGATGGAGCGTCTGCGCGGACTGCGTAACCGTCTGTGGAACGGCATCAAAGATATCGAAGAAGTTTACCTGAACGGTGACCTGGAACACGGTGCGCCGAACATTCTCAACGTCAGCTTCAACTACGTTGAAGGTGAGTCGCTGATTATGGCGCTGAAAGACCTCGCGGTTTCTTCCGGTTCCGCCTGTACGTCAGCAAGCCTCGAACCGTCCTACGTGCTGCGCGCGCTGGGGCTGAACGACGAGCTGGCACATAGCTCTATCCGTTTCTCTTTAGGTCGTTTTACTACTGAAGAAGAGATCGACTACACCATCGAGTTAGTTCGTAAATCCATCGGTCGTCTGCGTGACCTTTCTCCGCTGTGGGAAATGTACAAGCAGGGCGTGGATCTGAACAGCATCGAATGGGCTCATCATTAATCGGTATCGGAATCAGGAGAATTTATAATGGCTTACAGCGAAAAAGTTATCGACCATTACGAGAATCCGCGTAACGTGGGTTCCTTTGACAACAACGACGAGAACGTCGGCAGCGGCATGGTGGGTGCACCGGCCTGTGGCGACGTGATGAAGTTGCAGATTAAAGTCAACGATGAAGGTATCATTGAAGACGCGCGTTTTAAAACTTACGGCTGCGGTTCTGCTATCGCTTCCAGCTCCCTGGTCACCGAATGGGTGAAAGGGAAGTCTCTCGACGAAGCGCAGGCGATCAAAAATACCGATATTGCTGAAGAACTTGAACTGCCGCCGGTGAAAATTCACTGTTCTATTCTGGCAGAAGACGCGATCAAAGCCGCCATTGCGGACTATAAAAGCAAACGTGAAGCAAAATAAGAGTTGAGGTTTGGTTATGTCGATTACACTGAGCGACAGTGCAGCAGCGCGAGTAAATACCTTTCTGGCTAACCGCGGCAAAGGGTTTGGCCTGCGTCTGGGCGTGAGAACCTCCGGATGTTCAGGTATGGCTTATGTACTGGAATTTGTTGACGAACCGACGCCGGAAGACATCGTGTTTGAAGACAAAGGCGTGAAAGTCGTGGTCGATGGCAAAAGCCTGCAATTTCTGGACGGTACGCAGCTGGACTTCGTAAAAGAAGGCCTGAACGAAGGGTTTAAATTCACCAACCCGAACGTCAAAGATGAGTGTGGTTGCGGCGAAAGCTTCCACGTTTGATGCGCATACCGATAACCCCACCGTGGTCGCCTGCGCGTGGGGTTTGTTTTACCTGATTCGCCGTTATCGCGGCGGATCGCAGCCCTGAGAATGTTATGGATTACTTCACCCTCTTTGGCTTGCCTGCCCGTTATCAACTCGATACCCAGGCGCTGAGCCTGCGTTTTCAGGATCTACAACGTCAGTATCATCCTGATAAATTCGCCAGCGGAAGCCAGGCGGAACAACTCGCCGCCGTACAGCAATCTGCAACCATTAACCAGGCCTGGCAAACGCTGCGTCATCCGTTAATGCGCGCGGAATATTTGCTTTCTTTACACGGTTTTGATCTCGCCAGCGAGCAGCATACTGTGCGCGACACCGCGTTCCTGATGGAACAGTTGGAGCTGCGCGAAGAGCTGGACGAGATCGAACAGGCGAAAGATGAAGCGCGGCTGGAAAGCTTTATCAAACGTGTGAAAAAGATGTTTGATACCCGCCATCAGTTGATGGTTGAACAGTTAGACAACGAGGCGTGGGACGCGGCGGCGGATACCGTGCGTAAGCTGCGTTTTCTCGATAAACTGCGGAGCAGTGCCGAACAACTCGAAGAAAAACTGCTCGATTTTTAATTTCTGGAAGCTAAACATGGCCTTATTACAAATTAGTGAACCTGGTTTGAGTGCTGCGCCGCATCAGCGTCGTCTGGCGGCTGGTATTGACCTGGGCACAACCAACTCGCTGGTGGCGACAGTGCGCAGCGGTCAGGCCGAAACGTTAGCCGACCATGAAGGCCGTCACCTGCTGCCATCTGTTGTTCACTATCAACAGCAAGGGCATTCGGTGGGTTATGACGCGCGTACTAACGCAGCGCTTGACACCGCCAACACCATTAGTTCTGTTAAACGCCTGATGGGGCGCTCGCTGGCTGATATCCAGCAACGCTATCCGCATCTGCCTTATCAATTCCAGGCCAGCGAAAACGGCCTGCCGATGATTGAAACGGCGGCGGGGCTACTGAACCCGGTGCGCGTTTCTGCGGACATCCTCAAAGCACTGGCGGCGCGGGCAACTGAAGCCCTGGCAGGCGAGCTGGATGGTGTAGTTATCACCGTTCCGGCGTACTTTGACGATGCCCAGCGTCAGGGCACCAAAGACGCGGCGCGTCTGGCGGGCCTTCACGTCCTGCGCTTACTTAACGAACCGACCGCTGCGGCTATCGCCTACGGGCTGGATTCCGGTCAGGAAGGCGTGATCGCTGTTTATGACCTCGGTGGCGGGACGTTTGATATTTCCATTCTGCGCTTAAGTCGCGGCGTGTTTGAAGTGCTGGCAACCGGCGGTGATTCCGCGCTCGGCGGCGATGATTTCGACCATCTACTGGCGGATTACATTCGCGAGCAGGCGGACATTCCTGATCGTAGCGATAACCGCGTTCAGCGTGAACTGCTGGATGCCGCCATTGCAGCCAAAATCACGCTGAGCGATGCGGACTCCGTGACCGTTAACGTTGCGGGCTGGCAGGGCGAAATCAGCCGTGAACAATTCAATGAACTGATCGCGCCACTGGTAAAACGAACCTTACTGGCTTGTCGTCGTGCGCTGAAAGACGCGGGCGTAGAAGCTGATGAAGTGCTGGAAGTGGTGATGGTTGGCGGTTCTACTCGCGTGCCGCTGGTGCGTGAACGGGTAGGCGAATTTTTCGGTCGTCCACCGCTGACTTCCATCGACCCGGATAAAGTCGTCGCTATTGGCGCGGCGATTCAGGCGGATATTCTGGTGGGTAACAAGCCGGACAGCGAAATGCTGCTGCTTGATGTGATCCCGCTGTCGCTGGGCCTCGAAACGATGGGCGGCCTGGTGGAGAAAGTGATCCCGCGTAATACCACGATTCCGGTGGCCCGCGCCCAGGATTTCACCACCTTTAAAGATGGTCAGACGGCGATGTCTATCCATGTGATGCAGGGTGAGCGCGAACTGGTGCAGGACTGCCGCTCACTGGCGCGTTTTGCGCTGCGTGGTATTCCGGCGCTACCGGCTGGCGGCGCGCATATTCGCGTGACGTTCCAGGTCGATGCCGACGGTCTTTTGAGCGTGACGGCGATGGAGAAATCCACCGGCGTTGAGGCGTCTATTCAGGTCAAACCTTCTTACGGTCTGACTGACAGCGAAATCGCTTCGATGATCAAAGACTCAATGAGCTATGCCGAGCAGGACGTAAAAGCCCGAATGCTGGCAGAACAAAAAGTAGAAGCGGCGCGTGTGCTGGAAAGTCTGCACGGCGCGCTGGCTGCTGATGCCGCGCTGTTAAGCGCCGCAGAACGTCAGGTCATTGACGATGCTGCCGCTCACCTGAGTGAAGTGGCGCAGGGCGATGATGTTGACGCCATCGAACAAGCGATTAAAAACGTAGACAAACAAACCCAGGATTTCGCCGCTCGCCGCATGGACCAGTCGGTTCGTCGTGCGCTGAAAGGCCATTCCGTGGACGAGGTTTAATATGCCAAAGATTGTTATTTTGCCTCATCAGGATCTCTGCCCTGATGGCGCTGTTCTGGAAGCTAATAGCGGTGAAACCATTCTCGACGCAGCTCTGCGTAACGGTATCGAGATTGAACACGCCTGTGAAAAATCCTGTGCTTGTACCACCTGCCACTGCATCGTTCGTGAAGGTTTTGACTCACTGCCGGAAAGCTCAGAGCAGGAAGACGACATGCTGGACAAAGCCTGGGGACTGGAGCCGGAAAGCCGTTTAAGCTGCCAGGCGCGCGTCACCGACGAAGATTTAGTGGTCGAAATCCCGCGTTACACTATCAACCATGCGCGTGAGCATTAACAGAGGTTAGTATGGGACTTAAGTGGACCGATAGCCGCGAAATTGGCGAAGCACTGTACGATGCGTATCCCGATCTTGATCCGAAAACGGTTCGATTCACCGATATGCATCAGTGGATTTGCGATCTGGAAGATTTCGACGACGACCCGCAGGCATCCAACGAGAAAATCCTCGAAGCGATTTTGTTAGTCTGGCTGGACGAGGCCGAATAATTTCCGCGTCATGCTTCACGCCGCAGGTGCGTTGGCTGCGCTCGTTCACCCCAGTCACATAGTTATCTATGCTCCTGGGGCTTCACTCACTTGCCGCCTTCCTGCAACGCGAATCATTTAGCGGAAAAATCCTGGGGCTGCCAACTGGCGGCCCTTTTACAAAGAAGGATAACTAAAATGACAGAAGCGATGAAGATTACCCTTTCTACCCAACCTGCCGACGCGCGCTGGGGAGAAAAAGCAACTTACAGCATTAATAATGACGGCATTACCCTGCATTTGAACGGGGCAGACGATCTAGGGCTGATCCAGCGTGCGGCGCGCAAGATTGACGGTCTGGGCATCAAGCATGTTCAGTTAAGCGGTGAAGGCTGGGATGCGGATCGCTGCTGGGCATTCTGGCAAGGTTACAAAGCCCCGAAAGGCACGCGTAAAGTGGAGTGGCCGGATCTGGACGATGCCCAGCGCCAGGAACTGGATAACCGCCTGATGATCATCGACTGGGTGCGTGACACCATCAACGCACCGGCAGAAGAATTGGGACCATCGCAACTGGCACAGCGTGCTGTTGATCTGATCAGCAACGTCGCGGGCGATCGTGTGACTTATCGGATCACCAAAGGCGAAGATCTGCGTGAGCAAGGTTATATGGGGCTGCACACCGTCGGACGCGGTTCAGAACGTTCTCCGGTATTGCTGGCGCTGGATTACAACCCAACTGGCGATAAAGAAGCGCCAGTGTACGCGTGCCTGGTAGGTAAAGGTATCACTTTTGACTCCGGCGGCTACAGCATCAAACAGACTGCGTTTATGGACTCGATGAAGTCGGACATGGGCGGCGCGGCAACGGTTACCGGGGCGCTGGCATTTGCCATTACGCGCGGACTGAACAAGCGCGTGAAGCTGTTCCTCTGCTGTGCGGATAACCTGATTAGCGGCAATGCGTTCAAGCTGGGCGATATCATCACCTATCGCAACGGTAAAAAAGTTGAAGTGATGAACACTGATGCCGAAGGGCGTCTGGTGCTTGCCGATGGTCTGATTGATGCCAGTGCGCAGAAACCGGAAATGATCATTGATGCGGCGACCCTCACCGGGGCGGCGAAAACTGCGCTGGGTAATGATTATCACGCGCTGTTCAGTTTTGACGATGCGCTTGCCGGTCGTTTGCTGGCGAGTGCCTCACAAGAGAACGAACCATTCTGGCGTCTGCCGCTGGCGGAATTCCACCGCAGCCAGCTGCCGTCTAACTTTGCCGAACTGAACAATACCGGAAGCGCGGCGTATCCGGCAGGCGCGAGCACGGCGGCGGGCTTCCTGTCGCACTTTGTTGAGAACTATCAGCAAGGCTGGCTGCATATCGACTGCTCGGCGACTTACCGTAAAGCGCCGGTTGAACAGTGGTCTGCGGGCGCTACGGGACTTGGTGTGCGCACGATAGCTAATCTGTTAACGGCGTAAACTAATATGCCGGATGCGGCGTAAACGCCTTATCCGGCCTACAAATTCTGCAAATTCAACAAATTGCGAATCCCTTGTAGGCCTGATAAGCGTAGCGCATCAGGCATTTGCGCCCCGAACGTTGAATGAATTGTGGTTCTTATGTCCGAAACAAAAAACGAACTTGAAGACCTGCTGGAAAAAGCAGCAACCGAACCGGCGCACCGCCCGGCCTTTTTCCGTACTCTACTGGAATCCACCGTCTGGGTGCCTGGTACGGCGGCGCAGGGCGAGGCTGTGGTTGAAGATAGCGCGCTTGATTTACAGCACTGGGAAAAAGAAGACGGCACCAGCGTTATTCCTTTTTTCACCTCGTTAGAAGCACTTCAACAGGCGGTTGAAGACGAACAGGCATTTGTCGTAATGCCCGTTCGCACATTGTTTGAGATGACCCTTGGCGAAACGCTCTTCCTTAATGCCAAACTGCCGACCAGTAAAGAATTTATGCCGCGTGAAATCAGTTTGTTGATTGGTGAAGAGGGAAATCCGCTGAGCAGCCAGGAAATCCTGGAAGGCGGTGAATCGCTGATATTATCGGAAGTCGCAGAGCCGCCAGCACAAATGATTGATTCACTCACCACCTTATTTAAAACTATTAAGCCGGTGAAGCGTGCTTTTATATGTTCAATTAAAGAGAACGAAGAGGCACAGCCTAATTTACTTATTGGCATTGAAGCCGATGGTGATGTCGAAGAAATTATTCAGGCGGCGGGAAGTGTAGCGACCGATACATTACCTGGCGATGAACCAATCGATATTTGTCAGGTGAAAAAAGGGGAAAAAGGAATTAGCCACTTTATTACCGAACATATTGCGCCATTCTATGAACGTCGTTGGGGTGGTTTTTTGCGTGACTTTAAACAGAACCGGATAATCTAAAATATGCCGCCCCAAAGGGCGGCATTCGGGCTTACCTGCTGTTCTGAAGGTTGTTAACCACCAGTAAATTGTTGCCGGAGAGACTCAGGTTATTATTTACCTCGGTTAACAGCGCACCAGAAACAATAAGTACGATACAAAAGCACCGTATCTTCATTGTGCGGTCCATGCGAAGACCGCATCACGACAGCACCACTGGCGATATTGCCGCGATAGCAAGCGCTGAGACGCGCTTGCTCTAACGGTCGCGGAACATCCTTTCCTTAAGCCAGCGCCCGCTTGCGAGACGGCGGAAAGGGCCGCAGTGGATAATACACTAACAGAACAATAATAACTCTCTTTTGCTTGACAAAAAGAGAGTTACTGGCGAGTATTGTCTCCGCTGAGACGCGCTTGCATTACTACGGTAATACAACCTGCTGGAAAGGCCGCGAACCGGACCAGCAACAAAAAACCGCCTGATTTTGGCGGTTTTTTGTTTTTTAAAGGAAAGTGAATTTACATGTTTAAGTAATATCTTTTACCGGTTAGAATTTTTAATTTTGAGCAGGATTTGTTTATATTTGTCTGAATTCGGACTAATAAGCCAGGTTATTTTATTACCGAACACGGCGGAAAGGGCCGGTGTCGATAATACGCTAAATAAACAATAATTACTCTCTTTTGCTTGACAAAAAGAGAGTTACTGGTGAGTATTGTTTTGCTGTGAAGCACCTGCGTTGCTCATGTAACACAAGTCAACCTGCTGGAAAGGCCGCGAACCAGACTAGCAATAAAAAACCGCCAAATTCGGCGGTTTTTTATTGCCTGTAAAATACTTATTTCACTGGCTCAACCGGTAAATCTGCCCGCGCGCCCCATTCACTCCATGCGCCGTCGTACAGTTTCACGTTTGGCACATCCAGCGTCGCGAGTGCTAACAAAACCACGGCTGCCGTTACACCAGAGCCGCAGCTGACGATAATTGGTTTGTCGTAGCTGACGCCGCGACCAAAAAATATCGCATCCAGTTCATCGGTCGTTTTTAGTTCGCCTTCGCGCACCAGTTCCGTCCACGGAACATTCAGTGCTCCGGGAATATGTCCGCGACGTAAACCTGGGCGAGGTTCATCAACTTCTGCGTGAAAACGTGCAGCCGGGCGGGCATCAATAATTTGCGCCGTATTTTCATGGCTTGCCAATAATACATCGGTTACTTTCACCACGGCTTCAGGATTAAACGCGGCGTTAAACTCTCCTTCCGGCAGCTCTACTGCACCTTCTTCTAACAACAGATCATCGCGCTGCCAGCCTGCAAGTCCACCCCCTAGAATCGACACTTTCTCTACACCAAAGGTGCGCAGCATCCACCATGCTCGTGGGGCTGAGAAAAGATTACCTTCGTCATAGACAATCAGGTGCTTATCCTGGTTAACGCCTAATTCACGCATCGCCACGGCGAACGTTTCCGGGCGCGGCAGCATGTGCGGAAGCGGGGAAGTGTGATCAGAAAGCGCTTCGATATCAAAAAACACTGCGCCGGGAATATGTCCATTCAGATACTCCTGAGCAACGTTACGATCCTCCTGTCCAGGCGACGCCATGCGGGCATCGATAATCTGAATTTCCGGGTCATCAATATGTTCGGCGAGCCAGTCGGCTCCTACAAACCATGTCGTGGACATAGGCATCTCCATTTTTGCCGGGGTTAGGCTAAATTGTCGGATGTTTAGTGAAAAGCGACAAGCAAAAGAGGCTGATTTGGCTGTCTGAGCCACAATTCTCACTAAAATTCGGATTGTATGGGCGTGATACTGAATTACATAACGTAAATTCTCACGCATAATAATTATTCGACGTTGCTAACGGGCCATTGTGGCAGGGATGAAAAATGAAAAAGTTACGCGTAGCCGCCTGCATGCTAATGCTGGCGCTGGCAGGGTGCGACAACAACGATAACGCGCCAACAGCGGTGAAAAAAGATGCGCCTTCTGAAGTTACTAAAGCGGCCTCTTCAGAAAACGCGAGTTCAGCAAAACTCTCCGCGCCAGAGCGACAAAAACTGGCACAACAGAGTGCCGGTAAGGCGCTGACATTGCTGGATCTCTCTGAAGTCCAACTTGATGGTGCAGCCACGCTGGTGCTGACGTTCTCCATCCCTCTCGACCCGGATCAGGATTTCTCACGCGTTATTCATGTCGTCGATAAAAAAAGCGGCAAAGTGGATGGTGCCTGGGAGCTATCAGATAATCTTAAAGAGCTGCGTTTACGCCACCTCGAACCGAAACGTGATTTGATCGTTACTATTGGCAAGGAGGTCAAAGCACTCAACAACGCAACCTTCAGTAAAGATTACGAAAAAACTATAACTACCCGCGACATCCAACCCAGCGTCGGTTTTGCCAGCCGTGGTTCGCTGCTGCCTGGCAAAGTCGTTGAAGGGCTGCCGGTAATGGCGCTCAACGTTAATAATGTCGATGTTAACTTCTTCCGCGTTAAGCCAGAATCTCTGCCAGCATTCATTAGCCAATGGGAATACCGCAATTCGCTGGCGAACTGGCAGTCAGACAAACTGCTGCAGATGGCGGATCTGGTCTACACCGGACGGTTTGATCTCAATCCTGCGCGTAACACCCGTGAAAAATTATTGCTGCCGCTGGGCGATATCAAACCGCTTCAGCAGGCGGGCGTGTATCTGGCTGTGATGAATCAGGCTGGACGTTACGATTACAGTAATCCCGCGACGCTGTTTACGTTAAGTGATATCGGCGTTTCAGCTCACCGTTATCACAATCGTCTGGATATCTTTACCCAAAGTCTGGAAAACGGCGCGGCCCAGCAAGGAATTGAAGTCTCTTTATTAAATGAGAAAGGGCAGACTCTGACTCAGGCAACCAGTGACGCTCAGGGGCATGTGCAGCTGGAAAATGATAAAAATGCGGCATTACTGCTGGCACGTAAAGACGGTCAGACAACGCTACTCGATTTAAAACTTCCGGCGCTGGACTTAGCAGAATTTAACATTGCTGGCGCGCCAGGCTATAGCAAACAGTTTTTCATGTTTGGCCCGCGCGATCTTTATCGCCCGGGTGAAACGGTCATCCTCAATGGTTTGCTGCGTGATGCAGACGGTAAAGCGTTGCCCGATCAACCCATCAAGTTAGACGTGATTAAACCCGACGGGCAGGTTCTCAGGAGCGTCGTTAGTCAGCCGGAGAATGGCCTCTACCACTTAACCTGGCCACTCGATAGCAATGCGGCAACCGGTATGTGGCATATCCGAGCCAACACTGGGGATAACCAATATCGGATGTGGGATTTCCACGTCGAAGATTTTATGCCGGAGCGCATGGCGTTGAATCTGACCGGCGAGAAAACGCCATTAACGCCAAAAGATGAAGTGAAATTCTCGGTGGTGGGGTACTACCTGTACGGTGCACCTGCTAATGGTAATACCTTGCAGGGACAGCTTTTCCTGCGGCCGCTGCGTGAAGCGGTTTCTGCATTGCCTGGTTTTGAATTCGGCGATATAGCTGCCGAAAACCTTTCCCGCACGCTGGATGAAGTTCAGTTGACGCTGGATGATAAAGGGCGCGGCGAAGTTTCTACAGAAAGCCAGTGGAAGGAAACGCATTCCCCATTGCAGGTTATTTTCCAGGGCAGTTTGCTGGAATCGGGCGGTCGCCCGGTGACGCGCCGCGCTGAGCAGGCTATCTGGCCTGCCGATGCATTGCCGGGGATCCGTCCGCAGTTCGCCTCGAAATCGGTTTACGATTATCGTACTGACAGCACGGTGAAACAGCCCATTGTTGATGAAGGCAGTAACGCCGCTTTTGACATCGTTTATAGCGATGCGCAAGGCGTGAAAAAAGCCGTGTCGGGCTTGCAGGTGCGCCTGATTCGCGAACGCCGCGATTACTACTGGAACTGGTCAGAAGATGAAGGCTGGCAGTCACAGTTTGATCAAAAAGATCTGATCGAAAATGAACAAACTCTGGATCTGAAAGCGGACGAAACCGGCAAGGTCAGTTTTCCGGTAGAGTGGGGCGCTTATCGTCTGGAAGTCAAAGCGCCGAATGAAGCGGTCAGTAGTGTTCGTTTCTGGGCTGGCTATAGCTGGCAGGACAACAGCGACGGTAGCGGCGCAGTGCGACCCGACCGTGTCACGCTGAAACTGGATAAAGCCAGTTATCGCCCTGGCGACACCATTAAGTTGCATATCGCCGCGCCAACGGCGGGTAAAGGTTATGCGATGGTCGAGTCCAGTGAAGGGCCGCTGTGGTGGCAAGAGATTGATGTTCGGGCTCAAGGGCTGGATCTGACGATTCCGGTCGATAAAACCTGGAATCGTCATGATCTGTATTTAAGTACGCTGGTGGTACGTCCTGGCGATAAATCTCGCTCCGCGACGCCAAAACGCGCGGTTGGTGTGTTGCATCTGCCGCTTGGCGATGAAAACCGTCGCCTCGATCTGGCGCTGGAAACACCAGCAAAAATGCGTCCCAATCAACCATTAACCGTGAAAATTAAAGCCAGCACTAAAAATGGCGAGAAGCCTAAACAGGTGAATGTGCTGGTGTCTGCCGTTGATAGTGGTGTGCTGAATATTACTGACTACGTCACGCCAGATCCGTGGCAGGCGTTCTTTGGTCAGAAACGCTATGGCGCAGACATTTACGATATTTACGGTCAGGTTATTGAAGGTCAGGGGCGTCTGGCAGCTCTGCGTTTCGGTGGCGATGGTGATGAGCTGAAACGTGGTGGTAAACCGCCGGTCAATCACGTCAATATTGTCGCGCAGCAGGCGCTGCCGGTAACGCTCAACGAACAGGGCGAAGGCTCGGTTACACTGCCGATTGGCGATTTTAACGGTGAATTGCGCGTCATGGCGCAAGCCTGGACGGCAGATGATTTCGGTAGCAACGAAAGCAAAGTGATAGTTGCCGCACCGGTGATTGCTGAACTGAACATGCCGCGCTTTATGGCGAGTGGCGATACCTCGCGTCTGACGCTGGATATCACTAATCTTACCGATAAACCGCAAAAACTGAACGTTGCCCTGACCGCCAGTGGTTTGCTTGAACTGGTCAGCGATTCACCCGCAGCCGTTGAATTAGCGCCAGGTGTGCGTACTACGCTGTTTATCCCGGTGCGAGCATTGCCGGGTTATGGCGATGGAGAAATTCAGGCCACCATTAGCGGGTTAGCGTTACCGGGTGAAACCGTTGCCGATCAGCATAAGCAGTGGAAAATCGGCGTCCGTCCGGCGTTCCCGGCACAAACGGTTAATTACGGTACGGCGTTACAGCCTGGTGAGACATGGGCGATTCCGGCGGATGGATTGCAAAACTTCTCGCCTGTTACGCTGGAAGGGCAATTGTTGTTGAGCGGCAAACCACCGCTGAACATTGCACGTTATATCAAAGAGTTAAAAGCGTATCCGTACGGCTGTCTTGAGCAAACCGCCAGCGGCCTGTTCCCGTCACTTTATACCAACGCAGCCCAACTGCAGGCGTTGGGCATCAAAGGCGACAGTGATGAGAAACGCCGTGCATCGGTCGATATCGGCATTTCCCGTTTGCTGCAAATGCAACGTGATAACGGCGGCTTTGCGCTGTGGGATAAAAACGGTGACGAAGAGTACTGGCTGACGGCTTACGTGCTGGATTTCCTGGTCCGCGCAGGCGAACAGGGTTACAGCGTGCCGACAGACGCCATTAACCGGGGTAATGAGCGTCTGCTGCGCTATTTACAAGATCCGGGCATGATGTCGATCCCGTACGCGGATAATCTCAAAGCCAGTAAATTCGCCGTACAGTCTTACGCTGCGCTGGTGCTGGCCCGTCAGCAAAAAGCACCACTGGGTGCGCTGCGTGAAATCTGGGAGCATCGTGCAGATGCCGCTTCTGGTTTACCGCTGCTGCAACTTGGCGTTGCGCTGAAAACCATGGGTGATGCGACGCGTGGTGAAGAATCGATTGCGCTGGCGCTGAAAACGCCGCGTAATGATGAGCTGAAATGGCTGGGTGATTACGGTAGCCCACTGCGCGACAACGCGTTAATGCTCTCCTTGCTGGAAGAAAATAAACTGCTACCCGATGAGCAGAACACTTTGCTGAACACGCTTTCGCAGCAGGCATTTGGTGAACGCTGGCTATCGACGCAGGAAAGTAACGCGTTGTTCCTGGCTGCCCGTACGATTCAGGATTTACCGGGTAAATGGCAGGCGCAAACCTCTTTCTCAGCTGAGCCGCTGACAGGCGAGAAAACGCTAAACAGCAATCTGAATAGCGATCAACTTGCCACCTTGCAGGTGAGAAACAGTGGCGATCAGCCGTTATGGCTGCGTGTGGATGCCAGCGGTTATCCGCAATCCGCACCTTTACCGGCGAACAATGTGCTGCAAATCGAGCGTCATATTCTTGGTACTGATGGTAAGAGCAAATCGCTGGACTCGTTACGTAGCGGCGATCTGGTGCTGGTCTGGTTGCAGGTAAAAGCCAGTAACAGCGTGCCGGATGCGTTAGTCGTGGATCTGCTGCCTGCGGGTCTGGAACTGGAAAACCAGAATCTGGCGAACGGTAGCGCCAGCCTGGAGCAAAGTGGTGGCGAAGTGCAGAACTTACTGAACCAGATGCAGCAGGCGAGTATTAAGCACATTGAGTTCCGTGACGATCGCTTTGTGGCGGCGGTTGCCGTTGATGAATACCAACCGGTAACGCTGGTGTATCTGGCGCGGGCGGTGACGCCGGGAACGTATCAGGTACCGCAACCGATGGTGGAATCAATGTATGTTCCCCAATGGCGGGCGACCGGCGCGGCTGAAGATTTGCTGATTGTCAGACCGTAAATGCCTCGCTTGTTAACCAAACGCGGCTGCTGGATAACGCTGGCAGCTGCGCCATTTCTCCTTTTTCTTGCAGCGTGGGGAGCAGATAAACTCTGGCCTCTACCGCTGCATGAAGTCAATCCCGCACGAGTGGTCGTGGCGCAGGATGGTACGCCGCTCTGGCGCTTCGCCGATGCTGACGGCATCTGGCGTTATCCTGTAACAATCGAAGATGTTTCTCCTCGTTACCTTGAAGCGCTGATCAATTATGAAGATCGCTGGTTCTGGAAGCATCCTGGGGTGAATCCATTCTCGGTGGCGCGCGCAGCATGGCAAGATTTCACTTCGGGACGGGTTATTTCCGGTGGCAGCACGCTCACTATGCAGGTTGCTCGTCTGCTTGATCCTCACCCCAAAACATTTGGCGGCAAAATTCGCCAGCTCTGGCGCGCGTTGCAACTGGAGTGGCATTTGTCTAAGCGTGAAATTCTGACCTTGTATCTTAACCGCGCTCCGTTTGGCGGTACGTTGCAGGGGATCGGTGCGGCAAGTTGGGCTTATCTCGGAAAGTCGCCTGCGAATTTAAGCTATTCCGAGGCGGCAATGCTGGCGGTTTTGCCGCAAGCGCCCAGCCGTCTTCGCCCGGATCGTTGGCCGGAGCGTGCCGAAGCCGCGCGTAATAAAGTGCTCGAACGGATGGCCGTGCAAGGTGTGTGGTCCCGTGAGCAGGTAAAAGAGTCAAGGGAAGAACCCATCTGGCTGGCACCCCGACAAATGCCGCAACTTGCACCGCTGTTTTCGCGCATGATGCTCGGTAAAAGCAAAAGCGACAAAATCGTTACTACGCTGGATGCCGGTCTTCAACGACGTCTGGAAGAACTGGCGCAAAACTGGAAAGGACGTTTACCACCGCGCAGCTCACTGGCGATGATCGTGGTTGATCATACCGATATGCGTGTTCGCGGCTGGGTGGGATCGGTAGATCTCAACGATGATTCACGCTTTGGTCATGTTGATATGGTCAATGCGATCCGATCGCCAGGATCGGTGCTCAAACCGTTTGTTTATGGTCTGGCGCTGGATGAAGGCTTGATCCACCCGGCATCACTGCTGCAAGACGTCCCCCGGCGCACCGGTGATTATCGACCAGGTAACTTTGATAGCGGTTTTCATGGCCCGATCAGCATGAGCGAGGCGCTGGTGCGCTCGCTGAACTTACCTGCTGTGCAGGTGCTGGAAGCCTATGGACCGAAACGGTTTGCGGCAAAGTTACGCAATGTTGGATTGCCGTTATATTTGCCCAACGGTGCGGCGCCGAATCTTTCGCTCATTCTCGGCGGCGCTGGTGCAAAACTGGAAGATATGGCGGCAGCGTATACCGCGTTTGCTCGCCACGGCAAGGCAGGCAAATTGCGCTTACAGCCTGACGATCCGCTGCTTGAACGGCCTTTAATGTCGTCGGGGGCTGCGTGGATCATTCGCCGGATTATGGCTGATGAAGCGCAACCCTTGCCGGATGGTGCCTTGCCGCGCGTCGCCCCACTGGCATGGAAAACGGGCACCAGCTATGGCTATCGTGACGCCTGGGCGATTGGGGTTAACGCTCGCTATGTCATTGGGATCTGGACTGGCAGACCGGACGGCACGCCCGTTGTTGGTCAGTTTGGCTTTGCCAGTGCCGTACCATTGTTGAATCAGGTCAATAATATCTTACTGTCGCGCAGTGCTAATCTGCCGGAAGACCCGCGCCCGAACTCAGTCACTCGTGGCGTTATTTGCTGGCCGGGCGGACAGTCTTTGCCGGAAGGTGACGGTAACTGTCGCCGCCGCCTGGCAACCTGGCTGCTGGACGGGAGTCAGCCGCCAACTCTATTACTGCCGGAGCAGGAAGGCATTAATGGCATTCGTTTCCCCATCTGGCTGGATGAAAATGGCAAACGTGTTGCCGCTGATTGCCCGCAAGCGCGACAAGAAATGATAAATGTCTGGCCGCTACCGCTGGAACCCTGGTTGCCCGCATCAGAACGTCGCGCTGTGCGCTTACCACCGGCCTCGACAAGTTGCCCGCCATACGGTCACGATGCCCAGCTCCCGCTGCAGCTGACAGGCGTTCGCGATGGCGCGATTATTAAACGTTTACCGGGCGCAGCGGAAGCGACTTTGCCGTTGCAATCAAGTGGAGGGGCAGGTGAACGCTGGTGGTTTCTGAATGGCGAACCGTTAACTGAACGCGGGCGCAACGTGACCCTGCATTTGACGGATAAAGGTGATTATCAATTGCTGGTGATGGATGACGTGGGGCAAATCGCGACAGTGAAATTTGTCATGCAATAGTCTGTTTTGTCCCTGATTGTTGCTAAAACTCATTTTATTTTAAAAAAATGTTACCTTCATCAATAGTCAACGGCCCTGTTGCTCATTATAATCCGCGCCATCTCGTACGCTGGTACAGACAACAACAGAACAATTTACAGAGGTAAAAATGGCTATTGAACGTACTTTTTCCATCATCAAACCGAACGCGGTAGCAAAAAACGTCATTGGTAATATCTTTGCGCGCTTTGAAGCTGCAGGGTTCAAAATTGTCGGCACCAAAATGCTGCACCTGACCGTTGAACAGGCACGTGGCTTTTATGCTGAACACGATGGAAAACCGTTCTTTGATGGTCTGGTTGAATTCATGACCTCTGGCCCGATCGTGGTTTCCGTGCTGGAAGGTGAAAACGCCGTTCAGCGTCACCGCGATCTGCTGGGCGCGACCAATCCGGCAAACGCACTGGCTGGTACTCTGCGCGCTGATTACGCTGACAGCCTGACCGAAAACGGTACCCACGGTTCTGATTCCGTCGAATCTGCCGCTCGCGAAATCGCTTATTTCTTTGGCGAAGGCGAAGTGTGCCCGCGCACCCGTTAATAATTTCGTAAATGCCGCGTGCAAACGTGGCATCCGTGCGCCAGAATTTGTACAATGCAGCGCCCCCGGACGAGCAGCCGCTCACCGGGGCGTTTCTTTTTTCAACCCTCCAGGGGCCATAACGTGTAATAACGAGGCCGGAATAGCATATGTCTGAACAATTAGTCACACCTGAAAACGTCACCACGAAAGATGGAAAAATCAACCTGCTGGATCTCAACCGTCAGCAGATGCGGGAGTTTTTTAAAGATTTAGGTGAAAAACCCTTCCGCGCCGATCAGGTGATGAAGTGGATGTATCACTATTGCTGCGACAACTTTGATGAGATGACCGACATCAACAAAGTGTTGCGCGGCAAACTGAAAGAGGTGGCGGAAATCCGCGCACCGGAAGTGGTTGAAGAACAGCGTTCATCCGACGGCACCATTAAATGGGCGATCGCCGTTGGCGATCAGCGCGTCGAAACGGTGTATATCCCGGAAGACGACCGTGCCACGCTCTGCGTCTCTTCGCAGGTGGGGTGTGCGCTGGAGTGTAAATTCTGTTCCACCGCCCAGCAGGGCTTTAACCGCAACCTGCGGGTGTCGGAAATTATCGGCCAGGTGTGGCGTGCGGCGAAAATCGTCGGCGCAGCAAAAGTCACCGGTCAGCGCCCAATCACTAACGTAGTGATGATGGGCATGGGCGAGCCGCTGCTCAACCTGAACAACGTCGTTCCGGCGATGGAAATCATGCTTGATGATTTCGGTTTTGGCCTGTCTAAACGTCGCGTCACGCTTTCTACTTCCGGTGTAGTTCCGGCGCTGGATAAACTGGGCGATATGATCGACGTTGCACTGGCAATTTCCCTGCACGCGCCGAACGACGAAATTCGTGACGAAATTGTGCCGATCAACAAAAAGTACAATATCGAAACGTTCCTTGCTGCGGTGCGCCGTTATCTGGAGAAATCCAACGCCAATCAGGGCCGAGTCACTATTGAATACGTGATGCTTGACCACGTTAACGACGGCACTGAACACGCGCACCAACTGGCGGAACTGCTGAAAGATACGCCGTGTAAGATCAACCTGATCCCGTGGAACCCGTTCCCGGGCGCACCGTATGGACGCAGTTCGAACAGCCGTATCGACCGTTTCTCAAAAGTGCTGATGAGCTACGGTTTCACCACTATTGTGCGTAAAACGCGTGGTGATGATATCGATGCTGCCTGTGGTCAGTTGGCGGGCGATGTTATCGACCGTACGAAACGTACCCTGCGTAAACGGATGCAGGGTGAAGCCATCGACATTAAAGCGGTCTGATAGCCATTACGCCACGGTTACTTTATGTACCGTGGCGTAATGTTTTATGAATGAAGTATTAAGTTGCAATTGTCTGGTCAATATTAACGGTGCGTTTTTGCTGACTTTAAGGCAGTATGTAACGATGCAACAGTAAGTTAGCCTTAGTGAATGTGGGCTTTGTCACGAGCACACAGACGGTCTTATACTGTATGATAACGGTTAACTTAACGGATGTTTCGCGGTGTGGGTGAGCATGATGGTTCACCGGCATCTCAATTCTCATTTAAACGTACCTGCAGCGAATGAATACTGAAGCCACGCACGACCAAAATGAAGCACTTACTACCGGCGCTCGCCTGCGTAATGCTCGCGAACAACTAGGACTTAGTCAGCAGGCCGTTGCCGAGCGACTTTGCCTGAAGGTTTCCACGGTACGCGACATTGAAGAAGATAAGGCACCCGCCGATCTTGCTTCAACATTCCTGCGCGGATATATCCGCTCTTATGCGCGTCTGGTACATATTCCAGAAGAAGAACTGCTGCCAGGGCTGGAAAAGCAGGCTCCACTTCGGGCTGCAAAAGTTGCGCCGATGCAGAGTTTTTCCCTCGGTAAACGCCGCAAAAAACGCGACGGCTGGCTGATGACCTTCACCTGGCTGGTGTTGTTTGTGGTTATCGGCCTGAGCGGTGCCTGGTGGTGGCAAGACCACAAAGCTCAGCAGGAAGAGATCACCACTATGGCCGATCAATCTTCGGCGGAACTGAGCAGTAATAGCGAGCAGGGGCAGAGTGTTCCGTTAAATACGTCGACAACTACAGACCCGGCTACAACGTCCACGCCGCCAGCGTCTGTGGATACTACCGCAACCAACACGCAAACACCTGCCGTAACTGCGCCAGCACCAGCTGTTGATCCGCAACAGAATGCGGTTGTTTCGCCTTCGCAGGCAAATGTTGATACCGCCGCGACCCCGGCACCAACGGCAGCAACAACGCCAGATGGTGCTGCGCCGTTGCCAACCGATCAGGCTGGCGTGACCACGCCGGTGGCTGATCCGAATGCGCTGGTGATGAACTTTACTGCCGATTGCTGGCTGGAGGTCACTGATGCTACCGGTAAAAAATTGTTTAGCGGTATGCAGCGTAAAGACGGTAATTTGAACTTAACCGGCCAGGCACCATACAAACTGAAAATTGGTGCGCCAGCCGCAGTACAGATCCAGTATCAAGGGAAACCTGTCGATCTGAGTCGTTTTATCAGAACTAACCAGGTTGCGCGTCTGACCCTCAATGCCGAACAATCACCGGCGCAGTAACAGACGGGTAACGCGGGAGATTTTTCATGCATAACCAGGCTCCAATTCAACGTAGAAAATCAACACGTATTTACGTTGGGAATGTGCCGATTGGCGATGGTGCTCCCATCGCCGTACAGTCCATGACCAATACGCGTACGACAGATGTCGAAGCAACGGTCAATCAAATCAAGGCGCTGGAACGCGTTGGCGCTGATATCGTCCGTGTCTCCGTACCGACGATGGACGCGGCAGAAGCGTTCAAACTCATCAAACAGCAGGTTAACGTGCCGCTGGTGGCTGACATCCACTTCGACTATCGCATTGCGCTGAAAGTAGCGGAATACGGCGTCGATTGTCTGCGTATTAACCCTGGCAATATCGGTAATGAAGAGCGTATTCGCATGGTGGTTGACTGTGCGCGCGATAAAAACATTCCGATCCGTATTGGCGTTAACGCCGGATCGCTGGAAAAAGATCTGCAAGAAAAGTATGGCGAACCGACGCCGCAGGCGTTGCTGGAATCCGCCATGCGTCATGTTGATCATCTCGATCGCCTGAACTTCGATCAGTTCAAAGTCAGCGTGAAAGCGTCTGACGTCTTCCTCGCTGTTGAGTCTTATCGTTTGCTGGCAAAACAAATCGATCAGCCGCTGCATCTGGGGATCACCGAAGCGGGTGGCGCGCGCAGCGGGGCAGTAAAATCCGCCATTGGTTTAGGTCTGCTGCTGTCTGAAGGCATCGGCGACACGCTGCGCGTATCACTGGCGGCCGATCCGGTCGAAGAGATCAAAGTCGGTTTCGATATTTTGAAATCGCTTCGTATCCGTTCGCGAGGTATCAACTTCATCGCCTGTCCGACCTGTTCGCGTCAGGAGTTTGATGTTATCGGTACGGTTAACGCGCTGGAGCAACGCCTGGAAGATATCATCACTCCGATGGACGTTTCGATTATCGGCTGCGTGGTGAATGGCCCAGGTGAGGCGCTGGTTTCTACACTCGGCGTCACCGGCGGCAACAAGAAAAGCGGCCTCTATGAAGATGGCGTGCGCAAAGACCGTCTGGACAACAACGATATGATCGACCAGCTGGAAGCACGCATTCGTGCGAAAGCCAGTCAGCTGGACGAAGCGCGTCGAATTGACGTTCAGCAGGTCGAAAAATAATAACGTGATGGGAAGCGCCTCGCTTCCCGTGTATGATTGAACCCGCATGGCTCCCCAAACATTGAGGGAAGCGTTGAGGGTTCATTTTTATATTCAGAAAGAGAATAAACGTGGCAAAAAACATTCAAGCCATTCGCGGCATGAACGATTACCTGCCTGGCGAAACGGCCATCTGGCAGCGCATTGAAGGCACACTGAAAAACGTGCTCGGCAGCTACGGTTACAGTGAAATCCGCTTGCCGATTGTAGAGCAGACCCCGCTATTCAAACGTGCGATTGGTGAAGTCACCGACGTGGTTGAAAAAGAGATGTACACCTTTGAGGATCGCAATGGCGACAGCCTGACTCTGCGCCCTGAAGGGACGGCGGGCTGTGTACGCGCCGGCATCGAGCATGGTCTTCTGTACAATCAGGAACAGCGTCTGTGGTATATCGGGCCGATGTTCCGTCACGAGCGTCCGCAGAAAGGGCGTTATCGTCAGTTCCATCAGTTGGGCTGCGAAGTTTTCGGTCTGCAAGGTCCGGATATCGACGCTGAACTGATTATGCTCACCGCCCGCTGGTGGCGCGCGCTGGGTATTTCCGAACACGTAACTCTTGAGCTGAATTCTATCGGTTCGCTGGAAGCACGCGCCAATTACCGCGATGCGCTGGTGGCATTCCTTGAGCAGCATAAAGAAAAGCTGGACGAAGACTGCAAACGCCGCATGTACACTAACCCGCTGCGCGTGCTGGATTCAAAAAATCCGGAAGTGCAGGCGCTTCTCAACGACGCTCCGGCATTAGGTGATTATCTGGACGAGGAATCTCGTGAGCATTTTGCCGGTCTGTGCAAACTGCTGGAGAGCGCGGGGATCGCTTACACCGTAAACCAGCGTCTGGTGCGTGGTCTGGATTACTATAACCGTACCGTTTTCGAGTGGGTGACTAACAGCCTCGGCTCCCAGGGCACCGTGTGTGCAGGCGGTCGTTATGACGGTCTTGTGGAACAACTGGGCGGTCGTGCAACACCGGCTGTCGGTTTTGCGATGGGCCTCGAACGTCTTGTATTGTTAGTACAGGCCGTTAATCCGGAATTTAAAGCCGAGCCTGTTGTCGATATATACCTGGTGGCTTCAGGTGCTGATACACAATCTGCGGCTATGGCATTAGCTGAGCGTCTGCGTGATGAATTACCGGGCGTGAAATTGATGACCAACCACGGCGGCGGCAACTTTAAGAAACAGTTTGCCCGTGCTGATAAATGGGGTGCCCGCGTTGCTGTGGTGCTGGGTGAGTCTGAAGTGGCTAACGGCACAGCAGTAGTGAAGGATTTGCGCTCTGGTGAGCAAACGGCAGTTGCGCAGGATAGCGTAGCCGCGCATTTGCGCACGTTACTGGGTTAAGGAAGGAGAAGGACAGCGTGGAAATTTACGAGAACGAAAACGACCAGGTAGAAGCGGTTAAACGCTTTTTTGCTGAAAATGGCAAAGCACTGGCTGTTGGGGTGATTTTGGGCGTTGGCGCACTGATTGGCTGGCGCTACTGGAACAGCCATCAGGTTGATTCTGCACGCTCCGCTTCTCTTGCCTATCAAAATGCGGTTACCGCAGTGAGCGAAGGCAAACCGGATAGCATCCCGGCGGCGGAAAAATTTGCTGCTGAAAATAAAAATACTTATGGTGCGCTGGCTTCTTTGGAACTTGCGCAGCAATTTGTTGACAAAAATGAACTAGAGAAAGCTGCCGCCCAGTTACAACAGGGGCTGGCAGACACGAGCGATGAAAATCTCAAAGCCGTGATAAATCTGCGTCTTGCTCGCGTTCAGGTACAGCTCAAGCAGGCTGATGCCGCGCTGAAAACCCTTGATTCCATCAAAGGTGAAGGGTGGGCTGCCATTGTTGCCGACCTGCGTGGTGAAGCATTGCTGAGCAAAGGTGATAAGCAAGGTGCGCGTAGTGCATGGGAAGCAGGCGTGAAAAGCGATGTTACTCCGGCACTGAGCGAAATGATGCAGATGAAAATTAATAATTTGTCCATCTGAGAGGGACCCGATGCAATTGCGTAAATTACTGCTGCCAGGACTGCTTTCCGTTACCCTTTTAAGCGGCTGTTCGCTGTTTAACAGCGAAGAAGATGTGGTAAAGATGTCCCCATTGCCAACCGTTGAAAACCAGTTTACGCCGACCACGGCGTGGAGCACTTCCGTTGGTAGCGGCATTGGCAACTTCTATTCCAATCTTCATCCGGCACTGGCGGACAACGTTGTCTATGCAGCGGACCGCGCTGGTTTAGTAAAAGCGCTGAATGCGGATGATGGCAAAGAAATCTGGTCTGTCAGCCTGGCCGAGAAAGATGGCTGGTTCTCTAAAGAGCCTGCATTACTTTCTGGCGGTGTGACCGTGTCTGGTGGACATGTCTACATTGGCAGCGAAAAGGCGCAGGTTTACGCGCTGAATACCAGCGATGGTACTGTGGCATGGCAAACTAAAGTCGCGGGTGAAGCACTTTCGCGCCCGGTGGTCAGCGACGGTCTGGTGTTAATCCACACCAGTAACGGTCAGTTACAAGCGCTGAACGAAGCTGACGGCGCTGTCAAATGGACAGTTAACCTCGATATGCCTTCGCTCTCTTTGCGTGGCGAGTCTGCGCCGGCAACGGCTTTTGGTGCGGCCGTCGTGGGGGGCGATAATGGTCGCGTCAGCGCAGTGCTGATGGAACAGGGCCAGATGATTTGGCAGCAGCGTATTTCCCAGGCGACCGGTTCTACCGAAATTGACCGTCTGAGCGATGTTGACACGACTCCCGTCGTTGTTAACGGCGTTGTTTTCGCGCTGGCCTATAATGGTAACCTGACGGCGCTTGATCTGCGCAGTGGTCAGATTATGTGGAAACGCGAACTGGGTTCGGTGAATGATTTCATCGTCGACGGCAATCGCATCTATCTGGTCGATCAAAATGACCGGGTGATGGCGTTGACCATTGATGGCGGCGTTACGCTGTGGACACAAAGCGATCTGTTGCATCGCCTGCTGACTTCTCCGGTGCTGTATAATGGCAACCTGGTGGTAGGTGACAGTGAAGGTTATCTGCACTGGATTAACGTCGAAGATGGTCGTTTCGTTGCCCAGCAAAAAGTTGATAGTTCCGGTTTCCAGACTGAACCGGTTGCCGCTGACGGCAAACTGCTGATCCAGGCAAAAGACGGAACCGTGTACTCTATTACACGTTAATCGTCTCTGTCGTTCACTTTGAAAACGGCTCCTGGACAGGGGCCGTTTTCCTGTTTTTAACAACGACGCGAATATAGCGTGCGTTGTCTGATGATTTATAAAAATGAGGCTTTAAACATGGTACCTGTGGTCGCGCTTGTCGGGCGCCCTAACGTAGGAAAATCCACGTTATTTAACCGTCTAACTCGCACCCGAGATGCGCTGGTTGCGGATTTCCCGGGTCTGACTCGTGACCGTAAGTACGGTCGTGCGGAAATTGAAGGCCGTGAGTTTATCTGTATTGATACCGGCGGGATTGATGGCACAGAAGACGGTGTAGAAACCCGCATGGCGGAACAGTCGCTGCTGGCGATTGAAGAAGCGGACGTCGTACTGTTTATGGTGGATGCGCGCGCGGGCCTGATGCCGGCAGATGAAGCGATTGCCAAACATCTGCGCTCCCGTGAAAAACCGACCTTCCTGGTGGCAAACAAAACTGACGGTCTGGATCCCGATCAGGCAGTGGTTGATTTCTACTCGCTTGGTTTAGGTGAAATCTACCCGATCGCCGCGTCTCACGGTCGTGGCGTATTAAGTCTGCTGGAGCATGTGCTGCTGCCGTGGATGGAAGATCTCGCACCGCAAGAGGAAGTCGACGAAGACGCTGAATACTGGGCGCAATTTGAAGCGGAAGAGAACGGCGAAGAAGAAGAGGAAGACGACTTCGACCCGCAAAGTCTGCCGATCAAACTGGCGATTGTGGGTCGTCCGAACGTAGGTAAGTCTACACTCACTAACCGTATTCTTGGTGAAGAGCGCGTTGTTGTTTACGACATGCCTGGCACGACGCGTGACAGCATCTACATCCCAATGGAACGCGATGGACGTGAGTATGTGCTCATTGACACCGCTGGCGTACGTAAACGCGGCAAAATCACCGATGCTGTAGAGAAATTCTCCGTAATCAAAACGTTGCAGGCCATTGAAGACGCCAACGTGGTGATGTTAGTGATTGATGCGCGCGAAGGTATTTCCGATCAGGATCTCTCGCTGCTGGGCTTTATTCTCAATAGTGGGCGCTCACTTGTCATTGTGGTGAATAAGTGGGATGGCCTGAGCCAGGAAGTGAAAGAGCAGGTGAAAGAAACGCTGGACTTCCGTCTGGGCTTTATCGATTTTGCTCGCGTACATTTTATCTCTGCATTGCACGGTAGCGGTGTTGGTAACCTGTTTGAATCTGTGCGTGAAGCTTATGACAGTTCCACCCGTCGTGTGGGAACGTCTATGCTGACACGTATTATGACCATGGCAGTTGAAGATCACCAGCCGCCGCTGGTACGTGGTCGTCGTGTGAAGCTGAAATATGCCCACGCTGGTGGTTATAACCCGCCGATTGTGGTGATTCACGGTAATCAGGTGAAAGACCTGCCTGATTCCTACAAGCGCTACTTGATGAACTACTTCCGCAAATCGCTGGACGTAATGGGATCGCCGATTCGTATTCAGTTCAAAGAAGGGGAAAACCCGTATGCGAATAAGCGTAACACCCTGACGCCAACCCAGATGCGTAAACGTAAGCGTCTGATGAAGCACATCAAGAAAAATAAATAATTATCCGTAAGTATTTTATCTGCCATTCCCTCTATGAATGTAGAGGGAATGGCTACCGGAGGAATTCATATGGAACTGCATTGTCCACAATGTCAGCATGTGCTTGATCAGGATAACGGCCATGCGCGTTGCCCATCCTGCGGGGAATTTATTGAAATGAAAGCTCTTTGTCCAGACTGCCATCAACCGTTGCAGGTGTTAAAAGCCTGCGGTGCAGTAGATTACTTCTGTCAGCACGGGCATGGCTTGATATCGAAAAAACGCGTTGAATTCGTGCTGGCTTAATGAACCTTTTTACGCGATTTTTTTACCGGCTGGATGTTTTTTACTTCACTTTCTACCCAGCCGTCTTCCAGACGTGTGGTTAGCATTTCACCCGCTTTAACCTGCTTCACTTTTTTCAGTACCTTGCCGTCAGTAGCAGTAGTAACGCTGTATCCACGCGCCAGCGTTGACAGTGGGCTTACGGCTTCGAGGTGCGTTACTGCATTACCGAAACGTTCACGCGTGGCGCTAAGCTGTGCGCGCAGGGTTTCTGCTAAACGATATTCCAGTTGCTGAATGCGCGTTTGCGCGCGATGAATCTTCGGCTGTGGATTTTGCTGATTCAGCCGCTGTGTTAATCGCTGCTGCTGTTGCCCGGCACGCTTAAGTTGATTTTCCAGCGCAAAGCTCATCCGTTTTTGCAGGCGTTCAAGCATGGTTTGCTGGCGTGCCAGCCGGAGCTGCGGATGCTGTTGCTGTAATCGGTGATGAATTTGCGTAAAGCGACGTGTGCGGTTGGCGAGATAATAATCCATCGCCATCTCCAGCCGTTGACGGGTCGATTGCACCTGGCGCAGTAACTCTTGCTGATTACGGCTCACCACTTCGGCGGCAGCCGACGGTGTTGGTGCACGCAGATCGGCAACAAAATCGGCAATGGTCACATCCGTCTCATGCCCGACGGCGCTGACGACCGGAATGCGGCTGGCAAAAATCGCCCGCGCTACGCGTTCGTCGTTAAAACTCCATAAATCTTCCAGCGAACCGCCACCGCGCCCAACGATCAACACGTCGCACTCATTGCGCTGATTCGCCAGTTCAATGGCGCGAACAATTTGCCCCGGCGCGTCATCGCCCTGAACGGCGGTGGGGTAGATGATCACCGGCAGAGAAGGATCGCGACGTTTTAACACATGCAAAATATCATGTAGCGCAGCACCGGTTTTTGAGGTGATCACACCAACGCAATGCGCAGGGGAGGGAAGTGGTTTTTTGTATTGCAGATCGAACAATCCTTCAGCCTGCAACTTCGCTTTGAGCTGTTCGTACTTCTGTTGCAGCAGCCCTTCACCGGCCGGCTGCATACTCTCAACGATTATCTGGTAGTCGCCGCGCGGCTCGTAGAGCGTAATATTGGCGCGAACTAAAACTTGTTGCCCATGCTGTGGGCGGAAGGTCACCCGGCGGTTGCTGTTGCGGAACATCGCGCAGCGTACCTGGGCGGTGTCGTCTTTGAGTGTAAAGTACCAGTGACCGGAAGCCGGTTGTGTGAAATTAGAGATTTCGCCGCTGATCCAAACCTGTCCCATCTCATGCTCAAGCAGCAGACGAACCGTTTGATTCAGGCGACTAACGGTAAAAATTGCAGGGGATTGAGAAGGTAACATGTGAGCGAGATCAAATTCTAAATCAGCAGGTTATTCAGTCGATAGTAACCCGCCCTCCGGGGATAGCAAGCATTTTTTGCAAAAAGGGGTAGATGCAATCGGTTACGCTCTGTATAATGCCGCGGCAATATTTATTAACCACTCTGGTCGAGATATTGCCCATGCTACGTATCGCTAAAGAAGCTCTGACGTTTGACGACGTTCTCCTCGTTCCTGCTCATTCTACCGTTCTGCCGAATACTGCTGACCTCAGCACCCAGCTGACGAAAACTATTCGTCTGAATATCCCTATGCTTTCCGCAGCAATGGATACCGTAACGGAAGCGCGCCTGGCTATTGCTCTGGCTCAGGAAGGCGGTATCGGCTTTATCCACAAAAACATGTCCATTGAACGCCAGGCAGAAGAAGTTCGCCGTGTGAAAAAACACGAATCTGGTGTGGTGACTGATCCGCAGACTGTTCTGCCAACCACGACGCTGCGCGAAGTGAAAGAACTGACCGAGCGTAACGGTTTTGCGGGCTATCCGGTCGTTACCGAAGAAAACGAACTGGTGGGTATTATCACCGGTCGTGACGTGCGTTTTGTTACCGACCTGAACCAGCCGGTTAGCGTTTACATGACGCCGAAAGAGCGTCTGGTCACCGTGCGTGAAGGTGAAGCCCGTGAAGTGGTGCTGGCAAAAATGCACGAAAAACGCGTTGAAAAAGCGCTGGTGGTTGATGACGAATTCCACCTGATCGGCATGATCACCGTGAAAGACTTCCAGAAAGCGGAGCGTAAACCGAACGCCTGTAAAGACGAGCAAGGCCGTCTGCGTGTTGGTGCTGCAGTTGGCGCAGGTGCGGGTAACGAAGAGCGTGTTGATGCGCTGGTTGCCGCAGGCGTTGATGTTCTGCTGATCGACTCCTCCCACGGTCACTCAGAAGGCGTTTTGCAGCGTATCCGTGAAACCCGTGCTAAATATCCGGATCTGCAAATCATCGGCGGCAACGTGGCAACAGCTGCAGGTGCACGCGCTCTGGCAGAAGCTGGTTGCAGCGCGGTTAAAGTCGGTATCGGCCCTGGTTCTATCTGTACGACTCGTATCGTTACTGGCGTAGGTGTTCCGCAGATCACTGCCGTTGCTGACGCAGTTGAAGCCCTGGAAGGCACCGGTATTCCGGTTATCGCAGATGGTGGTATTCGCTTCTCCGGCGACATCGCCAAAGCTATCGCCGCTGGCGCAAGCGCGGTGATGGTAGGTTCCATGCTGGCGGGTACTGAAGAATCTCCGGGTGAAATCGAACTCTACCAGGGCCGTTCTTACAAATCTTACCGTGGTATGGGTTCCCTGGGCGCGATGTCCAAAGGTTCCTCTGACCGTTATTTCCAGAGCGATAACGCTGCCGACAAACTGGTGCCGGAAGGTATCGAAGGTCGCGTAGCTTATAAAGGTCGCCTGAAAGAGATCATTCACCAGCAGATGGGCGGCCTGCGCTCCTGTATGGGTTTGACCGGCTGTGGTACTATCGACGAACTGCGTACTAAAGCGGAGTTTGTACGTATCAGCGGTGCGGGCATTCAGGAAAGCCACGTTCACGACGTGACCATTACTAAAGAGTCCCCGAACTACCGTCTGGGCTCCTGATTCTCTTCGCCCGACTTCATGTCGGGCGATTTATATTATCTGTTTCACTTGCCTCGGAATAAGCGTCAATGACGGAAAACATTCATAAGCATCGCATCCTCATTCTGGACTTCGGTTCTCAGTACACTCAACTGGTTGCGCGCCGCGTGCGTGAGCTGGGTGTTTACTGCGAACTGTGGGCGTGGGATGTGACAGAAGCACAAATTCGTGACTTCAATCCAAGCGGCATTATTCTTTCCGGCGGCCCGGAAAGTACTACTGAAGAAAACAGTCCGCGTGCGCCGCAGTATGTCTTTGAAGCAGGCGTACCGGTATTCGGCGTTTGCTATGGTATGCAGACCATGGCGATGCAGTTGGGCGGTCACGTTGAAGCCTCTAACGAACGTGAATTTGGCTACGCGCAGGTTGAAGTCGTAAACGACAGCGCACTGGTTCGCGGTATCGAAGATGCGCTGACCGCAGACGGTAAACCGCTGCTCGATGTCTGGATGAGCCACGGCGATAAAGTTACCGCTATCCCGTCCGACTTCATCACCGTAGCCAGCACCGAAAGCTGCCCGTTTGCCATTATGGCTAACGAAGAAAAACGCTTCTATGGCGTACAGTTCCACCCGGAAGTGACTCACACCCGCCAGGGTATGCGCATGCTGGAGCGTTTTGTGCGTGATATCTGCCAGTGTGAAGCCCTGTGGACGCCAGCGAAAATTATCGACGATGCTGTAGCTCGCATCCGCGAGCAGGTAGGCGACGATAAAGTCATCCTCGGCCTCTCTGGTGGTGTGGATTCCTCCGTAACCGCAATGCTGCTGCACCGCGCTATCGGTAAAAACCTGACTTGCGTATTCGTCGACAACGGCCTGCTGCGTCTCAACGAAGCAGAGCAGGTTCTGGATATGTTTGGCGATCACTTTGGTCTGAACATTGTTCACGTTCCGGCAGAAGATCGCTTCCTGTCAGCGCTGGCTGGCGAAAACGATCCGGAAGCAAAACGTAAAATCATCGGTCGCGTTTTCGTTGAAGTATTCGATGAAGAAGCGCTGAAACTGGAAGACGTGAAGTGGCTGGCACAGGGCACCATCTACCCTGACGTTATCGAATCTGCGGCGTCTGCAACCGGTAAAGCACACGTCATCAAATCTCACCACAACGTGGGCGGCCTGCCGAAAGAGATGAAGATGGGCCTGGTTGAACCGCTGAAAGAGCTGTTCAAAGACGAAGTGCGTAAGATTGGTCTGGAGCTGGGTCTACCGTACGACATGCTGTACCGTCACCCGTTCCCGGGACCAGGCCTTGGCGTTCGTGTTCTGGGTGAAGTGAAGAAAGAGTACTGTGACCTGCTGCGCCGTGCTGACGCCATCTTCATTGAAGAACTGCGTAAAGCGGACCTGTACGACAAAGTCAGCCAGGCGTTCACCGTCTTCCTGCCAGTACGTTCCGTTGGCGTAATGGGCGATGGTCGTAAGTATGACTGGGTTGTCTCTCTGCGTGCTGTCGAAACCATCGACTTTATGACCGCACACTGGGCGCATCTGCCGTACGATTTCCTCGGTCGCGTTTCCAACCGCATTATCAATGAAGTGAACGGTATTTCTCGCGTGGTGTATGACATCAGCGGCAAGCCGCCAGCTACCATTGAGTGGGAATGATGTATAGCTAGTTCATAGCACATCATATCTATTCAATATCTTCTCTAACCCTCTGTAATTGCAGAGGGTTTTTGTTTATATCTACTCATATCTATTCACTCTACACCACACTTTTAGACGGTACAGGTGACGGTATTACCCGAAAGGTATACTCTCATACCGACAAAAACATGGATGCATTACGGGTGAATTGTGCTTACCGATACCAAACTGAAAAACCTCAAGCCGCAGGAGAAACTGTATAAGGTTTCCGACCGTGACGGGCTGTATGTCGCCGTGCTCACCTCAGGCTCTGTCTCGTTCCGATACGACTACCGAATTAACGGCCGCCGGGAAACGCTGGTGATCGGCCAGTACGGCCGTGACGGTATCAGCCTGGCGGAAGCGCGCGAGGAACTCATTGCCGCCAAAAAGCTGCTGAAGGCAGGCCAGTCGCCTGCTGCAGCGAAACGTGACGGTATCAGACAGATCGCCGGGGCCGAAACATTCGCGGTATATACCGACGCCTATATGAAGCACGTTACCCTGGCAGACAGTACCCGCGCCATGAAGCAGGCGGTGATTGAGCGGGATATCCTCCCGGCGCTCGGAAACAAGATGATGACTGAGATAACCACCAGGGTGGTGCGCGACCTTTGCGATCGTATCGTAGAACGTGGCGGCCGGGCGACTGCGATTCAGGTCAGGGAGATAATCAGCAGCGTATACCGGTACGCCAACGACCGCGGGCACGGCCTGTTTAATCCCGCTGCCGACATTAAACCATCTTCGATCGCCATGTTTAAGCCGCGCGAGCGCACGCTGTCGCCTGAGGAGATCGGCATTTTCTTCCGCGCGCTGGATGACGTCGGTGCGATGGGCACCATGAAGATGGCGCTGAAGCTGGTACTGCTGACGCTGGTTCGCAAAAGCGAATTCACTTACGCGACGTGGCAGGAGATCGATTTCAGGAACTGGACATGGACGATCCCCGCCGACCGAATGAAGGCCAGGCGCGCACATGTGATTTATCTGCCGAAGCAGGCGCAGGATCTGCTGGTGGGGTTGCAGATGTGTGCTGGCGGCAGTGAATACCTAGTGCCAGGACGCTACAACTTCCGCAAGCCATTATCGAATGCCGCATTGAACTCGCTGATAGACCGGACCGTAGAGGCCATAAACAAAGACGGCGAAAAGATACAGGGCTTCACCGTGCATGACCTGCGCCGCACGGCCAGCACGCTGCTGCACGAAGCGGATTATCCGTCAGACTGGATAGAGAAGGCACAGGCGCATGAGCAGAAGGGTGTGCGCGCGGTGTATAACAAAGCTGAGTATGCCCGGCAGCGTGCCTATATGTTGCAGCAGTGGGCAGATATGGTTGATGCCTGGATTAACGTGGAGCATACCGATCTGGTGCCGTTCTCCCCGTCGAAGTTTGAGAGGTGGATGGAAGGTAAGGATTAAGCAGCTATTCAAGCTTAACACCAGGGATGTCACCTGCAGCTATAGTGTCGTAAATTGCCTCCGCTGTCTTGCTGGCATCCCTTACCAATAAGCAAGCTGCATCGATGGCGCTTATCGCTGCATCACGCTTCTTATCTGCTTCTGAGCAGATATGGCGGAATCGATGTGCTTTGGAGGTATTTATGCAGTCAAGTCCACGAAATCTCGGGTCTTCTCCAAGCCATGTAAATGCGATTCCATCCATAGTTATGCATTCTACTCGAACCTTCTTAATTCCATATCCATTCGTTTCGTACTCACACTCACAACCAACCGGAGGCAATCCCTCGCCATCCCATTCTGTAATATTTTTCATGCCGCACGCTCCCTGCCCTGGTTGTCTGTCGGTGAAAGCGGTGCATTTCCGAATGCCCGTGTCATCCCGGCGATATCCAGCGCGTAGCCAGGGTGCAATTGCACCGCCGGGCCCTCGCATTGGTTCCCCCAAACGTCAAACCCATGCGACGACTGACGGGCGAACAGCTCAATGCGCGGCACATCGCCAAGCAACTGCACCAACTTCTCCCTGATCACGTCCGGCTTGCGCGAGTTCTCCAGGCGTGGCGCCGTGACGTGCTGGCAGATAGAAGCATCCATTCTCGCCGGCAGCTTGCCGCGCACCGCAAACAGGCAGTCTTCACTGTTCGCCCGGGTCATGTGGCCCATGCCGATCGCGCTGTTACCTTTGTGCTTATTCGTCTTGTGCCATGTGAATCCCTTCATGGTCATCAGTTTGAAACCCCATGCTTCGACAACCTTCAGTGCCTCGACCGGCTGAGTCGGAACCCACCACATCGCGAGCAGGCAATCTTCGGCAGCCAGATCCCACACGGGCAGGCGGCAGATATCCAGCACGTTCATGACCGGATATTTGAACCCGGCGCCGCGGTTGCCGTCTGCAGCTTTGTCACGGTATACCCATGGCGGATCTGCGTAGATAAGAGTGTATTTCCCGGTCATGCTGCCACCTTCTTATTGTTCATCAGCTCAGCCAGGCGCTGAGCCTTCAATGGGTTTCTGATAACCTGCCCGCCGGGTGCTAACCATCCGCGGCGCATAGTTGAATAAACCAGCGTTATGCTGCCGACTCGGATATTGTCGTGCGGGTCAGTCATAAACCACCCCGCGACATCCGATCCCGCTGTAGTCCAGGTGCGGGGTGCGGTTCCCTTTGGTGATGCACTGCTGGCGGCGCACCGCGATGCGGGCGCGCTCTACTTCACCAACAGCCGCATCCAGGCACTGAAGCCAGAGTCTTGCCGCGATGCGGTAATGCCCGCGGCGCTCGCGCTCGATGGCGCGGCTTTCGATCTCCATTGCTTCTGGCGTTACTGCCACAACTCTTTCAACACGGCGCTGCGACACGTAGTCTTCGTGATAGCGCTCAAGCTTCGTCTTTTTCATTTGATCCAGACCTCTCAACTGATTACCGCCGCCAGCCACATCAGGTAGGCGACAACGGCCAGATACAGGTATACATCTGACCATCTGCCGATATGCTTCTTCAGCGCTGTCATGCTGCGGCACTCACCGGGCGATACACGCGGCGGTCAACTGGCGGCTTTTTTCCTGTGAACGTCGCCGGGCTTGCCGCCTTACGTTTATCCAGCCAGGCTTCGACTTCTCCCTGGTCCCATGCACAGCGGCGGTCGGTGATCCAGAAACGAGACGGGAATTCGCCAGCCTGTTCCAGACGGTCAATCGTGCTCCATGACAGTGGCACCACCGCCAGGAGTTCCTTCTTACCAAATGCACCTTTCATAAATACCTCTCTTGGTTGCAGGTGTGGCGCCGTGGCGCCACGGTGGTGATTACATAGGGACTTCGTTCAGCTCATCGCGGCGGATGGTGTAAACGTCTGTGGCTTTAGCCAGACGGTCATCATCGTTAGCGAGCTTGCTGGCAACGTATTTGTATGCCTTATCCAAATCCTTCAGCGTGTTGTAATTCATCGCTGCGTCAGTGAAAGCGCACAGAATCTCTTCTGGATCGCGGTCATCGCTGCTCTTTGATTTCTCTTCCTGGTGCTGCTCAGGTTTAGAGTTGATCAGCTTGTTCATGCCTGAGGCGGTGGCCGGTACAGGCGTGATATCACGTTCAACACGCGGTGCCGTCTCCTGCAATTCGTCAGGGGTATACACGCCCAGCAGAACATCAGGAGCATTCAGACGCGCCCAGCGTTTCACGCACAGGTAAGCGAGTTGCTGGCGAGGATCCTGCTCCCACAGAGGGGAATTACGCACACCGGCCTGGGCCATGCTTATCGTCAGCTCTCGCGGCTCTGATTCTCCCTTGAGGGTCGCCCACACGGTGACGGTCAGGTTCGGCGACTTATCTGTTTTCCCGCTGACGCGCGACCAGTCACCGTCCCAGCGATAATTCAGACGGGTGGCCAGCAGATTGGAGGAGGACACAACTGCGTTCACCAGCTGCGCTTCGTAGCCCAAGGTGCCGTTGACGACGTGAGTTTTCTGCGCCACGGCGAACGGGTTCATCCCCCATTGCGCCGCCTGCATGGTCACGGCAAGGCAGTCAGCAGGTTTTCCTGCCAGGTGCGCCGGAACGGTGGCCTTACTGTCAGCCATCAGGGTTGCGAAACGCACCAGGCGGTCCATGCCCTCAGGGCTGAAGATTGCCGCAGCTGTACCGACGGTAGCGCCAGGCTGCGATGTGATTGCGATGTCGTTGCTCATACGTACATATCCTGTTTGCGTGCCCACTCAGGGCGTTTAATAATTTCAAATCCACCCCATTCGCCAGACTCCCGGCACTGGTGGTAGGTATTCAGATCCCGGCGGAACAGTGCGTGCCCAGCGTCAACGTCCTGTGCATCCAGTTCGAACACGCGCACCGGGTATCGGCCGCAGTCGATGGTTTCGCTCACTGCCAGGAAAAAGAATCCGTGCGGCTCACCGGTGGTCTGCTGCGCGCCTTCGCGGTACATGGCGTCCTGAACGTGGTACCTGAATTCCTCGATGTGGCGTGAGAACCGCTCCATGTCAGCAACCTTCTTCACGTCCAGCAGTACCGGATGATCCTTCAGGCGCTTATCCGGGCGAATGCGGCACAGTTCGCCAGTCTCAGGATCCTTCCAGTAATGCGATGCTTCGCAGAAACCTTCAGCTTCCAGTAGCCACCGCGCCGCCGGGTGAGCCATCGCGCTGTCGCGCATCAGTTGCAGCTTCCGGCCCTGCTCTGCGTCCATCACCGTCATGCCCATGCTCTCGATGTCTTTCAGGAACGCAGCTTCATCCTCTTTGCCGGCAGCGGTACGGCGGTTGAACTGCGGCGCCACGATGAAGCGCTTATCGAATTCTTCCGGCTCCAGCAGCAGGCAGTGCAGGGCGGTTCCCATGTCCAGCGCCTTCAGCTTTTCGGTATCGACCGGTGCTGATTTCTGCCACTGCAACAGGGCCGGGCTCATCGCAACCATATCGAGCTGCGACTTACTCACGCCGTCACCGGCGTGGTAGTCCTCGTTGCTGATGTCGAAGTAAATCCCAGGTGTCATGCCGCGTTCCTCGCTGTGTCCAGCTGGTCAGCCAGATCCCACTTCGCGATGATTCTGGTCAGCGCGGCTTGGTACGCCTTGAGAGCCTCTTCGAACTCGACGCTCATCATCAGCTCTTCCAGGATCTCCGTGCGCACGCCTTTGCGCTCCAGCTCGTAGAAGGGTTTCTGCAACTGGTGGTGCTTGATTGCGTCGATCAGCTCTACCTGGCGTTCGTAGTGCAACTGGCTCAGCTGGTAGTCGCTGTCGATGCTGGTCATGATGCTTTTCAGGTTATTTATCTGCTGGATGTTCATACCCACCTCAGTACTTGATGGAGACTGCAGATACCTTCCCGCTGGCGATGGCAATCAGAGCTTTCTCTGCCATTTCCTGCGAAAGACCGCTTTCGATCAGGTCTGCGATAGCCTGACGGTTGATGGTGCGGCGATGCTCTTTATCAGCTGCGCGGCGCGCTTCTTCGTCGGCGATTCGTTTCTGTTCTGCCAGGCGTGCAGCTTCCAATTCTTCTTGGCGGCGGCGTTCCGCTGCGATAGCATCGTTCTTTTCCTGCTCGGCTTTTTCCGCAGCAGCTTTTGCTTCACGATCTGCCTTCTGCTGGGCTTCAATTTTTTCGCGCTCTGCGCGTTCAGTTGCAGCTCGAGCTTCAGCTTCACGGCGTGCAGCTGCATCAATCTCGGCCTGTGCTTTTGCTTCTGCATCACGCTTAGCCTGTTCCGCTGCTTCCCGGCGGATAGCCTCTTCACGTTCAAGGCGTGCTTTTTCTTCAGCCTCTTTGCGCAGACGTTCAAGCTCAGCTGCTTCATGCTCTCGCTTTTGTGCCACTTCCAGCGATGCTTCCAGCTGCTGAATTGTTGAATCTTTAGCTACTCCCGCCTCTGCTGCGCGTTCCTGCCAACTTTCGTCCAGCACCACGGATTTAGCTTCGTGAATACGCGCCTGAATATCAGCAGAAGGCAGGTAGTTACCGGCGGAGTCGATCACGTCAGCCAGTGCACGCAAATCCACGAGACGCTGCTGCAGTGCTTCGGTGCGTGCCTTTTCCGCGTCTTCCCACTCGGTAAGCGGGCGGCGTACTTCATCGCGAAGATGATCGCATTCAGTCACGAAGCGGCGCAGCTCGGCCTCAACCACTTTCGGTTGTTCCTTCAGGCGTTTCAGGTAATCACGGCCTGGCTTTTCAACGGCCGTTTTGCTGCGTGATACCTGGGCAGCTAGGGATGCGATACGGGCGCGGCCTTTTGCGGTGCTCAGGTCAGGGACTTCTTTGACGCCTTCACGGATCTGTTCAAGGAATTTATCAAGACCGTTTTCTACGTAGATGCTTGGCGCCAGGTCCGGCGCGATTTCGATGATTGCTAATTCACTCACTTGCTCACCCCCATATCCATTTCAGTTTTGACTGCCATCTTGGTGACAAACGCCCAGTTGATGGCCTCATGCAGAGTGCGGCACTTGGTGCTCATCAGCCCGCACGCCGTAACGCAGTACCAACCGTTGATGATTTTCCACTGCATAATTCGTTACCTCAGTGTTACCGTTGAGGTAATAATTATCCTTATGTGGTTTGAAGTCAATAGGTATGATTATAAAAAATTACCCTGCAGGTAATCTTATGGGCAATAAAAAAGCCGCTAAATGGCGGCTTAGTATCTGAAATATAAGGTTTTAACCTTGCGTTTTACCGTTATGAACAATCACAAAATCGACGTAGCTCTCAATCTTGCTTTTCTCGCTCTCAGGTAACAATGCGTAGCGGGCCCGGTCGTAATGAATGGTCGCCGGGTCGCGGGGATGGATGAGCAGCTCATAGCCACGGCGCCCGAACGCGCTGGCAATCGCCTCCAGGGTGGAGATAGAAACGCTAACCTCATTGTTCAGCATGCGCTGGATTGTCGCCTGGGCAACGCCGGACGCTTTCGACACTTTACCCTGCGACGACAGATCGCGGTTGTTCTGCATCCACGCTTCGAGGTTATGTGCCGCCAGCTGCCCGATATCGGAAGGGGTGATCTCCTCCTGAGGGATGGCAACAGCAGATAATGAGTGGTCGACATCCAGCCAGTTCGACGGCTTGTTCGCTGCCTTCTCAATCTTGCGCGCCACCGTGTCGCCGACAACCTTCTGCCCGCGGGCCCAGCGGTTCACCAGGTTTGCCTGAGTTCCCAGTTTTTCCGCCAGACGAGTCTGCACCCCGTTAAAGTCACGGTCGATGATATCGTTAATATTCTGTCTGCGGATATCCTGAATACTTTTCATGCTCTGGTGATTCGCCTCATATATGAATTAGTTAGTGTGCCAATTAAAAGCGAATTTACCCCACAGGTAAATGCACCCGACAGGTAACAAACCTTGATTTTTATTACCTTCTGGGTGAATATTTGTTATCTGAAATTAATATCAGGCAATAGCTATGAGCGAGAACGAGAAATTCGACTTCAAAAAATACTGGCTTGAACTCACTCCTGATGAGCGCAATGCCTTTGCTAAAGAGGCCGGAACGACCAGTCACTATATCCAGACGCATCTGACAGGCCGCCGTAAAATGCCCGGTAAGACATTGATGAATGGGCTTTTTAAGGCATGCAAAAAGCGAGAGTGGATAAAAAATAAACCTCAAATGGTCAACTTCTTCTACGAATAAAACCTCCTTCTAAACCCCATCAGGCCGCCTTCTGGCGGTCTTTTCATATCTATTCAGTCCTCTCAGGTAATAATGATCCGAATATGGTTGATCTTTTTTCGGCCATCGCACAAAATTACCGATATCCATAACCAAACATGAGGCCGTTTTCGTGAAAATTGTCACCAGAATGGAGGCCGCTAAGGCTGGCCTGAACAGATTCTACACAGGCAAAGCCTGCCGGAATGGTCATAAGGCGGAGCGCTACGTACTGAACGGCACCTGCGTTGAGTGTGCACTTCAGAGCGCAACCCGTCATCGCAGCGAGTTCTCATCCGCTCTCAAATCCGCACGGGGTGAAGCATGAAACCCGCAGCGTATTACAACGAAATCGACCCATTTGCAGCGCAGTGGCTGCGTAACCTGATCGCCGGCGGTCATATTGCACCTGGCGAAGTTGATGAAAGGAGTATTGAAGATGTCACACCTGACGACCTGCGAGGATTCACGCAGTGCCACTTCTTCGCCGGAATTGGCGTCTGGTCTCATTCCCTGCGCCTCGCCGGATGGCCTGACGATAAACCAGTCTGGACCGGTTCCTGTCCGTGCCAGGCTTTCAGCGCGGCAGGCAAAGGAGATGGGTTTGCTGACGAGCGGCACCTTTGGCCCCACTTCTTCCACCTCATCAGCGAGCGCAGACCTCAGCATGTCTTTGGCGAACAGGTTGCAAGCGGTAACGCAAACACATGGTTCGACCTTGTACAAGCTGACCTGGAAGGAATGGAATACGCCTTCGGGCTTGTGCCGTTTACGTCAGCGGGCATCGGTGCTCCGCACATCAGAGAACGAGCTTATTGGGTGGCCGAGTCCATTAGCGAGCAACGTCAAAAACTGTTACCAGGACTGGAAAAAGGTAATAGCGAGGAAGGAGGCTGGCCGCCAGCCAAACCTTCAGGACTTTGCAGTGCTGGCGGCATGGGTGACACCAACCTCACGCGACTGGAAGGACTCGGCGGGAATGACAGCGCAGCGGGATGGAAAGGACAGACTGGACCAGCTACCCCGCCAGGCGTACACATGCGGGCCCTTGAGGTTAACGGTTTTTGGCGAGATGCGGACTGGCTCTTATGTCGAGATGGCAAATGGCGTCCAGTTGAACCCGGCACATTCCCGCTGGTTGATGGGGCTGCCGCGCGCCTTGGACGAGTCGAGTCCGGGGTGGCCAGAGTGGCAAGCAGCAACCGCGTCGGCCGACTCAAAGGCTATGGGAACGCCATAAACGCACAGGCTGCGGCTGAGTTCGTCCGGGCTTATATGGGGGTTAGCTATGGCCGGTGACTGGATCAAGATGCGTGCCGACCTGCACACGCACCCAAAAGTTGTCCGCATGGCGTCCGCATCAGAAGCGGACAAAAAGCGGACCAGAGAAGAGAAGAGAAGAGAAGATATAAAAGATAAACCCCACATAGGGGGCGAGCAAAATTCACCTGTGGATAACTCTGCTGGTGGCGGCGAACCAGATCCTGATGCGAACAATGCAGTGCTGAACGGCTACATTGCTCCAGGTGGAATGGGTGAGTTTGGGAAATTCCAGATGCACGACAACTGGAAGCCTGATCCACAGTTCGTCAGGCGAGCCTCTCAGTGGGGCATAAACCTGAAGGCGGAGATCACGCCGTTTGAGCTGGCAGACTTCATCACGTACTGGAAAGCGGAGGGGAAAGCATTCCACCACGACCAGTGGCAGCAGAAGCTGGCGAGAAGCGTTCAGCAGTCCAGGGCAAGACCCGTGGTCCAGCAGCAGCGAAGGGATATCAACGACGTTCCGGAACCGGACAAGACCATACCGCAGGGATTCAGGGGCTACCAGGCCACATAGCAGCACCGGCGCGGCAGCGCATTTTTTTACGCCTGTATAGTTACCTAATAGGTAACAAAATATGCGCATAGCTATTGACTTTAACTCTAATGTGGATTTAAATTACCTAAGGGGTAAATCATGACGGCAGTTTTAGGGATTGACCCGGGATGCAGCGGGGCGCTGGTTCTCGTAACTGAACAGGGCGGCTACATCGACCATCTGGCAATGCCAACCATCAAGGTAGGCACAAAGTCCAGGGTGAACGGCGCAGCGGTAGCTGCATGGGTTCGGCAGTACGGAATCACTCATGCGTACCTTGAGCAGGTAGGTGCAATGCCAGGGCAGGGAACAGCGAGCATGTTCACGTTCGGGCATGCAGCTGGCGTAGCGGAGGGGATCCTTCAGGGGCTCAACATTCCGTACACGCTGGTAACTCCCCAGGCCTGGAAGAAGTCAGCCGGGCTTATCGGCAGCGACAAGGACGCAGCGCGCAGCAGGGCTATTCAGCTTTACCCGGAACTCAGGGCGCTGGATGCCAAAGCGAAAGGCCAGGCCATCGCGGATGCGCTGTTAATCGCAAGGTTCGGGATCGGCGTTAAATAACGATCCTTTTTGATATCAACGTAATCAATAACTTATACGGGTAAGCGGGGGTAAAGATGGAATGCAAAGTGAGTGAGCTAGTAAAGCGCGGGCATGACCAGGCCGCAGAACTGAAATCATCAGGCGGTGCTGTATCTCAGTTGATAAGCGATTTGGCTACACAACTGGATGTGCAACTGGCTCGAGGTAATGGGCTGGCTGAGGAGAATGCGGGGCTGAAAGAGGAAATCTCGAACATTACTTTCATGCGGGATGATGACTTCTTTGGCTCCACTCAGCGAGCACAGGAAGTTATGGGACGTCTCGTTAACGTCAAAACCCCAGCTACAGACGCTTTCCTGGCTGAAGTGCGGGCGCATGGGTGATGCGCATGCTAATGGCGTGCTTCAGGCTATCGACCGCGCCGCAGCCGGTAAAGGAGAGTGAAATGAAAAACCAAAATTACGATCAGCGTAAAGATTTGCATCTGTGGTTCGGTCTTTCATATGCCGCGTTTCTGGTAATGCCTCGCGTAGCAATGATGCAAATGCCGAAGGAATGGCAAGAGAGAATGGCTGAACTGCTTAATCAATACGACGAAACCATTGATACATCTGCGTTTGGGGTGAAAGGTTGCCGAGTTCAAGCCATTAATAGTGAAGGTAAGCTAATGAAGATGCCTGGTGAGTTACTTAACTACCGCCATCCTCAACCCGAAGATGTGGCGCAGTTAATGCTCAAGCATGAGGACTAACCCATGAGCACTATTACCAGAGAGCGCGTGAAAGACATTTTAGAGTTTGGTGCTGGCCGAATCATATCTCCAATCACAGACTACGAAATTAGAGAGCTGGCGCGTATCGCGCTGGCATCGCTCGAAGCGGAGGCTGTGGCGTGGATTATTGAGGGTGGAAAAGGTGATACCCCATGCCATCTTTCCTCTAGGAAAGAATATGCGGAGGCTTACCCTGACAGGAAAGTAACACCGCTATACACCGCCCCGCCAGCGCCGGCAGCAATGAAAGACCATCAGATTCGTGAGCTGGTAAATGAGCTGCGCGATATCGCTGTCGAGTACCACGGCACAGAGCAGCTACGTGAACGCATCGCCAGAACTATTCGCGCCGCCATGCTTCAGGGTGGCGATGGCAACTCTCCGGTGATTCCGGACTGGCAAACCCAAGCAGAGAAGATGGCTGAGCTCTACGGAAGCAGCTTCGTTTTGTTCCGTAATGGAGAATCTCCGCAGTGCGCTGATCCGACAAAAGTGATTATTTCATTCACCGATGATGGCCTTGGTCATGGTTCGGCAGCTCCGCAGCAGGAGGTGAAGTCGTGAAACACTTGCGCTATGACTGTATGGGTGCTGCTTATGCTGGAGAAGACAGACAGCCACAAGAGGTGATGCGTGAGATTGGCATTACGTATGAGCGCGCTATTCCTCAAAGCATGGGCGATCAATGGTGGCTATTTAACTGCGACTATGGAG
>OGWT01000008.1_pt1 | contig 112327 bp, 93 predicted proteins | sample 1576101 | NCBI WGS metagenome assembly OGWT01 (sample SAMEA3541481, study PRJEB24748) | human gut metagenome | biome: human gut; feature: human-associated habitat; material: faeces | place: China | collected 2012 | reverse complement strand
TCAGCATTTTACTCACTCTTTATCAGTTTCAATAGTACCGAACTCTTTTTCATACTCCGCAACACGCTTTTTAAGATATTGCTCAATTTCCTTATTTGCACTGCGTCCCTCAGATTCAGCAATATAACGGAATTTTTTGAAAAGCAAGCGGTCCACTCTCAATGTATACCGTAAAAGCTTATCTTCCATGATTAAACTCTCCTTAGCTCATATAACGCTATTATGACTCAATTATAGTGAAAATATTGCGTCATGGTAAAAATGGTGTTATTATGATGAAATAATGACGCATATTTTTTTAAAAGGAGAGTGCATATGAAACTTGCAATTATAGGTTCACGAAATTTAAATATAGTTAATCTCAGTAAATATCTGCCCCAAGGGGTAACGGAAATAGTTTCCGGCGGGGCAAGAGGTATTGACACCTGCGCCAAAGAGTACGCCGCCGCCAACAACATAAAGCTGACAGAATTTTTACCTGAATATGATAAATACGGCCGCAAAGCTCCTCTGTACCGAAACATACAGATTATTGATTACGCCGACGAAGTGTTTGCCTTTTGGGACGGAACATCAAGGGGCACAGCCTTTGTAATTAAGCAGTGTAAAATTAAAAATAAAAAAGTGACGGTCTTTATTAAAACTGTCACTGATAAATAGCAGAATTATTGTTTTTTAAGTACGGTATTTAAATCCTGCCTTAAAAGTTAAAAAGCAGACATCTTACGATGCCTGCTTTTTTGTATTGTATATTGCCTTTGTAAGTTATTCGCAAAGTTTATTGTATCTTCTCAATCTTCTTTGCGGGAATTATTGCTCCCTCATTCTTTTCTACGGTTATGCGAATCTTTTCGCCTGTATTGAGAATTACAACGCTTTCATTGCTGCTTGCAGTTGTGCTGTAATATGACGGTGAAGAATCAAGCTTAATATAATACCAGCTGTTGCCGTCCTTTACCGCTGACCTTATATCCGTCACGGTTCCTTCAACGGTAATGTCCGCCAGCTTCTGGGTTTCTCCGTCCGTGCCGGTATCTGTATCGACCTTTATGTCATCGTCAATGGAAATTCCCTGCTGATCCATAAGGTCTACATAGTTATCGAGGCACTCTTCAACAGTCTTGCCGATTGCCGTACCTACCGACCACTGCTCAACGTTTACCATTGCGTACATCTTAACGATATTTGAATTATCCTTAAGGGACATGAAGTAAGTGGGCTGACCGCTGATATTCAGAAGCAGCGGGAAAGTTGCGGTATATCCGTACTGCTGTACGGCGCCCCTTGCGGAATCCCTTGCGGAATTCTCCTTTGCGCCTGCCTGCTGATAGAGGGTTGCCTCCTTTGTGCGCTGGTTTATAAGCACAAAGCCGACAATGGACTGGTCACTGGTTATTGAAGTTACGCCTGTATAAAGATAAACGTCATCGTTGATTGCAAGATAGTTATACTCTTCAGTTGTAACTTTAACGCCTTTCTGTCCGATTACGGAGTTAATAAATCCGTTCTGGAGAGTACCATGATAATCGTACTGCTCAATAAGCAAATCGGAAGAATAAACTCTGTCTATCCACTGATAGTTTTCGTTTTTCTTAAGCTCTTCTACCTCATGGTATTCGCTTTCACCTGTTACGGCATCCATTATTACAACGCCTACAACATCCTTACCGCCGAAAAGACCGATTGTCTTATCGAGTCTGGGGCATATCCAGTAGGGATGTCCCTCTTCGTCGATTTCAAAGGAAGGTTTGTCGAAAATAAATGTGGGATACTGGAATCTAAGATGTCTCTGAAGAAGTCTGCCGAAATGCTCTGCGGGAGAGTATTTAATTCCCTGTCCCTCAGGCATGCGTACAATATCAACCTTTTGTGTAACCATGTCTACAACCACATATGCCGGTAATCCCTCACTGCGGTTTGTAAGCCACTTGATTATATCTGCATACATAAGAGTTGTGGCTCTTACGGGATGTCCCTTATAGTTAATCTGATTGTAATAATCATCCTGAATAAGGAACTGTGATACCATATCGTCAAGGTAGCCTATCTGTCTTTCACCGAGAGTTGCGGCGGCAGAGCCGTCGAGAAGAGGAACTGTATTGAAATCAACCTCTTCAATATCCTCGGCAAAGGTTCCCTCGTTTACCTTGAGAAGATCCTTATAAGCGGAAGCTCTGAAAACAACTGAGGAAGCCACTGCGCCGATAATGGCAATCACAATTATAACACCTGCAATTATTGCGGGGATTTTAATACGCTTTTTTACAACATATGGTACATAGGCCGGAGTTGTGCCCGCTCCGTTAATGACAAATGAAGCGGCGCCGTAAATTACCAGCACAAGCACAAGATAAGTATAAAACTCAGGTGCTTTCAGTGAAATAGGCGGAAGCATAAAGTAGAATGCCAAAAGTGCTCCTATCACTGTAACGGCAATAGTAATAAGCAGCTTAAGACCTGCTTTAGGCGGAGCAATTACAGCCTGATGCTCTTTTTGACCGCTCTTTTTGCCGGATGCAAAGGACGAAAAGTCAACGTTGAAAATCTCCATGGTTTTTCTCCTTTTCGGGAAGTTTGTTTATTTATTTTGAGTTTCCGAAAAGCCGTTATTCAAATGGGCCTTTCAAAAATTAAAACCTTTACTTTAAGAAGCCCTGAATGATTACCTCTTCCGCCTCTTCCTGAGTCATTCCGAAAGTTTGAAGCTTTACAAGCTGGTCATTGTTGATTCTTCCGATTGCGGCTTCATGGACTATCTGAGCCAAAGCATGGTTTGCGGAGATTTCGGGAATGGAGCGGATTTTTGCGTTATCCATAATAATGGAATCGCACTGAACGTGAGCTCGGCAGGGAGCATTTCCCACAGCTCTCGGATAGAAAATCTGCTCGGACTCGTCCTTTGCAACAGAACGTGAAATAATTTGTGCTGAAGCGTCCTCTCCGTCGAGGTTAATGACAACGTCGGAACGTGCATACTGCTTGCCGTGAGTCATAAGCTTTTCATTGATTACAAGCTTTGCTCCTGCTTTAAGGGATGCGGTTGTATCTCTTTCAGTAGAGTCAACGCCCTTTATCTGCACCATTTCCATTTCACAGTAGGAATTTTCATCCATTTCCACAACAGTTGTGGGATTGAGGATTCTCTCGCCTGTGCCCTCTCCCTCACCGTAATGCTTTTCAACATAGCGGACTCTCGCATGTTTGCCGATGTGGAAAGTGTGTATTCCGTCGTGCTCGCTTTTTTCGCTGCCGCAGTTGTGTATTCCGCAGCCGGCTACTATATCTACATCCGCCCAGTCGCCGATATAGAAATCATTGTAAACAAGGTCGTCAATTCCTGTTTCGGTAAGTATAACGGGAATGTGAACTCTCTCTCCCTTAGTACCGGGCTTTACGATTATATCTATTCCCGGCTTATCCTTTTTAGGTTCAATTGTTATATTCTCGGTGCTGTGACGCTCTACGCCCTGACCGTTTTTTCTTATATTATAAGCTCCCGCAGTGGGGATACCATGCATATCAGCTATGGATTCAAGTAAATTGTAATCTGTCTTATTCATATTTTAGTTCCCCGTTCCCCTGAACTCGCAGGCACTGCCAAACTGTCCCATAAGGTTGGGGAATACCTCCTCTCTCGGACCGATGGTCTTGATTTTTCCTCCTGCCACAACCGCTATATCGTCGGCAAGCTGCATTATTCTCTCCTGATGTGAAATAAGCACTACGCTTTCGCTGCGTACTTTTTTCATTGCACGGAAGCTGTCTACAAGCATTGTAAAGCTCCAAAGGTCTATGCCCGCCTCCGGCTCATCATAGATTGCAAGCTTTAAATCTCTCGCCATAATTGTGGCTATCTCTATTCTCTTAACCTCTCCTCCTGAAAGGGATGCATCCACCTCTCGGTTAAGGTAATCCTTTGAGCAAAGTCCCACATTTGTAAGGTATGCACAGCACTCATCCTCAGGAAGCTCGCTGCCATGGGCAAGGCTCAGAAGTCTGCGCACTGTCAGTCCCTTGAATCTGGGAGGCTGCTGAAAAGCATAGCCTATTCCTCTTTTTGCCCTCTCTGTTACGGAAAGATTTGTTATATCCTCTCCGTCAAGTAAAATCTGTCCCGATGTGGGTTTCTCTATTCCCATAATAAGCCTTGCAAGAGTTGACTTGCCGCCGCCGTTGGGACCCGTTATTACAAGGGTCTTTTTATCCTCAAGCTTAAGGCTTATATCGTCAATTATTTCCGTCTGGGAATCTTTTTCCCCTACACGGAAAGAAATGTTTCTAAGTTCCAGCATATTATACTCCTTTGCTTTTAAGTGTATGTATATGAATCTCTCGGATTACTGCCGCCGGCAGAACCTGCAGCCGCATAAGGTACAATCAGCTCATTTAATCCGAAAGAATAACCGGCTTTATTATTCTGCTCTTTTCCTTCTTTTATCCCTCGAAAAGCTTTTTAAGCTTTCTTCCGGCACTGCCTACTGTCAGCGCCATTACCTCATCACCGGAAAGAACAGGGGTGTTTCCTCGTGGAATAAGCATATCACGTCCACGCATTATGGAAATTATAACGCAGTTTTCAGGTAAATCCAGATCCCTCAGGTATATTCCCGAAAGTCTCCAGTTTTCAGGTACGGCAAATTCACTTACAACTGCGTCGCCCTCATTTACATTGGTTATAAACTTAACCTCAGCTCCGCCGACCTCGTGTTCAATAAGTCCGGCGATAATCTGTGTTGAGCTTACTGCAATATCAACGCCCAGCGCTTTTAGCACTTCGGTGTTTTTAGGATTGTTTGAACGGGCAAATGCTTTCTTTACTCCGAATTTTTTCTTGGCAATTTCACAGGCAATAAGATTATCCTGATCTTTACCCGTTACGGAAATTACAACGTCGCATCCGTCGCCTATTCCCTGTCTGAGAGTTTCAACGCTTGTACCGTCGCCCCAGATTACAGGAACATCGAGATTGTCGGCAGCATAGGCGCACGCCTCTCTGCTGTTATCTATAAGTCTTATTTCATAATTGTTTTCAAGAAGCATTTTTGTAAGATAATATCCAAGCTTTCCGCCGCCGATTACAAGTACTTTCATTTAATTTTACCTCCCGGAATTCAGAACTTTACAAGTATTACTTTGTCGCCGGGCTGTATTTTAAGCTCGGGGGTGTTGGCGGGAATAATCTCTCCGCTGTCTCTTTTTATGGCAAAAACCATTTCATTTTTCATAAGCTCCAGTTCCGACGGAGATTTGCCGTAATCGCCTCTGTCGGTTTCCAGTATTTCAAAGGAATAGTGTTTGCCAAAAATCTCCGCAGTAGTCTCCTCTTCATCAGAGGTTATTGCGTCATAAATATGGCTTATCTCATAGCTTGTTGAGCATATGGTCTCAAAGCCCATTCCCCTGAAAACCTCTTCCTTTGCAGGGTCAAGAATCCTTGTATATATTTTACCTATGTTGAACTCTTTCTTTAAAAGCTGTGCCGCCATTATGTTTGAATTATCCTCAGGGGATAAAACTACCGCAGCATCGGCATTGTCTGCGCCTATGCTCAGAAGTGTCTCAAGATCGAAAACCTCTCCTGCGGCAGACATACCCGAAAAATCATCTCCTAAAAGATCAAGTTTTGCCGGTGAGTGATCTACAACTGATACATCGTGACCCTTTGAATCCAGCAGCTTTGCCAGACGTACACCTGCTTTTCCGCAGCCTAAAACTAGAATATTCATCATTTGCCTCCCTAAGCTCTTAGAGCTTAATCATAGTTTACCACATTTTTAAAATTTTATAAATAGTAAAAGTTATCATTATTAATTATTTTTTATTTAAATTTTTCCCAGACTGCACACAATTCCCGCAGGAGTTATATCTACAAAGCCATATTCTCCCGCCGATGCCGTTCCGGGATTCATTATATAAATTCCGTCACGATAATCTGTCACAGCTGTGTGGGTGTGCCCATATAATATTATATCCGCACCTTTCGCCGCTCCCGTTTTAAAAAGCAGATCCGTGCCGTATTTTACTTTTTCAAGGTATCCGTGAGTACAGTATACTCTCTTCCCGGCGAAAATCTCCAGCAGTGTTTCGGGATTCTGCGAATACAAATCACAGTTTCCGCAGACACAGAAAAACTTCTTTTCCGGAAAGCTTTCCATTGCACAGTCAATATCCCGTTCGCCGTCTCCGAGAAAAATAACCGCATCTGCCTCATCGTGAGTCATGATTATATCACGGATTTTTCCTGCTCGTCCGTGAGAATCGGAAATTACAAGCAATCTCATTCATTATTTCCCCCATTTCATCATAGGTATATTATATATGTCACAGGTGGTGATTGCAATCGCAGAACAAAATTTTAATCCGGAAAAGCTCAAACAGGTTATAAGTTCCTTTGATACTGGACTCAATGCATCGGCTCTGGCAAACGCCGCAGCAAAGGGAAACTTAAACGACTTTGTTGAGAAAAACCTCAGACCGGAACAAAAAGCGGAAATCCAGAGAATGCTCAGCGATAAAAAAGCCGTTGAGCAGATTTTAGCTTCGCCCCAGGCACAGCGGATTATGAAAATGCTTAACAAGGAGAAATAAGAATGGATGCAGGAAACATAAACGAGATATTGTCATCACTGTCAAGCGATGATATTGCCTCCCTTCAGGCAATGGCGGCTTCAATATTCGGACAAAAGGGCGATGAGGGCGGCGGTGAGCAAAAGGAAAAGCAGAACCACCGAGAAGAACGCCGTCAACCTCCGTCACAGGATAACCCTTTAGGCGGCATTGATATTGACCCTAAAACCATGGCAACTATTGCATCGGTTTTGGGTAAACTGGGTCAAAGCCGTGACGATGAGCGCACACGTTTTATTGCGGCTCTGCGGCCCCTGCTAAGCGAAAAACGCAGGCACAGAGCAGATGAGGCATTGAAAATGATGCAGCTTTTTGAAATTTTACCGCTTTTGAAAGACAGCGGGCTTTTTTGAGGTGAGGTGCGGTGAGCGATTACAGATACGGCGACGTTATCAGTATGCAGGAAGCTGCAATAAGACGTGTAAACGAAATGCAGCGGCGAGCCCGTGAAGCGGCACGGCTCGCAAACGAGGAACTTTCAGGAGGCACGGCGAAAAACTTTCAGCAGAGCGGCGAAGGAAGGGATTCCCGCTCTGCCTTCGCTCCCCAGAAAACGGCAGGACATACCAATTTACCCGTAGACTATCTCCACAGCGGTTATCCGGAAGGATATTCCGGCGGATATCATCCACAAAACAGCCAAAGCCGCTCAGAGAATGAGGCTTCTTATAATAATGAAAAGGAAGCCGAAGTTTTCCACAGCGTTCCCACTGACAGTGGAAAAAATCATCCTGATACTCCCAAAAATCAGAACTCTCAGCAAAAGGTCTCAAACCGAAGAAATGCGGAAAGTGAGAGGAACAATAAATCCTCTTCATCGGGGAATCAAAGGGCAAATCAGAACTCTTGGGCGCAGGCTGCCGTAAATCGACAGCAAAAACAGACCATTCAGAGTCCTCCCCACAGAGAAAGCAGCCTGCCGCAGCGGCAGATGCCTCATAATGTTCAGCGAAACAATCAGCCGCCCTTTTCTTTCGGAGAAAACGGAATATTTTCGGCACTTGGCAGCATAGCCGGCAAAATGGATAACGACACCATGCTGCTTTTGGGACTTATGTACATACTCTGGCGTGATGGAGCAGATTACGGATTACTTTTTGCACTGTTTTATATATTAATGTAATAGAGAAAAACTATAAAACCTGCGGATGAGCAAAGTCTCCGCAGGTTTTTTGTAGATAAAGTTATTTGGGGGTTTACAAAGATACTTGTATTTTTAACCGCTATATTTCAGCCTGAACTTCTTAACCGTACTTTGATAAATGATAAAGTTTTGCTGCTCGTGCCGCAGCAGGGCACATACTTTTGCCCATAGCAGCAAAAGTATGCAAAAGTGCATTTTGCTTGCCAAAACAGAAAGCACTAATCAACGCAAAGTAAGTTCAGAGCTGAGCACCCTCCAACGGCAGTTTGAAAATTTTATTCTATCACCGTCAAAGCGTAAACGCTATACCGCTATCCATATCTTTTCCCTTGCCGTCGGTTAGGTTCAGCAAGCGTTCGCCAATTCACGTCGGCAGTTTGGAGGGTTTTAAGCTATCACCTGCAAATTGTAAACGTTTTACTGCTTACCATATCCTTTCCTTTGCCGACGTGGGCGACTGTCAGGGAGAAAAATTTTGCGTGGTTCTTTGGTTTCTGCTCTTGATTTTTAGTTTACATATAACTTTATCGCAGGCGGTTATATTTTCTTATTACTGTAAGTCAGTGTGCGAATTGGGTGCAGCGTCACGCTGCTTTTCTGCTTCTAAAATCAGAAGTTTCCGCCGTTCCAGCCCCAGTCCTTGCAGGCAGAATAGGTTATATAAATATCCGCCGGGGTCGCTCTTGTTCCGTCAGAAAGAATTTCCGTCATTTCCGCTGTCATATTTTCCGCCACAGCGGGGTTTATATCATTGCCGAAAACTTTAACTTCTGCATATACAACGGTTCTTTCTCCGTTACCCTTAAACCACATGGGAACTTTATCCTCAATGGCAACCATAAGCCAGCTTTCGCTTTTTCCCGGAAAAATTGTAATGGCATTTCCAAGATCGCTTTTGATTTTTTCCATTGCCTGAGCTGTAAGGTCTGCGTTTGTCTTTACGTTTATAAACGGCATAAAATCACTCCTTTTATTTTTGCTCCGCTATTCAGTGCGAAGTTAATTTATAATTTTATTTTATCTTTTACCCTGTTCCAAAGCTTTGCTTATCTTCTTTGTGTACTTTCTCTTTTTAGAGATAAACTTGCTCTGAGAGAGTTTTTTCTCTTTATATGGATTTTCGTGGCCGATAAATTCCTTGTAAAATCTATGGGTGTATCTGCTCTTCTTTCTAACATACTTATATATATATGGAAACGGCGTTTCATTGTATGTTCCTATGTCAATTCCGAAAAGAGCTTTCAGTACCTGAGAGGCGATTATATAATTGCCCTCTTCTCCCTGATGTATTCCGTCGCCTGTTTTAAAATTAGGCTGCTCTTTACGGCGATTATCAAGATAAGCTTTTAACGGTGTGCGTACATCTATAACCTTATCCCCTAATCCGCAGGACAGTATCCAGTGAGCATAGGCTTCCATTACTTTATCGTAATCTTCGCAGACACTGCCGTAAGGTACTTCTTCCTCACGGGAAAGAGCTCCGGTAAAGGATATTGGATCAAAGGGCGTCGGAGTCATAAGAGCAACTTTGTATCCGGCCTTATGCAGCTTTTCAACAACAGTTGTTATACCCTTTTTATATAACTCAAAACGCTCCTGTGAAAAAGGCTGATAAATTCCGTCGTTTTCTCCGTACATGACCGTCGCCCACTCACCCTCAACAAGGGATGTAATTCTATCGATTCGGTTAAGTATATTCGGTCTCGGGAAAGGATGTCCGTTTTCAGTAAGTCCGCTGGTATTTTCGCTTGATACTCCCAAGTTTATAAAATCGTACTCCAAAATACCTTTAGCTATTGCAAAAGCTTCAACGATAGACGGATATGTTCCACCGTCAGTTATGCTGTCCCCTATAAATACTATGTTTTTCATCGATATACCCCTGTAATTTATTTTTCTGGTTTTACAGCTGTATTCTATCACATTTATACCGCTTCTTAAATACCTTAATAATTTTAATTGACAAAAGGTATGATCTAATAGTATAATCAAATTGTTAACTAAGGCTAACAATTATAATTTTGATTTTACAGGAAGTTTATCATATGAAACAGGCTTTATTATATGCCGCAATGGGCACTTTCTTCACTTTCGCAATGACGGCTCTCGGCTCGTCTGTTGTATTCTTTTTCAGAAAAGAGATAAATCAAAAAATTCAGCGTATTTTCCTTGGCTTTGCCGCAGGAGTCATGACAGCGGCATCCGTATGGAGTCTGCTAATACCCGCCATTGAAGAAGCGGAAAAAATGGGTAAAATCGGCTGGATTCCCGCTGTGGGAGGTTTTTTCCTTGGAGTATTCTTTCTTATGGCAATGAATGCGCTGCTTCCTCACCTTCATTTAGGTGACGGCAAGGTCGAGGGAATAAGCTCTTCTCTTAAAAGGACAACTTTGCTGGTTTTAGCGGTAACTTTGCACAATATCCCCGAAGGCATGGCAGTTGGTCTTGCCTTTGCCCTTGCCGCTCAGCACGGCAGCGATCTTTCCTTCTTTACTTCCGCAATGATTCTCGCTCTCGGTATGGGCATACAGAATTTCCCAGAAGGCGCCGCAATTTCACTTCCCCTGCGCCGTGAAGGCGTTCCCGCAGGAAAGGCATTTATATACGGCAGTCTTTCAGGACTTGTAGAACTGATTTTCGGAGTTTCCGTAGTACTCATTTTCTCATTTATTCAGCCCTTAATGCCCTGGATGCTCGCTTTTGCCGCCGGTGCCATGATGTTTGTAGTTGTAGAGGAACTGATACCGGAAGCACATCTGGGAGAGCACTCAAACTCCGGTACACTTGGAGTTATGGTGGGCTTTGCACTAATGATGGTACTCGATGTTGCGCTGGGATAAAATTAAAAATGCTATCAAAAATACCCGAAGCTTTCACTTCGGGTATTTTCTGTTATTTTGCGCCTTTAACTCCTTTATTTTTCAAAAACATTAAAAAGTCAGGAGCGTTTCCAACGGTAAAAGCGGCCTTTGGGAAAATGTACAGAAGATTTGATTTTGAATGAAGCACCACGGTATTTTTAGTTTCAAAGACTCTATTTATATCTGAATATGAAATTTTCATCGCCCTACCGGTAGACTCAGCCATATATACGTTTTCTTCAGTGGCAGTCACAAATATCTCAATAACCTTATCCCCGTTTATCTCCTTTTGCCTATCTTCGTGCATTTTTATGGACTTTTTGTATCTGAAAAAAACAACTGCAAATACATAGGCAAAAACAGGAATAGTCAATAGCGTTGCGTAATTGAGATTTTCCGTTAAAACGAGATTGAGTAAATTTAATATAACTACTATGACAAAACACACATAGAAAGTTATCATAGATGAAGTTTTGAAACACATATGCCGATAGATTTCATCTATATAGTTCATGCGATTGTCATAATGTACCTGATACAATATATCCATATACATGCTCCTTTGACGTTTGTATTTCCATTAAACCATGGCTTTAGTGGTTTGCCAATGTTCACGGGTTTATTTTTTGTTAAAATCCAACATATTTCTTGACAACAGCCGATGATTATTATAGCATTATAGGTATGAAAAAGACAATTGGAATAGTAGCCCATGTTGATGCGGGCAAAACAAGTTTATCAGAACAGATACTCTACCTTGGCGGCGCAATACGCACTGTGGGACGGGTAGATAAAAAAAGCTCCTTTCTTGATTTCAACGAAATCGAAAAAGAAAGGGGCATAACGGTATTTTCAGAAAGCGCCGGCTTTACTGTTGGAGAAAATACATTCTATCTTCTTGACACTCCCGGCCATGCTGACTTTGCAGCGGAAACCGAAAGAGCTATTAAGGCAATAGATTTTGCAATTCTTACCTTAAGCGCAGTTGAAGGAGTGCAAAGCCACACAGTAACCCTTTGGAACATTCTTAAAAAGAACAATATTCCCGTTTTTGTATTTATAAATAAAACAGACCGTCAGGGAGCAGATGTGCAAAAGGTTCTCTCTCAGCTTAAAGAGGAATTTGGAGACGGATTTGTTTTCTGCGAAAACTTAAGAGATGCTGCGGAAGAAATAGCCTGCCTTGACGATGAGCTTACAGAGGAATACCTGGAGAACGGATTTACCGAAGAAAAATTTATCCCCGCCTGCCGAAAGCTGATAAAAGACAGAAAACTTTTTCCTGTTTTCAAAGGATGTGCTCTCAGCGGTGAGGGAATAAAAGAATTTCTCTCGTCTTTAGATGAGCTTACAGAAACTGAATATAATCCTGACGGCGAATTTTCAGCATTTGTTTGGAAAGTAAGGAGAAATAAAACCGAAAGAACCGTATTTCTGAAAATCCTTTCAGGCACTCTCAAAGCCAAGGATATTATAGACGGCGAAAAGGTAAACGAAATAAGACTTTATTCGGGAAACAAATCCACTCCTGTGGGGGAAGTTACTGCGGGAGATGTCTGCGCTGTCAGCGGACTTTTAAAGGCGAAAAGCGGATGCTTTATCGGTGAAAACAAAAGGGAAGCTGAATTTTCAGCTATACCCGCTCTTTTTGCAAAGGCGGAGTTTTCCTCAGACAAAGATCCGGTAAAAATCCTTGAATATTTTAAAATTTTGGAGGATGAAGAACCGACTCTCAGCGTAAAATGGAATGAGCGCATAAAGGAAATTACTGTAAGGGTTATGGGCACTGTGGAACTTGAAGTACTCAGCGATACCCTCAGTAAAAGGTTCGGCGAAAACATAACTTTCGGAGAACCAAATATAGTATATATGGAAACAATCAAAGGCAAATCCCACGGAGCGGGACACTATGAACCTCTAAAGCACTATGCAGAAGTGCATTTTCTTTTGGAAGAAGCTCCGAGGGGCAGCGGAATAACCTTTGAAAGCAAGGTTTCAACTGATGAACTTTCCCTTAACTGGCAAAGGCTTATTGAAACCCATATTTTTGAAAAGGAACATGTGGGAGCTTTGACGGGCTTCCCCATAACTGATATAAAATTCACCCTCACAGCAGGAAGAAGTCATTTAAAGCACACCGAGGGCGGAGATTTCAGAAAAGCCGTATACGCCGCAGTGCGTCAGGGACTTTTCAAAGGGGAGAGCGTGCTTCTTGAGCCTTGGTACAAATTCAGGATTCAGGTACCCATGGAGTTTACAGGCAGGGTACTTTCGGATATAACCAAAATGAGCGGAGAATTTTCTCCGCCGGAAACCCATGGAGATAAAACCGTAATAAGCGGAGTTTGTCCCCTTTCGGAAATAATGAATTACGGCAGGGAGCTTGCCGCCTTCACCTCAGGAAAAGGTGTATTCTTCGGCAGCCTTACAGGTTACAGAGAATGCCACAACAGCGCAGAAGTGATTGAGAAAATCGGGTACGACAAAGAGCGGGACAAGGAAAATTCCGCCGATTCCGTTTTCTGCTCACACGGCGCAGGATTTCTTGTGAAATGGTATGAGGCGGATGAATATATGCACTGTAAATAGAGGAGGATTTTAATGGATAACAAATGGTACAAGGATATTTGCGTCTATCAGATATGGCCACGGTCATTCTGTGACGGAAACGGCGACGGCATAGGCGACCTCGAGGGAGTTTACTCAAAGCTCGACTACATAAAGGATTTGGGCGCCAGCTGCATTTGGTTTTCTCCCCTTTATCCCTCACCCAATGCCGATTTTGGTTACGACATAGCCGACTACAAAAACATTCATCCGGAATACGGCGATCTTGAGCTTTTCAAAAAGGTGTTGGACGGCGCACATGAGAGAGGAATCAAGGTTATAATGGATCTGGTTGTAAACCACACCTCCGACGAGTGCGACTGGTTCCAGAAAAGCCGCAGAAGAATTGAGCCCTACACCGATTACTACATCTGGAGAAAAGGAAGAGACGGCGGCAAAAAGCCTCCCAACAACTGGCTGAGTATGTTTGAGGGCGGCGCCTGGGAATACGATGAAATGAGGGGCGAATATTATCTCCATGTATTCGCAAAGAAACAGCCTGATTTAAACCATGATAATCCAAAAGTCCGTGAAGAAGTCAAGGAAATCATGAAATTCTGGCTGGATATGGGTGTTGACGGATTCCGTGAGGACGTCATCACATTCATCTCCAAAAAAGAGGGTCTTCCAAACGGTTTTCCCATACCCTCCGCCTGCGGAATGGAGCACTACATAAACGGACCTCATATCCACGAGTATTTAAGGGAATACCGTGAAGTTGCAAAGCAGTATGACTGCTTCTGCGTCGGAGAAGCTCCTATGATGACACCCGAAACCGCACTTAAATACATCACTGAGGGTGAAAATCAGGAGCTTGATCTTATGTTCCACTTCCAGCACATGGAGGCGGACTGCATAATGATGGATTTCATCCACGTTCCCTTCAGTCTTACACGCATGAAAAAAGCCTTTACCCGCTGGCAGAATATGTTAAAGGGTAAGGCATGGAACACATTATATATTGAAAACCACGATCATCCGAGAATCATAAGCCGATACGGCAGTGAGGTATACCGCACCGAAAGCGGAAAAATGCTCGCCGCCATGTATATGCTTCAGCAGGGAACGCCATTCATATATCAGGGTCAGGAAATCGGTATGACAAACATTTCCCTCCCCGATCTCGATATGTATGAGGATGTTTTTGTAAAGAACAACTACAACGTTTTCAAAAAGATTTTCGGAAAGAAAAGATGCGAGCATCTTGCAAGAATCTCCACAAGAGACAACGCAAGAACACCCATTCAGTGGACGGGCGGCGAAAACGCCGGCTTTACAACAGGAAAGCCATGGTTCTACATTAACCCCAACTACAAAGAGGTAAATGCAGAAAAGGAGCTCAGTGATCCAAATTCACTTCTCAATTTCTACAAAAAGCTTATCCGCTTCCGCAAGGAAAACGAAATTGTTCTTAAAGGCGATTATAAGGAGTATTACGCAAACAGTAAGAATCTTTATGTTTACGAGAGAACCTATAATAATCAGCGAATGCTGGTAATTTGCTCATTTACCGAAAAAGGTGTAGCTTTTGAGGCTCCCGAAGGATACGACCTTTCAAAGGGAGTTAAGGTACTGGGTAACTATGAGTCAGAGCACATCTGCGGCAACGGCTTCAAGACCCGTCCATATGAGATGAGAGTTTATATGTTTTAAGAAGAAGTTCTTTACAGAAAAATTTAAAAATTAAAAGAAAGTGCAGCCACCTGTATTTAAGATTATTTGAAACTTTAAACGCAGGTGGTTTGTTTTTATTGCCGGTAAGGGAGTATGCAGTTTATACCCCTAAGCAAATTTTGCATAAACGCAGGCAAATTTACTTGTTTTTCTGTATTTAGGTATGCTCTGTAATTAAAATGAATTTGATAGTAAAATTCCAGCGTGAATTATATAATGAACCCAAATAATAAATTTTAAGTTGTGGGGTAAAACAATGAACATAAATAATGATTGCTTTTGGAGAGCGTTAGATGAATTAGTAGGTAAAACAAAAATAGTAATAGACCGTCCTAAAGGAAGCAGACATCCTCGTTTTCCCAATATTATCTACAAGGTTAATTATGGATATTTAGAAAACACATCTTCTATGGATGGCTCCGGAATTGATGTCTGGGTTGGAACAATGAATGACAAAAAAATCGATGCTATTATGTGCATTGTAGATTTAATGAAAAACGATTCAGAAATCAAAATACTTATTGGATGTACGGAAGAAGAAAAAGATATCATATATCGTTTTCATAATGAATCCGAATTTATGAAGGGTATATTGATTAGACGATAAAATTTGCTAAGGATTTATGTTCCTTTCTGCCTGTTAAATGTTTAAAGACTCTGTTTTCCCTTGCCGACGTGTGCGGCGGACACGTCCGCTTTTATGTCGCACACAAAAATACAGTGTTAGGAAATATAAGTGCCTGCGATTGTGGTTTATTTTAGACGCAGGAATATATAGTTGTTTATTACTGACATTTGGTGTGCGGATTGCCTGCAAGCTCAGCTTGCTGCGTCTTGGGTGCAGGCTCAGCCTGCTGTGCGGCTTGGGTGCAGCGTCACGCTGCACTGCACATACTTGACTATATTCACACTTGAATTTAAAATAGATGTAAAAATATATTGGTGCGGTGACGTATGAATAAGATAATTCAGAAATTCGGCGATTACATATATAAGAAAGCGGGAAAAAATCCCGATGCGGCAAGGAAAATTCTGACCAGTGTATACTCCCTTTCAGGTTTTCAGGCTCACTATTTTCCCTCAAAGGCTCTTATGCCCTCACGTCAGTTCATGATGTGGGTTTCCGCAAAGTCCATAACCGAGCCTCTCAGAAAACCCCAAAAGGCTGCAATTGTCAGCATCTTCACTCCCTGTGAAATGCTTCACGCTGCCGGAATAGAGCCTATGTTCCCGGAAGGACTTTCCTGCTACCTTGCTGCTTCCGCAAGCGAAAGGTACTTCATTGAGCAGGCAGAGAAAAAAGGTGTGCCCGAAAGCCTTTGCTCCTACCATAAAATCCTTATCGGACTTGTAGAATCGGGAGTAATGCCAAAGCCTTTGTTTGTACTTAATACTACCCTTGCATGCGACGCAAATCAGCTTTCTTTCAGACGTGCTGCGGAATACTTTGACATTCCCCACTATATAATAGATGTCCCATTAACCAGCGATGAGAAAAGTGCGGAATATGTGGAAAATCAGCTGAAGGAAATCTGGGAAAAAATCAAAAATCTTACCGGTGAAGAGAATCCCGACGAAAAGCTGAAACTTTCCGTAGAGCGCAGTGAGCGGACAATAGAAAACTATAAGAAATATCTTGATCTGCGCTCAACCAGATATATAAGCGACGAGATGACCTCGGAAATGCTTTCGGTTTTCGCAATGCACGTGCTTCTCGGCACTGCCGACAGTGAGAAATACACTCGCCGTCTTTGCGAAGATACAGCTAAAAAGCCCGAAGGATTTAAAGGTAAACGTCTTTTGTGGGTCCACTCACTGCCCTACTGGCAGGACTCAATGCGTGAAATCTTTAATTTCAACGAGCGCTGCGAAGTCGTTTCCTGTGACATGACCTTCGACTCTCTCGAAACAGGCGATGTAAAAAATCCCTTTGATTTCATGGCAAAAAGGACGGTATCCTGCTCCTTTAACGGAGGATGGGAACGCCGCTCCGAACTTTGCAGAAGCTTTGCCGAAAAAATGCACGCCGACGGAATTATATATTTCTGCCACTGGGGATGCAAACAGACAATGGGTTCATGCGTTTTGTCAAAGAGGATGTTTGAAGAGAGCGGCATACCAACTCTCATCCTTGACGGCGACGGCTGCGACACACGAAACATCAGCGACGGACAGATGGTAACAAGAGTCACTGCATTTATTGAACAGCTTGAAAACGGCGGAAAGTGAGGAAATTTTATGATAGGTTATACCTGCAAATACACTCCCATCGAGCTTCTTGAAGCTTTGGGCGGAGAATGCGTGCTTATTAACTTTCAGACAACCAGCTTTTCCGCTGCTGAAAGCGAGGGTCATTCAAATCTCTGCTGCCACTGCAAGGCTTTGCTTGAGCACTGTCTTTCAGGCGGAATAAGAGAATTTGTATTTGTAAACTGCTGTGACAGCGTCCGCAGAATTTATGATATAGTAAAAGAAAAAGGAGATTATGACTTCATCTTTCTTCTGGATCTCCCGAGAACCGGCGGCACCTGCTCTGTAAACCGCTTTAAAGATGAAATTCTGCGTCTTTACAGGGAATACTCCGCATATAAAGGCACATCCTTTTCCCCGGAAAAGTTTTATGCCGCATTTAAAGATGACAGCATGTATCCAAACGGAGAATTTATCGCCCTTACAGGAGCAAGAGTGAGCCGTGAAACAAAGAAAATTATCGAAGAAAATTCAGTTTATCCCATTGCCGACCTTACCTGCTCAGGCAACAGAAGTCTTTTCTTAATGGAAAGATACGATACCTTCGAGGAAGAGGCATATGAATACGCCCACGCTCTGCTTACTCAGATTCCATGCATGAGAATGGCAGATGTATCAAGCAGAAAAGCTCTTGCAATTCATCCGAATATAAAGGGAATAATTTATCATACGGTAAAGTTTTGCGATTACTATTCCTTTGAATATGAAAACCTTCGCAAGGAAAGCACACTGCCCATGCTTAAAATCGAAACGGACTTTACTCCCCTTTCATCGGGACAGCTTTCCACAAGACTTGAAGCTTTCTGCGAAGAATTTGAAGTTAAAAATGTAAAAAAAAATGAAAAACGCAGTTCTGCCCAATTAAGCGGCGCACTCTACGCAGGTATAGACAGCGGCTCCACCTCCACAAATGTTGTGGTGATAGATAAAAGCGGAAAAACTGTGGCAAGCGCAATTGTAAGAACCGGTCCCAGAGCGGAGATGGGCGCAAAACGTGCTTTTGAAAAAATAGAAGAAGAGTACGGCATTAAAATTGACTCCATTAAAAAAATAATTGCAACGGGCTACGGCAGAAATAATATCGGCTTTGCACAGGGCGCAAAAACGGAGATAACCTGTCACGGAAGAGGAGCTAATTTTATAAATCCCAATGTACGCACAGTTATTGACATCGGCGGACAGGACAGCAAGGTAATCTGCCTTGACTCAAATGGAAACGTAACAAACTTTGTTATGAACGATAAATGCGCTGCCGGTACGGGAAGATTTCTTGAAGCAATGGCGAAAACCCTTGAGCTGGAGCTTGAAGAAATGGGAAAGCGTGGTCTTTCATGGAAAGAGAATATAACCATTTCAAGTATGTGCACGGTTTTCGCCGAATCGGAGGTCATCTCCCTCATTGCCGAAAACAAAAGCAGCGACGACATTATTCACGGACTCAATAAATCCGTAGCATCAAAGACTCTTTCACTGGTAGCCCGCACAAATCACACACCTGTTTACATGATGACGGGCGGCGTTGCGAGAAATAAGGGCGTTGCAGCCGAAATCGAAAAGGGACTTAATGATAAACTTTTCATTCCCGAAAATCCCGATTTATGCGGAGCTTTGGGAGCTGCCCTTTTCGCCTTGGACAGCGATAATCAGTAAAAATAAATCTGCTTATAAAAACATCCCTGCTTACATTTAAGTAAACAGGGATGTTTTTGTGTTAATTTGTCTTATGCAACAGGCAAAACATAAAAAGCTATGCAGAAAAAGTGAAGGATGGTTCCACCTAAAACAAACAGATGCCAGATGCTGTGCATGTAGCGTACTTTTTTAAGGCCGTAAAAAATAAGTCCCGCTGTATAGCTTATGCCGCCGGCAAGGAGCAGATAAAATCCGCTGCCCAGAGCACGATATATAGGCACTACAATTGAAATTGCCGCCCAGCCCATTACTACATACAGCACCATTGAAATTACAGTAAACTTTTTTATATCAATGGAGTTTAACACAATTCCCAAAACAGCCGCCGCCCATACTGCTATAAATACAGCCAAAGCTGCTTTTGAACCCTTAAGCAAAACAAGGGTAAAGGGAGTATAGCTTCCTGCAATGAGAATATAAATTGTAGAATGATCAAAAATTCTGAAAATCTTTTTTACTCCCGGCATTGGAAAAGCATGGTAAAGTGTGCTCATGGTATATAGAATTACCATTGAAAGACCGTACACAATAAATGCCACTACACCAATTACTGAACCCTTCATGGCTGCTATTGTCACAAGTACCGTTGAACCTATAATCGCAAAAAGGCTTCCGACTCCGTGAGAAACGGAATTAAATATTTCTTCGCCTACTGTATAAAGCTTAGCTTCCATACACTTCTGCCTCCTTATAAACTGTTATGAACCATTGTAATATTAATAAAGTATAAAGTAAACTATAACAGAACATATTTTAACGGATTAATAATTATACTTTGCTCCCATCAAAAAATTACGGATTTACACGAAAACGTAAATCCGCAGCTTTTCAAAATATTATTTTTTCTTTTCCGCAGCGGCTATAAGAGAACCCATAACTATTACAATGCCGCAGATAATACTTTTTAAATCCGGAACTGTTCCGAGAATTACAAAGGAAAATACAATTGCCCAGGCGGAATAAGTGATATTAAGAGGCATTGCCTTTGATACTCCCAGATTTCCCAGCGCTTTATAATAGCAAAGATAGGATGCCGTTCCGAAGAACGCCGCCAAAGCTATAAATCCGAAAGCTTTAGTAGGCAAAGCAGAGACGGTAAAGCTCCATCCTCCGATTACGGGCAAAACTATTAATCCGTAAAAGAGAGCCGACATCAGCTGACGAAGCTGAAGAGCATGAGAGTTGCTCACCTGTGGATCCTTCATTCCGTAGGCGCAGATTACTCCCTCAGATGCCCAGCCTACACAGCAAAGCAAAGCGCAAACAAAACCTAAAACAAAGTTTTCAGGTCTTTCCCCTCCCGGTTCATATCCGAGAGCAACAACACCCAAAATTGAAGCAACGAGTCCCGCTATCTGTACGGGACGCATTTTTTCCTTTAAAAAGATAAATGACAGAAAAGCACCCAGTGCGGGATACATTGCTGAAATAATCGCTGTATATGCAGGACCGATATATTTAATCGCCGCAACGTAACCTGACATTCCAACAGGTCCGCCTAAAACTGCGGCTATGAGAATGAACTTTCCGCTTCTCGTTTTTAACGCTCTTATAACATTCTTAAACTGTTTTGTTATTCCGGTATATATGAGCATCCACACCGATGAACACAAATCATGTAAAAACGTACTCACAAAAGGAGCTAAAAAAGCAGCCTGCTCTCCTGAAACAAAAGGAGTCATAGCCAGAGCCACACCTAAAACAACTGTATCCAGCGCCCAAAGCACCCCTGCCGTTAAACCTGTAACCATAAAAACAAAAACCTCATTGATTAAATTTCACTGTTTTAAAAATCCATGCGTAAATTAAAATATCATTTAACTGAGCGTATTGCAAGGGGTTCAGAGCAATAAGGTAAATTTGTTTGAGGTTTTTATTTTTTCTTATATAATTTTCGTGTATAATTTTGTATGGATAATAATCATTTTAAAAGTAATAAGCGTGAAAAATCGTGTCAGGAAGTAAAACAAATGAAAGATATTCTTTCTATAATAACTGCATACCGTGAAGATCGGGGCTGGACTGAGTATCAGCTTGCAGAACGCTCAGGTTTGCCCCAGTCCACAATTTCCTCTTGGTACCGCAAAAACATGATTCCCACAGTTCCGTCTTTGGAAAAAATCTGTACAGCTTTCGGTATCACCCTATCTCAGCTTTTTGCAGAAGAAGATACACCGGTTTCCTTAACTGACAGGCAGAAAAAACTTTTGGAGCGCTGGTCAAGACTCAGCAGCGAACAGCAGGACGCTATATTTGCACTGATAGATAAAATGTAAAAATCCGCCGAGATTGTCATCACTTTGATGGGTCCTCGGCGGATTTGATTTTAGTATAAAGGTTTATCTCTGTTTTTAAAGGTTACTTCCCCTACAACTGATGCAAAAATTATCAGTAAATTCAGTATCGATTGTCATGATCCGGAGTGTCAAACTCTTCTACAAGATTTCCGTCCCTGTCGTAAAACTTTACGTTTATGATTTTTGTTGTTACATTAAAAGCTTCGCCGATATTTTCTATTTGAAAAATCATCGGCGATTCATCAATAAATGACTTTTCATAGGTTTTTTCAATACCGTTTGTACTGATAATATATACGCACTTTGAAATGCGTTTTTCATTGGCAGAGAAAAACACCCTGTTTTCCAAAGGCAAATCATATTTTTCACCTTGGGGTGACGGATAGACATACACTCCGACATTATCACCCATTTTCGCAGCAGCTTCAAATTTTTGTCTGGCATCCAGCGACAGCTGCGTAAAAACAAACATCTCCTGGGGTTTTGTATGATCCCCGTTTTCAGGTATATAGTAAACTTTTTCATCTATACTGCACCAGAAAAAATCAGTTGCCTTTCTGTCGCTGAGCTCAGCAGCATACTGCCGTGCACCCTCAGAAGAGTAAGTAGTACATTCATAAACAGCGTATGGTATCAAAATCGCTGCTGCCAAAACCAGAAGTACGCATACTGTTATCCTTTTTGATTTCTTCAGTACTGTTTTCATTTCCAGTTCTCCTCTATTTTATTTCCAAAATCGTCATAGAGTGGTTTTTTATCCTTATTTAAAAGTCTGGTAAGAGAAAGATCATCACGTCCCTCATAAACATATAAGTCAAGGAATTTTTCATTGTTCTCTATTTTGAATATTTGTTCCATTCCGAAAAACTCGGCAGAATAATAACAGGCTTCTTTCGGCAGCTCTACACCTGCAACCATCATTACGGTTTTACCGTCATCTACAAATAAAAAATAGTTAATTTCTCCGTTTTTCTGGGGCATTATTTCCATTACCAAATCTTCATTATAACGTCCCGGAAAAATACGGCTTTCATTATAAATATAAAGTCCGTTCGCACCTTCATGGGTATAGAGCACTACTAATTTGTCCTGCTCATTTTTTGCCTCAAGAACCTGCGCCCTTTCATCACTGTATCTGAAAGAAAGATAATTATTAATATTTTTATCAAGTGTTTTAATGTCATCAGGAGCTACCGTTCGAGAAAAAAGGTAAGAGAAAATCAAAACACAGATTATTAAAATCGAAGCCGCAACTCCTGCACCTATGGCCATGAGCCGCTTTCTGCTCACCTTTTTGCTGCTGTCTTTCATTGTATCAACTATGATTTTATCGGCAGTTTCCGGCAGAAGTTCTCTTTCCACTTCTCCGCCGTTCAAAATTTCACTTACAGAAACTTCAAGTTCCTTTGACAAGTTTTCCAGTACGGAAACATCGGGCATTCCTCGTCCTGTTTCCCATTTTGAAACAGCTTTATCGGTTACTCCTAACTTTTCCGCAAGCTCTTTTTGCGTAATCCCCTTTTCCCTGCGTTTTAATGAAATAAATTTTCCCGTTTCCAAAGCGTTCATAAAAGCTCCCTCCTTACATTACTTATTTTATATTCCTTTTCTCCTTTAAGTCAACCTACCTTTAGTAGAGTAGAATAAATCCCGCAGTTTTTTCACTGCGGGATTTATTTGCTATATATTATCTGTTATTCTTTGTGAGTATTTCGCCGAAGCCTTCATTCTTTTTATGACTTTGCTGAACAGGTTTTACATCTCCCTCCGGCATAAGCACAAAACCTAAACGGTATGTTTTTCCGCTCATGTTAAGATGCTCATCAAGGGGCGGAAATCCCCAGCTGTTATATCCGCCAACTCCGCACTGTCCGGCGGAAAAACGCAGCACAATTTTGTTATCCTTACCTTTAAGGTCGTAGGAGTGTCCGGCTTCTTCAAGCTCACTGAACTTATATCTGCCGTAGTTTACTTCCATTTCTCCCTTTGCCTCGACGGTAAGCTTTATTCTGTTGCCCGAAACACTGAAGGATTTTACTCCGGTACGGTGTCCGTTTTCCTGGGGCTTTAAATAGGGAGTGAAAAATTCATCTGCCGTACTTTCGTATTCTCCCACATAAGCGCTTAAGTTTCTGTCACAATAATTTTCATGAGGTCCTTTTCCGAAATAGCGGCAGCTTTCAAAATATTCTGCCAAAATAAACTCCAAGGCTACATCGGGAACATCAGGCAGACGCTGAGCCGGAGTAAATTCAAACTCCGTCTTTATACCCGCTCCCGTTATAGTGTAGTTAATGAATCCCTTGCTTTCGGGAACTGTGGGAACGGTAAAGGATGTTTTGATAATTGCCCTTTTTTCGTTCCAGCGGGTTTCCTCTACGGTAAACTTTGCGCTTTCTCCTGCCAGTCTCCAAAGGGCGTTTTTCACATGACGTGAACATCCTCTGTCGTTATCGGTAAGGGCACGCCAAAATACAGGCTTTACAGGCTCCTTTAAAATCTCCTCGCCCATATACTTGAATGAAGAAAGAAGTCCCGTTCTCCTTGAAACCTTGACCTCAATTTCCCGTGACGAAACACAGATATTTCCGTAGGTTTCCCACATGGAGATTTCTCCGTTTTCCGGTAGAGTTCTGTGCCAGCCGTCATTGGCGTTAACATGGAACTGCTTCTGCGCTACAACCTCTTCATCGGCTTTTCCGGTGAAAATGAGATTGAGCCACCATTCGTCGTTGGTTATACGGTTAAGTTCCAAATCGAGGACTCCGCTTTTTCCTGCCGGGAGACTGAATGTCTCTTTGCCCTCACGGAGTACGCCCTTTTCACTCATCTGCTGCCAGCAGAGATTATACTTTGAAAGATCCGTAAAATCGAAGCGGTTTATTATTCTTACTATTCCCTTTTCGGCGTTTATCTCCTCCACCTCAATGGGACTGAAAAGCTCCTTTATCTCCGGAGTCTTTGGTGTTTCGGAAAGATCCGCAAAGAAAATTCCGTTGCCGCAGAAATTACCGTCATTTGGCATATCTCCGAAATCGCCGCCGTAGGCAAAATATTCGCCGTCAGCACCTTGAGTCAGCAAGCCCTGATCGGCAAAATCCCAGACAAAGGCTCCGCAGAAATTGGGAAAACGCTTCCAAAGCTTTCTGTATTCATCGTTTCCTCCGCAGGAATTTCCCATTGCATGGGAAAATTCGCAGAGCATAAATGGTTTATCATTATATCTTATGAGTGTCTCCTCGGTTTCCCCGGGAGTTGCATACATTCGGCTGTAAAAATCGCTCAGACCCATATCCTTTGCGGGATTGTCCCATACTCCTTCATAGTGAACAGGTCTTGTATCCTTTTCTTTGAGGAGATCACGCATTTTGCGGAAATTCTCTCCCCCTGCCGATTCATTTCCCAAAGACCATATTATAACTGACGGGTGGTTTTTATCCCTCTCGTAAAGACAGTTTATTCTGTCCATGCAGGCGCTTTCCCACTTTTTCTCATCGCCCGGAAGCACTGGGCAATTTCTCACCTTACTGTAACGTGTGCCATGAGTTTCGAGGTTGTTTTCATCTATTACATAAATTCCGTATTTGTCGCAAAGATCGTACCAAAGGGGACTGTTTGGATAATGACTTGTGCGGACAGCGTTTATGTTATTTGCCTTTATAAGCTGAGCCGCTTTTTCCATAGTCTCCGGATCCACATATCTTCCGTGTTCCGGCGAAAACTCATGACGGTTTACGCCTTTGAGCATAACGGGCTTTCCGTTTACCATAAGCTGATTTCCCTTTATCTCAACTTTTCTGAATCCTGTTTTAACTGAAACATATTCAACAGGACTTCCGTTTTCATAAAGAGAAATGAGCACCTTATAAAGTTTTGGATTTTCCGCAGTCCATGGAGTTATACCGGCAATGGTTGTCTTTACGCTGACTGTATCAGAATCGGTGAAATCCGCTCTGCCGAATCCAACAGGCTCATTGCCGTCAAAAATCTCCGCTTCAACACTTGAACCTTCCAGACTTCCCTTTGCGGTAAGCTCCATAAAAAACTGTCCGTCTTTTATTTCACTGTCGGGCTCGGCGGTGATTTTGAAGTCCTCTATATATGTTTCCTCTGTCATGCGTATGTACACATCACGGAAAATTCCGCCCAAACGCCAGAAATCCTGATCTTCAAGCCAGCTTCCTGTGCACCAGCGGTACACTTCCAGCGCTACGGTGTTCTGTCCCTTTTTAATAAAGGGTGTGATGTCAAACTCCCTTGAATTAAAGGAGCTTTCCGCATATCCTATTCTCTCACCGTTTATATATAAATAGTATGCGGATTCCACTCCGTCGAGGCAGATAGTCACACGCTTTGAAAGCCACTGGGACGGAATCTGGAATTTCTTTATGTAAAGACCTACTGGATTATATTCCTGAGGAGCAAAAGGCGGAATTATATCCTCTCTTCCCTCCCACGGATACTGCACGTTGCAATACTGAGGATAATCATATCCGCAGCTTTGCCAGCTTGAGGGAACTATAACTGTATCCCATGAACCGCTGTTAAAGGACGGATGAGCAAAGCCCACACAGCGCCTTGAAGCGGAATAGTTGGGGAACAGCCTGAAACGCCACTGTCCGTTAAGTGAAATTCGGCGGCTTTTTTCAGGCTTGAATGTAAGAGCTGCTTTCTTTGAAGAATAAGAGAAAAACGACGCTCTGGGCGCAAGAGCTCCCACACAGGTTATTTCGGGATTACTGTGCCATTCATAGTATCCGTCGATTTTAGGAACGTTGGGATTCAGACTTTCATGCTCATCCTTCGGCTCAGGCTTTTTCTCCGGGGCAGGCTTCGCTTTTTCATCGGTTTCATAGCTGAAAGCTGCATTTTCAAGAATATCCGACCACTTTACATTTTCGCCCGTTGAAAATCTGTCCTCAGTGAGATAATGCTCTTCGGGAGCTTCGGCGGAAGTTTCTTCCTGTGAATTTTCTTTTTGAGAAATTACGTCGTCTGAAATTTCATCTGATTTAGCAGAAGCGTTTTCAACTGCTTCGCTTTCCACTTTTGATTTGATGTTTTCATCCGATTTATTGGGAGCAGTTTTATTGATATCATTTTCCTCTGCGGAAATCTTTTTCTCTTTTGCTTCACTCATAGTTTTCACCTGCTTTTTGTAGGTATTGGTTATTTATATACACTGCCTGTACATGGCAGTAATTTTCAAGGTTAAAGTTTTAATGTTGGATGTAAGAAAATGTGATAAAGATATTATATGTTATTTTGCTTCTTCATTTTTACTTTGATAGACGAGTAAGTCTTGCCATTTATGCCATGGCGAAATTAACTTACGGCTTCTTACCTGAACTCTGATAAATAATAAAGTTTCGCCACTCATGCCGTGGCGTGCACTTCCTTTTGCCCATAGCGGCAAAAGGAAGCAAAAACGCATTTGCGGCGGAGTCCCGCCGCCTTGCCAAAACAGTAAGCACTAATCAGCGCAAGGTAAGTTTCTTCCACACGCCCTCCGACGGCAGTTTGGAAGATTAGTTTTTATCACCAACGCACAGTAAACGTTTTTTTACTATCGAATTCTTTTCTCTTGCCGTCGGTTAGTGAGTGTAAGCGTTCACCAATTCACGTCGGCAGCTTGGAGGGGTACATTTTATCATCAACAAAGTGCAAACGTTATACTACTTGCCATATCTTTTCCCTTGCCGACGTGGGCGACTGTCAGGGAGTTGCTTTTATGTGGTTCTTGGGTTTCTTCTCTTTGCTTTTTTAGTTTACATGTAACTTCATCGCAGGCATTAATATTTATTTTTGGGTGACGCTTGGTGTGCGAATTGAAAGCGGACGTGTCCGCCGCAGGCGGTTATATTTTCTTATTACTGTAAGTCCGTGTGCGAATTATGTGCAGGTTTAACCTGCTGTGCAACTTGGATGCAAACTCAGTTTGCACGCAGGCACGTATAGTTTCTCGTTTCTGTCAGCCGGTGTGCGAATTGGGTGCAGCGTCACGCTGCTGCGACTTGGGTGCAGGCTCAGCCTGCTGCTAGAAATAAACGGCAGCCGTGAAAGCTGCCGTTTTTAGTTTTTAATTGCTGCGATAAAATAAGACTATCAGCCGATTTTGTCAACGCCCATGTAAGGTCTGAGAACTTCGGGAACTGTAACACTGCCGTCAGCATTCTGATAGTTTTCAAGAATAGCTGCGGTTGTTCTGCCGATTGCAACACCTGAACCGTTAAGAGTATGAACAAGCTGTGCTTTATCCTTGGGGCTGTTCTTGAATCTGATTGATGCTCTGCGTGCCTGGAAATCCTCAAAGTTTGAGCAGGATGAAATTTCTACATATCTACCGTATGAGGGCATCCATACCTCTATATCATAGGTCTTTGCAGAACTGAATCCGAGATCGCCTGTGCTGAGAGTTACAACTCTGTAAGGAAGTCCGAGAAGCTGGAGCACTCTCTCTGCATCGTTTGTGAGCTTTTCAAGCTCCTCATAGGAATTTTCGGGATTTGCAAACTTTACAAGCTCAACTTTGTTGAACTGATGCTGACGGATAAGTCCTCTTGTATCTCTGCCGGCGCTGCCTGCCTCAGCTCTGAAGCATGCGGAATAAGCGCAATACTTAATGGGAAGCTTTGTTCCGTCGAGAATCTCATCTCTGTGCATATTTGTAACGGGAACTTCTGCTGTGGGAATAAGGAAATAGTCATCATTGGTGATTTTGAAAGCATCCTCTTCAAACTTCGGAAGCTGACCTGTACCTGTCATGGATGCACGGTTTACCATATAGGGCGGGAAAACCTCTGTGTATCCATTGGCTGTGTGGGTGTTGAGGAAGAAGTTCATGATTGCTCTTTCGAGTCTTGCACCTAAATCCTTATAGAAATGGAATCTTGCACCTGTAACCTTTGCTGCTGTTTCAGGATCAAGTATTCCAAGATCTGCACCGATATCCCAGTGAGCTTTGGGCTCGAAATCAAACTTTGTAGGCTCACCCCAGCGACGAACCTCTACGTTTTCGCTGTCATCCTTACCAACAGGTACTCTCTCGTTGGGGATGTTGGGGAATTCATACATAAGTGATTTCTGTGCTGCATCGAGCTCTGCAAGCTCTGCATCAAGCTTTTTAACGGATTCCTTAATCTCATTCATGCGGCTCATGATCTCTGAAATGTCGCCGCCCTCTTTTTTGATTCTCGGAATTTCCTTGCTTGCTGCATTCTGCTCAGCTTTGAGCGCATCAGCTTTTCCCATAAGCTCTCTGCGTGCCGCATCTATCTGGAGAACACGGTCAACCTGTGCATCCATATCCTTGTTGCGGCTCTTCATTGCTGCCTTTACCTTTTCAGGATTTTCTCTTATTACTCTGATATCAAGCATTTTTAAGTCCCCTTTATTCTTCAAGCATTTTTGCTATTTTTGTAAGATCGTCCTTGTCAAAATACTCCAGCACTATTGTGCCGCCCTTGCGTCCGGAATTAATCTTTACTTTTCTTCCGAGATTCTGTGAAAGAGCGATTTCAACTTCATCATAAAATACATCTCTGCGCTTTGGCTGACGTACTTTGCCTTCTGTATCCTTCGACGCTTCCTTTGCAAGCCTTTCGGTTTCACGAACCGATATACCTTTTTCCATTATAAGCTTTGCAGTTTCTATGATCTTTTCTTCATCGGAAAATGCAAGCAAAGCTCTGGCATGACCTGCGGAAATTTTATTGTCTCTTGCAAGCTCCCTTACACTGGGAGGAAGATTCAAAAGTCTGAGTGAATTTGTAACCGCCGAACGTGATTTTCCCACACGCTCCGCTGCGATTTCCTGAGTAAGTCCGTATTCCTTAATAAGAAGCTCTATTCCCTCTGCCTCTTCAATGGGATTCAGATCCTCTCGCTGAAGATTCTCAATAAGAGCAATCTCCATTGTCTCCCTGTCGGTGAGATCCTTTATCACTACGGGAACTTCCGTTAGTCCCGCAAGCCTTGATGCTCTCCAGCGTCTTTCACCGGCCACAATCTGATATCCGCCTTCCGCCATGGGTCTTACAAGAAGGGGCTGGATTATTCCGTGTTCGGCAATGGAGTCTGCAAGCTCCGAAAGTGCTTTCTCATCAAAGGATTTTCTCGGCTGTGATTTGTTGGGCTCAATCTCGTTGATGCTCAGTTTAACAGCGCCCGATGCGCTGCTCTCCTCTATGGAGTTACTCATAAACAGAGCGTCAAGTCCGTGACCGAGCGCCTCTCTCTTTTTTGCCATAAGCATCTCCTCATTTTATATTTATATATATCTATAATATGTTTTATTTAGCTTCCAATCCGTTCATTTTAAGAAATTCTTTTGCAAGGTCGTTATAGGATTCGCTTCCCTTTGAAGCTCCGTCATAGTAGAGTACCGGTTCGCCAAAGCTGGGAGCTTCGGAAAGACGTACATTTCTCGGAATGGTAGTTGTGAAAACCTTCTTGGGGAAGAATCTCTTTACTTCCTCAACAACCTGCTGAGTGAGATTAAGTCTGCCGTCATACATTGTAAGGAGAACTCCCTCAAGCTCAACGTTGGGATTATAAAGTCTCTTTACCTGACGAACAGTTGACATAAGCTGTGCCATACCCTCAAGGGCAAAGTATTCGCACTGGATGGGAACTATAATAGTATCCGTTGCTGCCATTGCGTTAAGGGAGATAAGTCCCAGTGAAGGCGGACAGTCAAGGAAAATAAAATCATAGTCAGCAATCATTGGAGCAATAGCCTGTCTGAGACAGCTCTCACGCTTCTCCATGTAGACAAGCTCCAAATCGGCGGCGGCAAGATTCATGTTTGCCGGAAGCAGCCAGAGATTTTCAAACTTTGTCTTAATAAGGATATCCTTTGCAGATACGCCGTGAATAAGCATATCATAGGTTGATTTGGCAAGCTCTCTTTTGTTAATACCCAATCCGCTGGTGGAGTTGCCCTGGGGGTCGATATCCACAAGAAGAACCTTATAGCCGTATGCACCGATTGCAGCGGCAAGGTTTACGGCAGTGGTTGTCTTGCCAACCCCTCCCTTTTGGTTGAAAATTGCAACAATTTTACTCATTAAATAACACTCCTCTATCTGTTAAAAAATTATATCACAACCACTGTAAAAGATAAAGGATTTAACGAAAAAAATTGAAATGTTTCACGTGAAACGCAGCGTGACGCTGTACTCAAGTCGCACACCAAATGACAGCTAAAAATAAATATTAATTCCTGAGATAAAGTTATATGTAAACTACAAAACAAAGAGCAGAAACCAAAGAACAACATAAAACCCACTCCCCGACAGCCGCACACGTCGGCAAGGGAAAAGATATGGATAGCAGTACAGCGTTTACGCTTTGTAGGTGATAAAACGTACCCCTCCAAACTGCCGACGTGAATTGGCGAACGCTTGCTGTTCCTAACCGACGGCAAATGAAAGAATGTGGTAAGCGGTAAAACGTTTACACTTTGACGGTGATATAAAGAATCCCTCCAAGCTGCCGTCGGAGAGCGTGTAGGAGAAAACTGACATTGCGCTGATTAATGCTTTTTGTTTTGGCAAAGCGGCGGTACACCGCTGCAAATGCGTTTTTGCTTGACTTTGCTCGCTACGGGCAAAAGTATGTGCCCTGCTGCGGCATGAGTGGCGAAACTTTATCATTTATTAAAGTGCGGGTAAGAAGCTGCAAGTTGATCTCGCCACGGCATGAGCGGCACAGACTAAGCCACTGTTTCACGTGAAACATTATACCTGATTTTCCACATTTTTCTCACAGTTGCGCATTCTTTAATACTTAACCATTTAAAAATAACAGTTCAATTGGATTGTTAAAACATTAAGATATGGAAATCAATGCAGGAAACAGTAATTTTCTAAAGCAAAACTTTCCTCACTTTTCGTCTGTAAATAAAAGAGCCCTTATCGTGGATTGTCAAATTTCATTCTTAGTGACTATCGATAAGGGAACATCGCTGCTATTTTTAAAAGTATAGAAACAATAGAAAAATTTATACCTAAATGTTATAATGCAATTGTTAAAAGTTTAGTAAATACAAATTTGCAAAAGGAAGGAAAAAGTGCTATGAGTAATGAAATTTATATAAAAACAGATCGTCTACTATTACGCCCTTTAAAAATTTCCGACGCAAATGATGTATTTGAATGGGTTAGCGATGAACGAGTTTCAAAATACATGGTTTATAACACATATACAGATATAGAGCAAGTGAAAAAATGGCTTTCCTTTGCTGAACAGGATAAAAGTACATATAATTTTGGATTTGAGCGTATTTCCGACGGAAAATTGATTGGAAGCGGAGATATAGGTTTTGATGACAAAAAAGGATATTGGGTATTCGGCTATAATTTTCGATATGATTGCTGGGGAATGGGATATGCTACGGAAGCTACAAAAGCGATGATAAATTATGTACATAGAAATTTTGGAGCACGAAAATTTGCATCATCTCATTGTGAACCGAATCTTGCATCCGGAAATGTCATGAAGAAATGCGGACTGCATTTTGTGAGATATGGTGAATTTCAAAAATTGGATGGAAGTATGCGTATGCGGTCAATGGAATATGAAGGCGAAATATAACATTTAACTTACTATACACTTCAAATACACTCAACAAGTAAAATATAGAATATTTTATGGACTATCTTCTCTCATATGTTTGAAACAAAAAACTATAAATACTTTATCTCTTAAGAAGCGTATCTGTAAAACTATATTTTAATCCATTTTTGCATGAAGCCTCATAACACAAGCTATCAAAAATTATAAAAGATTTTTTACATATAAAATTAGGATAAACAAAACAGCAAAGGGACAGACATAACTGCCTGTCCCTTTACCGTGGATATGGGGTGTGAAAGAGAAAGATGTGGACTGTTTCCGCCGTCCCGGCGGTTGATTATGCGGTTTTGGACTTCGTTTTGACCACTACATCGGTCTGTTTCGGAATCCTTACCACATACTCTATATATTCAGGTGTTTCGCTTTTTGCCGAATCAGCTTCGATACCCGCTTTACGCATGGTATCTACGGCATGATTGAGGGTGTTGACAAAAATACGTACATCCTTGAATATCTTAACAGATGGCTTTTGTTTAACCGTGGAGTTTTTTACCATACGGCCTACAAGCCTTTCGGTTTCGGCAACGGTCAGACGCTTGTCCGTCACTATCTGTGCGGCACGGCGCTGTAAATCTGCCGACTCAAGCTGTAAAAGCGCCCTTGCGTGTCTTTCGCTCATGGAGTTTTTCTCCAGAAGATCACAGACATCCTGGGGAAGCTTTAATATTCGCAGCTTGTTGCATAAGGTTGACTGCGCTTTACCAAGACGCTTCGCCATTTCTTCCTGACTTAATCCGCAGATATTCATCAGGTTTTCAATGGCTCTCGCCTCTTCAAAAAAGCTTAAATCCTGTCTTTGCAGGTTTTCGATAAGGGCCAAGGTTGCGGATTTCTCCGTATCGGCCTCCGATATGACGCAGGGAATTTCTTTCATTCCGATTATTCTTGCCGCTCTGAGTCTGCGCTCTCCGGAAATCAGCTCATAACCGAAATCCTCTCTGGGACGCACCGTTACCGGCTGAAGCAAGCCGTTTTCTCTGATGCTCTGGGCAAGTCCCTCAAGCTCGGAATAATCGAAATACTTTCTTGGCTGATTTGGATTGGGGAATATATTCTCCTGCGGTATCATAAGAAGCTGACCGCCGCTTATCTGTTTTGACTTCCTACGAGATTTCATCATAAGGAAATCCCTCCTATTTATGTATGCTTGTCCTTTTGCTAAGAACAGAATACCACAGGAGGGATTTGATTTCCAGCTTTTCTCATCGCAGAAAAACGCTGCAAATTACACTTATTTACATTAAACGAGGGGTCGCTTTGCGATTTGTGCCGAGGGGCGTGGATATTTTGGCGGAGTTTGCGATATCTTTTTTATCATAACCATATTTCTTTCCCCTGCATCGGAAAGAGTTATGTTTTTTATCTCCTTGATTTCTCCGCCCAGTATCTTGATAGCGTTCTGTGCGTCCTTAATTTCCTCAGAAGCAAGGGGACCTTTCATGGCTATAAAGAATCCGCCTTGTTTTACAAATGGCAGACAATATTCCGAAAGGTCACGGAGATTTGCAACGGCTCTTGCAGTGACAAAATCAAACTTTTCACGGTAAGCTTTGTTTTTGCCGAGCTCCTCCGCCCTGGAATGAACGGTAACTCCCTTAAGGGAAAGGGCTTCCACTGCCGAATCCACAAATTTCAGACGCTTTGCGGTGGAATCCACCATTGTCATATCAATATCACGTCTTGCAATCATAATGGGCACTGCCGGGAATCCGCCGCCGGTTCCCACATCCAGTACCTTTGCCCCTTCCGGTATATCAATTGCCGTAAGGAGCGTAAGGCTGTCGGTAAAATGCTTTACGGCTATTCCCTCAGGGTCGGTGATCGCCGTAAGGTTCAAATGCTTATTTGTTTCCACAACCATTTCGGCGAATTTTTCAAAATCACTGAGCTGCTTTTCATTCAGCTCAATTCCGATTTCGCCGCACTCTTGTATTAATGTTTCACGTGAAACATACATGTTCTCATCCCCTTGCAAGGTGAATAAGCAAAACGGAAATATCCGCAGGGCTTACTCCCGATATTCTCGAAGCCTGTCCTATGCTGGCAGGACGGATTTTCGCAAGCTTCTCCGCAGCTTCAAGGCGAAGTCCGCTGATTTCACGGTAATCCATATCCGCCGGTATAAGCTTCTTTTCAAGACGGCGCATTTCATCAATCTGCGCCTGCTGACGCTTTATATATCCCTCATACTTTATTTCAATCTCAACCTGCTCGAAAATCTCATAGGACAGATCGGGACGATTTTTATCAAAGGGCGCTAAATTTTCATATGTAAGCTGCGGACGCTTTAAAAGCTCTGCAAACTTTACTCCTGTTTTAAGAGGAGCTGTTCCGAGAGATACAAGGAGCTTATCAAGTTCCTCAGACATGGGAACAGAAAGCTTTTCTGCTCTTTTACGTTCCTCAGCAATAAGCTCTTTCTTATGAAGGAATTTCTTCATTCGCTCTTCGCTTATAAGTCCGATTTCGTATCCCATAGGAGTCAGACGCAGGTCAGCGTTATCCTGACGGAGGATGAGACGGTACTCTGAACGTGAGGTCATCATTCTGTACGGATCTGAGCATCCCTTTGTGACAAGATCATCAATTAAAGTTCCGATATATGAGCTGGCACGGTCAAGGATAAAGGGACTCTCCCCTTTTATAAGCCTTGCAGCATTTATTCCCGCTACAAGTCCCTGAGCCGCTGCTTCCTCGTATCCGCTGGAACCGTTAAACTGTCCTGCACCGAAAAGTCCCGGCAAATCCAAAAATTCAAGGGTTGGAGCAAGTGCCAGAGGGTCAACGCAGTCGTACTCAATGGCGTATGCCGTTCTCATAACCTGACAGTGCTCAAGTCCCGGAATTGTCTTGAGGAAACTGAGCTGTACATCTTCGGGCAGTGAGGAAGAAAGTCCCTGAAGGTACATTTCGTCCGTATCCCCTCCGCAGGGCTCGATAAATATCTGGTGACGTTCCTTTTCCGCAAACCTGACTATCTTATCCTCAATGCTGGGACAATATCTGGGACCTACGCCCTCTATTTTTCCACCATACAGCGGAGAACGGTGGAGATTTTCTGTTATGATACGCTTTGTCTCCTGATTTGTATAGGTTACATAGCATACCTCAGTATTTTTAAGCTGTGATGCGTCATCGTCAAAGGAAAAGGGGACTATGCGCTCATCCCCTGCCTGGGGTTCCAGGTTTGAAAAATCAATGCTGTTTCTGTTAACTCTCGACGGAGTTCCCGTTTTGAAGCGGCGAAGAGGCACGCCCAGCTTTTTGAGAGCTTCCGAAAGACGTGTTGCAGGGAACATTCCGTCAGGTCCGCTTTCATAGGACACATCGCCTACGTAAATTCTTCCTCCGAGGAAAGTTCCCGTGGCAAGGATAACAGCTTTTGCTGTATACTCAGCGCCCAGAGCCGTTACAAGATGCCACAGTTTGTTTTCATCCTGCCAAAGGTCGATAATTTCAGCCTGACGCAGTTCGAGATTTTCCTGTTTCTCCAAAGTGCGCTTCATGTATGCAGCATATTTACGTCTGTCAATCTGAGCACGGAGACTGTGGACAGCAGGACCCTTTCCCAAATTGAGCATACGGCTTTGGAGCAGATTGGCATCTGCCGCCTTTCCCATTTCTCCGCCCAATGCGTCAATTTCACGGACAAGGTGTCCTTTTGATGTTCCGCCGATTGACGGATTACAGGGCATATTGCCCACCCAGTCGATATTGATTGTAAAAATTCCCGTCTGACAGCCCAGTCTCGCACAGGCAAGGGCAGCTTCTATGCCTCCGTGACCTGCGCCGATAACTACGGCGTCAAATTCCTTAGCAAAATAACTCATAAAACCTCACAGCCTATATAATATATAATAGTATACGCAAATTGCATTTTGCGGTTTGATTTCATATGCTTCAGCGCCCTTAAATAGCCGCTACACTCTGTAAAAAAATTATTTACCTACGCAGAAACGTGAAAATACTTCGTTTATAACTTCCTCACCGGCTTTTTTACCGGTAAGCTCTAAGAGAGCGTCTATGGCGCAGTCCGTAAGGACATTTACAGCATCGAGAGTAACTCCTGAGTTCAGTCCCTCCACTCCCTCGTTTATATACCGGAGAGCTCGGCGGCAGCAGTCCCTCTGTCTTTCGCTTGCTGCCATTGGTGCTGATGAATCAAATTCGGCAGTTCCGAGAACCCGCTCCACTGCCTTTTCGAGAGCGTCAAGGTTATCTCCGCTTTCGGCGCTGATGGTTACTGTTTCGGAAAAATATTTTTCTATTTGAGAAATATCCATCACGGCGTCAAGGTCGCTTTTATTGAGAATTGCAACGGACTTTTTGCTTTCACATATTCTGCAAAGCTCTTCATCCTCATGAGTAAAGGCATCGGACAAATCAAAAACTGCAAAAACTATTTCCGCTCTTTGAAGCCGCTGTTTTGCCATATCGACGCCGATACTCTCAACTATATCCCCTGTTTCTCTGATTCCTGCGGTATCGGCAAGACGCAGCACCACATTTCCGAGTCGCACAGTCTCCTCCACCACATCACGGGTTGTTCCCGCAACGGGGGTAACTATGGATTTCTGCACTCCCGCCAAAGCATTCATAAGAGTTGACTTTCCTGCATTGGGTTTTCCCACGATTACGGCGGAAACGCCTTCCGTCACAGCTTTGCCGCTGTCGTAACGGCTTATGAGCTTTTCGATTCTGTCGCTGCACTGTCTGAGAGTTTCGGCAAGTACATCATAATTCAGCTCCGGCACGTCATCCTCCGGATAATCCACCCATGCCGCAATATGTGCGGAAGCAGAAATAAGATTCTGACATATATCGTCCGCTTCACGGCTGAGGGCTCCGTCACGGAGATTAAGTGCAGCGTTTGCGGCCTGCTCGCTTCCGGCGTTGATTATATCCATTACGCCCTCTGCTTCGGCAAGATCGATTTTTCCGTTGAGGAAAGCACGTTTTGTAAATTCTCCCGGACCTGCGGCAGAGGCACCGGCAGCAAAAACGCTCCTTAAAACTCTCTGTACCACTAAAAGTCCGCCATGGCAGGAGATTTCTGCAATGTCTTCTCCGGTGTAGCTTTTAGGAGCACGATAAACTATTGCAATTGCCTCATCAATATCGCCGTTTTCATCAAAGGCTCTTCCGTAGTGAGCAGTATACCCCTTTGCGTCGCAAAGTTTTTTCCCGGATTTGCAGCGAAATACCTTATCGGCGATATTCAGCGCATTTTCTCCGGAAATTCGTATTATACCTATTCCTCCTGCGGCAAGAGGTGTTGCGATTGCGGCAATTGTTGAGGACATTTGCAAAAGCTCCTTTCATTTAAATATTATTATATTATAAGGCAATATTGACATAAATACAAGTCAGCAGCAGCAGGTTAAACCTGCACGTAAGCCGCACACGAACTGACGGGTAAAAACAACTATAAGTGCCTGCGGGCAAGCTGAGTTTGCAGGCAATTCGCACACTAACTGACTGCAATAAACAATTATATATTCCTGCGTCTAAAATAAACCCTCATCGCAGGCACTTATATTTTCCTAACGCTGTATTTTTGTGTGCGAAATGAAAGCGGACGTGTCCGCCGCCCACGTCGGCAAAGGAAAAAATATGGAAAGTAGTAAAACGTTTACAGTATGACGGTGATAAATTAAAACTGTTAAAACTGCCGACGTGAATTTGTAAACGCTTACCGTGCCTAACCGACGGCAAGAGAAAGAATATAGAAAATAGTAAAACGTTTACTGTTTGACGGTGACAGCATAAAACCTTTGGGGCTGCCGTCGGAGGACGTATGGGAGAAAATTTACTTTGCGCTGATTAGTGCTTTCTGTTTTGACAAGGCGGCGGAACTCCGCCGCAAATGCGCTTTTGCCTACTTTTGTCGCTATGGACAAAAGTATGTGCTCCACCGCAGCATGAGCGGCACAGGCTAAGCCTGATTTAATTCGCACACCAAGATACGGCGCACTAAAGTATAAGTGCCTGCGTTAAAACTTGTTCATTTATCAGAGTTCGGGTAAGAAGCCGCACACCAAATCGCAGCTAACATTAAATATCGTCTCCTACACCCTTGTTAATTCTTTTATTGTACAAGCAAAAAACCTGCGAACAGGTCTACCCTATCCGCAGGTTTCTATTTATATTATTCGCTTTATTAATCTTTTCTGCTCAGAACTTCTTTCCCAAATCATCAGATAGAATTGAGAAGGTGCTTGAGATTCTTGAGAGCTTTCGGGAGTCCGCCGAGTATTTTTGCAAATCCCTTTCCGGCGCCCTCATCGTTAATCATCATGAGCATTCCATCTGCCATATCTTCAGAGAAAACACCCATGCTCATTTGAATGAAGTTTCTGATCGGAATCTGAGTTGCCATTGCTTCCATCATACCACCGTTATAGCCGTCATCCTTTGTAGCAAGAGCGAAACCTTTCTTTATAAGTCTGTTTATCTTTCCGCCCCACTTTGTATGCTCAGCATCTTCAAGGTTATTATAAATTGTAAGCTTCTGGCTCTTGTCCCTCTCTCTGGCAGGAATAGGTCTGCCGAGAACTGCTTCAAACTGGCTGTCATCAATGGCAGCAATATCAGCAGCATAGTAAGCCGGTGCAGATTCTCTGTAATCCGGAATTTCAACTTCTTCTGCCTTTACGCTGACCTTATCGGAAAGTCTGATGTCTGCACTTGAAGCGCCTACAAGAATTTCAAAGTCTCCGCTCTCTACTGTCCAATCCTGTACCTTTACGTTGTAGAAAGCAAATGCACGTCTGTCAAGAGTAATGGAAACTTCCTTTTCCTCTCCGGCCTTAAGGAATACCTTTGTAAAGCCTTTAAGCTCTTTCTCCGGACGGAAAATTGTGCTCTCAACATCCTTTACATAAACCTGAGCGATTTCGGCTCCGTCAGCAGAACCTGTATTCTTAATTTTGAAAGTTACTGTAAGCTCGTCGCCGTCGTTAAGCTTTTTGCTGCTGAGCTTAAGGTCGGAATACTGGAATGAAGTATATGACAAACCGTATCCGAAGGGGAACATAACAGGCTTTTTAGCTGTATCGTAATATCTGTATCCGATGTAAACGCTCTCTTTGTGTTCTGCAAGAACTCTTCCTCCGGGATAGTTGCCGTAAGTGGGATTATCTTCAAGTGAAAGAGGATAGGTTTCGCTGAGCTTACCTGACGGATTAACAGCGCCGCTTATAATGTCAGCAATTGCGCCTGCACCTGCCTGTCCGCCAAGAGAACCGTTGAGAACAGCCTTAACTTTATCGAGCCAGGGCATTTCAACGCATGAACCGCCGCTGAGTACAACTGCTGTCTCAGAATTTGCCGCTGCAACTGCTTCAATAATAGCATTGTGGCTCTTAGGCATTCCCATATGAGTTCTATCGTAGCCTTCGCTTTCGAAATCCTCTGTAAGACCGGCAAATACAAGAACTGTATCAGCCTGCTTTGCTGCTGCAACAGCCTCGGCTGTAAGCTCCTCACTGATTTCATCCCTTGATTTGTCGTATCCTCTTGCATAAATAACTGTATATCCTGCCTCTTTGAGACAATCAAGTGCATTATCAAGCTTTGTAGGATTGATAAGTGAACTTCCCGCACCCTGGTAACGAGGCTTTTCTGCCATTTCACCGATTACTGCGATTTTCTTTGACTTGTCAACAGGAAGAATATTATCCTCGTTTTTAAGAAGCACTGCACTTTCGCTTGCAATCTGACGGGCAATTTTATGATTTGCCTCCATATCACAGGTATGCTCCTCTTTAAGTGTTTCAGCTGAACGAAGAAGAATTTCGATTATGTTATCAACTCTTGCATCAAGATCGCTTTCATCAAGTGTTCCGTTTTTAACTGCTTCTGCGATTCTCTTTGCATTAAGTTCACCTGAAGAAGGCATTTCAACATCTGTTCCGTATTTTACACCCTTAACTCTGTCAACAGATGCGCCCCAGTCTGTAACGATAAGGCCTTCAAATCCCCATTCATCACGGAGAACTTTTTGCTGAAGCCATTCATTTTCTGAACAATATGTACCGTTAATCTTGTTATAAGCATTCATAACAGTCCAAGGCTGGGACTCTTTAACTGCAATTTCAAAAGCGGTAAGATAAATCTCTCTTAAAGCACGCTCATCGACAACCTCATCAATAACCATTCTTCTGGCTTCCTGGCTGTTTGCAGCAAAGTGTTTAATTGATGTACCAATACCTTTAGACTGTACACCGTTGATAAAGGAAGCTGCAAGCTTACCTGCAAGATAAGGATCTTCAGAAAAATACTCAAAGTTACGTCCGCAAAGAGGAGAGCGTTTCATATTGACGCCGGGTCCTAAAAGAACAGAAACTTTTTCCTTTCTGCACTCATCACCGAGAGCCTCACCCATTTTGTAGATAAGGTCGGTATTCCATGAACAGGAAGTAGCTGCTGCTGTGGGAAAGCAGGTTGCAGGAATTGAATTGCTCAATCCCTTTTTCTTTCCGTTAGGATCCTGTTTGCGCAGACCGTGAGGTCCGTCAGTTACCATAATGGGTTCGATACCGAGTCTTTCTACTCCGTTGAAATGCCAGTAATCTTTACCTGAGCAAAGTTTAGCTTTTTCTTCAAGAGTAAGTTTTTCAATAATGCTTTGATGTTTCATTTTTTTCCTCCGTTTTACTTTATTATTTAAATCGATTTCATCGTACTGAATTCCTATACTATTTATATATATGAGCATCTCACTTTAAGTACAAAAAGTAAAAATATCAGTCAACTTGCCTTTGCGGATGAATCATCATAAATAAATCTTCCGTGAAAATTACGTTTTTATTTATCATAAATAAATTCCACGTAAAATTTCAGTGAGCAAATACTCATTATTGTATAATTATACCATTACATAAGTGATATTGTAAATAGTTATAAGCTTTAACGAATACTTTTTTATAAATTCTTTACAAGAAAATTAGTTTTTTGCACTTTTTATCACCTGTGACTTGTAAAAAAAGAGCTTTTTTCGACTTTTTGTATAGATTTAATCTTAAGTTTTTAAAGTAATAGCTAAAATGATAAATAAAAAACGGAATATATTGACATCGGCTTAAAAATTTTGTAAAATTTCATTAATTATTTATTTAAAAATAAAACCTTCGAGGAGGGTAAAAATGGAAAAAACTGAAAAAAAATTCAGAGGCCAGTGGGGTTCAGGTATTGGCTTTGTTCTTGCCGCTGCCGGTTCTGCCGTAGGTCTTGGTAACATCTGGCGTTTCCCCTATCTTGCAGCTAAATACGGCGGAGGTATTTTCCTTCTTGTATATGTTGCTCTTGTAATCACATTCGGTGTATTCCTTATGATCACTGAAATCGCTATCGGACGTAAAACAGGTCTTAGCCCCATAGGAGCTTATGCAAAACTCGGCAAAAAATTTAAATTCGTCGGCGTTATAGCTTCCTTTGTCGCTTTCTTCATTCTCCCCTATTACAGCGTTATCGGCGGCTGGGTTATGAAGTACTTTGCTTCATACATAGGCAATCAGCACACCGCTCTTGCTGACTCCAACTTCTTCGGCGGATTCATCAGCAGCGGAGCAGAGCCTCTTGTATGGCAGGTTATCTTCATTCTTCTCACAACTGCCGTTGTTATCTTCGGCGTTGAAAAGGGTATTGAAAAAGCAAGCAAAATCATTATGCCGTTGCTTTTCCTCATGCTTATCGGTCTTGCTGTTTATTCCGCAACCCGTCCCGGTGCACTTGAGGGTATCGCATTCTACTTTAAACCCGATTTCAGCAAGTTCTCAATGAATCTTCTTCTTGCTGCTATGGGTCAGATGTTCTACTCAATGTCCCTTGCAATGGGCATCATGATCACTTTCGGCTCATATGTTAAGAATGATGAAAACATCGAGAAGTCAGCTGTAAACATTGCTCTTTTCGATACAATCGTTGCAATAATTGCAGGCTTCATCATTGTTCCCTCTTTCTACGTATTCAGCGGCGGTCATGCTGAAACCATGAATGCAGGCCCCGGACTCATGTTCGGTGTTCTTCCCCAGATCTTCGAGGGATTCGGCAGCTCAGTTGTAACAACAGTTTTCGGCGCCGTATTCTTCCTGCTGGTTTTCTTTGCAGCTATCACCTCCGCTATCTCCCTTATGGAGGCAGTTGTTTCAACAATTTCCGACCAGCTTAAAATCAACCGTAAGCTTTCAACATTCATTGCAAGCGCATGTGCAATTCTCATTAGCTTCCTTCCCTCACTGGGATACAGCGCACTTAGCAATGTTAAGATTATCGGCCTTGATATCCTTGACTTCATGGACTTCATCACAAATGCAGTTCTTATGCCTGTTGGCGCACTTCTTACCTGCATCATCGTCGGCTACTTCATTACTCCCAAGGCAATTATCGACGAAGTTCGCAAGTCATCTCCCTTCAAGCCCGCTAAGCTCTACACAATCGTTATCAGATACTTCGGACCCGCAATTGTTATTGCTGTTCTTGTAAGCTCTGTTCTTAACACATTCGGAATCATTAAACTTTAAGATTTCAAAGAATATCGCATATGTAAAAACCTCCGCTAAGGAAATATCCACAGCGGAGGTTTTTCTTTTTACAAATCTTCTGTAACAGTAACGGAAATGGTATCTCCGGGATACTTGCCCATTTGTTTTTGTATATCCTTTCGCACACCGATAATATAACAAATGCTTCCGTCATCATTTTTTACGCCCATATTTACAATGCCCCCCTTATACGGCACACCGTCAAATTCTGCCAAAACCTTAACTCTTCCTTTGCCGAACTCCTCTCTTATATCAAAGGGAACCCTCACAAAAGCTCCGCCTTTATCGGGAACAGGCTCAATTACCGCTTCAAATTTATAAACTTTCTTTTCCATACTTTTTCCTCTTTAGATGTAATAACATAAATGTCATGAAAAATCATTTACAGCATTTTAAAACACATTATAAAAATTTGCAACCACTGATGTTTCTGTAACCTAATATACATCTGGATTTAAAAAATATACCTATGTCAGCAGACACAGGTATATTTCTTTTTTATATTCAGTTTTTTCTCTCCTGAGCTTTTTGAAGGAATTTCTCCTTATAAACCACAAATCTTTCGTGAACTCCCTCTCCGATCTCTCCCTTTTCATCGGATGCGGTTACTTTAAAAATCAGCTTTCTTCCCTCCACTCCTATAAGCTCCGCACAGGCAGTTACTTTCATACCTACGGGAGTTGCGGCATTATGGCTCACATTTAAAAGTGTGCCAACTGTTGTGCTTCCCTCTTCGAGAAATTTATCGGCGCACTTTGCAGCGGCGTTTTCCATAAGTGCAAGCATAAAGGGAGTTGCAAAAACAGGCAGAGAACCGCTGCCTGCTGCTATGGCGGTATTTTCATCAGTTACAACTGTTTCTGAAAAACATTTTGTTCCAACTTCAAAAGTCATTTTATATTATCCTTTCCTGATTATCTTTTCGTCTAATTTTACCACATGAATTATACCTGTACAATATCTATTAATTAAGGATGGCATATTAAAGCTTATTACATAAAAGTTTGTGCGTATTTTATAAAATAGTCCTTTTTTGATATTGTATTTTGTTTGTTAATGTGATACACTCCCGATATAATTATATATTTTAACAAAGGAGTATGTTTTTTATGAAAACCGGTAAAAAAGTTTTAGCTGCACTGTGTGCCGTCGGATTGCTCACTGCAAGTTTTTCCGGATGCGCAGCTGGAAAATATGATACCCCTGCATTAAGTTCACAGGAAATTACATTTTCGGCAGAAAATGAAAAACAGCTGAAAAAGCTCACTGACGAAAAGCTTTCTACATATGAAACTCTTTCAAACGGAAAAAGTGTGGAGCTCGATTTAGGCGGAGAAAAGACCTTTGACCAGATCGTTTTGAGAGAGAAAGGCGATAATCTCAATAAATTTTCAATTTCAGTGCAAAAAGGCGGTAACTGGGAAAAAGTATATGAAGGCAATAGAATTTTAGAATACCGCCTTTGCTATATCGGAGAAGTAACTGCCGATAAAGTAAGAATTACAGTAGAAGACTGTATAGAACCTGTAAACTTAAGTGAAGTTGAGGTACGCATGAGCAAAGCTGAGGACAGAGAAGTAAAGGTCAGCCAGTACATCTGCTTTGACGGTCACTTTGATGAAATGGCAGCGAGAACCGATAACAGCTTCAGCGGATATTATAATGTAGTAACCGATGCCATTATCATAGGCACGATTTCTTTGGATAAACAGGGAAATGTAGTGATAGCAGACGGCGAGGAAAAATTTGCTCAGCGCATGGAAGCTTTCCGTAAAGCCATAGGTGAAAATGATACAAGAATATGGGTAACAGTAGGCTTTGATATGAAAGACGCTGAGGGAAACAGAGATCATGATGCCACTGCAAAATTTGTAAATGAAAACATTGATGCAATAACTGCCAACATAAAGGCATTTACCGAGAAATACGGACTTTACGGTGTGGACTATGACTGGGAGTACCCTGAAAAATCATCTCAATGGAAATCTTACAGTAAAATTATAACTGAGACAGCTAAAGTCACAAAGGTATCAATCGCACTTCCTCCCTGGGGAATAAAGCTCAGTGATGAAGCCATAGAAGTCCTTGAGCATGTAAATGTTATGGCATATGACCTGTTTGATGATAGAGGCGACCATGCAAACAGCTTTGTTGCAGGCTGGGACGCCATAAGAAAAGTTATGAAGAGCGGAATTCCTGCTGAAAAGATTCTTTTAGGTGTTCCCACCTACGGCAGAACCACCGATAAATCCGCTGATGCATGGCCCAGCTACAAGGATTATGATTTAGGCAAATGGGGAAATCTCATAAAGGATTATCCTTATACAACAGCTGACGGAGAGAAAAAGACATGTGATGCCTACGTTAACAGCTACGGACAGATAAGGGATAAAACAGCCCTTGCAATAAGCAGCGGCATAGGCGGAATTATGATATTCCGTGAGGGCTGCGACTCTGATTATACTGAGCAGTATTGTCTGCACCGTGCAGTGGAAGAGGTAATTGAAGCAACCGGAAAGTAAAAAGTCAATATAAAACACAAAATACCCGTGAAAATGATAAAACATTTTCACGGGTATCTATATGTAGTAAAAACAAAAAACAGCACTGCAAAGGAGGGAGCAGTGCTGTTCGGGAAAGGCGTTGAAAAAAATACAACCCCTGTTTTTACTCTCACTTATCCTCATTGGGTTTATTCTTCTATAGACATTAACCCATACTTTATTTTAATTCTATACAGCTTTTCCGTCAAGGGCTTAAGGGCAATAATAAGAAAAAAAACTGTCGCAGCGGCATGAACAAGGTCGAAAGGCAGCCCGGAAGCGTAAATTGAAAGCACCGTCTGCCAGTTTATAGCCACCACTGAAGAAAAAAGTGTGGAAAGGTTCATAAGTCCGCCGTAGATTATAACCGTAGAAAGTCCGCCGAAAATTACAACAAAGGGATAATCTTTCTTTGTTATGGGTTTTCTGCCGAAAATAAGTCCCGCAAGAAAACCTATTACTCCGCAGCAGAACATCTGCCATGGAGTCCAGGGGCCCTGTCCGAAAAAGAAATTGGATACAAAAGCCGTCATAGCTCCGGTGAGAAATCCGCTTTCGGCTCCGAAACATATTCCCGTTATAATCACAATGGAAACCATGGGCTTAAACTGGGGCAGCATAAAGAAAGCTCCCCTGCCCGCAACTCCGATGGCGCACATTGCGGCAATTACTGCAATTTCCCTTGCCGACGGTTTGCGGTTTTCAAAGGACATGAAAAAGGGCAGCATTGTAAGAAGAATTATTGCAAGGCTTATAAGATAATATTTTCTGTCACCTAAAAATATAATTCCGAAAGCTATTACAGCAGGGATAACTATAAGTATTATAAGACATGAAAGTAAAATATGTCTGTTATTTCGTCTTTTTAAATTTTCTCCTTTGAGGCAAGACACGCTCTGATAACCTCCTCATTTGTAACGGCATATGGAAAGACAAAACGGCTCATTCTGTTTGCAGCGGTAGTATAGAAGCTGTTTCCTGTGAAAAACTCCCTTGCCACTGCCGTTGAAACCGCTTCGCCGCAGAAAAGCAAAGTGCAAAAATCCGCATACTCGGCGCAGAACTCTATATCATGGGATACGGCGATTACTGTAACTCCCTGAGAGTTAAGCTCCTTTATAATCTCAGCGAGCTCCTTTTTAAAGCAGCAGTCAAGACCCTTTGTAGGCTCGTCCAGTAAAAGGATATCCGGTTTTGTAAGGAGCACCTTTGCAAGGGCGGCTCTCTGCTGTTCGCCTCCGCTCAGATCATAGGGATGACGTGAAAGAAGATTCTGGAGATGAACTCTTTGAGCTGCCTCACGTGCCGTTTGTTCCTTTTCTTCACGGCTCATTTTTACATCTATACCCTCTTCTATATCCTCAAGAAGAGTTTTCTTTACAAAAAGCGTCTGGGGATTCTGGGGAAGAAGTGCTATTTTTAGTTTATCCCCCTTTTCTCCAAGGGTAATTTTTCCTCTGTATGCTTTTAAATTACCTGAAATAAGGGAAAGAAGAGTGGTTTTACCCGCTCCGTTTCCGCCCAAAACAGCGTGGAAAGTTCCCTTTTTAACTGAGAAATTGAGATCTTTTATTATGTCAGCGCCTTTTTTCTCATATCTGAACCACAGATCATGTACTTTTATTGCATCGGGAAGATTTTTCGGAGAAATTTTTTCCTCTGTCTCTTTTTCCGCCGGGATTTTATCTTTCATGTACTCCGAAAGGAAAATCCTGCCGTCACGTACAGTAAGGGGAAGTTTATCCTCGTATCCCTCAATTTTACCGTGTTCTGAAATCCCAGCCGCTATCTGAACAGGCGCCGGCATGGCTTCTGCCATGGGATTGCCCATTTTCTTTAAAACCGAATAGGCTTCACAGGGAGAACATGAAAAGATTCTGCCCTCATCCATTACAATAACTTTATCTGCAAGGGGAATTACCTCTTCGAGACGGTGCTCCGAAATTATAACCGTAACTCCCAAAGCGGAGTTTATTTTTTTAACAGCTGCCAAAAAATCGGCGGCAGCTATTGGGTCAAGCTGGGAGGTGGGCTCGTCGAGAATAATCACCTGAGGCTGCATTGCCATTATGGAGGCGAGATTCAAAAGCTGCTTTTGTCCGCCGGAAAGCTCCTCCACTCCCTTATTGAACCACTGCTGTATGCCGAAAAAGCTTGCCATCTCCGCAACTTTAAGCCTTATGCGGCGAGGCTCTTCCCCAAGGGATTCCAGGCCAAAGGAAAGCTCATGCCATACTTTATCGGTTACTATCTGATTTTCAGGGCTCTGCATGACGTATCCTATTTTAGATACAGCTTCTCTCTGTGACAAAGAGTTTATCTCCCTGCCCTCAAAAAATATTTCACCCTCACGTTTTCCGTGTGGAGTGATTGCAGGCTTTAAATGACGGAGCAATGTGGTTTTGCCGCAGCCTGATTTTCCGCATATAACGGCGAACTCACCTTTTTCAATTTTTAAATTTATATTATCAAGAGCTTTTCCCTCTCCCAATGGATAGGAAAAACTCAGATTTTTGATTTCAAACGATACCATTTAAAGTCCTCCGTAAGACTGAATATAAGCGGAAAGGCCATTAAGAGAAAATATGAAATATAGACGACCAAACCGAAAAATGAAAAATCGGAAAGTACAATTGCAGGATAATAGTTTATCCTGCCCTCTCCCATTAAAAGTCCTGCAAATATAACAGAAACTAAAATAAGTATGGCGGTAAGGGACAGAGCATCACGTTTATCAAAGCGGAAGCCGGAAAAGGAAGTGCGTCCTTTAAGTCCCCAGCCTCTGCTCTTCATGGAATCGGCAGTTTCCACTGCGTTTTCCAAAGCCCAGGTAATAAGTATTGAGAGGATTTTCACACCATTTCTTAATTTTGTGAAAAATCCGCCTGTATCATAGCTTCTGCCTATGCATTTCTGCGCATAGTTTATCTTTTTAAGCTGTGCGGAAAATCTCGGCACAAATCTTAAAGTCATTGAAAACAAAATGGCAATGGACGGAGAAATTTTTCCGAATATACACATGAGCTTATCGGAGGTCATTACCTCGTTAAGACATGAAAACCACAAAAGCACCCCTAAAAGCATAAGGGCAGCGGCAAGGGAATAGATAAGTGATTCCAAAGTAATGGGATTATCGTTTACATAAACAAGAATTGTAATTCCCTCATGGTTAAATGCGGCATTGATTATGGCGGCAAAAATCACAACAGGTAAAAACAACCCTAAGGATTTAATGCCTTTTTTACCTTTAAGATAAACGCAGTAGCTGAAAGCACAGATAAAAGAAATCACAAGAAAAACCGGATGCATTAAGAACATTGAAAATCCGGCGGCGAAAATGAAAAACAGAAACAGCACAATGGGATGAAGTGAGGCAAATGGTGTATTCATCGGTTATTTTCCTCAAACCACTGATCGCCTACATCACGGCCAAGGTCACAGGTATAGCGCCATTTTATTACATCGCCGTCTTTAAGCTTATATCCGCTGCATCCGTAATTGGGATACCAACCGTTTACGCTGTAAGTCCAGCCTGAGAGATCTCCGCAGTCGAACTCATAAAGATTTCCGATTCCCTCAATGTAATTGCTGTTATACATGGGAGTATTTTCAAACTCCATATGTATTCTGTTTTTCTTCATTTCACGGTTAAGTACGTCAAAAACCGTTTCGCCTTCATAAAAAATTACTTTTCGCTCTTTATATATAATTCCGTCCTTTGGAAGTACGGAAAGTTTATCCTTATTAAATTTATCCATATTGTCGAGAATGGTAAGGCAGTCAACGGAAAGTGTGCAGTAGTTGACCTTTGTTTTATCTGCCGGCTTATTGTCGTCAACGGGAGCAGGTCTTTCCTGCTGAGACTGAGTCTCTTTCTCAGTGTCAGTCTCTTGTGAAGAGGAGGTATTTTTATCCTCTTCCTTGTTTTCGGAAGCTGATGTGTCTTTTTCTTCCCTCTCGGAACTGTCATTTATATAGTTTTCGGTTTCGCTGTCAGATACACCGATGTTATCGGTGGGAATATCTTCAGGAAATTCAATTTTACATCCTGAGAAAATTACTGTTATTAAAATAAGAAGAGATAAAGTAAGTGAGGCAGTCTTTTTCATTTTCTTTTTCAGGGACAACGCCCCATCCTTTCTTTTTAATTGCAGGCTGAGCCTGGCGGGATTAACTTGCTGCTTCTTACCCGCACTTTGATAAACGAATAAGTTTTGCCGCTCATGCTGCGGCGGTGCACCTACTTTTGTCCGTAGCGACAAAAGTAGGCAAAAACGCATTTTATTTGCCAAAACAGTAATCCCTAATCAGCGCAAAGTAAGTTTTCTCCCACACGCCCACCGACGGCAGTTTGGAGGATTATTTTTTATTACCCTCAAACAGTAAACGTTTTACTGTTTGCCATATTCTTTCCTTTGCCGTCGGTTAGGCTCAGCAAGCGTTCACCAATTCACGTCGGCAGTTTGGAGAGCTTAAGCTATCACCAGCAAAGCGTAAACGCTGTTCTGCTGTCCATATCTATTTCCTTGCCGACGTGTGCGAATGTCGGAGAGTTGGTTTTATGTGGTTCTTTGGTTTCTGCTCTTTGCTTTTTTAGTTTACATATAATTTCATCGCAGGCAACGATATTTATTTTTAGCAGTCAATTGGTGTGCGACTTGGGTGCAGCGTCACGCTGCCACGCTCACCCGGCAGAAATGAGAGTAAGCAGTGCGATAGCCTTGCGGCTTTTCGTATTGCTGTAAGCTGTTCGGAGAGCGAGGCGGACATATCCGCCTTTATTTCGCACACCAAAAGAGAGCAATGAAAAATATATGTGCGCCTGCGATTAGCTTTTATTTTAAACGCAGGAATATTTAGTTGTTTTTCACTGTCATTTAGTGTGCGACTTGGGTGCAGGCTCTGCCTGCCGGCGATTTACCGAGACACCTTCTAAAGGCAGATAAACTCAGAGCGAAAACCGTCAAGGCTTATTAAATGCGTTTTTGGTACTTTTGTCGCTATGGACAAAAGTACATAATATTAAAAACTTTAATTAGTACAAGATTTGATAAGAACTTCTATTTTTTAATTTTTTCCTTGTTAAATCAGCGCTTTTTTCTTTTTCCTAACAGCAGCACTGCAAGAAGTGATGCGCCGCCCATAGCTCCCAGTGAAATTATATTGTCACCGAGATTTCCGGGATTTGATGTGCTTACGGGAACAGCAAAATAAATTCCGCCGTCCTGAGCTGTAAATTTAAGTGAGCCGTTTTCACAAACTCCGTCACCTACTGATACAGCTTCGCCGTTTTCAAAGCGGTAAATCTTATACTCGCCGTCTTTAAGAGAAGTTTTGAGGGTTATCTGAGTTTTTGCAGGAAGAGCGCCCTCATGGTTAAGAGTAAATACAAATGCATCGGCATAAAGAGCCTTGATATCGCTTTCGGAATCTCCACCGAAGGTTACTGAAATATTAAAGTCCTTTGTGGGGTCTGTAATATCAGTGCCCTTAAATGAAAATACTGCATTTTCATACTCTGCTGTATATGCATCGGGAGAACCTGCAAGGTTCATGAGCATTTCTGAAATGATAACTCCCTTTTTAAGTGAGTCTATAACTTTTCTTGCAAAAAGTACGTCATCATAACGTGTTACATATTCTCTGTCGGTTTCTGAAAGAAGTGAATATTCCTTTTCGAGCTCTGAAACACATTTTTCTGTTTCCAAAGTAATATTGAGGGGATCTATTTCATTAAAGATTCTTTCATCAATAGCCTGAACCTTTGTAAAAAGCTCATTTGCTCTGTCAGCAGCTGCAAGGAGCTTTTCACTGTCACACATTTTCTTTACTTCGTCATTCTGCATTTCGTAAAGAGCAAGAACTTCTAAAATTTTATCTCTGTCTTTAAGTGTGACTTTATCAGCATCGGGAAGCTCGGCTATTTTCTTATTGAGATTTGCCGCCGCATCCTGATTTTTAAGATTTTCTATAACCGCAACGCATTTTAAAAACTTCTCTGAATTTTCTACAAGAGCTTTGCTCTCAGTGGAAAGTGCATTGTATTTTGCATACCAGCTGTTTACTGTATCGCTGTCTTTAAGTGTAAGCTCGTCGGGATTTACATTTTTAATGTACTCATTAAGCTCGGCTACAATCTTTTCCTCGTTCTTGAGATTTTCTATTTTTTCGAGCATCTCTTCAAGGCTTTCGTAGTTTGTAACCTTTGCCTTTTCGCTGTCACTCATTAAATCATAGCGAAGCTTTAATCTGTTAAGACGGTATTCGTCACGCTCAGTTACACCTGTGAAATCAAACAGGGATATGGCGTTTATCATATCTTTTGCAGTGTATTCACCGTCTGCGGCATCTTTATGGCTAAAGCAGTACATTGTTCCGCTGTCATTATAGAAGTAAATTGAGCCATCACCACCGATTGCCGCACTCTGGGTACAGTACTGAAGCTGTGAAGGAGTTGCAATTATCTCATATTCCGGCTCAGTCTGACCCTGACGGTCAGTTATCATGTAAACACATGATGATGTGGGATCATATCCGCCGGAACCGATTCCGCCGAAGCCTGTTACATACATCTTAACTTCATAGCCGTTTTCCTCTGTGGCATAGGCAGTGGTGACTATGGGTGATGCCTGTGTTTTTACTTCATCTATCTGATAGATAATCTCAAGGGTTTCGCTGTTCATAACTGTGAATCCGTTGCCGGAGGAAATTCCGCCGCCGCCGATGTACAGTCTGTCACCGAATACAACAGGACTTGATGTAATATCATTACCGATATTGATCTTGATCATAGAAGAAGTATCAAAGGTATTGTCACCTGAAAGCTTTACGGAATATATATTTCCGCTTTTAAGAGCTACAAACACTCTGTTTGTCTTTGCATCATAGTGGACGCTGCTTCTTATTCCGGATGCTGCACCGGGCTCTAAAACAAGTGTATCATATACCTTATCCTCAGTAAGGCTGTGGATAACAAGCTCTGTTGCCTCGCCGCCGAAGATAATTGCATCTCCAACAATTGCGCCGGCACTCCAGTAATATCCGCTCTTCATGTTCTCTGGCTTATATGTCCATACAGGAGCTTTTACCTCATCGCTTCTTTCAGGATTTTCATCCACTGTATCAAAGCATACATATGCTCCTTCACTTGCGCTGCCGTCTGAAACACCTACATATATATGTCCGTCATATCCGGTAACTGCTGAAAGAGGCTGTATTCTGTTGTTTGCTCCTCCTAAGGGTTCGGATATCCAAAGCTGCTCCATTGTCTCTTCATCATAAGCTATTATAACTGCTCCGGCATTATCGGCAGCAGCACGAGGCACATAGATTACTCCGTCATAATAAGCGATTGTTGAAAAGAACTGACTTTTTCCCGGGCATGGAACAGATTTTAAAATTTCTCCCGTATTTGCATCAACACGGTAGAGTTTGCTCTGTCCGGCTACAAGACAGTAAAGATAATCTCCCACAATAACGGGAGTTCCGGGGACATCGCTCCAGCCTGTGCCGAATTTGATTCCCCATTTTTCCACTGTGGATTCTTTGCTTACGGGAGTTTTGCCGTCAACTATTCCCTGGGAAAGAGCTTCTCCTCTGAACTGGGAATAACTGAGATATTCCTTTTCTGGAGATACCTTTTCTGCTGCCGAAATGCTTATGGGCATTGAAAGCACAACTGCAAGAACCAGCACAAGGCTCACAATGGATTTTGTGATTTTCTTCATTTTCTTTCTTCCTTTCTCTTTTTTAGGCAGCTTCACACCATACCTAAAGGGAAAAACAAAAAAGCCGGGCTGATAGCTCGGCTTAAGGCATGAGAAAGAAACCGGAAATGAAAATACAAAATCCGCTTTTTTCCTTGAATCGCCTCGATCTCCCACCGAAATCAGCAATCAACGCACTACGGCAGGTCTCCTGGCTCAAAATCATCCTCAGACTTAACCTTCCCGGTTTCCCAGTGGCAGAGCCTAAGCTCTAAAAGTCTTCGTCATTTTTACAGTAGCGGGGGCTGCTGCGGAATCTGACCGCATTCCCTTTTAATCTGCCTTTCGGCAAAACCGTAATCCGCCGGGGCATACGCCCCCGTGTGAAGTTGTCATAGTTACTATACATTACCTTTGCTTTCATGTCAAACAAAAGGTTAAAATAATTGTAATAAAATTGTAATAAACGCAAGTGCTGAATTGTAACTATTATCCTTCACAATAGTAACTGCGGAAGAAAAGGCGCAATTCTGCCGCAGCACTTCTTTTTATTGTCATGCTGGTGTATAATTGACATAAAAAGTTTTATGAACAAAGAGAGGAAAAGGGTAAATGTATAACATACTTGTTTGTGACGACGATAAGGCAATACTTGATTCAATCGAAATTTATCTCAAGGCTGAGGGCTATAATATTGTCCGTGCAGAAAACGGAGAAGAGGCCGTTGAAGCGGTCAAAGGCAAGGATATCCACTGTGCGGTTATGGATATCATGATGCCGGGACTTGACGGACTTGGAACCACCTTGAAGCTTCGTGAGAATCATAATTTTCCCATTATCTTACTTTCGGCAAAGAGCGAGGATTCCGATAAAATTACGGGACTTACCTTCGGCGCAGATGATTATGTTACAAAACCTTTTAATCCCCTTGAGCTTGTAGCGAGAGTAAAATCTCAGATAAGACGATTTGTCAACCTCGGCAGCATCAATAAAAAGGAGAACGCAATCGTAAACGGCGGCTTGGTGCTCGACACCGCCGCCAGAGAACTTACTGTTGACGGAGAACCGGTTCATCTTACCGCAAGAGAATACGGAATAGTGGAACTGCTTATGAGCAATATCGGAAGAGTGCTTTCAACTCAGCAGATTTATGAATCCGTATGGAATGAGCCGAGCTTTTCCACGGAAAAAACGGTAACTGTTCATATAAGGCGAATAAGGGAAAAGATAGAAATCAATCCCAAGGAGCCGAAATACTTAAAGGTGGTGTGGGGAATTGGCTACAAAATTGAGAAAATTTAGTTACAGCATATTTGTAAAAGTAATAATCTTTTTTTTGACGGCAGGATGTATTGCCATAGCAGGAAGAGCGCTGTTCAAAGTTATGATTGCAGATGCATTATTTTATCGTACTTACGGCGTAAATTACAATTATGTAGAAGATTTCAAATCGTCCTCCTCTTTCGCTGAAATGGTAAGCGGTGATGTAGAGAAAATACAAGTTTATATGGAACTTTATCACGGGGACGAAGAATATGTTAAAAGCGGAAAGGCCTGGGCTGATCATGAAGCGCAGCTCAGAGCCGGTTCCGAAAAAAATACGCAGGATGAAATAACAGAAAAAGTTCAGTATTACATGACACAATACGGATCATCGGATGCCGAACTTTATTCTGAGGTAAATCCAGATAATAGCGAAAACAATCTTGATTTAGAAACTACTACTGTTAATGCATCACAAAATGACAGTACGGCAAATATTTATACTCTCGAAAATGCCAAAAAAGTTCTCGATGATTATTATTATGGACTTCTGGAAAACGAGGTCAATTATATACGCAGCAATGCAGAAAAAAATCTTGAAAATAATATAAATTCTGAAAAGCAAGACTTTTTAAATAAATACGAAGAACTGAAAAATGAAATAGAAAGCTTAGAAAATTTTCAGTTTATATATGATGACGGAACTTGTTTTTTCACAAACATTGACGGAGTTGAAAAAAGAGAGGACAGAAATTATACAGGGGATGTTTCGAATGTCCCTTTTGCAGTATCTTCTGACGGAATGGTCATAAATCATGCAAATATACCGTCATATATTTCCTCTTCAATTGCCGATCGCTACTATGCAATGGGAGGAAATATAACTTTTGGCATAAATACCGACTTTTTCCCAAATGACAAATATTACAAAGCATCACAGGATTATGCTCTTAATTACGAACAGCTTAATGATTCAATTTATACCGGAGCTATCTGTGCATTCGGTGCAGTTATGGGCATAATTTATCTTATGATCATCGCAGGCAGAAAGGATAAAAATTCTCCTGTTGAGGAAGCCGCAATTGACCGCTGCTTCCACGACCTGCACTTTATTATTACAGGAGCACTTATTTTCTTTGCGGGACTTTATACCTATGTTTTTTATAGTTCATCCATGTGGGAAGAAATTGAAAAATTAAATGAATCAAATGCATTAGGTTATAACGGAGTCTCTGCTATAAATACGAATTTATTTACAGCTGTCACATTTGTATGCGCTGTTTTGCTTCTTGAATGGTTCATGTCCTTTGTAAGAAGTGTAAAATTACGCACTCTTATTAAGCACTCACTCTGGTATGTAACCGTAAGAAAAATAGCACACTTCTTTAAAAAATGTGCAAACAAAATAAAATCCGAACTTGATTTAGGCTATCATTTCAATTGCCTTAAAAAATCAGTTCTCTGGAAAATAGTACTTTTCTTTGCAGCCAATGCCGTATTTTTCCTGTTAGGTTTTATTGGTTTTGACTCCGGTGAATTTGGAATTCTCTTATTCCTTTGCCTTATTCCGGCAAGTGTGTTTAACATCATATTCTTCATAAAGAATTTCGAGACAATTAAAAACCTTGATAAAATTTTTACCGAAATAAAGAAAGGCTCTCAGGGAGATTTTAATTTCTCACTGGATTATTCAAAAATGAAAGAGCCGGTAAAGGGCTTTGCCCGTGATGTTGAAAATATGCAGAACGGACTTAAAACAGCAGTTAATGAGGCAATCAAGGGTGAGCGCATGAAAACAGAGCTTATTACAAACGTTTCCCATGACCTTAAAACTCCCCTCACCTCAATAATAAACTATGTTGACCTTCTGGGCAGATGCGACATCACCGACGAAACCGCAAAGGAATATATAGGAGTATTAAGCGATAAATCAGAAAAGCTTAAAAAGCTCATTGAAGACCTTGTGGAAGCGTCAAAGGCAAGCACGGGAAATATTAAAATTACAAAAATCAAAATGAATCTTTATGAGCTGGCAGTTCAGGCAGTTGGAGAACATGAGGATGCACTTAAGGAAAGAGGCATAGAGATTCGCATAAATACCCCTGAAAAGCAGCCGGTAGTTTTGGCTGATAACCAAAAGACATGGCGAATAATAGATAACCTTTTCAGCAATGTAAAGAAATACTCTCTCAAAGGTACAAGAGCATATATTACAGTTGATGAAAAGGACGGCTGGGGCAGATTCTCAATTAAGAACGTCTCCGAAAAAGCTCTTGATATTTCACCTGACGAATTAACTCAGAGATTTGTAAGAGGCGACGCATCCAGATCAACTGAGGGCAGCGGACTCGGTCTTTCAATTGCAAAGAGTCTCTGCGAACTTCAGGGCGGCAGATTTACAATTGAAATTGACGGCGATCTCTTTAAAGCCACTCTCGAGCTTCCCCTTGTTTCGGAGGATGAAGAGACAAACAAAAAGTCACTTTTGGAACAGGAAACAGCACGCAGATACTCATCACAAAATGTAAATCTTAAAGCATCCTTTAATCTTCCCCCTGATTTAAAGGTAAGCAATCAAATGGCGGAAGAACTCCGACGCAGACAGATTGACGCTTCACATAATTTCACGCCGCCAACTAATAAATAAATGAGCAATTAAAACACCCATTAAATAAAAACCATATGGTTCATCTCCCGAAATTTGCAAAAGCATTTTCGGGAGATGTTTTTTAAAGTAAATTTTCCACATTATATTATAGTAATGTGGAAATATAACACCTGTGAGCAGATTAAATATATATATGTGTTCATACTATTATAGATAAAACCCTGCAATAAGCTTTTAACTTATTGCAGGGGTTATTATCTGCTGTTAACTTTTCTTTATTGTATTACTCTTCTGATTCGGAAGCGTCATTTTCTGAAGCTTCTTCGTTTTCTGTCTTTACATCGGATACTGCTTCTTCTGCTGTATCCTCAGCAGCGCCGCTTCCTGCATCGGCTGTTTCATCCGGAACAGCGGTTTCTTCGCTTTCCTCTTCGTGCTCAGCTCCGGCAACAGTTACAACCTTTTCACCTTCGCTTACACGCATAAGTCTTACACCCTTTGCAGGACGGTTGAATTCGCTTATGTCAGCAGCATAAATTCTGATGATTATACCGTCTGAAGAAATAAGTATGACGTCCTCATCATCGCTTACTGTGCGTATTGCAGCAACGTCGCCATATTCAGCAGTACGGTAGTTTTTAAGTCCCTTACCGCCTCTTGACTGGATTCTGTAATCGGCCTCGCTGCTTCTTCTTCCGTAGCCTGTTTCGCTGACGGTAAGAACGCTGTCGCCCTCATGAAGCACAGCCATACCGATTACTTCGTCACCCTCGTCAAGCTCTATTGACTTAACGCCTCTTGCAGTTCTGCCAAGGGGTCTTACATCGCTTTCACTGAAGCGGATTGACATACCCTTTTTGGTTGCCACAAGTAAATCATCGTTTCCGCTTGTAAGATGTACCCATGCAAGCTCGTCGTCATCGTCAAGTGTTACGGCTATAACGCCGCTCTTTCTTACATTTGCATAAACCTCAAGAGGTGTACGCTTTATGATACCCTTTCTTGTAACCATGCAAAGGTATGCACCCTCTTCAAATTCAGGCACTCTTATCATAGCCGATACCCTTTCACCCTGTTCAACGGGGATAAGGTTTACTATATTCATACCTTTGCTGGTTCTTCCGCCTTCGGGAATCTCATATCCCTTTAAGCGATAAGCTCTGCCTCTTGAAGTAAAGAACATTACATATTCATGGGTGGAGCAAGTGAACATTGTCTCTGCAACGTCCTCTTCACGGCGGGTCATGCCCATAACGCCTCTGCCGCCTCTGCGCTGAAGCTTATAGGAATCAACAGGCAGACGCTTTGTGTATCCCATTGTAGTAAGGGTAAATACACAGGTCTCCTCGGGGATAAGATCCTCTATATCAACTTCGCCTGTGACGTTTGCAATCTCTGTTCTTCTCTCATCACCGAATTTGTCTGCAATCTCTCTTGCCTCAGTTTTGATGATTTCCATTATTTTGCTTTCATCGCCTAAGATTGCAAGAAGCTCCTGGATTTTTACTTTGAGAGCAGCCAGTTCTTCTTCAATCTTCTGTCTTTCAAGACCTGTCAGCTGTCCGATACGCATCTGAACAATTGCCTGAGCCTGAATGTCATCAAGACCGAAGCGTTCCATAAGGGCGGCTTTTGCAGTTGGGATATCCTTTGAAGCTCTGATAATGGCAATAACTTCGTCGATGAAGTCGATTGCGACCATCAATCCCTCTAAGATATGGGCTCTGTCCTGAGCTTTTTTAAGGTCATAGTTTGTTCTGCGGACTATTACTTCACGCTGATACTCTATATAATTCTGAAGAATTTCCTTTAAGTTGAGAACTTTCGGTTCGCCGTTTACAAGGGCAATCATAATTGCGCCGAAAGTAACCTGCATCTGAGTGTAGGAATAGAGCTGATTCAAAACAACCTGAGGATTTGCATCCCTTTTAAGGTCGATAGCAACATGGATACCCTCTCTTGAAGAGTAGTCGCTGACGCCTGAAATACCCTCAATTCTCTTTTCCTTAACAAGGTCGGCAATGGATTCAATAAGCCTTGCCTTATTTACCTGATAGGGAAGCTCGGAAATATTGATTGTAAATCTTCCGTTTTTCTTCTCTTCAATTTCGGCTCTGGCTCTTACAAAAATTCTGCCTCGGCCTGTTGCATAGGCGGCTCTGATGCCGGCCTTGCCCATGATGATACCCGCTGTGGGGAAATCGGGTCCTTTGATGTGCTCCATAAGCTCCGGAAGCTCTGCATCGGGGTTATCAATAAGGCAGCACATACCGTCCACAACTTCTCTGAGATTGTGGGGCGGAATATTTGTAGCCATACCTACGGCGATACCTGTTGAACCGTTTACAAGCAGGTTCGGAAAACGTGAGGGGAGCACTGTGGGCTCTTTATGGTTATCGTCGTAGTTGGGTATGAAATCAACTGTATTCTTGTCTATGTTTCTGAGCATCTCCATGGAGATTTTGCTCATTTTAGCCTCTGTATAACGGTATGCAGCAGGCGGGTCACCGTCGATTGAACCGAAGTTACCGTGACCGTCAACGAGAGTGTATCTCATTGAAAAGCTCTGCGCAAGCCTTACAAGGGCATCGTAAACTGAAGCGTCACCGTGGGGGTGATATTTACCGAGAACATCACCGACTGTTGCGGCGCACTTTTTATAGGGTTTTTCGGGATAAAGTCCCGCTTCGTACATGGTGTAAAGAATTCTCCTGTGAACAGGCTTTAAACCGTCCCTTACATCGGGAAGAGCTCTCGAAACGATAACTGACATGGAGTAATCAAGGAATGATTTTCTCATTTCCTTGTTGATGTCAACGTTTACGATACTCTGCCTTTCAAAATCTAAGCTCATCTTTATCAGCCCTTATCTTTAAAATATTTAGACCTTGCTTTTATATAAATTCAGAAAAACTTGAATTATGGAATACACTCTCTGCCTTTTCATAAAGTATTGAGGAAAGTCTGTCGTTTACATCTCCGCTTAAACATTGTTTGGGTATGCTTATGCATTCATGGCTTCCCTTTAGCATAATTGAAAAGGTCTTGCTGCTTTCCCTTATGAATTTTATATTTTCATAGGGAATAACATCTTCTGCCGAATCAATTGAATATTTCATATATTCTTCGTAAAGCTCCAGATAACAGGGTTTTTTATCAAGCTCTCTCAAAGTGAAAAGCCTTAATCTGTTTCTCTTTATTATCTTGTACGGAGTATGGAAAATAACTGAAATAAGCAGAAGAAAAATCAAAAAGTCAAAGAAAAATGAAGCAAAGGTAAATCTGCTGTCACCTTCTGCGAGAAAAAGAGCTTTAAGAGTTGTGTTTGCAAAGGTGAATATGGCAATTACAACTCCCCCGGCAATTTTATTTTCACGCCTTAAAAGACCTGTCTTTTTCTCTTTCCACATTTCGCTTTCTATAAAATTTTCCTTTACCATGCGGTAATCTATTCTTAAAAGACAATCTTCCATTTTAACCGCCTATCTGTTTAAGTTAATCCTGCCGTTATATAAAGCAGATTTTAAACGTCAAGATTCTGAACGTATTTTGCGTTCTGCTCAATGAATTCACGACGGGGTTCAACCTTATCACCCATAAGAATGGTAAAGGTTTCATCTGCGACCATTGCGTCTTCAACTGTAACACGAAGCATGATTCTGTGTTCCGGATCCATGGTTGTCTCCCAAAGCTGCTGGGGATCCATTTCACCAAGACCTTTGTATCGCTGAATGTCACAGCTTCCGCTGCCGCCTAAATCTTCTATATATCTGTCACGCTCCGGGTCGGAGTAAGCGTAAAAATGCTTTTTACCCTTGCTTACCTTGAACAGCGGAGGCTGAGCTATATATACATATCCCTCTTCAACAAGAGGACGCATATATCTAAAGAAGAATGTCAGTAAAAGTGTTCTGATATGAGCGCCGTCAACGTCGGCATCGGCCATAATAACTATCTTGTGATAACGGAGCTTTTCTATATTGAACTCATCACCTATACCTGTGCCCAAAGCTGTTACAACGGGCATCAGCTTTTCGTTGCCGATAACCTTATCAAGTCTTGCCTTTTCAACGTTGAGCATTTTACCCCAAAGGGGAAGGATTGCCTGAATATTTCTGTCTCTGCCCTCTTTTGCGGAGCCTCCTGCGGAGTCTCCCTCAACGATGAAGATTTCACATTCCGCCGGGTCACGGGAAATACAGTCTGCAAGCTTTCCGGGAAGGGAGTTATTTTCAAGAACAGTTTTTCTTCTTGCTAAATCCCTTGCCTTTCTCGCTGCTTCCCTTGCCCTGGAAGCATCAAGTGCTTTATTGAAAATAGCTTTGGCAACTGAGGGGTTCTCTTCAAAATATGTGGTGAGCTTATCGTAAACTGTCTGTGAAACAAGGGTTGCCATTTCGGTATTTCCGAGCTTACCCTTTGTCTGTCCCTCAAACTGAGCTTCTGTAAGCTTTACGTTTATTACTGCCGTAATGCCCTCTCTTACATCTTCACCTGAAAGCTTTTTATCGGCGTCCTTAAGGATATTGTACTTTTTGCCGTAATCGTTAAAAACTCTTGTAAGAGCTGTTTTAAATCCTGTCTCATGAGTACCACCGTCAACGGTATTTACGTTATTTGCAAAAGAGAGAATTATTTCGTTATAGCTGTCGTTATACATAATTGCGATTTCGGCGCTCTTATCACCGTTTACCGCAGAAAAATGTATGGGCTTTTCATGTAATGGGGTGAGCTGACGGCTCTTGTTTATAAACTCAACAAATGAGCTTATACCGCCCTCATAGCAGTACTCCTTGCTGATGATATTTTCGCTGTCTCTTTTATCCGTAAGGGTAATTGAAAGACCTGCGTTAAGAAAAGCCTGTTCCCTGAGTCTTCTCTGAAGAATCTCAAAGTCATAAACAGTTGTCTCTTTGAATATTTCCGGGTCAGCTTTGAACTTGATGAAAGTACCGCTGTCGTTTGTATCGCCTATAACTGTAAGGTCGGAGGTGATATTTCCTCTTTCAAAAGTCTGACGGTAAATGTGTCCGTTTTTGGAGATTTCAACCTCCATATACTCTGAAAGAGCGTTAACAACAGAGGAACCAACGCCGTGAAGACCGCCGGATACCTTGTATCCGCTGCCGCCGAATTTACCGCCCGCATGGAGGACTGTCAGAACAACCGTAACAGCGGGAAGTCCCATTTTCTCGTTTATATCAACGGGAATACCACGGCCGTTATCCCTTACGGTAATAACATCGCCGGGAAGTATCTCTACCTCGATATGGGTACAATAGCCTGCAAGTGCCTCGTCTATGGAGTTATCGACGATTTCATAGACAAGGTGATGAAGACCTCTCGGTCCCGTTGAGCCTATGTACATACCGGGTCTTTTACGTACGGCTTCAAGACCCTCCAAAACCTGAATCTGACTTGCGTCATATTCTTCAGTAACAAGGGTATCCATAACCTCTTCAATTTCCGGGTCAAGGTTGCCGTTCATTGTGTTTTCAAGATTTTCCATCTTAAAAACCTCCTTCTTTTCTTAACAAAAGCCTTCTATTTCATGTTTCTCTCTATATTTGCAAGATTGCCTACAAATCCCGTTCTCTTTAAAAGGGTCTGACAGGAAATCTGTGAAATGTAAACCACTCTTCCGCTTTTTCTCGTTTCGTCCTGACAGACGATAAAGGATTTCGGAAGCTCATAGGAAACGTTTATAACGTCCCCAGCTTTTTCGGCGGCGGTAAGGTAATCTCTCGATGCCTTTGCGACAGTGGCAGTATCAAGGTCAAATATGCCTATTATTTTGTCAAGGGTTACTACCGTATCCTGTCCCAGATGCAGATACATACCTTTCACTCCCCGCTGAAAATACAATCTATCTTAAAGTTATTTTTTCGTATATTCTTTGATTTCTCCGTTTTTGACTTCAAAAATCTTTCCCGCACACATATTTAGAGCCGGTATGGAATCACAGCAGGTAATAAACACCTGCTTGTCCTTAATGCGGTTTAAAATATAATCCTGCCTTGATGGGTCAAGCTCACTCATTACGTCGTCAAGAAGTATTACCGGAGAAGTATCAGTAAGCTTTTTCAAAACCTCGGCTTCTCCAAGCTTTAAAGCAAGTGCACAGGAGCGCTGCTGTCCCTGCGAACCGAAAGAACGTGCCGAAACGGAATTTACCTTTATTTCAAAGTCATCCCTGTGAGGACCGCAGGAGGTGGTTCCGTTTGAAATATCGTCCTTTCTGTGCTTTACAAGGTTCATATAAAGCCTGCGTTTTATTTCTCCGTATTGAGGTTTTCCGTTTTCATCAAAGGGGATTTTTCCCCTGTCGGCTTTAATCTCTGATAAATTATCGCCGTCCATTACAATATTTCTTATTGTTGGCACATATTCAAAAGTAAATTCTTCTTTACTGGAAGAAAGTCCCTCATAAATCTGTACCGCCTCTTTTTTCAGATGCTCGGTATATTCATAGCGGTAGATAATAATATCCGCTCCGTATGAAGCAAGGCGGTCGTCCCATATATCGAGGGTATCTGCAAGGGACGGATTGGAATAAAGACTTTTTAAAAGCATATTTCTCTGCTTCAGGACTTTGTTATAGCCTGCAAGAGATTTTGCATAAAGGGGTCTTGACTGAGCAACAGCCATATCTATAAATTTTCTTCTCTCTTCGGGAGAACCTTTTACAATATTCAGATGAATGGGCGAAAACGCAACTGCTCTGAAAACGCCTATCATCTCTCTTACACTCTGCATTTTAACGCCGTTGAGAGTGCCGCTGCGTTTTTTATCTATCTGAATCTGAGCACTTTGCTCTCTTCCGCCTGAGAAAAACTCGAATTCCAGCTCTGCCCTTTCTTCGCCGAAAGACACAAGCTCCGAATCCTTTGAACCTCTGAAGCTTTTGCAGCCTGTAAAAAGCCAGATTGCCTCAATGAGATTGGTTTTTCCCTGGGCGTTATCGCCGCATATAAGATTTACCCCTGGATCGGGATTTATTGTAAGCTCTTTTATATTACGGTAATTTTTCGCTTTAAGAGTCAGCGCTTTCATCAGCTTTTACCTCATAAAGCACTCCGTCAAATTCGGCAACATCTGCATTTCTGAGCTTTTTGCCCCTTGCGGTGCAGATTTCTCCGTTTACCTTTACCTCTTCGTTCTGTATTGCCATTTTGGCATGTCCTCCGCTTTGTACAGAGTCGGCAAGCTTTAAAAATGCGTCCAGCTTTATAAACGGAGAATTTATCTCTATTATTTTTTTCGGTTTTTCCTTAACCTTGACTTTTATCTTCATATGAAAAATCCTCCTTTGCAGGCTGAGCATACACTTTTAATTTAATAAATTATGAGACTTTGACGCAGAAAGCTGTATTTTCTCATTTCTGTAAGTCAGTGTGTAATTAACTTGCTGCTTCTTACCCATACTCTGATAAATGAGTAAGTTTTGCTGCTCGTGCCGCAGCAGGGCACATACTTTTTTCCATAGCGACAAAGTCGAGCAAAAACGCATTTTGCTTGCCAAAACAGTAAGCACTAATCAGCGCAAGGTAAGTTTAGAGCTAAATGCCCTCCGACGGCAACTTGAAAGTTTTATTTTATCACCGTCAAAGTGTAAACGTTTTTCTGTTTTCAATGTCTTTTCCCTTGCCGACGTGGGCGACTGTCAGAAAATTGGTTTGTGGAGTTCTTTGTTCTTTAATGTTTCTGCTTTGATTTTTCAGAAACTACGCCGCAGGCACTTATAGTTGTTCGTTTCTGTAAGTCCGTGTACGTTTTGCCTGCAAGCTCAGCTTGCCCGCAGGAATTTATAGTTGCCCATTACTGCTACTTGGTGTGCGTCTGGGATGCAAACTCAGTTTGCTCACTTCAGTCTTACCGGAAGCACCAGGAACAGGAAACTTTCTCCCTCTGGAGGAAGAATAATAATCGGTGAAACAGGGCTGTTGAGCTTTATGAGTACTTCGTCTGTATCGCATACTCTGAGAGCTTCAATAAGGAATCTGTTGTTAAAGCCGATTTCTATTCTTTCGCCGTCAATCTGAGCGAAAATTTTATCATTTGCAGTACCAAGAGAAGTGATGCTGGAAATTTTAATGGTGTTATCATCAAAAATACATCTTACAGGGCTCTTGAGTCTGTCAGTAATCAGCAGAGAAGTTCTGTCGATACTGCTCATAAGAGTTTTTGTGCTTACTCTTACTGTTGTTGCAAAAGATGCGGGAACAGCGCTCTTGTAATCAAGGAATTCTCCTTCGAGAAGTCTTGAAACAATGCTGTATCCGTTAACTTCAAATACAATATGTCTTTTTCCTACTCCGAGAGAAACATCTGCTTCTTCTTCGTCAATAAGCTTCATAACCTCGGAAAGTGTCTTTCCCGGAACGATAAATGAAAGCTCTTCTCCGTCATAGTCAATTTCTTCTGTTCTTATTGCAAGACGAACTCCGTCAACAGCAATAAGTTTTATCTGATTTTTTTCTATCTCAAACTTTATACCCGTATATACAACATTGCTGTTATTATCGGCAACGGCGAAAATAGTCTGTCTTATCATGTTTTTGAGTATTCCCTGATCGATAATAACAGGAGCTCCGCCTGTAACGCTGGGAAGCTCGGGATACTCCTCAGCAGAAATTCCGTTAAGAGAATAATTTGTTTCGCCGCTTCTGATATAGCAAAGCTGTCTTGCATCGGCTTCGATCTCTACTTCCTCATCGGGAAGACGGCGGATAATATCGCAGAGATAACGGGCATTGAGGATAATGCTGCCATCCTGCTCCACTTTTGCTTCAATTGATGTATTGATACCTACTTCAAGGTCATATCCTGTAAGATATAGTCTGCCGTTTTCGGCTTTTAACAAGATACCCTCAATTGCGGGAATTGAGGTTTTTGTAGAAACAGCTCTTTGAACGTTCTGACATGCCTGAGAAAGAGTTTCAGTGCTGCAAACTATCTTCATCCCATTTACCTCCTGAAATACCGGAAAAGTTTTTTCCGGATTATTTAAATAAATATATATTATATTTTCTAGTAGTAACAGTAGGGCCTGTTGAAACTGTTGAAAAAGCCCTGAAAGCCTTTTGTCTTATGAATTTTCCGGACTTTTTAAAATGTTTAAGTCAAAGGAAAAATTTGTTAATAATTTTAAAGGTTTTGAGTTTTCCAATTCTTTGTGGAAACTTATGTGTGGAATGTGGAAGAAACTGTTAAAAATCAGCTGTCTTTTATGTTGGTGATTATATCGGTGACAGTCGCTTTAAAGGTGGCATTTTTGCTCATTTTATCCTTTACTTTTCTTATATTATAAAGGATAGTAGAGTGATCCTTGCCTCCAAACTCAGCTCCCACCGCTTTAAGTGACATTCCTGTAATCTCGTTTACAACATAGATTGCAACCTGTCTTGCTGCGGAAATGTTGGCATCCTGTCTTTTACCCTTTATCTCTTCCGGTGATATATTAAAGGTTCTTGCAACCTCGTTTATTATCTTTTCAACGGTTACGGGAATGGGCTGGGTATCGCTGAGGATATCTTTTATAGCTATCTGAGCCATTGAAAGTGAAGGTGCATGTCCCTCAATATCGTTATAGGCTTTGAGTTTCTTTACTGCTCCTTCAAGCTGACGGATGTTTTTCTTTATTTTCTCAGCGAGATACTGAATAACATCGTCGCTGATTTCAAAATTAAGAGAAGCGGCTTTTCTTCTGATAATCGCCATTCTTGTTTCAAGATCCGGCGGCTGAATGTCTGCAATAAGTCCCCATTCGAATCTTGTTTTAAGTCTCTCCTCAAGTGTCATTATCTCCTTGGGAGGACGGTCGGATGTAAGTACAATCTGTTTTCCGGCTTTGTTAAGAGTCTCAAAGGTATGGAAAAATTCCTCCTGAGTTCTGACCTTACCGGAAAGGAACTGGATATCGTCGATTAAAAGAATATCAGCGTTTCTGTATTTATTATGGAAAACTGATGTGAGCTTGTCCGTTGTAAGGAAAGAGATAAGCTCATTTGTGAAATCTTCGCCGCTTGTATAGATTATTTCGGCATTGGGATTATTTTCTTTAATTTCACAGCAAATTGCATTTAAAAGGTGGGTTTTTCCGAGACCGGAATTTCCGTATATGAAAAGCGGATTATAGGTTTTTCCGGGATTTTTTGCAACTGACTGAGCCGCTGCATAGGCAAATTTATTTGAAGAGCCTACAACGAAAGTATCAAACGTATAGTCGCTTATGATTTTTTTACGGTATGCTGCCGGAAGCTCGTCCGAGGTTTTTACCATTGAATCTTCATGTTCGGCTTCATTTTTTGTATTCTGGGCTTTTTTTACTGTAATTCTGAAATCTGTTGTAAAGCCTGTTGCGCTTTCGAAAGCTTCCGCAAGAGTTTTTGAAAACTTGTTTTCTACAAGGGTTCTTGAAAATTCAGCATCTGCGGCAATTACAAATACTCCGTCTTCAAAATCCGTAAGCTCCAGAGGTTTTATCCAGGTATCAAAAGCTACCTCTGTCATTTTTCCTTTGCAGTGTTCGAGAACACGGGTCCAAATTTCCTGAAGGGAATTCATTTCATCTTGCTCCTTAATCTCATCGGGTAATACCTTAACCGTCGTTTCAGTCCATGGAAACCGGTCTTTTCTGTCGAAATAATCAGGTCTATTTTCGCACAATACCCCATTTTCATTACCAAATAATTTTAACATAATTTTTACTTCCTTTCAATGATGAGTTTAATAGCTTTCATATATAAGATGTAATAGGGGAAAAGTTGCACCTTTCAGTGCAACTCCTGCTCATGAAAAAAATGTGAAAAACTATGTTGAAAATGTTTATAATTCCTGTGGAGAACCTGTTGAAAGATGTTAAAAACCTGATTAAATGCATTTTAAACTCATATTTTTATGGATACACACCAAAAAAAGTACAAAAAAATATGGAAAACAACGATTTTTAAAACGTCGTTTTCCACAATTGTTTGAAAAAATTATTTACACAGAAACTGCGATTTATTTTAAATTTTTAACGGAATTTCTTTCGATATATACGCAGGGAATAACAGTTTTATATGGATGAGCCGAGCCCTTTCTCTGCTCCTCCATAGACCTTACCGCAGCATCTGCAATCTCTCTTTGAAGGACTCTCACGGAAGAAAGCGGAGGCATTGCATTTTGTGAAAGCATTGTGTCGTTAAAGCTTATTAGGCTGATATCATCGGGGATAGAAAGTCCGGCCTGTGTAATGGCTTTAATAACTCCCTGAGCCATGGCATCGGATGAAATAAAAATAGCTGTGGGATATTCATAGGAAGATTCAAGAAATTTACTTAATACCTCAAAGGAGCTTTTTGAATCCATTTCGGAATCCAGAACAAACTCTTCACGGTAAATTCCCTTTTCCATAAGGTTATTCCTGAAATAATAAAGTCTTTCGTCAAGAATAAGATCACGGGTTTCCTGCAATGTGAAGTGGCTGCCGATGAATCCTATTTTTTTATGTCCGCCTTCTGTAAGACGATTCAGTGCCTGACGCACTCCAAGATGAAAATTCGGAACAGCGGCATAATATTTTTCATCGTCGGGGGTGGAATCAACAAAGACGATGTTATCGGTATATTTATGAAAGCTTTCAATTTCCCCTTTTGTAAAGCTGCCTATTGCAAAAATTCCGTCAAGATCCTCCGAACCGTTCATTACAAACTGTCCCTGAGAATTTCTGAAAAGACTTGTGGTTTCTATATTTTTTGCAAAACAGGCTTCTTCAAGTGCCGTCTTCATGTAGAGATAATAGACGTCCTCCATTACCTGTTCCATTTCAAACATCTGGGCGATGCCCATTTTTAAATGTTCCTGAGTATTCTGATTTTTATTTTTCTGTTTGGATCTTTTATATCCCAGCTCCTTTGCAGCATCGAAGATTTTCTTTCTTGTCTGTTCCGCAACGCTTATTGTGTCATCCATATTGAGAACACGTGAAACAGCGGAAACGGAAACTCCTGTTTTTTCAGCAATATCCTTAAGAGTGGCCAAGGTTTTATCCCTCCCGGGAAGTAAATTTAAGTAAATTATATCTGTTTTTTTCACTAAAATCAAGCGCAGGCTGAGCCTGCACCCAAGTCGCAGCAAGCTGAGCTTGCAGGCAAAACGCACACGGATTGTCAGCGAAAAACAACTATAAGTGCCTGCGACGGACATGTCCGCTTTCAATTCACACACCAAGTAGCAGAAATGAGAAAATGTAACCGCCTGCGATTAAAATTTCATAATTTATCAAAGTAAAAATTAAGAAGCAGAAATTCATTTAATTGCCTTAAAATAATATAAAAAAATGCGTTTAAAGTTTCCCATAACCTTAAACGCAGTAATATTTATATCTTTTATTTTAATTATGTATATAACTTTAGCTTTACCGCAGCAAGGTTTTTATTATTCTTCTACATCATAGTAAATCTCATAGGGCCATGAATTTATTCCGCCGAATTCATAAAGACTTGTGTATCCCATATCAGCAAGCTGCTGAGCGACTTTTTTGCTTCGTCCTCCGCTGGAGCAGTAAATTAGTATTGTCTGATTTTTGTCGGGAAGCTTCTCAGCGGCTGTTTCTTCATTTACTTCCTGGCTGGGGAAAAGTATGGCTCCTTTAATATATCCGCCTTTAAATTCTTTTTCTGTTCTTACGTCAAGAATGATTATGTCCTCTTGCTCGTCCATCATCTTTTTAGCTTCTTCATATGAAATCTGAGTGTAGCCGTCGGATTTTTCATCCCATGGCATTGTGCAGGCTGACATCATGGAAATCAATACTGCTAACATTAAAATTAATGATAATTTTCTCATTTTTCATTCCTCCTGAAATTTATTAGTATCATAAGATAATCAGTGCCAAAAAACTATCTTTTTTTCACAGCTGTAATGATATTTTATATTTCGTTGAAATAATTCAGAAAATATTTTCATATTAAAGTTTAAAATAATAAAATGAAAAAAACAATAGAAATTTATTATTTTTAAAAAAGGAAAACGAAATATGGAAAAAGGAAGAACAAAATAGTATAATTATTTAATATTTAAAATAATTAGTTTATATATAATAAGTATATAGGATGTGAAACATTGAGCAAAAAGTGGAATGGATTTTCAGTGACCAAAAGGTATTTTGGATTAAGAAAATATTTTATTGTGGAACCTGAAAAGAGGAAAGAAAATAACTGCTGGATTTGGAGAACTGAATTTTTTGGAGCTTTCCCCTATGCGGATATTGATATGCTGAAAAAGGGATATGTGCTTATGTATGTTGATATGCACGATATGTACGGAGCACCGAAAGCGATAGCTTTAATGGAGAAATTTTATAATTTTGTAACTGCAAAATATAATCTCAATAAAAAGACTATACTTTTCGGATTTAGCAGAGGTGGATTATACAGTATAAATTTTGCCGCTGCAAATCCGGAAAAAATTGAAAGTCTTTATCTTGATGCACCGGTAGTGGATATAAACAGCTGGCCCTTTGGTTTAGGAAAAGGAAAGGGTTCAGAGGAAGACAGCATAAAATGTCAGAAACTTTATGGTGTTCAAAAAGGAGATCCTACGATAAGAGAAGAAGCGGAAAGAAAAATAAAAATTCTTTCTGAAAATAAAATACCTATAATTCTTGTCAGCGGTGACAGTGACAGTGTTGTCCCCTATGAAGAAAACGGCGCTATTATTGAAGAAAATTATGATAAGGATTTTATCAAAGTGATAATGAAGCCTGGCTGTGACCATCATCCTCACATCATAGATCCACCTGACGAGATAACAGAATTTTTAATCAGCAAACAGTAAAGGAGAACTTTTAAATGATAAATATAAGAAACCTGAAATCGAAGGTATATAAGGATGCATATGATGTTGTGATTCTTGCAGGACAGTCAAATGCTGTGGGATACGGAAAGGGAGAAGTAGATTTTGAACCCGATGAAAGAATAAAAGAGCTTTTCAGAAATGAAAGATTCAATACAAAGAGAAATCCTTCTTTGCCTCTGGGACAGTATGTTTTTAAAACAGCCGGATTAAGACCTCATAAAATGAGCGGATTTTATCTGTTTTTCGGAAAGCGATATGTAAAAGAGATGCTGCGTCCGGGAAGAAAGCTTTTGTTTGTCCGCACTGCTGTAGGAGGTACCGGATTTTCAGACGGATGCTGGGGCAGAAAGGATCATATTTACTTAAATGCCGTAGATATGGCAAAGAGAATAAAGCTCGGAAATCCCGATAATAAAGTAGTGGCGATTTTATGGCATCAGGGAGAAACCGATGTTATAAACTCAGTTACAAAGGAATATTATAAGGAGAATTTTTCTTCTTTCATCAGAGGAATACGCTTTGAACTTAATATGCCCTATGTTCCCTTTATTGCGGGAGATATGGTTGAAGAATGGTACACTCAGCAGGAAAATGCAGAAAATGTACGTGAAGCTGTGAAGGAAGCAATAAATGAAAATGATTACTGCGGCTTTGTATCCTCACAGGGACTTTGCGGAAACGGCGGAGATGACATCATACATTTTTCGGGAAAGTCAAATGAAATCCTCGGAGAAAGATATTTTGAGGAATTTAAGAGAATAGCAAAAAAATAAATTTTATATTATTAAAAATTTCTTTTGTGTTATTAACATTCTCATATAATTATTATATAATAATAATTAATTTCTAATATTTATGTGGCTGGAAATGAGGATGTAAATGGTAAGAGCGGATTTATTAACTGAAAAATGCAGTAAAAATACCTCTGAGCTGATGAAAGAGCTTATGAAAGCGGAAATTTCGATTGATGAGTATCTTGAAAAGAATCCTGATATTATAAGCAATGCTGATATAAAAAGACATTGGCACAGTCTTATTGAAAAATCACAGCTCAGCAGTTTTGATATAATAAACCGTTCGGAGTTTGCCTATGCGTATTATTATGAAGTTATCGGAGGCAAAAAAATACCATCAAGGGATAAGGTAATAAGACTTATATTGGCTATGCATTTGGGTTTGGATGACTGTCAGAAAACTTTGAGGATATGCGGTTTATCAGAGCTTTATCCGAGATTCAGAAGAGACAGTATTATTATTTATGCCGTAGCTCATGGACTTACTGTATATGAGCTTAATGAATTACTTATTCTGCAAAAGGAAAACGAAATTAAATGAATACATTAATGACATATATTGAAAATGGTATTTCAGAGAATTTTTATAAGATTGATACTGTGAGAAAAAGCGGCGTAAATAAAATAGAGATATACAGGCATAATAAAACCGGAAAAAAGCTTGTAAAAATTGAATCTGAAAACAGAAATGAAAATGTTTTCAGAAAGTTAATCGGCATAAAAAGTGAGTATCTTCCTGAAATATATGATGTTTGCACAGCTGAAGAAAAAACAATAATTCTTGAGGAATATATTGAGGGAAAAAATCTCAGTGAAATTTCAGAAAGTCAGTGTGTAAGCAAAGCGCAGATAATAAGGTATGCTGTTGATATATGCAGTGCCCTTTCAGTTCTCCACAGCTATAATATTGTTCACCGTGACGTTAAACCGGAAAATGTTATTATAAATAAGGATGGCAAAGCGGTGCTTATAGACCTTGAAATTTCACGGTTTGTAACAGGTATAAAAAAGAGAGATACCAATAAACTCGGTACTGTAAACTATGCAGCGCCGGAGCAGTTTGGGGTGGCGGAATCAACTTTTGCCACAGATGTCTATGCAGTGGGCACGCTTATAAATTATCTTATTTTAGGAGTTTATCCCACTGTACGCACTCCGAAAGGGTTTCTCGGAATGATAGTGAGAAAATGCACTTCCACTCAGATTTACAGAAGATATCAGAATATCAATAAACTTAAAAGACATCTTGATTTTATTTTAAAATTAAAACTTTATTAGAAGAAAGCAAAGTATTATACCTTGCTTTCTTTTTATTTTATATAAAAATCATGTTAATTGTTTTAAGTATGCCGTCAGCGTATTGACGCACAAAAAACCTGTGCTATTATAAAAATGAAATATGTTTGAATAGAAATTCAAGTTTAACTTAATATGTTTTTATGACTCGCCTGTTATTAAAAGCTGCGTTTGTCTGTTCAAGATAATTTTAGAACATAATGCAGTTTTCTTTTAGAAATGAAATCACCAATTCATTTTTGAATGTGTATTATGGAGGGACTTGTCAGACAGTTTTAGGAACCTGACAAATTTTTTACTTAATTCTCTATTAGCTTCAAAACAGTTCCGAAAAAGCTGCTTTTTAGGATATTGTGGGTCATAGAATAATCAGCCTGTTTGGTTTTACCAAACAGGCTGATGTTTTTGTAAAATCAGAATCCGTATTTTTCTGAGAGCTTTAACTCAAAGTTCGGGTCTTTGCGCCACATTTTCCAGCCGTTTGCAACTCTGCCGAAAATGGGAGATACAGTCTTTCCGTGATAGATTTCAGGGGGAGCAAGTCTTGCGCCCATAGATTCAAAGTAACCTCTCATGTTCTCCATGCGGTTCTCAAAATCGTCATAGTTTTTAAGATTTTCAGCTGTCCAAGCAGCTTCCGCAATGGCAATAAGTCTTACATATGTATTGAGATCGAATTTCTTCTCGTTGCGGACATATTCAGTCCACTGAGGAGCTTCCATACCTATAACATTTGTATCGTCTGTTATGCCTAAGGTAGCTGCGCTGAATGAATATGTCTTTTTAAGAGGTCTTATTGCAAAGGCATGATCCATATAAACATAATCTACAAGGGAAATTATCATCTTGCCGCCGTTTTTAAGCCATTTAAGCTCAAGATTCTCTCCGGGCTTTCTCTTTATCCACCACTGAGGAATGATGTTTTTATCAAGTCCCTCAGAAGCGTCCAGTATTTCGTTCCAGCCAACAGTGGTTCTTCCCTTGCTCTTTAAGTATTCGCAAATAACGTTGTTGAAATATCCCTGAAGAGCATCTTCATCTTTAAGACCAAGCTCTTTTATCTTAGCCTGACATGCGGGACATTTTTTCCAGCGCTTTTTCGGAACTTCGTCTCCGCCAATATGGAAATACGGATAGGGGAAAATCTCACAAAGCTCATCAATGACATCTTTTGCAAAGTTATAGACATTTTCCTTACCGCAGCAGCCGATATTATCCATAATTCCCCAGCGGTTTGAAACCTGAGCTTCCTCTCCTGTACAGGAAAGTTCCGGATAACATGCTATTGCTGCAACAAGATGACCGGGCATATCAATTTCCGGTATAACGTTTATATGACGCTCGGCAGCATAGGCGACTATCTCTCTAACATCATCCTGAGTATAGAAAAGTCCTCTGCCGTATTCAGTGTAATCTCTCTCTTCCTTTTTGCGGACATAACCTTTAAGTGAAAGAGGTGTACTGTCTCTTATGCATCCCTTTTCTGTGAGAAGAGGATATTTCTTGATTTCCACTCTCCAGCCCTGGTCATCGGTAAGATGCCAGTGGAATATGTTCATCTTAAGTGATGCCATAACGTCGAGAATCTGCTTTACCTTATCCACTGTCCAGAAATGGCGTGCGCTGTCAAGCATGAAACCTCTGTGACCGTATTTGGGAGCATCCTCAACTGAAACAGCTTCAAAGTAATTTTCTTTTCCTGCAAGCTGGCAAAGAGTCATAAATGCATAAAAAGCGCCGCTTTCATCTGAAGCTTTTACGGATATATTTCCGTCGATGCAGGAAACAGTATATCCTTCTTTTTGAATAGAATCATCTTTTGTAAAAATGATTGTGTTTTCGGGAGCTTCCGGTTTAGCTGAAAGAACTTTTGCAGCATATTCCGCCGTAAGAGGAAAATCACCGCTTATCTTTGTACCGGATGAAAAAAATACTGTTCCGCCCATTGCGGAAGCTTTAAGGGGCTTTGGAATGATATTCATAAATTTCACCTTTCACCTCAATAGAGTATTGTTACAAAGAATTATAAACAAAAATTTATAATACTTCAAGGGGATTAATAAAATCTGTTTAAAAAATATTCTTTCTTATTACAGATAGTGTTGCAATATCTGATTTTAAATCAAAAGTACAATATAAAAAAGCAAAAAACATATATATTGTTTTTTATGCTTCTGATCTGTAAAAAAAGGGTATTATATTAAAATTTTAAATTAGCAAATAAATTCTTTTGAAAACTAAAACTTTTATTTAATTAAAATAGAATTTATCAGTATGTTATAATATACTTAATACTAAAGTTAACGGATTAAATGCTTTAAGGTTTTATTTTGAAAAAATTTCAGAGGGGAAAGAGGAAAATTAATATGTCAAAGATATGTCCTATGTGCGGAGCATTTATGAAAACAAATATTTGTGAATATTGCAGATATGAAATGGAGGTTCCGGAAGAGAAAGTTCAAAAAGAACCTGAATATCAGGAAAGACAGACATTTGCTCAGCCTAACTATATTAACAATAACATCAACAACAATCAGCCTATAACTAATCAATATCAGTATCAGTATGCTATGGAGACTGTAAGCGATAAAAATAAAATATTAGCCTTTTTATTATGTTTGATTTTTGGAGGTTTAGGTTTTCACCATTTTTATGTAGGCAAAATAGGATGGGGAGTAGTGTACTTTTTAACCATGGGTTTATTTGGTTTCGGCTGGTTTATTGATTTGATACTGATTTTAACAGGTCACTTCAAAGATAAAGATGGATTGCCTCTGCGTAAATAAATTAAATTTTGAAACTTGCTTATTTTGAGTTTCTTCTTTGTTAAAAACAATAAAATCCCCTGCTGAAACCAGCAGGGGAAAATTAATTTCATATGAAATTAAAATCAGTCGCTTGTGTAGGGAAGAAGAGCAACTATACGAGCACGCTTAATAGCTGTTGTAAGCTCTCTCTGATGACGAGCGCATGTTCCTGTTACACGACGGGGCAAAATCTTTGCTCTGTCAGATGTGAACTTGCGAAGCTTCTGAACATCCTTGTAGTCGATAGCCTCAACCTTATCAACACAGAAAGCGCAAACCTTCTTGCGGCCTTTTCTGTTAGGTCTTCCGCCACGGTCATTCTTATCGTATGCCATGAAACATTTCCTCCTTGTTTAATCTTAGAACGGAAGTAATTCTTCGTCCGAACTTAAATCGTCGAAATCATCTGCGCTGCCCGTTGAAAAAGACGGTGCAGGCGCTGCGGGTGCAGCCTGTCTTGCAGGAGCAGCTCCACCGGTTCCGCTTTCGCTCTTTGAACCGCAGAAGCTTACGTTATCCGCAACAATTTCGAATGCTGTTCTCTTGTTTCCGTTTCTGTCCTCATAGTTGCGGGTCTGGATTGAACCCTGTACCGCAATCATGGAACCTTTGCGGAAATAGCGGGAAACAAATTCAGCAGTATTTCTCCAGGCGACGACGTTTATAAAGTCTGTCTGCCTGTCTTCACCTGCTCTTTGATAGCTTCTGTCAACTGCAACGGAAAAACTTGTTACGGAAATTCCGTTAGGGGTTGTACGAAGCTCGGGGTCGGCTGTAAGCCTGCCCATGATAACTGCACAGTTAAGCATTTTCAGGGCCTCCTCAGTTCTTCTTTACGATGAGTGAACGAAGCACGCCATCAGTAATCTTAAGAACACGCTCAAGCTCTGCGGGGAACTCGGGAGCACATGTGTGGTTTACAACAACATAGTATCCCTCGGGCTCATCGTCGATAAGGTAAGCAAGTCTTCTCTTGCCCCACTCGTCAACGCTCTCCACAGTACCGTTAGCCTCCATGAGAGCCTTGAACTTTGCTACAAGCTCCTGTGCCTTTTCCTCGCCGTTCTTGACGGAGAAAACAAGCATTGTTTCATAGCTGTTCTGGTTTGCCATCTAAAAGCACCTCCTTCTGGTCTTTGGCCCCGGACCTTTTCCGGAGCAAGGATTGCCGGTAAACATAAACCGACAGTTTGGTATTATAGCAGTTAAATCCTTATAAGTCAAGGGTTTCAGGGGATTTAAGCATATTTTGCGAAACAAATTTATTTGCTTATTGACATCCTTTACAGAATATGATATTTTTACTTTACTACTTAGTAATACAAAATAGTGAAGCAAGGGAGATTAAAGTGGAAAACAAATACGAACAGCAATTCAAAAAAGGTTCCCTTGAAATGGTACTGCTTAGCCTTATCAGCGAAAAGGAAACCTACGGATATGAGATAATAACAAATCTCAACGAAAGAGGCGGCAGGATTTTCGGATACACCAGAGAGGGAACAGTATATCCTGTTTTATACAGACTTGAAAAAAACGGACTTATAAAAAGCAGAATGGCTCCATCCCCTGCCAACGGCGGAATGAAGAAATATTATTCCGCAACAGATGAGGGAAAAGCGGCTCTCAGCGCCATGAAAGATTTCTGGCGTGATTATGTTGAATGTGTAAATTCCTTTATGACCCTTTCTGAGGAGGAAAAGAATAATGACAAATAAAGAGAAATACATAAAATCAGTTAAAAGGAAGCTCAATGTACCCTATGATTTGAAAGCTTCCGTTTTGGAAGAGCTTATGGAAGCTTTCGATTCGGCAAAGGAGCACGGCGAGAGTGAAAATGATTTGATAAACCGTCTCGGAACTCCAAAAGAGTTTGTAAATGACGTCATAAAAAATGCTGATCTTACTGATGAGCAGAAAAAGTACATTAAACAGCGAAAGAATATTATAAAGGTAATAATTGCCTTTATAATTGCAGCTGCCGCCTTTACGGGATATTACATATATCAGCGTATGTCCATGGGTAACGTTATCGGATACGCAAACGGTTCTACAAATATTCAGGTAATTGGAGGATCGGAAAATATCGTACTGATATTGCTTTATATTGTATTTTTTGCTGTGATTGCAGGTCTTTTGATTTATTCGGTTCATCTTAAAAGAAAACTTAACAAGCAGTGAAAAAATAAGCTCATTTAAATAAGGAGAGTTATGCTGTGAAAGATTTTGCTTTTTCTAAAATCAAATTTATTGGGGCGGTATTGGTTTTGTTTCTGACTGCAGGTGTCTTTGTGGGGTGTAGCTCAAAAGAGGGTGTAGAAGGAAGCACTGTGGACAGCAATCTTCTGCAGGCCCCAGAACTTCCTTTGAAGCAGTGGACAGAGAAATATCTTTTTGAGAATATTCCTGCACCCGAAAATACACAGGTGTATGAGCTTTCAAATGGAACTGCTTACGGATGGGATTATTACGGATATACGTTTGAAAATTTTACTTTAGAGCAGGCGAGAGAATATATTTCATTGCTTGAATCTGCCGGAGTTTCTGTAGAAGTTTATGATGAGTATTACAAAAACGATTATCCTATACTTAACTATCTTGGTTATACAGAAGACGGAGTTCAGGTAACTGTAACCCAGTGTCATAACAGTGGAAGCTGCGGTATAAATATCAGATCGGAAAAACAGTAATTTTCGGCGTGGAGCAAATTATCACAGATTTTTTGTTTCTGATGTTGACAAACGGAAAATCTGTGATAAAATATCCTTACGCTGTTTTGCGGATGTAGCTCATCTGGTAGAGCGCCACCTTGCCAAGGTGGAGGTAGCGAGTTCGAGCCTCGTCATCCGCTCCAAAATTTAAGCTCTCAGGTTGATTCCTGAGAGCTTTTTCTTTTTTAAAAATTAAATTTGAAATTTCGTTTTTTCTTTTACATTACCACAACTTCACGGCTTTCGGGTTTGTCGAAAGAATATTCCGGCTTTCTGCCCTTTTCATATTTAACGGTGATAAAATTATCGTCAACAGGCAGTCTGAATGAAACGCTTAATTTTTTATCCCATGCAGGGAAAAGGAATATCTTTTCACTGTTTGACTGTATGAGAGCTTTTGTTATGGCAATGTTCATTACAGAGCCGTTATCCTGGTCGGGAAGCCAGTCGTAGTTGGGACCGTAAAAGGCAGGGAAAATGCAGTTTTTGTTTGTGTTTTCGCAGTTTCTTGTTATCTCCTTGAATGTTTCTTTTTTAAGACCTAAAAATGCCGCCTGTATTCCGTGTTGCTGCCAGCCGCAGGAGGCTTTTTCTTTTCTCTTTTTGAAAGTGTTTATTCCTATATTTAAATCCTTTTCCCCTACTTTATAAATTCCGTATGGGAAAACAGTATAAAGCTCGGGGTTTTCACAGTTACGCTTAACCTTATCCACATTTTTATGGAAAGGCAAAACCACCTTTTTGAAGCCCTTTTTGCCTATGGGCAGCGCCGGAAGTGCTTTCAGAATGCTGTCTGCATATTTTTTTAATTCATCGGAAGCCTCCGAAAAGGTTTTCAGCATTTCGCATACTGCTTTAAGTCCCGCTATGTTGGGGGAATCGTCAATGCAATTTTGCCATGTTTCAAGGGACGATGTGGGCTGGAATTTCATTGAACCGTCAGGCAGAGTAAAGCGGTTTTTAAAGAATTTGAGGTTTTCATAAACGAAAGGCAGACATTCTTCCTTTAGAAATTCCATGTTTCCTGAATTGCGGCAGTATAAAAGCATCATGAGAGCGACTTCAAGAGCTCCGCAGTAATAATAGCGTATGTATGTGTTTTCGGTTACTGAGTCAGGAAGTCCGTAACGGTTCCAGCCGTAGTTTGTGTCGGCATAAGCGGCAAAAATGCTCATTGTTTCCGGATAAAAAGCTCCGTCATAGCCGAAATATTTTTTGGTTCTGTATTTTGCAAAGTTAAGGTTATCGGTATAGAGTCTGAAAAACGGAAGCATCAGCTCGTAGTCGCCGGAATAAAGCATATTCCAGTAAATGAGCCTTGTGTTTTGCAGCCAGTAATATCCTCCCCAGTTGCGGTAATCCATGTTTTCCTCTCTGTGAGGCGACGGCTGACAGGTGAATATTGAACCATTGAATTTAATGGGATATTTTCCCCTGCCGGCACAGATATTCATGTACCGCTGTAAAATATACCCCTGAGTGAGTTTTTCAGGTTTCTTTGAGCCGCTCATATATACATAGCTTTTATTCCACATCTCTTTCCAGTAAGAGATGTGCTTTTCCCTGTCTGTTTCCGGAATATTTTTGATTTTATCAATGAACTCTTCAGGTTTTCCACATTTTTCGCAAAGACTGTGGATAATTACACGAGCATTTTTTGTACCCTTCTTAAATTCAAGGGATTCGCCTTTTATATTGACATCGGGAGAATAAGCCAGAAATCCGAAAGTCAGATCCGTTAATGGGTCATCTCCTTCATAGTCTTCCAGATGCTGGTGATGAAGGCTGAATTTATAGAGGGATTCACTATTTCTGTGATACTGACCCAGAGTTTCATCATCGATAGAAAATACTGTGTCTGCATCCTCTGTGCAGTCAAAATCTATATGGGTGTTTTTTTCATGATTAAGCTGGTAATTGCTCCTGTCTGTAGGGTCTATCTTTTCAGGTTCACTGCGGTAATTTATAAGTGAAAGCGATCCTCCGCTTATATCGCCGATGATGTTTATAAAATAGATCGGATTATTTGCATCGGAGTATATTTCAAAGCTTATATCTTCATTTTTAATTTTAAGCATTCCTTCTTCAAGGGAGAGGTGAAATTCCAAAGTATCAAAGGCTTTTTTATTCGGCAGAGTGAATTTTAAAAATCCCGTTTTAATCAGACGATGTAGACGGCTGAATGCATCAGTTTTTGAAAGCAGAAAATATATTCCGTCCTTTTCCGCCCATATATTGGCTCCCAAATCGCCGTTTCCTACGGGGATTGACTCCATAGGTCCTTTCATTATACCTGTATATCTAAAATCGTAATCAGAAAGCATCATAAATCCTCCTTTTTACGATATGGTATCAAATTAAGAGACTTTTTTAAATAGTTTAAATAAGAATATTTTCAATATGTGTTAAATATTGAATAAACACTTTTGTGCAACTTTAACATAAGATTGTTAAATTATTTTCAAGCCTATCTACCTTTACTACAAAGTCAGGTATTGATATAATTATGCTGTATACAATGAATTTTCTTGGAGGTCAATTTAATTTATGGAAATCCTTGCAGTGATTTTTGCCGCACTTTCGGCGGTATTATCAATAATTTTGATTCTTATGGTTTCAAAACAGAAAAATAAAGGTGCTGATGAAAAACGTTTTTCTGAAATATCAGCGCAGATTTCTTCTGTATCCGAAAGACTCGGAACTGTTGCGGAACTTGTAAACAGAAATGACAGACGTGTTTCCGAAGAGATGAGAAGCAACCGTGATGAAACCGCAAGGCATCAGATGAATATGAGAAGCGAAATGTCAAAGGGTATGGAAAGCATGAACACAAAGCTTTCCGATATGATGCAGCAGAGCGTAAAGCAGCAGCAGTCCTTTGTAATTGAAACAAGGGATGCACTCAACAAAATTGCTATGACCAATGCGGCAAATAACGAAAAGCAGCTTAAAACCCTTGAAATTTATATGACGAGAATGCAGGAGAGCAACGAAAAGAAGCTCGATCAGATGAGAGAGACTGTTGACGAAAAGCTCACCTCTACCCTTACCTCACGTCTTGACAGTTCCTTTAAGACTGTATCCCAGCAGCTTGAAAATCTCTATAAATCCTTAGGTGAAATGAAAGAGCTTTCAACGGGAGTTACAGATAATATCAGCAGTCTTAACAGAGTTCTTACAAACGTTAAAGCAAGAGGAACCTGGGCAGAAGTTCAGCTTGAAGCCATACTCGACCAGACTATTCCGAAAATGTACGAAAAGAATGTGGAAACTGTTAAAAACTCGGGCAAGCGAGTTGAGTTTGCAGTGCGTATTCCCTCCAGTGAGGACAGCAGTAAATTCACCCTGCTTCCCATAGACTCAAAATTTCCAATGGAAGATTATGTACGTCTTTGTGATGCAGCTGACAGAGGCGACAGCGCAGCTCTCAGCGATGCAAGAAAGGCTCTTGAAGCGAGAGTTAAAGGCGAGGCAAAGGAGATTACAAAGTATATTAACGAACCTGTTACAACTCCCTTTGCCATTCTCTATCTTCCCACAGAGGGACTTTATGCGGAGATAGCATCATCGAGAACGGGACTTCCCGAAAATCTTCTCAGCGATAATATTATGATTGCAGGACCCACAACCATAACCGCACTGCTTAACTCTCTTTCAATCGGATTCAAAGCGGTAACTATCAATGAAAAAGCCAACGAGGTTAGAAAAATTCTTGCTGCTGCAAAGAGTCAGTACGATAAATTCGGCGGCATTCTCGATAAGGCAAAGAAGAAAATCGACGAGGCAGGTAAAGCTCTTGATGACGCTCAGAAGAGAAATACTATTATTACCAAAAAGCTCAAAGGCGTTGAGGAGATAGATTTCCCTGAGTCAGAGCAGATTTTGGGTATAGAGTCAGAAAATATATCTGCAAATATTTCAGATGAAGATTTTTAAAAGAAAGAAAAATAATGTATTTACATTTTCTTTAAGATAAGTGTATAATAAACAGAGAGTTTATTATTTTTCAATAAGGCTTGAAAATAGATAAATAAATTGGACAAGTCAAAAGCAAAGCTTTTTGCTGAATACTTAAGGATACAGTTAATTAATGTCAATAAATGTGCGTATTAATTAAAAGCACAAAATAATACATATAGTATTATTTCTATTTAAAACGATTAAAGAAAGGAGCAATGCTATGGAGGGTGTTGCGGATATATTCGGTAATATTGATTCTGATGCTCCGTGGAGGAAAATGTTGTCGGAGTACACACAGATTCCCCTTTGGGACTCAGAGGTTCCAGGTTTTAAGGAAGAATACGGTCAGCGAAAGCCATCAATAACCTTTTTCCCAGCCGATACAAATGAAAAAACAGGCTGTGTAGTGGTTATGGCGGGAGGATCGTATACAAATAAATCTCCCCATGAAGGAAAGGATGTAGCTTTAAGGCTCAATAAAATGGGGCTAAATGCTGCGGTGCTTGATTATCGTGTGATTCCCTATTCAAGGGATGTCATTTTGCTTGATGCAAAGCGTGCGGTTCGCTTTCTCAGGTACAATGCGGAAAAATACGGCATACTGGCAAATAAAATAGGAGTTATGGGCTTTTCAGCGGGCGGAAATCTTGCGGCGCTGACCTGTTTCTGCGGCGATGACGGAAATCCCTGTGACGAAGATCCTGTGGAACGTGTTTCTTCACGTCCCGATGGAGCGGTGCTTGCCTATGCGGCAGTGAATTTTGTAGATGAATATGACGATGATGACGACGATGAGTTTAATATTATCGCATATTTTGATTTTGTACTGGAAAAAGGGATGCAGTTTCCCCCGGCGTTTATCTGGCAGTCCATGGAGGATTCACTGATAAACTTCAAAACATCCCTTGTCCTTGCTGAAAAATTAGGTGATATGCGTGTTCCCGTGGAGCTTCATCTCTTCCCGGAGGGCGACCACGGTCAGGGTCTTGCAATAATAACTGATGATCCTGAAAGCGAGAAAAGATATAATCCCCTTACCGCTCAGTGGAGCGATTTATGTGAAAAGTGGTTTAAACATTACGGTTTTATGTGAATTTAAGGTTTTTGTGAAAGAATAATGAAATAAAGAAAACACAGACAGAAGGTGCTGTTTTGAAACATCAGAAGCTTATTGAGAAAATGACGAGAGAAGAGAAAGCCTCTCTTTGTTCCGGCAAGGATTGCTGGCATTTTAAAGGTATAGAGCGTCTTGATATTCCCAGTATTATGGTCAGTGACGGACCTCACGGCCTGCGTAAGCAGGGGGATGAAAAAATGGATAACATGGGAATAAATTCCAGTTATCCGGCGACATGTTTTCCTCCTGCTGTAACTACAGCCTGTTCATGGGACAGAGAGCTTGTCTATAAAATGGGTGAAGCGTTAGGTGAGGAATGTCTTAAAGAAAAGGTTTCAGTACTTTTGGGACCGGGAGTTAATATTAAACGCAGTCCCCTTTGCGGAAGAAATTTTGAGTATTTCTCAGAAGATCCTTACCTTGCAGGTCAGCTTGGAGAAGCATGGGTAAAGGGAGTGCAGTCAAAGGGAGTAGGAACATCCCTCAAGCACTTTGCAGCAAACAATCAGGAGACAAGACGTTTTACGGTAAGCAGTGTTGTGGATGAGCGCACACTCAGGGAAATTTATCTTCCAGCCTTTGAAAACGTAGTTAAAAAAGCTCAGCCCTGGACTGTTATGAACGCATATAACCGTCTTAACGGCGAGTACTGTGCAGAGTGCAAAAAGCTTCTTACGGATATACTTAAGAACGAATGGGGTCATGAAGGTATTGTAATAACTGACTGGGGCGCCGAAAACGAGATTGTTGACGGAATAAAGGCGGGTCAGCAAATTGAAATGCCTTCATCCAGCGGCATTGCTGAAAGAAGAATACTTAAAGCCCTTGAGGACGGAACTCTTGATGAAAGCATCCTTGACGAAAGCGTTGACAGAATTTTAGATATCATACTCAGAGCAAAAGAGACACTTGATAAAGGTGATTTTTCATTTAGCGCAGAGGAGCACGATGCCCTTGCGAGAAAAATTGCAGATGAGTCAATGGTGCTTCTTAAAAATGAAAATGATATACTTCCCCTTAACCGTGAGAAAAATTATGCAGTAATCGGTGAGCTTGCCATTTCACCGAGATATCAGGGTGCGGGAAGTTCAAAAATAAATCCCTTAAAGCTTGACAATGCCCTTGATGCCCTTCTTGAAGCAGGAGTAAAATGCGAATTTGCAAAGGGATACGATAAAAATAAATCCTCTTCCCCTGACGACAGACTTATAGGAGAGGCATGCAGAATTGCAAAGAAGAGCGATGCGGCAATTATTTTTGTAGGTCTTACGGATGATTACGAGTCTGAGGGCTACGACAGAACTTCAATGAAGCTTCCTGCCGCACATAATGAGCTTATAAATGCGGTATATGCGGTAAATAAAAATATAATCGTGGTGCTCTCCTGCGGCTCACCTGTTGAAATGCCCTGGATTTCAAAGGCGCAGGCGCTTCTCAACAGCTATCTTGGCGGACAGGCAGGCGGTCATGCAGTTGCGGATATTCTTACAGGAAAGGTAAATCCCAGCGGCAAGCTTGCTGAGACCTTCCCCCTGTGTCTTGAGGATAACCCGACTTATAAAATCTTCCCCGGTTCTACAATTACTTCGGAATACCGTGAGGGACTGTATGTGGGCTATCGTTACTACGATACAGCAGAAAAGGAAGTCCTCTTCCCATTCGGACACGGACTTTCATATACTCAGTTTAAATATTCAGCACTTAAAATTTCAAAGCGTACAATAAACCACGGCGATGAAGTGGATATTTCCTATACCGTTGCCAATGTGGGCAATGTTGCGGGAGCAGAATCCACTCAGATTTATGTTTCCGATACGGAAAGCACCGTTTACCGTCCTGCCAAGGAACTTAAGGAGTTTACAAAGGTATATCTCCAGCCGGGAGAGGAAAAACGTGTCACTGTTCACCTTGATACCCGTGCCTTTGCCTTTTATAATACCCTTACAAATGACTGGACTGTTGAGGACGGAGTATTCCATGTTTTAATCGGAGCCAGCAGCCGTGATATACGTCTTAAGGGAAGCCTTAAAATAAGACCGGCGGAAAATCCCGATCCCATAGAGGATTTAAGAGCAATAGCTCCTGTTTACTATACGGGCAGGGTTTCGGATGTTCCTGACAGCCAGTTTGAAGCTGTTTTGGGTCATTCCATTCCTGCAAAGGAATATTCGGAAAATCATATTTTCAATATGACCAATACCTTTGAGGATGCCAAAAATACAAAATGGGGCAAAAAGATATATAAGGCGGTGCTTTCTTCAGCGGAGGCTGCGGTTTCATCCAGCGGCGAGGATGCACATCACATCGCCATGACATCGGTACAGACTCCCATTAAATCAATTATCTTTGCCAGCGGCGGAGCCATAACGGAAGAAATGGGCGAAGCCATACTGATGATTCTCAATAACAAATCAGTTGGTAAGAATATATTCAAAGTGTTAAAGGAGTTTTTATCCTCTCTTAAAACCGTGAAGAATCTTCTTAATTCACTTTGATAATTCTCAGGGAATACTTTTAAAATTCCAAATATTATTACAATTAAGGCAAACAGAAAAAAGCCTGTGCTTAGAGTTTTACTTTAAGTACAGGCATTTATATTTTATTATTTCTGAATTTTCATATGGGAAATGAAAGCAGACTTGTCCTTTTCAAGAGGCGAAAAACTATTTTCCAATTCCCCTTTTACAGAAACCATATAATACAATTTAACCCCCTATAAATTAAAAGCCCGCAATCCTTTTTCGATTGCAGGCTTTTTGCTTTATTTTGGTGTATTCAGTTTAAATGACCTTTACTTCAAATGGTGCTAAGGTTATACCGTTATATGAAGCTTCTGTGTAGTTGTGGTTCATTATAATTTTCACTTTGCGGCTCTGACTTTCACGCTCTACAACTTCGATGCCGTCGGGGCTTTCTGTGGCTTCAATTCCTGTGAAATCCATAGCATCTTTTGCTATTTCTTTGAGAATGCTTTCATCGGGAGTTGTGCCCATGTAGTAAACTCTGCCCTTTCCGAAAGCGTTTCGTGTCACTGCGGAAAATCCCTTGTAAAAATCATCGTCATAGCGGTAAAGGGTTTCGGCGGATTCAGGTACCAGCATATCTCTGAAAATGCCTGCTGTTCCTGTTTTGCCCTTGTTTTCTCCCTCACCTGCAAGAGGAATGCAGTCATATTCCTGTACGCTTTCCGTCTCTTCAATATAAGCTCCTGCAAGATCACAGCAATCTACTGGGATCACCTTTCCGAAAGTGAGATTGTTGTTTTCGTCCTTAATTGCTGTGCGGTATGTCATTATGACACATCCGCCATTTTCAGCATATTCCTTGAGACGGGTGAGAAAATCTCCTTTTCCCACTATCATATGGGGAACGATAACTATTTTGTACTGAGAAAAATCTCTGCTTGCAGGAATTACATCTACCATTTTATTTACGTCATAGAAAAGCTTGTGATAGCGTTTCATTTCGTTTTCGCAGTCGAGGAGAATGCTCTGCTGCTGTATGCGGAAAGATGCAAGGGAATCGTAATCATAAACTATACAGATGTCGCTCTTTACGGGAGATGAAAGTACGTCCTCATATCTTTTAGCTTCGGTGAAAAAGTTCTGAACCTCATAGAAACGGCGTCTTTTTACGTTGTCTGCATCAAGAATACCGTAGCAGAACTGTTCGGCGCCTTTTGTAGCTCCCCTGTAACGGAAGTACATAAGGCTGTCGCAGCCTCTTGCCATACCCTGCCAGCTCCACATTTTTGCCTGATTAGGTCTTGGCAAAAATCCTGTAATGTCGTGACCCTGAGCTCCCATAATAGCTTCTGTTATCCAGAAGTTTTCGCCTTTGAGACCTCTTATATAGTCGAGTCCGAAAGCTATTTCGTTGGGGGCAATTGGGTATTTCTGTCCTCCCCAGACAGGGTAATTGTTAAACGCAACTTTATCAAGGTGGGAAGAAACCTTTGAATAGTCAACGTGTTTGCCGAGACCTCCGCCGGGGAAATCGTGCATAATTACTGCATCGGGAATAATTCTCCTGATTATCTCACCCTGCATTTCTGCAAAGCTTTCGATATTGTCACTGCAAAATCTCTCAAAATCAAGACGCAGTGCCGGGTTATGGGTTGTAATAGTAGGCGCAGGCAGCGGGATTTCGTCAAAGGAATTGTATTCCTGACTCCAGAAGGCTGTGCCATAGGTTTCGTTAAGGGAATCTATATCGCCCTTGAACTTTGTTTCAAGATAGGAGTTAAATGCTTTTCGGCAATTTTCGCACCAGCATACATCACTGCCCTCGTGTCCCAGTTCGTTGTCAATCTGCCATGCTACAATTGCCTTTTCATCTTTATAATGAAGGGCGAGCTCCGTGACTATTTTTTCACAGTACATTTTGTAAATATGGCTGCTGAAGCAGTATACATGACGTCCTCCGAAAGTGCGTTTTGTGCCGTCGGGAAACTGTGAAAGAACTTCGGGATATTTCTTTGCCAGCCATGCGGGCATTGTGGCAGTTGGTGTACCGAAAATTACTTTAAGCCCCTTTGACTTTGCCTTTTCAATTACTTTATCGAAAAAGGAGAAATCATATCCTCCCTCGTATTTTTCCATTAAATGCCATGCGAATTCGCCTATTCTTATAACATTTGAGCCGAGCTCAAGAATACGGTCCATATCCTCATCCATGAGATTTTCATCCCACTGTTCGGGATAGTAGTCTACGCCCAAAAGCATATTGATTTCTCCTTTTTGAATTATTTTGTAAGAGTCTCTTCTGTCTTTTCGCCTCTGAGAACTGCTAAAACGTGATGATAGAATTCATCATTGAGCTTGTAGCCTTTCTTGTAAACTACAAGGCAGAGAAGTGAGAGGATTGCGGGGATCACTATCATAATAATTCTCATACCTGCAACTGTGCCGGCGCTCTGAACTGCGTTTGCCTCAAAGCCGATAGCTTTAAGTCCGACGCCTGAAATAAGTCCGCTGAAAGCGCCTGCAAACTTAACAACAAATGTCTGAGTTGAGAAAAGGATGCTTTCGTTTCTTGTGTGAAGCTTGTATTCGCCGTAGTCAACAACCTCTGAGAGGATAACTGTGATAAGTACAAGCATGAAGCCGATACCGATGTTGACAATTACGCTGCAAAGACCAACAAGTAAAATGGAGGTGGGAGCAATGTATCCGACTGCAAGAAGCATAATGAATCCTACTACGGGAAGAAGGCTTGCAGTTGCAAAAATAACCTTTTTATTGATTTTCTGTGAGATTACCGGGAACAGAGCGAGAGCACCCATCTGTGCAAAGCCTGCAACGCCTGTGTATGCGGCAAAAAGATTTTCCTTAACTCCGCAGACATATTCAAAGTAGTAAAGTGCGAAGCTGTTAGCAAGCTGATAGCCTACATTGAAAAGAAGTGCTATAAGCATAATTACAATAACCTGATCGTTCTTTGCGAGAACTTTGATCATCTGCTTTACAGTGGTCTTTTCTCCGGTGCCTACTGTTGCAACAACACGTTCTTTTGTGTTAAAGACTGTAAGAAGGATAGTAACAATAAAGATTAATGCAACGCCGATTGCAAAGCGTGAGAAACCGAGAATCTGATCTCCGTCGCCCATGTATTTTACAATGTAAAGTCCGCCTGAACCTACAACGAGCCATGCCATGCTGGCGAAGAAACGGGGAATTGCGCTTACCTGGCTGCGCTCGTTTTCGTTGTCTGTGAGAGCGGGAACCATGCTCCAATAGGGAATGTCCATAACTGTGTAGGTCATACCCCAAAGTACGTACATTACTGCAACATAAATTGCATACTGTGTTGCGGGAAGATCAACGTCCAGATAGAGCAGAATAAGTACGCCTGCATTGAGGATTGTTCCGATAAGTATCCACGGACGGAATTTACCCCATTTTGAGCGAGTGTTGTCAACTACCATACCCATAAACGGGTCGTTGAAAGCGTCCCAGATTCTGGCTGCCATAAAGAGCACGCCTACAAATGCTGGATCAACAAGTCTCACGTCGGTCAGGTACTTCATGAGGAAAGTTGAAACTATGGCATAAACCATATCTTTACCGAAAGCGCCCATGCCGAAACTGAGTTTGGATTTCCATGAAAGTTTTCCGTTCATTTCATATTCTCCTTTTCAAAAATTTTCTCGAGAACTACGTGGCTTTCGCCGTCAAGTAAAGATTAACACCGTTTTACTAAAAATACAATAGTTTTACTCAAAATTTAAGTAAAAGATTTACTCGATTCTTTGTGTGATTTAACTAAAAGCCCTTAAATATGTTATATTTTACTATTGAATTAAGGTGTATTATGGTATGAGTCTACTGTATTAGAATTTAATTGCAGTAAATCGAGGTAAAATTTTACTTATATTTACTAACCGTAAGCAAAATAAAAAACGGTATGACCGAAATCATACCGTTTTAAATATGTTATTGTTAAGTTTTAAATCCCTTAGGATTATTCACCCTTCATGCCAAGAAGCTGCTGTGTGCCGTTAACAGCGTCAACGGAAAGCTTGATTGAATCGAAGATAGCGGACTTAATGTCAGCTTCCTGAACGCCAAGCTCAACGCACCATTTCTTGTCGATGAATGTGTTCATGCACATGATGTCAGCAAGACCTACGGGATCGATACCGCCTTCAACACCCTTATCTTTGTAAACCTTTCTCATGTGGAGACCGAAGAGCTGGAATGTCCACTTGGGAACGTTGATGATCTTCTTGCCGGGAACGCCCATTGCCTCGTGAACGATAGCAAGGAACTCGTTCCATGTAAGGTTGTAGTAACCGATAGGCCATGCCTTACCGCCCTTTGTACGCTCAGCAGCGCCAACGATTGACTCAGCAACCTGCTGAACAGTAACCATTGTTGTGCCTCCCTTGGGATACATGGTTACAGGCTTCATATCCTTAATCTGCTCAATGAGGATTGTCCAAACGGGACGACGTCCGGGCTGAGTTCCGAAGATGTAGGGAAGCTCAAGAATAGCAACGTCCATATTCTCATCAGCAAAAGAAAGAGCAACATTTTCCTGCTCAATACGGCTGCGGATATAGGGATGCTTCTTAGTAAGCTCCATGTTGGGATACTTCTTTGCGAAGTATGCGAAGTAAGAACCGAGAACAACAGCCTTCTTAACACCGCAATCCTTAGCGATTGTAAGAAGCTTCTGAACGGGCTTAATGTTGTACTTCTCATAAGCCTCATAAACGGGTGCGGGGAATTCAACACGCTCGTCAACACCTGCTGCGAAAACAAAGCAGTCGCAGTCTTTCATCATGTCACGAAGCTCGTCATCGGAAAGCTCAAGATAGTTGCCGAAAACGATTTCCATCTCCTCAGGGATGGGAGCTCCTTCGGGAAGAGGAGGCAGAGCAATAGACTTTACCTGATGACCTCTTTTGATAAACTCAGCAGCTGCTGCGGAACCAAGAAGACCGGTTCCACCAATCATAAATACCTTCATCTTTTACTCCTTCTTTTCTTGCCGCACAAAGCGACTTTGTTATCTTTTTACCGAAGTATTTTAGCTCTTTTTTGGCATTCAGTCAATATTTACAGACAAATATAAAGATTTTTTAACAAATAGGCAAATATACTTGTAAAATTCTACATAAAAAACCTATTTGTTTTGTACACAATATGTATGTTGTTTTTTATTTTTATGAGGGTTATAATAATCACACAGAAAGGGTGATTATTTTGAAAAATAAAAAGTTGCCGCTGATTATTACAGCAGCTGTCGTTATTTTGGCGGCAGTGGCTATATTTGCTCTTTGGTATACTGCTGACAATACAGATGATTCTCAGGTACAGACGGGAAGTATCTCAATGAGCAGCATAAAAAATTCAGAAGTAACTTCATCATATTCAATACAGAAAAGCGATATTGAAAACGTATATTATTCCATATCATCGGATACTGGAGAAGTTAAATTCTATGAATATAAAGATTCAAAGCTTACAGAAATCGAGCCAACAGGCAAAAAGACTGTTATCGCACCGGTAAGCGGACAGAATATAACAGCAGAAATAACATATCTTCAGCGTGGCGATGACATAACCGGATACGGACTTTTTCTCAATAACGGAAACACAGGGGTTTATTTTTACGATTATTTCTTCCTTAAATTCAAGAGTCTTCCCGAATCTCATCTTATTGATGAAGGCGATATTTTACTTTTAATGGATGAAAACAAAGAAGATTTTTCAAATCAATATAAGACCTATGAGCAATCTTTCTATTATAATATGGAAACAGGAAAAATATCACGTTTCATGAATAATGCCACCGATTCAACGGATCTTGAGGGTAAAAAGCGTTCAGATTACGCAGTGCTTACCGATGAGGTTCTCGATTCGGCCAAGGAATCAATAGTTTTCTTTACTTCACGTTATTATGCAGTAACGGATCCTAATCTGGATGTTGATCTCGATACAAAGAACCGATCAGTTTATAATCGTCTTGTTACTCATGCCCACTATATGTATGCAAAGACAGTTGATGAAGGCACTTTGTTTTTACGTAAGAACAGTGATGGAACAGGTTTTTCAGCCATTATAACTCCCGGTTACGGCAAGGAAGCAAAGGTTGTCAAAGAGTTTACCGGTGATTACGAAAAGGATTATATAAGAAGAGGAGATTATCTTCTGAATAAAAATACCGCAGTTATCACCAGTCTTGTAACGGGAAAAGAAATTACTCTCAATAATCCGGGAGTTTCAAACATTGAATTTTTCGCCATAAGTTCTGACGAAAGTAAGGCTGTTATTGCGGGAACTCCTACTGATTCTACAAAGGGAGCACAGGCAATAGGATTTTTCGATCTTGAAAGCGGAAAAACACGTCTTGCCTGCGGTTCAGGAATATATACTCCTATTAATCCTAATTTCTCCTTTGGCACGGACTATATATTCTTCAATAGACCCGGTGCAGGAGACGATATAGTATATACCGGAATGGTTTATAAATGGAGCGATATTTTTTCCGCCAAAACACAATGATGTAAGCGTAAGTTGATTTATACTTAAAAAAACGGCATAAATGAAATTAGAATGATATTAAGCTTCAAATTCAGAAATAATTTTGATTTTAAATTCAAAAACTTGTAAAAATTGTTTTATTATTCTCTAAAAGAATAATATCGTGAGTGAAATTCTAATAAAAGTAGGATTTCTAAACATTATTAAAAAGTTTTACTATATGTGAAAAATACATAAAAATATACCCATCAAGTTTAAATGTTTTCACAAAAAACAACCACATATATTGCTTTTTTTATCATTATATAGTATATTAAACAAGTTAAAATAACTGTGGGAGGAAAGATTGTGAACAACATACGAAAATTTATTTCGGACGCTAAAATCTACTGGAAGCGCCCCCCTGCCGGAAGATATATGCCTTATAAGGAAATTGTGTCTTACGCTGTTGGCGGTATAGGTGCATACTTCCTTATTTATGTTATTCAGCAGCTTACATTGGCTGTAAATAACTTTATAATCGGTAACGTTATCGGTATTCAGCCGGGTATACTTTATGTAATATACGTTATATCTGTTATTTCCGGATTTCCCTCAACGGCAATCCGTGCAACCATAATCGATAATACAAGAAACAAAAAGGGTAAATACCGTCCTTACATAATGTCAATGGGTATCCCCACCTGTATTCTTGCAATCGGCTTTGTATTGGTTCCCTATGAGAATATTGAGTCACAGTACATAAAGGCTGCGATTATCCTTCTTTTCAACATAGGTTTCCAGTTCTTCTATATGTTCTTCTATGATTCATACGAGAACCTCATAATGGTGCTTTCACCTAATACCATTGAGCGAAGCGACGCAACAGCAGTTAAGGCTATTGTTTATTCAATTGCACCTTCAATAACAACAGCTGTAATACCAATAGCTGCAAAATTTCTCACTGGCGGCAGCATAACCAACTTTAATCTTTACAGAATTCTTTATCCCATTTTCTCCATAATTGGTATTTTGCTTTCCACTATAGTATATGCAAATACTCAGGAGAAGATAGTTCAGGCAAGAACCCATGCGGTGCAGATTAAATTTTTTGATGCTCTTAAAGCAGTTGCAAAGAATAAATACTTCTGGATTATCTCACTTGCAGGTTGGCTCGGTTTTCTTGAAAGTTCATATGGTGTTATTCTTAACTGGTTATATGAATACAAAAAAGCATGTTCTCCGGAAGAGTTTACAATAATAGGTCTTATATATGGTAATGCTTCATTTTGGGGAATGCTTTTTGCACCGTTTGCAATACGACGTTTTGGAAAGAGAAATGTTCTTGTATTTACAAACATCATGAACATATTCTTTATTGCACTTATGTATCCCATTATAGAAGCACATCCTGAAAACATGATTTGGATGGTGCTTATCTGCCTGTTTATGAACGGAGTTGTAGGCGCATTTGCACATATTCTTACTCCCAGCCTTAATGCAGATATTCGAGATTATCAGCAATTTGTCACCGGTGAGAGAATTGACGGAATGTTCTCAACAGTAGGACTTATAGGCAGCGTTATCACTCTCCTTATGAGTGGCGTACTTCCCACTGTTTACACAGCCTGCGGAATTAATGAAACAACTCTTGCCCAAAAGTCCGGTGAAATTACGCAGATAATGACTAAGTATCTTAAGGAAGGAGAAACCTTAAGAGAGCTTATAACCTACGATGTTCTGTATATTGACAGCATTTTCGATAAGGTTATGCTTGCACTTATAATGCTTTCGGTTGTGGGAGCGATTATAAATGTTGTACCCTATTTCTTCTATGACTTAAGCGAAGTAAGGCAGCAGGGTATGGTTAAAGTTCTTAAACTTCGTGCACTTTTTGAGGACTATGGTAATAATGCTCTTTCTGACAGAGATCTTGTTGAAGCCATTGATATGATTAACGAGGCAAATGAATATGCTGTAAAAGAGCCTGTTGAATCCAAAAAGAAAGCCATCAAGGCAAAGCTTGGTATTACAGGAAAAGAGCTCAGAAAGGCATGTAAGGAAGCAAGAGAGCTTAATGAAAAAATTGAGGTTTCAAAGATTGTCGTAAAAGAGCTCAATAAGTTCTCCGATCCTGTTGTACAGGTACAGTTTGAGCAGGCAAAGAAAATCTATGCAGCAGGTCTTGCAGGTCTTACAAATGTTCAGCCTGACGAAGTTGAAAGAGCAAAAGCTCTTCCCGCTTCAAATGAGCAGGAAAAGGCAATCCGCAAGAACGCCATTGAGCTTGCAAAGCTTCGTCGTTCATGCGCTCATGCAATAATCACAAAACATGACGGAAAAATCGAAACTTTTGATACATCAATATTTGAGCCTCTCTTTGAAAAAGAGGATGCCCTCAACGATGCACTTACCGATGCTTACTTAAAGCTCAGCGATGCTAAAAAGGAAAAGGACAAGGAAAAGGTTCTTCAGATCAAAGAGACAATCAAAGAGCTTAAGGCAGAGAAAAAGAAAGTTGCTGCAAAGATTAAAGATGCAACTGAGCAGAACTCTGTATATACACGTCTTGCAAAGCCCTACACTGATGCTAAGAGACTTGTTGTTCAGGAAGAAAACTATCAGCATTATGATGAGATAGTTTCCATGTACGATGAGGCAAAGGTTCGTGCAGACGAGCAGAGAAGAAAAGAAGAAGAAGAGGCTGCAAGACTTGAAGCTGAAAAAGAGGCATATGCAGCTCAGCTGAAAGCAGAGAAACTTGCTGCAAAGCAGGCAAAGAAAAAGAACAAAAAGGACGATAAATAATAATTAAGTCCGGTTCTTAGAAAAATTTCTTCTTAAGTAAACAGCAAATCCGTCTGAGTGACAAACTCAGGCGGATTTTTTACTACTATTATTATTGATAAAACTAAAAAGCAAAATAAAAAGCTGTCTGCAAATGAAACTCTAAGCAGACAGCTTTACTTATTATATTTATTATCAATCAAGGATTTCGTGAAGAATCTTTGTAACTTCCGCAGCGGGAGCCTGACCTCTCAGCGCTCTCATGGACTGGCCTATAAGATACTGTATAGCCTTTTCCTTACCGCTCTTGTATTCTTCAACTGACTTTGTATTTTCGCTTACAACCTTTTCGATAACTGAACGGATAGCGCCTGTATCAGTCATAACTCCGAGATTGTTTTCTTTGACATAGCTTTCAGGGTCAACGTTATCGGTAAATACCTTTTCAAAGACCTTTCTTGCTGTGGCACGGCTTATTTTCTGCTCAGCGAGCATCTTAATAATTGTACCCAATGCTTTGCCGCTTACCTTCATATCTTCGGGAAGAGTGCCGCTTTCGTTGAGGAGCTTCATAAGGTCGCCCATAATCCACTTTGCAGCCTCTGTGGGGCTGCCGCAGACCTCGGCGGTTTCCTCAAAGAGATCAACAAGATAAATTGAGCCTGTGATAATGCCTGTATCGTATTCGGGAAGACCAAGCTCGTTAATGTATCTTGCCTTCTTAGCGTCGGGAAGCTCCGGCATAGTCTCTTCAATAGAGCTGAGCCATTCGTCGCTTATCTCAATGGGAGGAATATCGGGTTCAGGGAAATATTTATAGTCCTGAGCGTCCTCTTTGGAGCGCATTGCATAGCTTATGCCCTTTGAATCATCCCAGCGGCGGGTTTCCTGAACTATCTTCTCTCCGCTTTCGATTGCGTCAATCTGTCTTTCTCTTTCGCTTTCAATAGCTCTTGTAATAGCCTTGAAAGAGTTAAGGTTCTTCATTTCTGTTCTTACGCCGTATTCCTTGGCTCCCCTTTCACGGACTGAAAGGTTAACGTCGGCACGAAGTGAACCCTCCTGCATCTTGCAGTCAGAAACCTTTGTATACTGGAGAATTGCACGAAGCTTTTCGAGATACTCCTGAACCTCGGCAGCGGAGCTGAGATCAGGCTCACTGACTATTTCAAGAAGCGGAACGCCGCAGCGGTTGTAGTCAACAAGAGTGCAGCCTTCCCACTCGTCATGGATAAGCTTACCTGCATCCTCTTCCATGTGGATTTCCTTAATGCGGATTTTCTTGCCGCTGTCAAGCTCAATATATCCATTCTGGCAGATGGGCAGATAAAGCTGTGAAATCTGATAAGCTTTGGGAAGGTCGGGATAGAAGTAATTCTTTCTGTCGAATTTATTGTATCGTGTTATGGTGCAGCTTGTTGCAAGACCCGCACGCATGGCGAACTCTACAACCTGCTTGTTAAGTACGGGAAGAGTGCCGGGCATACCGGAACAGATTTCGCACACATGGGTATTGGGCTCTCCGCCGAACTTTGTGGAGCAGCCGCAGAAAATTTTATGGTCTGTTGCAAGCTCTGTATGAACTTCAAGACCGATTACTGTTTCAAAATCCATTCTGATAACCTCCTTTACGCTTTCACGGGACGCTTACCGGAAAAATCCGTTGCGCTTTCAAAGCAGTGGGCAGCACGGAGAATTTCCGTCTCGCCGAAAGGCTTGCCTATAAGCTGCATACCTATGGGCATACCCTCGCTGTCGAATCCGCAGGGAACGGCGGCACTGGGAAGACCCGCAATATTTACCATAACTGTATAGATGTCGCCCAGATACATCTTAAGGGGATCGCTCAGGCTCTCGCCTATTTTAAGAGCCGTAGTGGGAGCGACGGGGCCTAAGATCATATCATATTTTTCAAAGGCATCAAAGAAAGCTTTCTGAACAAGCTTTTTAGCCTTAAGAGCTTTCTTATAGTATGCATCGTAGTATCCGGAGCTGAGAACGAAGTTACCAAGCATGATACGGCGCTTTACTTCCATGCCGAAGCCTTCGCTTCTGCTCTTTATATAGAGCTCACGGAGATTTTCAGCATCGAGGCTTGCATATCCGTACTTGATGCCGTCATATCTTGAAAGGTTTGAGCATGCCTCAGCTGAAGCGATTATATAGTAAGTGGGAATTGCGTATTCGGAAATGGGCATGGGGAAGATTTCAACCTCTGCGCCCATGTTTTCAAATACCTTTGCGGCGTTCATAACAGCTTCCTTGACGTCGGGAGCAAGACCCTCGCCGAGATAATCTGCGGGAATACCGATTTTCTTGCCCTTCATATCCCCTGTCAATACGGCTTTGTAATCAAAGGGAGCAAAATCCATTGAAGTGCTGTCCTTTTCGTCCTTGCCGGAAATTACGGAATAAACAGCGGCGCAGTCAGCGACATTTTTACCTACTGGGCCGATCTGGTCAAGGGATGAAGCATAAGCTACAAGTCCGTAACGAGATACTGTGCCGTAGGTGGGTTTAAGTCCCGTAACACCGCAGAAAGAACAGGGCTGACGGATTGATCCGCCTGTATCTGAACCGAGAGCTACAACGGCTTCATCGGCTGCTATACATGCAGCGGCACCGCCTGAGGAACCGCCGGGAACTTTGGAGGTATCCCAGGGATTCTTTGTGGGGCCGAAATATGAAGTTTCGGTGGTACTTCCCATGGCGAACTCGTCCATGTTAAGCTTACCGACAGTTATCATGCCGGCCTTTTCCATTTTATCTACAACAGTTGCGTTGTAAACAGGGACAAAGTTTCCGAGAATTTTTGAAGAGCAAGTTGTTCTTATGCCCTTTGTGCAGATGTTGTCCTTAACGGAAACAGGAACGCCTGCAAGAGGGGAATCAATGTCGCCTGAGTCAATAAGAGCCTGAACTTTTTCGGCTTTTTTAAGGGCATCTTCTGGGCAAAGGGTTACGTAGCAGTTGTACTCCTTGTCCTTTTCCTCAGCTGCGGCGATTACCGCAGAAACAGCCTCTTTGACTGATATTTCTCTTTTTTTAATGAGCTCAGCTGTTTCCAGTGCGCCCAGTGTGTTTATTTTAGCTGACATTTTTCTCCTCCTCTCATTCTACGGTTTTGGGAACTCTGAAGCATCCGTTTTCGCTTTCGGGAGCGTTCTCAAGGATAAGATCACGATCCATTGAGAAAGGCTCTTCAACAGTGCTGAAAACGTTTGTTACAGGGAATGAATGTGAGAGGGGTTCAACTCCCTCGGTATCAAGCTGATTAAGAGTGTCAATATAGGAAAGAATATCCTGCAAATCCTTTTCGGAATTTTTGCGTTCCTCCTCGGTAAGTCTTATTCTTCCTAAAGACTCCAGATAGCTTATAAGCTCTGATGTAATCTGCATTTAAATCCTCCCTACAGCGGCATAATGCCGCATTTAATTCGCACACTTGGTGTGTGCGTGCTTTTGTATTTAACTGCCTGCGGTGTAATCTCATCGCAGGCGATAAAGCTGTTGTTTACGCACAATTTGATGTGCGACTTGGGTGCTGCGTTACGCTGCCAGGCTCAGTCTGTTATCTGCCTACGGTATGATTTAAACGCAGGCGATAAAACTTTTTGTTCGCCCACAATTAATTTTGCGACTTGGGTGCAGGCTCAGCCTGCCTTCTGAGTTTGATGTGAACCTCACGAAGCTGCTGTTCTGTAACTGTTCCGGGAGCTCCCAGAAGAAGATCCTGAGCGTTTGAGTTCATGGGGAATGCAATAACCTCTCTGATGCTCTCCTCGTCCTTAAGAAGCATGATCATACGGTCAACGCCGGGAGCCATACCTGCATGAGGCGGAGCACCGTAGTGGAAAGCGTTGAACAAAGCGCCGAATCTCTTTTCGACCTCTTCAGCAGTGTATCCTGCAAGCTCGAAAGCTTTTATCATGATTTCGGGACGATGGTTTCTTACAGCGCCAGAGGAAAGCTCAACGCCGTTGCAGACGATATCATACTGATATGCCTTGATTGTAAGAGGATCATCGTTAACGAGTGCATCCATACCACCCTGAGGCATTGAGAAGGGATTGTGTGTGAAGTCAAGCTTGCCCTCTTCATTGCGCTCGTACATGGGGAAATCGGTGATGAAGCAAAGCTCGAAGCGGTCTTTGTCGATTAAATCCATGCGCTTGCCAAGCTCTGTGCGGATTTCACCTGCAAGACGGTCAACAATTGTCTTATTGTCGCAAATGAAGAAAAGTGTATCATCAGTCTTAAGTGAAAGACGGTTTGTAAGCTCTGTTTTCTTCTCGGGGGGCAGGAACTTGTCGATGGGTCCCTTGAATGAGCCGTCGGGAAGAACTGTGAGATAGCCGAGACCCTTCATGCCGATGTCGAGAGCGAACTGGAGCATCTTCTCGAACCAGGACTTTGACATCTTTGCACAGCCGGGAACTACGATGCCTCTTACAGGTCTGTTCTTGAAGGGCTTGAAGTCGATGTCTGCGAAGAAATCGGAAAGATCTTCGATTATAAGGGGATTGCGAAGGTCGGGCTTATCTGTACCGTATTTGAGCATTGCCTCTTCAAAAGGGATTCTGCGGAACGGTGCAGGAGAAACGGGCTTGCCGTTTCCGAAAGTTGCGAATGTATCGTAAAGGACTTTTTCTGCAACTGCAAAGACATCTTCCTGAGTTGCAAAAGCCATTTCAAAGTCGAGCTGATAGAATTCTCCCGGAGAGCGGTCGGCTCTTGCGTCCTCATCACGAAAGCAGGGAGCAATCTGGAAATACTTATCAAAGCCTGAAACCATAAGCAGCTGCTTAAACTGCTGAGGAGCCTGGGGAAGAGCGTAGAACTTGCCCTCGTGTTTTCTTGAGGGGATGATGTAGTCTCTTGCTCCCTCAGGTGAAGAACAGGTAAGAATGGGAGTAGTGATTTCACAGAAGCCCATATCCTCCATCTCTCTGCGAAGGAAGCTTACAACCTTTGAGCGGAAGAGAATGTTCTCATGAAGCTTTGAGTTTCTAAGGTCAAGGAAACGGTATTTAAGGCGTACATCCTCACGGGTTTCGAGAGAGGACTGAACGTCAAAGGGAAGAGCAGCGCTGCAATTGCCGAGAATTTCAACTTTGTCGGCTCTTACTTCAAGGCGGCCTGTGGGGATTTTGGGGTTTACGGTATCCTCGTCACGGGCTACAACTACGCCCTCAGCTGAAATTACCGTCTCTTTGTGGAGATCGTTCAAAAGAGAAGCATCGTTTACAACAACCTGAGTTACGCCGTACTGGTCACGCAGGTCGATGAAAGCAACGCCGCCGTGGTCTCTGATTGTTTCTACCCAACCGGCAAGGCGCACGGTTTCGTTAAAGTTTGCCTCGGTCAACTGGCCGCAGGTGTGAGTTCTGTATCTCTGTGACATGCAGATACCTTCCTTTATCAATATTTTTTCAATATACTAAAGTTTATAATTAACGGCAGAGCCGTAAAAGACTGATTAATGTGGAAAATGTTTAAAATTTTCTCTGTTTTCAGATTCCAAAAGCTTTATCGTAAATAACCTGAGCGTTAAGCTTTGCGCTGTCGCCTTTCAGATTAATTGCCATAAAGTTTTCGTCGGGCACGTCAAAAGGTGCTTTGATACCGTATCGGGAAGCAGGTACATATCCGAATTTCGGATAATATTTTTCACTGCCCAGAACAACGGAAAAACGGTATCCCATTTCTTTCGCCCGTTTATGTCCCTCTTTTATGAGAGCTGAGCCTATGCCCTGTTTCTGAAACTCCGGGAGAACGGCAAGAGGAGCCAGCGCCAAAGGTGTTTCTTCACCAGCTTTAAGCTTTGTAAAGAGGATATACCCAGCCAGAACACCATCTTTTTCCGCAACAAGGGAAAGTGACGGTATAAAGCTTTCGCTTTTACGAAGTTCATTTACAAGATCCTGTTCATTGCCGTCGGCATGTTCTGCCGAAGCAAATGCTGTTTTTATAAGCAAATATACTTTTTTGTAGTCAGCTGGAGTTTCTTCTCTGATAACAAGCATATTTCCTCCAAAAAATACATCAAAAAATTATACCATAAAATACGCTTTGTGTATATACCGTAAGGCTTTAAACAGCGGGTTTTTGGAAAATTTCAAGAAGCTCGTTGAGGTTTTCTATAACCTTTACGCCCTCAAACATTCCCTGATCCTTAAATGTGCCGAAATTCATTCTTATGGGCGTCATTCCGGAATCCATTGCGCCCTTGATGTCGTTGACGGGATGATCTCCTATAAAGGCGCATTCAGAGGGCTTGAGTCCTGCTTTTTCGGCTCCAAGCTCGAAAATACGAACATCGGGTTTTGCAAATTCGCAGTCGCCGGAAACAGTGATTGAAGAAAAGAAAGGTCTTATGCCTGAGGTGTCAAGCTTCATGTTCTGAAGTACGGAAACACCGTTTGTGATTATTCCGAGAATATATCCTCTCTTTTTAAGTTCTGTGAGTACAGGAATGGCCTCAGGGAAAAGCACTGTCTTTTCGCCGTATATAAGATTGAATTCACGGCAAAGGCTTTCAAGAGGCGGATGATTCTCCCAATGCCAGAGGTCAAAGAGAATGGGGAAATAAAGCTCCCTTGACATATAACCTCCGTCGATGTGCTCATCCATCTGATCTGCCATTATCTCTTTTTCAGCCTGAGTTTTTTCGGGGAAATATTTTTCCAAAAATCTCATGCAGAATATTCTGTATGCAGCGGTTCTGTCCTGTAAAGTGTCGTCGTAATCAAAAAATATCGCTTTTATCTGTTCCATGTTCAGCCGAAAACTCCTCAAAAATCTTTCTCGCTTTTTCTCCGTCGGAGGCAATCTGCCTGCCAAGCTCATCAAGGTCGGAGAATTTTATTTCATCCCTTAAAAACGCTATAAGTCCCACGGGCACGTTGCAGCCGTAAAGGTCGCCGGAAAAATCCAGTATGCACGTTTCGCTTCTCAGGGAATTTGTGCCTATGGTGGGGCGTATTCCGAAGTTTGTAACTGCCGGATGAAGTGCTCCGTCAACAAATGCAGCGGCGGCATAAACTCCGAAACGTGGAGTTACAAAGCCTTCGGGGAAATGCTGGTTTATTGTAGGGGCTCCTAAAAGACGGCCTCGCCTGTCGCCGCTTATAACGGTAAAATCATAGGAAAAAAGTCTGCCTAAAAGCCTGTTTGCAAGGTTTACATCGCCTTTTTCCAAAGCGGAGCGTATTGCCGTTGAGCTGACGGGTATACCGTCCACCTCAACTTTAGGAGCTATTCTTAGCTCAGTTCCGGATTCTTCACATAAACGGCTGAGTGTTTCGGTTGTGCCGGCGGCATTTTCTCCGAAACGGTAATTGTAGCCGCAGGCTATTCCCTTTGCCCCCAGAGCGGAAAAAAGTATTTCCTTTACAAAATCCTCAGGAGGCATATGCCGTATATCTGAAAAATCCAGTCTGAAAATTTTTTCTATACCGGCTTTTTTTAAGGCTCTGTCCTGCATATCCCTTGTCATAAGAGAGGGCGGAGCCGAACCTTTTAAATCCGCCATAGGATGACGGTTAAACAGGAGAGCACATGGAACGCATCCTTTTTCCTCTGCAATTTTTACGGCGTTATTTATAACTGCAAGATGACCTCTGTGTACGCCGTCGAAGTTACCAAGGGCAACGCTGACGCCCTGAGAGGGTACATCTTTAAAGGTAATTGCCATTTGTCTGCGCTCCTTTCTGCCTGTATTTTATGTTTAAAATTATCCGTTTCCCGTATATACACGCTTTACCGCCATTTCGTCGGAATTTGCGGTGACTTCACCTATTCCGAGAAAGGCTTTTTCGGGGGAAAACACTCTGTAATATCCTGTATTTACCTTGGCTTTAAGCCTTTGGATGCTGAGTCCTCCGCCGTTTGCAAAGCGTTTTGCCTGAGCGGGGGAAACGTATATTGCGGGATACTCGCTGAAAGCCTGCCATACGGGGATTATATGACATTCGGGATTTTCGCTCTTTTCGAGCTCTTCAATTGTGACCGCCGAAGAAATATCAAATCCGCAGGCAGAAGTTCTGCGAAGGGAATAAAGCGCTGCGCCGCAGCCCAATGTTTCCCCTATATCCGATGCCAAAGAGCGGATGTAAGTGCCCTTTGAGCATTTTACGTCAATTATAAATTCATGGGTTTCAGGGTTAAAGTCTATGAGCTCCAAGGAATTTATTTCAATCTCCCTTTTCTCCCTTTCAACCTCTATGCCCTGCCTTGCAAGGTCATAAAGACGCACTCCGTTTTTGCTTATGGCAGAGTACATTGGCGGAAGCTGAAGCTGTTTTCCCTTGAAAGAGTCAAGAACAGCCAGAAGCTCTTCCTTTGTAAAGGACGGAGCCGAGCCCCCTGTGACAGTTCCCGTAATATCGAGAGTGTCGGTGGTTATGCCGGGACGCACTCCTGCACGGTAGCTTTTGCCGTGGTCGGGAAGAAGCTCAATAAATCTTGTGGCCGCTCCCATAAATACCGGCAAAACTCCCGTTGCCATGGGGTCGAGAGTGCCTGCATGACCCACCTTTTTTTCACCTGTTATTCTTCTCACTGCCCTTACGGCAGAAAAGGAGGTTATGCCCTCCGGCTTATCGAGACATATTATTCCGCTGAGCATATTTTCTCCTTAAATCAGACAAGTGAGTTTTCGTCAAAATATTTTATCATTGTGTCAAGAAGAAGCTTCTTTGCGTTTTCGAGAGGTGCGTCGATTTCGCATCCCGCAGCTCTCGAATGTCCGCCGCCTCCCAAAAGGGCGCATATTTCGCTGGCGTTTACGGGAGCGTGGGTTCTAAGAGATACTTTGAACTTTCCGTCCTTGCGCTCTCTTATGGTAGCTCCCGCAAGAACTCCCTCAATTTGACGGGGAATTGAGGCAATGCCGTCAACGTCGCTTTCGTCTGCTCCGCTCTCCTTAAACATATCCTGAGTGAGACATACAAGGGCAATTTTTTCGCCGCAGTGCATCTCCATTGAATCGAGAGCCATTCTTTCGAGAGCCACATATGCCCTTGACTTTGTTTCAAACATTACCCTGTTTATTTCGGCGGCGTCTGCTCCAAGGGAGATCATTTCTGCTGCTATAATATGTGTCTGAGCGGTGACATTGGCATAGCGGAAGCATCCTGTATCGGTAGTAAGTCCCGTATAGATGCAGTCGGCAATCTCTTTTGTGAATCCCGCTCCCAGCTCCTTGATAACACGGTAAATGTTTTCCGCATTTGCCGCAGCTGAAAAGTCGAGACAGGTGTTTTCTGCAAAAAGTCTGTTTGAGCCGTGGTGGTCGATGCACAGACTGATTTTATCGCCGTACTTTTCCTCCATTGTCCCGAGGAGCTTTTTGTCCGCAACGTCAACGCACATTATAAACTCAGGGGTAAATTCTTCTTTTTTGAGTCCCTCATACATATAGGAATACTTTTGCGGGATTTTATCGGCGCACTCTACTCTCGCCTTTTTGCCCATGGCAGTAAGGGCTCTGCAAAGTGCAAAGCCGCTGCCTAAAGTATCCCCGTCGGGATGGTCGTGGCAGAGAATAAGAATGTTATTTTGTTCACTTATAATCTTTGCCGCAGCGGCAAAATCAATTTTCATCTTCACTCTCTCCGTTGTTTTCGGAAGTCAGGCTTCCGAGCTTTCTCATAATATCCATACCGTGCTGGACGGAATCGTCAGCGATAAATTTAAGTTCAGGGGCTTTACGCAGGCGAAGCTTTCCGCCGACTTCACGGCGGATATAGCCTGATGCGCTTGTAAGACCCTTGACGGCAAGCTTAGCCGTTTCGATACCCTCCATTGCGCTTACGTAAACCTTAGCGTAGGAGAGGTCGGCGGTAACGTCAACTCTCACCACTGTGAGCATTCCCTGTATTCTGGGATCTTTGAGCTCACGCATAACCGCCACTATTTCACGCTTTATATCCTCGGAGACACGGTTCTGGCGATGTCCTGCCATAATCTATCTTCCTTTCGGGAGGGGATTAGTCCCTGTACTCCTCCATAATGAAGGCTTCAAGAATATCGCCCTCTTTAATATCGTTGAATTTAACAAGTCCGATACCGCACTCATAGCCCTGGTTGACTTCTTTAGCGTCATCCTTGAAGCGCTTGAGTGATGCGATTTCATCTTCGGCAATAACTATGCCGTCACGGACAACTCTGATCTGAGCATTTCTTGCAACCTTGCCCTCAAGGACATAGGAACCTGCAATTGTGCCTGCGCTTGAAATTTTATAAACAAGGCGGACTTCCGCTCTGCCAAGCTGTACCTCACGGTACTTGGGAGCAAGCATACCCTTGATAGCGGATTCGATTTCCTCAATGCAGTCATAGATAACACGGTACATACGCATATCTACGCCTTCACGCTCAGCCATATCCTTTGCAACGGTATGGGGACGAACGTTGAAGCCGATGATAATTGCATTTGAAGCGTTTGCAAGCATAACGTCGCTTTCACTGATTGCGCCGACGCCGCCGTGGATAACCTGAACCTTGACTTCCTCATTTGAGAGCTTTTCGAGGTTCTGCTTAACAGCTTCAACGGATCCCTGAACGTCAGCCTTGACAATAAGGTTGAGGGTCTTCATTTCGCCGTCATGGATTGAATCAAAGAGGTTGTCAAGGGTTACCTTGTGGAATGCCTTGAACTGCTCTTCCTTAGCCTCATTCTTACGCTTTTCAACAAGCTCTCTTGCAAGACGCTCATCGGAAACTGCGTCGAAGATGTCACCAGCCTGGGGAACATCTGCAAGACCTGTAATCTCAACGGGAACTGAGGGACCTGCTGTCTTAACTCTGCGTCCTGTATCGTCACGCATGACTCTTACACGGCCGACGGACATACCTGCAACAACTGTATCGCCCTCTTTAAGTGTTCCCTTCTGAACGAGAAGAGTTGCAATGGGGCCTCTGCCCTTATCAAGACGTGCTTCAATGACAATACCCTTTGCTGCACGGTTGGGGTTAGCTTTAAGCTCTTTCATCTCAGCTACAAGGAGTATGGACTCGAGGAGCTTATCTATATTCATCTTTGTTTTAGCTGAAACAGGTACACAGATTGTATCGCCGCCCCACTCTTCGGGAACAAGTGAATACTCTGTGAGCTGCTGCATGATTCTGTCAACAGATGCATCAGGTTTATCCATTTTGTTGATGGCGACAATGATGTCAACCTCAGCAGCCTTTGCGTGGTTGATAGCCTCAATTGTCTGGGGCATGATTCCGTCGTCAGCGGCGACAACAAGAACAGCAATATCAGTTGCCTTTGCGCCTCTTGCACGCATTGAAGTAAATGCAGCATGGCCGGGAGTATCAAGGAAAGTGATTACCTGATCGCCTAAAGATACTCTGTAAGCACCGATGTGCTGAGTAATTCCGCCGGCCTCTGTTGAAGTAACGCTTGTGTTTCTGATAGCGTCAAGAAGTGATGTCTTACCGTGGTCAACGTGCCCCATGACAACTACAACGGGAGGACGGGGAAGAAGATCTTCTTCCTTATCTTCGCTGTCGTCTATGATTCTGTCCTCGATTGTAACAACAACTTCCTTTTCGACCTTTGCGCCAAGCTCTGTTGCAATAAGCTCAGCTGTATCAAAGTCGATTGTCTGGTTGACTGTTGCCATAATTCCAAGGCTTGTAAAGAGCTTTTTGATAACCTCAGCAGCTGTCATCTTGAGCATTGCTGCAAGCTCACCTACTGTAAGCTCTTCAGGTACTGTAATTACAAGCTGAGGCTTCTTTGCACGCTCTTCGGCGATTCTCTTAAGTCTTTCAGCCTCTGTTTCACGCTTGTGTGAACGCATACCCTGCTTGCGGTACTGCTGAGATTTCTGCTTGAGCTTCTGTTTGTTTGTCTGTCTGTCGCTCTGACCGTGAACGGCGGGAGCAATGTTTTCATATCTCTCGTTGTATTTATCAAGCTCAACCTGTCCGCCTCTTGTGTCAACTCGGCGCATATCGCCCTTGGTTCTTGACTGCATGGGCTTTGAAGCTTTATCTTTTTCTTTATTATCCTTATTATCCTTGGGCTTATCGGATTTTGCTTCCTGATTTCTTTTCTGATTTTCGCCCTTGGGAGCTTTTTCAGTCTTTTCTGCTTTATCTCCCTTTGCAGCTGCCTTTTTAGGAGCTTTTTCTGAGTCCTTAGCCTTGGGAGCATCCTTTTTAGCAGGCTTCTTTTCAGCCTTTGGAGCCTCTTCCTTCTCTGCGGAAGCATCCTTTTCCTTGTTTGCTGATGCAAAATATTCGTCGAAGTTTGCCACCTGATTCTCCTGTGTAAGAGTTTCAAATACAACGTCAAGCTCTTTATCATCAAGAGCTGTCATATGTTTTTTGGGATCATCGGGGAAATGCTTTGCAAGAATGTCAACAACTGCCTTGCTCTGCTTTCCGAAGTCCTTGGCAACCTCATGTACTCTATACTTAATTATCATGGCTGTCATCCTCCTTCATCTCGTGTAAATCATCCTGTCCGTTGAGAAGCTCAAGCATCTTCGCTTTAAAGCCCTCGTCGTTTACCGTAATAACCCCAACGGTTTTGTTTCCAACCGCAAAGCCTGTTTCAGCCATTGTATAAGGGGTTCTTATAACAAGTGTCTCTCTTCCCTCGCAGACGGTGCGCATTTCTTTTTCCAGCCTTTGTGATGCGTCGGAGGAAATAAAGCAGATTTTCGCTTTTCTTCCCTTTACCGCCGCTACCGATGCATCCCGTCCCTGTGAGAGCATATTCGCCCGGCGTGCCATACCTAAGAGACTTAAGAATTTATTGTTCATCCTTACTCAGCTCCTCGGTCATCTTATCGAAAACCTCCTGGGGTATGGGGCAGGAAAAAGCTCTTTCAAAGCGTTTTGCCTTTTGAGCCGCCTTAAGACACTGGGGATTGCGGCACACATATGCGCCTCTGCCCGCCTTGCGTCCCGTAAGGTCAAGGGAAATTTCTCCCTCGGGGCTTTTAACTACCCTTACCAGCTCTTTCTTGGGTTTCATCTCACCGCAGCCGGTGCATTTTCTCATAGGTATCTTTTTAACGTGCTGCATGGTTTATCCCTCCTGTTCTGCGGGGAAAATGGAACTGATTATTCCTCAGTCTCTGCTTCTGTTTCGGAAGTTTCCTCTGTCTCGCTGACAGCCTCAGCAGAAGCGGGAGTTTCACAATCAGAGTGAATGTCTATTTTCCAGCCTGTAAGCTTTGCTGCAAGTCTTGCGTTCTGACCCTTGTTGCCGATTGCAAGAGAAAGCTGTGAATCGGGAACAATTACGTGGCATGAGTTAGGTGTATCCTCATCAACTGTTACTGAGATTACCTCAGCGGGAGCAAGTGCTGCGCCGATGAACTCAGCAGGGTCTTCGCTGTATTTTACAATATCTATTTTTTCACCGCCCAGAAGCTCAACAACCTTAGCGACTCTTGTTCCTCTCTGACCGATACATGCGCCTACTGCGTCGATGTTCTCATCACGGCTGTAAACGGCGATCTTTGTTCTTGAGCCTGCCTCACGGGAAACAGCCTTTATCTCAACTGCTCCGTCATAGATTTCGGGAACCTCTGTTTCAAAAAGACGCTTTACAAGGCCGGGATGTGTTCTTGAAATCATAGCCTTGGGTCCTTTTTCGGTTTCCTTAACGTCAACAACGTAAATCTTTACTAGATCGTCAACCTTAAGTGTTTCACCGGGAACCTGCTCGCTCTTGGGAAGAACTGCCTGACCCTTGCCGATTTCAAGAGTTGCATTGCCTGTTTCATCGTCAACCATAACAACTCTTGCTGTTACAAGCTCCTGATGATGGCTCTGGAACTCCTGGAGCATCTGACCCTTTTCAGCCTCTTTAATGCCCTGACGGATAACGTGTTTAACGGTCTGAGCGGCGATTCTGCCGAATTTCTTTGTATCAATTGGGATTTCAACAATATCTCCGGGAGCAGCCATCTTTTTGTACTTTGAAGCGGCTTCGGGAAGTATGTCCGTTGCGGGATCGTCAATTTCGCTTACAACGTTCTTGCGTACAAATATGTTCATCTCGTATTTTGCGGGATTGATTTCGCAGAATACAACATCCTTTCCGCCGTAATCCTTGCGGAGAGCTACTGTAATTGCGGTGCTGATTTTTTCATAGAGATACTCAGCGGGTATACCCTTTTCTTTTTCCAGAAGTGAAACAGCCTCAAAAAATTCCTTATTCATTTTTTAAAAACCTCCAAAATCGTCAAGCTTAACCCATGACGTATCTTTTTTATTAAAATTAATTGTTTCTCCGTCCTTGGTTTCAACGGTGAGAATGCCATCTTCAAAATCTTTAAGTACGCCAGAGAATTCACGGCGTCCATTTTCATCGGGTCTTATAAGGCGCAGCTTTATGGGACAGTCCATAGCGCATTCAAAGTGGAAATCCCTTATAAGCTCACGCTCAATTCCCGGTGAGGACACCTCAAGGCAGTAGCTCTGCTCTATGGGATCAGCCTCATCCAAAGGCTTATCAATGGCACGGCTCATGTTTTCACAGTCGGTGATGCCGACTCCGCCTTCTTTGTCGATAAAAATTCTGAGATACCACGTGGCTCCTTCTTTAAGGAAGCGGATATCCCAGATAAAGAGCCCGAGCTCTTCGGCGATAGGCTCAGCGATTGACCAGACAGCGGCAACTGTTTTATTTTTTTCGTTTCCAGCCAAGTTCATTACTCCAATCATAAGATATTGTAAAAGTTAAAAAGACTTAAAACAAACAGAAGAGCGGGTTGCCCCACTCTTCCAGAATACACATACTAAAACTTTACATTGAAAAGTTTACCACATATCAATATAAAATACAACCCCTTTTTTAATAATAGTAAATTTATATACAATTATATATAGGCAGGCAAGCTGAGCTTGCATCCATGACGCACACCAACTCACAGTGAAGAGCAGCTATAAGTGCCTGCGACGGGCACGTCCGCTGTCATTTCGCATACCGACTGACTGGTAAAAATAAATATAGCCGCCTGCGACAAAGTTGTATATAAACTAAAAAACAAATCTCAGAAAACCGAAGAACAGCACAAATTCAGCTTACGACAGTCGCACACGTCGGCAAAGGAAAAGATATGGTGAACAGTAAAGCGGTTGCTGTTTGCAGGTAATAAAATAAAGCCCTCCGGACTGCCGACGTGAATTGGTGAACGCAAGCACAACCAAGCCGACGGCAAAGAAAAAGATATGGCAAGCAGTAAAGCGTTTACACTTTGACGGTGATAAAATAAAATTTTCAGACTGCCGTCGGCGGGCGTTTAGAAGGAAACCGACATTGCGTCGCTTAGAGCTATCTGTTTTGACAAGGCGGCGGGACTCCGCCGCAAATGCATTTTTGCCTACTTTTGTTGCTATGGACAAAAGTAGGTGTACCGCCGCAGCATGAGCGGCGCAGGCTAAGCCTGATTTATTCCGCACACTAAGATACGGCGCACTAAAGTATAAGTGCCTGCGTTAAAACTTGTTAGTTTATCAAAGTGCGGGTAAGAAGCAGCAAGTTAATTCTGCCACTGTACGAGCGGCACAGGTTAAATCTGATTTATTTCGCACACTAAGATACAGCGCAGAAAAGTATATATGCCTGCATTTAAAATCTCGTAATTTATCAAAAAAGATTAAAAAGCATAAACTTTCTTTCGACATTTCCAATCATGTAAATTACATCTATTTTTTAATCACTTGCAAAACACATGATTTCCTATTCTTTTAATAATAGGTCTTGAAAGCATCCATTTGTTTGTGGTCTTTTTGGGATTGTAATAATATATTGCTCCGCCGGTGGGATCCCAGCCGTTTATTGCATCCTGAGCGGCTTTCTTTGCTGATGCTGCCACAGGCTGACTCCAGTTGCTGTCGTTAAGACAGGAAAATGCACCGGGCTGATAAATAACCCCGGACATGGTGTCCGGAAATGATGAATGTTCGATACGGTTGAGGACTACCGCACCTACTGCCACCTGTCCCTCGTAGCTTTCGCCTCTTGCTTCTGCCGATATAACCCTTGCGAGAAGATTTATGTCGCTGCTGGAAAAAGAAGAAGAGCCGGATGTGCCTCCGGTGATGCCGAGATATAAAAGAGTCTTGGGGCCTGCGATTCCGTCAACGGTTATACCGCAGTTTCTCTGGAACTGTCTCACAGCGTCACGGGTGGCGGTTCCGTAGATTCCGTCAATGTTTCCTTTATAGAGACCCAGAGATTTGAGCTTTCGCTGAATCTGTCTTACCTCATCGCCTCTGGAACCGAATTTGGAGAGAGTTTCAACTACAGTGCTTTTTGTCCACATATCCGTCATGAGAGGTGAAAGGACAGCGGTTATGATCAAAATATTTAAAAGGACAATAATTAAAATTTGCCAGCTCCTGCGAAATTTTTCGCTGATGGTTTTGTCTTTGCGGTTCATTTTGCAATACCTCCGTTATTTCATATGTAATAATCTGCCCAAATTGGGATTTAATTATCCAATTGGTTTCCAAAATGATGAAAGAATTTATCAAAAACGGCAAAGAAAGAAGAAAATGGACTTTTTTGCAATTTTTTTGAAAAAAGGTGTTGACATTTGATGGTGGATTTGGTATTATATTCGAGCACCTCAGGTGAGGGAGCAAAACGGACCTTGAAAATTAAACAACGAAAGACAAAAAGGAACCCTGAAAGAATTTGAGATTCAGTATTCTGATGGATACAAAAAATGCGATACGTCAGTATCGAATGAGCGAACAAAAGCTCTGAATTAGGTTAGAACACGAAAGTGTTTTGATAGAATAATTTAGAGAGTTTGATCCTGGCTCAGGACGAACGCTGGCGGCGTGCCTAACACATGCAAGTCGAACGGAGTTTAATAACGGAAACCTTCGGGCGGAAGATATTAAACTTAGTGGCGGACGGGTGAGTAACGCGTGAGCAACCTGCCTCTCAGAGGGGGATAACGTTTGGAAACGAACGCTAATACCGCATAACATATCTTTACCGCATGATAGAGATATCAAAGGAGCAATCCGCTGAGAGATGGGCTCGCGTCCGATTAGATAGTTGGTGAGGTAACGGCTCACCAAGTCGACGATCGGTAGCCGGACTGAGAGGTTGAACGGCCACATTGGGACTGAGACACGGCCCAGACTCCTACGGGAGGCAGCAGTGGGGGATATTGCACAATGGGCGCAAGCCTGATGCAGCAACGCCGCGTGAGGGAAGACGGTCTTCGGATTGTAAACCTTTGTTCTTAGTGAAGAAATTTGACGGTAGCTAAGGAGAAAGCCACGGCTAACTACGTGCCAGCAGCCGCGGTAATACGTAGGTGGCAAGCGTTGTCCGGAATTACTGGGTGTAAAGGGAGCGCAGGCGGGAGAGCAAGTCAGCTGTGAAATCTAAGGGCTTAACCCTTAAATTGCAGTTGAAACTGTTTTTCTTGAGTGAAGTAGAGGTAGGCGGAATTCCGAGTGTAGCGGTGAAATGCGTAGATATTCGGAGGAACACCAGTGGCGAAGGCGGCCTACTGGGCTTTAACTGACGCTGAGGCTCGAAAGTGTGGGGAGCAAACAGGATTAGATACCCTGGTAGTCCACACTGTAAACG